>Ga0115002_10008814_pt1 | contig 11121 bp, 10 predicted proteins | sample ArcticOcean_MG_C_8_FD_89576 | JGI IMG/M metagenome (GOLD analysis project Ga0115002, IMG submission 89576) | Marine microbial communities from western Arctic Ocean - ArcticOcean_MG_CB11_86 | ecosystem: Environmental > Aquatic > Marine > Oceanic | place: Arctic Ocean: Canada Basin | collected... | reverse complement strand
CCTTGTATCTCCTCCCGCATCATTCGATAAAGGGTTTTTTCCATATCAACATATCCATCTCTACTTAACAAATCTTCTTTATGGGCGAATCGCTCTCCATTCTTAAATTCCATTGCGAGATCAGCCTTTATTTTGCCAGGCTGGCGAGTAAAGAATATGATCCTGTCAGCCAAATAGATAGCTTCTTGAATGTCATGGGTTACAAGAATAACAGTCTTACTTTCGCGTTCAATGATTTCAATGATCATTTCCTCCATTTCCCAGGTTACCTGGGCATCGAGAGCGCCAAATGGTTCATCGAGCAACAAAATCTGGGGGCTTTGAGCTAAGGTTCTCGCTATCGCAACTCGCTGTTTCATTCCCCCAGAGAGTTCTGAAGGGTAAGACTTTGCGAATTTCGTTAGGTGTACTAGATTGAGAAAATGTTCAGCTTTCGCCCTCCGCTCCGCTTTAGGTACGCCCTGGATCTCCATGCCGTGTTGGACGTTAGCCAAAGTAGTTAGCCATGGGTATGACGTATAAGCCTGAAAGACCATCCCACGATCTGGTCCAGGGCCTATGATAGGTTTACCATAGGAGCGAATCTCTCCACGGGTTGGATATTCAAGACCCGCAATTAGTCGAAGAAGAGTCGTCTTTCCGCAGCCTGAAGGGCCAATAAAAGCCGTTACTTTATTCTCTTCAATATCAAGAGTCATGTCTTCTAAGGCAATGAGGCTCCCATTGAGATAGTCTTTACTAACTCTTTTTACGCTTATCGGATGTTCAGCCACACATTTTTCCTAAGTTCAGTTCCAGTTATGCTTTGTCAAACTTATTTACAACCACATAGAAATTATTTGCGCGCATACAGATACGGAAACAATATGCGACTGGCAAATCGAAAGAGCATATCTGTCAAAACCCCGAGCACTCCGATGGTCAAAATACCCGCCATGATGATATCAATATGCAAAAACTTCGCACCCCTCATCATTACTGCACCAATGCCGTCAGTCGCAGCTACAATTTCTGCAATAACCAAATAGGTCCAGGACACGGCAATCATATTGCGCATTGAATCAAGGATCTGTGGGGCAGCAGACCTCAGCGCAACCTTTAAAACGATATGCCTTCGACTAGCACCCATAGTTTGCGCTGACTCGATAAATTCTTTCGGCACCGCTAGCACGTTGTCAAGAATTAAAGCGATCAGAAAAAACACGCATCCAAGGAAAAGAAGCGCCATTTTTGCAGTATCGGTCGGTCCAAGATAAACAAGCAGCAATGGAACAAATGAAGCTGCTGGGAGGTACCGTAAGCCCCCAACGGTTGGGTTAACTAAAGCGCGAACCTTAACAAAACACCCCATCAACAGTCCAAGTGGGACAGCCACAGCGCAGGCTATGAAGAAGCTCAAATAGATACGATAAAGGCTGACCGCTATATCACCCAGAAATCCTTTATTGGCTAAAAGATAAATGATTTTTCCAACGACTTCGTCTACGCCTGGAAGAAATTTCCGTTGAAATTCCGGAGTTAACCAGTGGCCTATCTGCCAAAGCGTGAATAACGAGATCAGACCTAAAAGGCCGAGGACAAAACCTTGGCGTCCAGATACAGATCCCCGAACCGAAAAGAATTTTTCTTTTGGAGGAGAAAACAACGGCGCCTCTTCAAGCGTCATATTGTTTGTTCCGCCATCGCCAGTAGTGGTTCTTGTCATGTCAATGATTAACTATCGGGTTTTGTTACTAGTAGTTTAATTAAAAAGGTCGAAGGTGATTTTACGTTTGTTTATGCTGCTTGACTTAAATTTTCGGTAAACGTAAACCCAAGAAATTAGTCTAATGGACGCTACTCATTTTCTGTGATCGGTATTTCCCACTTATAAAGTGACTTATACAGCCCTAGGCCCATCATAGGCTCAACTGAGGAAACCAACCTGGATTCATAACAGTGCTTATCCAGAAAATCTCTAAGGCTGATGGGCGTGTCAACAACCACTTCTATCAACAAATCAAAACGGCCTGCTATTCGCATCGCGTATACGACCTCATCAAGTTCACGGAAATATTCTGCGACTTCGGTCGCGCTACTACCCTGACCTACAGATATTCCCAACATTGCCCATGATGAATGGCCTAGTGCCAGAGGATTCGTGACGGTTATAAAATGAATCATGTTCTGTTCGCGCATGCGGGCAACTCGCGAGCGAACAGTGGATTCCGAGACCCCCAACTTCTCTGCAATTGATGAAAAAGTAGCCCGCCCGTCCTCCTGTAAGAGTTCAACAATTCTTAGGTTTAGACCTTCAATCTTCGTCGATTTGCGACTGTTTCGATTGCCAATTTGGGGGCTCGCACCTCGGATATGCATGAAATCACGTACTCCTGCCATGTTTGGGCGAGTGGGCGCGTCCGATTCCGAGCGAAGGTGACTTGGATCTTTTTTCGGGCCCAATTCTCTGCTCATGGTGAAGACCCGGCCTTACCGATTGTAAATTTTTGCCGTAACTGTTTCACCGAAAATTAGAGCCGTGTTTGTATATTGTGAGGTAAGGAAATGCTTCGGAGTATTTCCTGACAGCTTAAATCTAAGAATCATTTAATGAAAATACAAGTAATTAGAATATCTGATAATGAAAGACATTATTTTGTTAATAAAGTTTACGAATATCGTAAAAAAGGTATTGATATCGTTCTTTAAGATTCTAATCAGCTGGTATCCTCTCCATTTCTCCACTAGAAACGAATATAGGGTTAATTATAAGCCTAGTCAACGGATTCCGTTTTAATCCATAAATGCCATGCAAATATATTAGTTATTTTCTGCTATTCTATAATAACTAATAAAACTAGTTAGTTATGACACTATCACTCATCGACAACCTCGCTATGAATCGTCTTGAACCATCGCGCTCCTCTAAACGGAATAACATAAGATGAAGTTTTGATTGCCACGAAATTCGGTGTTAAGATTATTGGACTCTGGTTTCGGTTCAAATCCTTCGCTCGCAAGGCGCCTTAGCGCGCGAAGGGCTCTCAATCACTGGATTCAATAAAGCGTACCTTGGAGATAAAGACTGATGGCTCTACTTAAGATGGAAGAGTGGTATGACTTGGCGCGGGAAACTAATTGGACACCAAGTTATGTCACGGAAGACGAATTGTATCCTGCGCCCATGTCGAACAATTACGACATTCCAGTGGAGACCTGGGAAACCTTTGATGAACCCTATAAAGTCACCTATCGAGACTACGTCAACGCTCAGCGAGACAAAGACGTTGGCGCGTATTCTGTAAAGGCCGCGCTGGCTCGATCTGACTTTTTTAAAAATGCCTCTCCTCACTGGAAGGCACTGCTGGCCCTCCACTTTAGTGCAGTTTGTTGGGCGGAGTTCCATTCGGCTTCCGCCTTCGCCCGCATAACCCGATTTACTCGAAGTCCAGGTATGCGCAATATGGCCACTTTTGGCACCCTGGATGAGATTCGACACGGTCAAATTCAGATCTATTTCGCGTATGAATTTCTGAAGCACGATGCCGTCTTTGATTGGTGCCACAAATCTTCTAAAACCGAAAACTGGATCATCATCAGTTTACGTCATGCACTAGACGACATCGCGCATACTCGCGATGCAACCAGCGCTGCCATTATGTTGAACATGGGTTTGGAACTGGCGTTTACGAATTTGCAATTTGTTGCGCTTTCTGCAGATGCTGCGAAATGCGGGGACCACACCTTCGCAACCATGCTCCAAAGTATCCAGTCCGATGAAGCCCGACATGCTCAGATTGGTGAACCCATCGTTCGTATCATGGTGGAAAACGGTAAAAAGAAAGAGGCGCAACAATTAGTCGAGATCGCTTTCTGGCGTATCTGGAAACAGTTTTCTGCTCTAAGCGGTATCGGGATGGACTACTACACCCCTTTGGCGCACCGTGAAAATTCGTTGAAAGATTTTATGGAAGAATGGGTAATAGGCCAATTTGGAAGAACAGTTGAAGCCCTCGGCCTGGATTTACCTTGGTATTGGGATATCCTGAAAAAGGATATCTCAAATTTTCATCACGCCAATCAAATAGGGGTGTATGTCTATCGGGCAACTGAATGGTGGCGTCCTATCGCTGCCACTTCTCCGGCTGAAAGAGAGTGGTTGGAAAAAAAGTATCCTGGTTGGAATGAGACCTACGGAAAATGCTGGGACGTTATTTCCCAGAATATTCGAAACGGTGACTATGAAAAAACTGTTCCGGCGGCACCACCCCTGATTTGTAATATGTGCGGACTTGAGGTCACTGGGGTGCCGGGTGATAAGTGGCAAGCAGTTAATCACCATATAGATATCGATGATCGTCGCTATCATTTCTGTTCAGAACCCTGTAAATGGATCTTTGAGATTGAACCGAGCCGCTACAAGGGCCACAAAAGCATTATTGACCGTGTGTTCGACGGCACCATTGGCCCTGAGCCGGATGATTTTTATAACTATATGGGGCAAAGTCCGGAAGAACGGGGGACTGATGGCTACGAATACCGCTGGGTAGATGGGTATGACGAATTTGATAATGATGAACCACTACATGCTACAGGCTAACCATTTCGCCCAACTCAGAATTTAATTTGGAGTTAACAATCCATGGCAGACTTTCCGCTCGCAATAAATCTTCAGGGCGACTATGGTTATAAAGTAATAGTAGTTGACGAAGCGAACACGATCGAAGAAGTCATCAATACGTCCGTTGATCAAATAGTTAGTGTGTTGGTGGCACCTTTCCCTGAAGGAACTATATTGCGTGCTCGTGTGCATGGCTCCGATGAACCATTGGATAACAGCTTAAGAGTAGCGGATGCCCATTTTATTCGGATGGAAGCCCTTCAGATTTATGTGGAAAAATAACGGTGGTAGATGAGTCCGAATACCAAAAAGTCTGTGAACTGGATGATGTCTGGGAAGGTGAAATGGATGTATTTGAAGTGGGGGAAAAGGAAGTTCTAATTGTTCATTCTCCAGGTCGTGAAGTGCGCGCTTATAACCCGATCTGTCCGCATCAGGAACATCCACTCATTGACGGTGAGCTAGATGATTGCGTCTTAACGTGTTCCGCCCATCTTTGGCAGTTCGATGTACTTTCTGGGAACGGGATTAACCCAACAGGTACCTCTTTGATTAACTATCCGATAAAAATCAAAGATGATGCTATCTGGGTTGCCATTCCAAACTAACCGGATATTTTGATAGAGACAAGAATCATGACTAATCCACAAGCGAATCGTTTTGTCGGCCCAGTAGTCAAAAATTGCGAAATTGGCGATGCTGTGCTTGAGGCCATTTATGAAGATAACCAAGGCCGAAAGATAGAAGTGGAAGAGCATGCATCCTATACTCGAATCAAAGTGGAAAAAGAATGTGTCATTCGATTTGATACGGTCTCAGAGATGCTTGGTAGAGACGTTACCCGCGGCGATATTGAATCCAATATGCCATCTCTGGAAGGATTTATTCGTGTCGATTCAGAGCAGATGCGTTTTTTGGCAACCGCTGAAAGCACATAATCTAGGACAAAACAAACTCATAGGTTTGACAACAAGTTGTCAAACATCTCACACATGAATGATCGGTGAATCCTATTATGAATTCGAAAGTGAGTGGAATGAAAACCTGGAGCGAGCTTGCCAAAAACAAGCGGCGCCCCAGTGAGTACGAAATCGTCACGACCAATCTGCAAACTCGCCATCGGCATCGCGACCAGGCATATGAACTATCTCCCGCGCCAGATCTGCCAATGAATGAGTGGTACAGAAAATATGTTTTTGATAGCCCGTTACAACATGATAATTGGGAAGAATTTCGTGATCCTGATGCGTTAATTTATCGTGTTTACACCCGCAGTCAGGACAGTCAAGAGGAATATATTGACGGCGTATTGAATGAGCATGATGAAATTAATCATGATGAAGATTTACAACCGGAATGGTTGGATATATTGGAGAAGATGTATACACCGCGCCGGTATTTACAGGCGGCTCTACAAATGAGTGCGGCCTATATTCTACAAATCGCCCCGGCAAGTACAATTACAGCGTGTGCCGGTTTTCAGGAAGGGGACGAGTTTCGCTGGTTGCAACGCGTCACCTATCGGACCCGGGAACTTCAGATTACGCACCCTGATCGTGGATTTGGTCAATCCGAGCGAGCTGGATGGGAAAATGAACCCACCTGGCAGGGACTACGCGAACTGATGGAAAAAGCATTGATAGCCTATGACTGGGGCGAAAGTTTTGTAGCCAACAATCTGGTAGCAAAAGTCGCCGCAGACGAAACATTAAGAGAGCTGGCTGCTGCCGCCCGATCTTTTCGTGACCCGCTACTGGCCTCGCTGGTCGACAACCAATTACGGGATAGTGACCGGTCACGCCGCTGGAGTGCTGGGCTGGTTAAATTTTGCACAGATGCAAAGGAAGAAAATAGAACTGTGATCAGAGGATGGGTTGAGCATTGGAAGCCGTTGGCAAATAAAGCGATCATCGCCTATTGTTCGGCTCTACCAGACGGTGACGACGCAGCCAAGGCGGCAATTTCCAGAATGGAAGCCTTCCATCGCAGTTTGGAAGTTTGAGCCTACACTTCATCAATTCCTAACTGACCTATGCCCCCGTTGGTTTGGATGGTGAATTAAACATCGCGGAAAACCACGTTGACCGAAGTGCAATCCTTGACAGAACAAACACTGTATCAGGTCTCCATTGAAGGAACCGGACTGGTTTTCGATATCGATGAGAATGATACGTTGCTCGGGGGGATCTTACGTGCGCGGACTGGCATTCCGTATGAATGTAACGCAGGTGGCTGTGGTAGCTGCAAATACACCCTGATTGAGGGAGAGGTGATTGATGACTTGGATGACAGTCCTGGCCTTCGAGCATCTGACAGACGAAAAAATAAGCACCTGGCCTGTATCAGTCATCCTCGAAGTCATTGCACAATCCAGATCAAACCAGATAATCATTACATACCAAAGCATCTTCCCCAGAAGTTCCAGGCGACATTACAGTCCATTGAAAAACTGACCCACGATCTCTGGGAGTTTAAATTCCAATCTGATCAAGCAGCTCGTTTTTTACCCGGGCAGTATGGAAAGTTAAGTATTCCCCAGGTTATTGGCCCACGTAGCTATTCAATGTGCAATACCGCTAATGATACCGGGCAATGGGCATTTCAAATCAAGCGAGTTGAAGGCGGATCAGCCTCGTCAATACTTTTTGATGATTCTTTAAACGGGATTGAGATAACCATTGACGCGCCTTATAGCATTGCACATCTGCAAACAGATTCCCCTCGCCCGATTGTTTGTATAGCTGGTGGATCAGGGTTGGCGCCAATGGTTTCGATTTTGCATGGTGTATCTGAAAAAACAGGGTACACACGCAAACCCATTCTTTATTATGGCGCTCGTAAAGTAGATGATGTAGTTTGCAAAGAATATTTAGATACCATACCTGGGTTCAATTCAGATTCACAATATATACCGATCATCTCAGAATTCGAATCTGGAACCCAATGGATTGGTGCAACGGGATTGGTTCACGAATATCTGGCACAAAATCTTAGCGATAATTGCAAAGAGTTTGAGTACTACATAGCCGGCCCCCCTCCTATGGTTGATGCGGTCAGGCGCCACTTGATTCTGGACCGTGCGATCCCTGTAGAGCAGCTTCACTACGATCGCTTCTACTAAGATAATTCTTATTAAGTCATGATCGATCAGCAAAAGAGAAAATACTGGTCTCGGTGCAACTCATTAAGATAACCGCGGGTTTGTAACAACGATGCCATTAACCGACCTTAGAAACTTGATCATTTTTATTCCACTTTAACCTTCGCAGATTAATACAGTGGCTCTCAAAAAAATAATTGATTATTGGATATGATCAGACAAAATAATTTTCCCACATCTGAAATGTGGCAATGGAGAGAGCAAACACCGTTCGCTCATACAGTTGTTGTTGGTGATCAGGTATTTATCGGTGGCCAACAAACTTTGGACAACAATGGCATAGTTTTGAATCCGGGAGATATTGCAGCACAAACCCGAAATGTTTTTGAAAACATGAAACAAAGTCTGCACGCGCTGAATATGCAGTTAAGCGATCTAGTTCGGTTGAATACCTACTACGTCTTTGAAGGCAGTGATGCTGACGCGACGGCTTATTGGGAAGAAATGACCCGGGTTCGCTTGGAATATTTCCCAGATCCTGGGCCAGCTGCAACTGCAGTACGAGCCAGAGGGATGCCCTATAAAGGTCAACTAATTCAGATTGAAGGAGTTGCTTTGAAAGGCGCTTCGCGGAAGACTCGTCAACGCATCATGCCGCCGGGCAGTTGGGACTGGAGTATTGCGGTTCCATTGTCTCAGGGTTGGAAGATTGGCAATCGAATATTTGTAGGCGGCCAGATATCGGCTGATGAGAAAGGCGCTTCAGTCCATGTGGGCAACCTTGATGCTCAAACACGCAATATATACAGCTATATAGAACGGGTGCTATCAGATGCTGGATCGTCGTTTAAGGACGTGGTGCGGATCAAGATTTGCTTTAAGTACAACAGTCGGGACGCACAGACCGGTAAAACGTTTGTCGACCGTATTATGGAAATTTCAAAGGAATATATCGACGGTACGGCGCCGGTGATTACCGCGTTTGCGGTCGATCTTCTTTATCCAGGGTTGGATCTGGAGCTCGATGCCATGGCTATTATTGACCCAAACAAAAAATTTCTGTCTCCGGTTGGATTGGGCGGCCGTTACCAACCAGCAGAGTTTTCTGATGGTATTAATGCTGATGGCGAAATATACGTTGCGGGCCAGACCGCGCTCCAGCAAGACGGCTCGGTATTATCTCCCGGCGATTTCCCTGGCCAAGCTAAAGAGGTTTTTCACCGACTGAGAAAAATCTTGAAAGAGGCCGATGCAACGTTAACTGATGTGGTTAAGTTAAATTTGTTTATCGTTGCTGATGATCTCGACATTGAAAGCGCTTTTCATCAGACCTGCCAGATTTGGGCTGAAATTTGCCCAGATGGGCACCCCGCTTTGACACCGGTAAGAGTCCATGAACTGGCACAGACTGGCCTTTTGATTCAAGCAGACTGTATTGCCGTGAAATAGGCGGCCAATAATCCTAAGAAATAACTTTCATTCAAAGAGGAGAACAATATGATCAGTAATCCCGTTCCGTGGCCAAACGGCGCCAAGTGTGCCTGCGCTATAACCTTTGATATAGATACCGATAGCATCCTACATCTGGAACATCGGGACAAAGCGCCGACTATGCTCTCTACAATGTCATGGTTGAAGTACGATGAAATAGCTATTCCGCGTATTCTTGAGGTCTACAGAAGGGCTGAAATTAAGCAAACATTCTTTTATCCAGCGTGGTGTATGGAACGATATCCTCATCTAGTAGAGATGATTCTCAAGGGTGGACATGAAATTGCCGCACACGGCTATCTCCATGAGAATCCGAATAAACTCTCTCCTGAGGACGAACTTTATTGGTTTGAAAGGCAGATCGAGGTAATCCAGAAGATGACGGGGCAAAAGCCTCGCGGCTGGCGAGCACCGCTATACAATTTCTCAAAGCACTCGATAGACTATATGATAGAACGGGAATTTTTATATGATGCAAGCCTAATGGGTGACGACGTGCCATATATTCTTGAGACCCAAAAAGGCAAAGTTATTGAATTACCGAGTCACTGGGGCATGGATGATTGGCCACACTACACGCATGCACCTGATATGCACTACATGATGCCAATCAAAGCGCCAGATGAAGCAATGAACGTATTTATGTCAGAGTTTAGAGCAATGCATAAATATGGTGGTCTCTGGGTAACTGTATGGCACCCTTTTGTGTCTGGCCGATTGGCAAGGTGCGACCGAATGGCCCAAATGATCGAGGATATCCGTAATGAAGGCGATGTTTGGTTTGCCAAAATGGAAGAGATAACAGCGCACATCCAAAAATGCATGGATGATGGAAGTTGGACTCCCCGAGTAGATCAACTGCCATACTACGAAGGTCCAATTCCTGAACTACAGGACGCTGGACTGGCGTAGCAAATTATAAGGATTCACAGTTGTCTCAAATGAGTACACCGCTTTAAGGTTTTACTATTTTTGGTCGAAAATGAATATCCGAATGGCAGGCCACTTGATTCCGATCAATCTGGGATGTCGTTCGGATAACGCCATACAATACAAATATAGATTTGCTTATCGACCAGATATTACAATCTGCTAATTCCGAGAAAACTGACTCAGAAAGCACTAGTTGTAATGAGATTGACTAATTATCGTAATTTTTAATTCTATAACTTGGCGTTCTGATATCTTGAAAAATCGGGCTGCCGATCAACGCTGCTTACGCCGTATTGATTGATCAACTAATTCCCCACGCTCTTTACAATTAGACGCCATAAGCCGCAGGACAATGCACGCGGCCAATTTCGAGGTTGTATCACTAACATCGTATACAGGGCTCAATTCAGAGATCTCTATTATGCTGGGTGTTCCTTTCTGGCCTAATATAGTTGCAAGTTGCATAACTTCCCGCGACTCTAACCCCCCAGGCTCTGGTGCGGTGACTCCGGGAGCCGCAGAAGCATCCATTACATTCATATTGATACTAAGGTACTGCCCAGTGGTTCCATTCCATAGGCGATCTGCGGCTTCGTTAATCACCGGTGCGACACCACGGTCCAAGGTCTCAAACATAGAGAAAAAGCGCACACCTCGTGATTTAGCTAGATCGACATGGTCTTTTGGATTCATAGAGTTTCTAGCGCCTATATGAGAGACATTTTCTGAATTAACATTAGGTAATTCAGTTATCCGCGCAAGACTGCAGGGACTGGTTACCTTCTCCCCTGCCCAACTATCCGCCATATCTAAGTGAGCCCCCAGGTGCAGGTACCCCATCTTATTCTGCTCCCCAATATGATCTGAAAGTGCGCGCGAAGCTGGAATCGAAATCGAATGATCACCACCACATATTACTGGCGTGAGCCCAGATTTAAGCACTTCAGTTACAGCCCTATATATACGATCATGTGCGAGTTCGGGTGAGACTTTTGGT
>Ga0115002_10008812_pt1 | contig 11123 bp, 10 predicted proteins | sample ArcticOcean_MG_C_8_FD_89576 | JGI IMG/M metagenome (GOLD analysis project Ga0115002, IMG submission 89576) | Marine microbial communities from western Arctic Ocean - ArcticOcean_MG_CB11_86 | ecosystem: Environmental > Aquatic > Marine > Oceanic | place: Arctic Ocean: Canada Basin | collected... | reverse complement strand
TGCTCCAAGCTGCCGCCGCCGAATACGGATGGGAACTCGACTACGGCCGCATCGCCGGACTGTGGCGAGAAGGGTGCATCATTCGCGCACGGTTTCTCGACGATATCACTCAGGCCTTCGCTGCCGACCCTGATCTTCCGAGCCTGCTGGAAGCGCCGTTCTTCACGAACGCCATCACCCAGGCACAGCCCGCCTGGCGACGAGTGGTACGCCAAGCTGTCGCCTGGGGTATACCCTCGCCGGCTTACTCTTCGGCGCTGGCTTTTTATGACTCGTACCGCACGGATCGATTACCTGCCAACTTGTTGCAAGCACAGCGAGACTACTTCGGGGCACACACTTATGAGCGAGTAGATAAACCGCGGGATGAGCATTTCCACACCAACTGGACAGGAACTGGGGGCGACATCACGGCTGGCTCCTACGACGCTTAGGCACGTCCAAGTTTCGCCAAGTTTGTAGGTTGACTATCCTAAAAGCTGACTAGTGAGAATCGAGAGAATTGACTAACCCCTCACGCCTACCGCGCCGTATTGTTCCCGCACATTACGAGCTCTCATTGACACCTGATCTAGCGGAAGCCACCTTTACTGGATCTCAATCCATTGATATCGAGATCCTTGAAGCGACCTCAGAAATCACACTCAACGCGGCCGAGCTGGACATCACCCAAGTCTCGGTGACTGGCCCAACAGAGAGCTCTGCGAGGGTTTCCTACGACGACGAGCTCGACCGAGCGACCTTCTCATTTGAGAGCGAGCTCGTGCCTGGGAATTACCAGTTGCACACATCGTTCATCGGATCTCTCAACGACCAGCTCCGTGGGTTTTATCTCAGCAGGTTCACCGACGAGGACGGCAACGAGCAGCGAATCGCCACCACCCAGTTTGAAGCAACGGACGCACGACGTGCCTTCCCGTGCTGGGATGAACCGGATTTCAAAGCAACGTTTCAGGTAAACCTGGTAGTTCCCGACCACCTCTTTGCCGTTTCCAACGGCGCGGAGATCAATCGCCAACCCGCGGGACCAGGTCTAGTCAGAGTCGCCTTTGCAAAAACAATGAAAATGTCGACTTACATCGTGGCCTTCGTTGTTGGGCCTTTTGAAGCCACGGACCCTATCGATGTCGACGGAGTACCTTTGAGAGTTATCGCACCGATCGGAAAAACACATCTAACATCGTTTGCACTCGAGGCGGGCGCGTTTTGCCTCAGATACCTGACGGACTACTACTCCATCCCCTATCCGGGCGACAAGGTTGATTTTATTGCAATTCCTGATTTCGCCTTCGGCGCCATGGAGAACTTAGGCGCCATCACATACCGAGAAACCGCGCTTCTGGTTGATCCAGCTACCACTGGTATCAGCGAACAACGACGTATCGTCGATGTTATTGCTCATGAACTTGCCCATATGTGGTTCGGCGACCTGGTCACGATGGGGTGGTGGGAAGGTATCTGGTTGAACGAGGCCTTCGCATCATTCATGGAAATGAAGGCGACGGAGGCCATGCACCCAGAGTGGAAGCGATGGATGGCGTTTGCAGTCGACCCAGGCGCCGAACGGTTCGACTCCATGGACATTGACGCATTGAGCACGACACGCCCAGTCGAATTCGCCGTGCAGTCCCCGGAGGAGTGCAATGAGATGTTTGACGCTCTCACCTATGGGAAGGGTGCTGCCATCCTCCGCATGATGGAGATGTACCTCGGCATGGAGGTCTTCCGAAAAGGCATCGGCGCTTACTTGGAGCGCCACTCATACTCCAACACAGTCACAAATGACCTCTGGGCAGGTCTGAACTCGGCCAGTGGAGAGCCAGTTGGAACCATTATGGACACCTGGATTCTTCAGAGTGGCTATCCCAGGGTGGACGTAGATCTCAGCGACACCGGAGTTGCTTTCCGCCAGTCGAGGTTCACGCTCTTGCCGGATAAGAGTTCGGAAAGTCGTCTCTGGCAAATACCAATGATGGTGAAGGTCAGCGCCAAGGGGGCGGTCACAACCCATTGCGTGCTCATGACCACCGATGAAATAACTCTAGATATCGATGGGCCAATCGACTGGGTGGTGGCCAACGCCGCGGGATATGGGTACTACCGCGTTCGATATTCTAACGTTCTTCTCGAGCGTCTCCATGCAGTCATTCCCCAACTAGAGGGCCTGGAACGGTTCACAATTCTTGACGACACCTTCGCGTTCGCTAAGGCCGGGCAGCTCTCGACTACTGATTTCCTCGATCTGGCTGGAGTATTCCGTGACGAGCCAGAGCAGGCAATCTGGCAGCTATTGATCGGGCACTGCGATCGCATCGGCCATGTTCTGCCAGATGACGCAACGCCAGGATTCGAAGCTTGGGTCCGAGCGCTTATCTCCAATCAGGCGGACCTTGTGCAATGGGATCCCCGAAGTGGCGAATCAGATCTAGATCGGCTCCACCGAGGACAGATTCTGCGTGCGCTCGGTGCGACCGCCAATGATCCGAATGCCATCGAGATGGCCCGAGCCAAATTAAAAGCAGCTATCGCTGATCCGCTGTCGGTCGATCCTGATATTGCCAACGCCTCATTGATGATCGTGGCGGCACATGGTTCGGAAGATGACTACGACCGTATAATGGAAGTCTCCAACAACGCCAACACCCCCCATCAGCAATTGCGGTATCTTCAAGCGGCCTGTGTGGTCGACGACGAAGCCTCTGCCACCAAGATGATGAAAGCTGTACGCAGCGGAGAGGTGCGTAGCCAAGACAGCGCCTGGGTTGTAGCTCGAATAATGACCACGAAGAACACGGGACCCCTCATGTGGCACGAGGTCAGAACACATTGGGAAGATCTCATCGAGACGATACCCCCGATGATGGTGCGCAGCATTCTGGCGGGCTTGCCCGCGCTGGCGACTGCCGAGTTGGCTAATGAGATCCACGCATTTTTCGCCAAGACTGAGGTAGTAGGTGGCGAGAAAGGCCTCGCTCAGACCTTGGAGAAACTTGACATCAATGTCGACTGGGTGGCGCGGGATTCCGAGGCCTTATCTCAGTACTTCGCCATCTAACAGCTTCAATACACACAAGCATCGAAAGGCAAGGCCATGATGCGTCCTATCCGCATCTGGATTCAGACCACCCTTAACGTACTGACTACTCCGAGATTCGCCGTGCCGTGCTTCAAGCCGAGTGATCGGAATAAACGTCGTCTTCAACTGGGATCGTTTCTATCCCTTATACGAAGATACAGACGGAAAGCATTTCGAGTGCTGGACCATGCTGGCCTCGTGGGCCGAGGTCACCGAGAAAATCGAAATTGGGCGGCCGGTCACTCGTAACAGTTACCGCAACCACCAGCTTCTCGCCGACATGGCCAGGACCATCGATCACATATCAGACGGTCGACTCATATTGGGAATAGGTTCGGGCTGGTTTGAGCGCAATTACACCGATACGGATACGAGTTCGGAACAGCTCCAGGGCGGTTGCGGAATCTGAACCGTGACGTGTCAATTCTCAGAGAGCGACTCACCGAACTAACCCCTGCCCCAGTTCGGAAGATTCCGAACTTGCTGGGTGGCGGAGGTGAGAAAGTGATCTTGAGGACCACGGCCATACGTCTGCTGTACTAGATGACTAGTGCTCCAAGATCGGACGGGACCCTGGAAAAATCGAACGAAACGCCAGCTTCAAAGACACAGCTTCTCGAACGTCAGTCAACACTGAAGCGCTGGCTTACGTAGGTGTCAACTTGTTCATGCTGGTGACAGACGAGCCCGACTATGACATGAGCTGGGCGGCTGATTTGATTTGCTGGCGCGACGAGAGCGGCGCTTAAGACGAACGAGAGCGGCGCGAGTAACCACTAAAGTCATCGACTATGCCCCACGCCCTATTACTTGTTATCGCAGGACTCGCCCTTCTGGTATTAGCGGCCGATCGTTTTGTGCTGTCGGCCGTCCGCTTGGCGTCGCATTGGGGCATGTCCACGATGCTCATCGGCGCTCTCGTTGTGGGCATGGGCACCTCGGCTCCAGAATTCATTGTCAGTGTGGTCTCGGGAGGCGAGAGTTTCGACCTGGCTATAGGCAACATCGTGGGGTCTAATATCGCAAACCTTTCCTTGGTGCTCGGAGCCAGCATCCTGGTGGCCACCATTGTCGGACAGCAGCGTATCCTGCGCCGCGAGGGTATTGCCATGCTTGCGTCCATGGTGCTGTTTTCAGCACTGATCTGGGACGGATCTCTCGGACTAGCAGATGGGATCATCTTGATCGCCGCCATGTTGGTGGCCAGCTTCTATCTGGTCCGTTGGTCACGACAAGACAACGACAGCGGCGTCGGGAAATCGATCGATGAACTCGAAACGGGTGAGAGCGTATCTGCGAAGAAGGAAATTGCTCTCGGGATCGGTACCTTGATCGTCATGCTCTTGGGGGCGGAGTGGCTCAAGGATGGTGCGCTGGAGATTGCTCAGATCTTAGGAATCTCAGCTGGTGCGATCGGCCTCACCTTGGTGGCGATCGGTACCAGCCTTCCTGAGTTGGCGACGGTGATCGCGGCCGCTCGTCGACGCGAGAACGGGCTCGTTGTGGGGAACCTGGTCGGCTCGAACCTGTTCAACTCGCTGGTCGTAGGCGGCGGCGTAGCACTGGTTCGACCTGGCACCCTCGAATCGTCGTTCACTTCAACCCTGGTCGCGATGCTTCTTATTGGAGGGCTGGCGGGAATTTTGGGCTCCATCGGAAACCGCTTTGTACGCGCCGAAGGTGCCGGGCTGCTCGCGCTGTATTTGGTCTATCTCGTTTGTACGTTCTAGTTCAGCTGACTACTACTCAGAACGGTCTTGTTCTTGAATACGCCGAGACTGCTCAAGGACAAGCTCGAACAGGGCGACGATGTAGGTGTCATCCATCCCGTACAGCTTAGCTTCAGCGCGAATATCATCGAGTAACTCTGCCTCTCGTTCGGGCACCCGAATCGGGAGTCCGCGTTCGGTCTTGAGCTTGCCGATGGAACGAGCGAGGTCTCGCCGTCTCGCTAGGAGGCGCACCACTTCTCGATCGACCTGGTCAACCCCCATTCGCATACGATTGACCCCGAGACTGGAGATCAGTTCGATAAACATTGGGATGTCAATCTGCTGGTCGGGGTTGGTAGCCGCTTCAGCCGGGCGGGGATGAACTTCCACGACGAGGCCATTCGCTCCAACGCCTTGGGCCGCCAACGATAAGGCTTTCACTCTGGATCGATCTCCCGCAGCATGACTTGGAAATACGATGACCGGAAGGTGGCACCGTTCGCGAATAGCAGGAACCGACGTGATGTCGAGAGTCGGGCCATCACCAAAGGTGCGAATGCCCCGTTCGCACATTACAACTTGATCGTTGCCTTCCGCCAAGATGTACTCCGCCGCCCACAGCCACTCGTCGATCGTGGCGGATTGAGCTCGCTTCAGCAAGATCGGTTTTTGGGTCGACCCGACTGCTCGTAGCAATTCAAAGTTCTGCATGTCGGCCGAGGCAATCTCAATCATGTCAATCTGGTCCATAACGACCTCGATGTCTCGGGGCTCATTGACTTGGGTCACAACGGGCAAACCAACCTCGTGCCCCGCCTGAGCAAGCAGCGCCACGCCAGCCCCGCCAAGACCCGCGAACCCGTAGGGCGAAGACGAACTCGCAACGGTGCCGCCCCGCAGAATGCCAGCACCCGCCGCGGCCACCGCTTGGGCGGTTTCCATCAATTGCTCTTCAGACTCCACAGCACATGGACCTGCAATGATGGGAAATGGGTCAAGTCCAAAACGAACTTCACCCACGCTCACAACCGTGTCGATCGTGCTTTCGGTTCGTTCGGTTCGTCTCATTGTGGTGCCCATCGTGGGTCCGAAGACCGCGGAGATTGAAAAGGCCCGGAGTCTTGCTCCGGGCCACGTGGATGCTCGTATCAGCAAAGTTACACGATCTAGCGATAGCCGTGCAACTGCCTGAGCCTATTGGACCCGAATGTTCATTACATAGAGTCCACTATCTTCCAGCTCGACCTCGAAGATGCCGGGAATGTCGGTCTCAAACGACACCACCGTGGTCTCATGGGCGGTTACAGCAATCTCAACATCGTACCCGTGTAAATGAATACGCTCAGCTACGTCGCTCGTCACTCGGAACTCGACCAAGCTACCGAGTGGAATCTCTAGATCGTTTGGAGCCGTAACCACTCCACTTCCAAACGATATATCAATGACAACGTCGGTTTCGTCCATATATCCAGCTACCGCCACAGCCTGCACGGCCATGACGGGCTCGCCGTTCAGAAGATATTCGAGATGGTCGTTGGTTCTAAGCGTCACCATAATCTGGTGATCCCCGGGAGCTAGATCTTCAAGTAGGTACTCGGATTCGTACATCATGGAGGCGAGCTGTCCGTCAATGAAGATATGCAGGTGACCCTCCCCCGGCGCTGCCTCTGTTGCATCAAATCCCGTGAGCGTGAAGCCTTCAACGTCGGCGCGGATCAGCCAACCTTCAGTCGCATCTCCTGAGACAGCCAAGGTGACAATCGGATCCCTGGCACCGTCCCACTCTCGACCTTCGCCGCCATGCTCGTGGTCCATGTCGGCCGCGTCGCCCTCAGCCATATTCTTCATAGAGGCGTCGACGACAGTAGTCATATCGTCAATAGCGATTGTACCCATAGGCTCCTCGTCGGCGGGAGTTGATCCACCTTCAGAGGCGCAGGACGCAACCAGAAGCGATAGGGCGATGAGGAATTGGCTGATCTTCTTCATATCCGAAAAGTGTAGTGACGCCTTGGGCTAACTTTTCGGCTCAAGGAACACAATTGGAATTTCCCTGATCGTTAGTGATTGCCCCTCAACGTAGCCGTCGTAGGCTCCCACAACTTTCGGCCACCACTCTCGTCGTTCCGTGGGCGTGGTGGTCCGGGCAACAAGAGCGCAAAGCCTTGCTCGCTCTTGCGCCGTCACTGAAGAATCCGCCAGAAGGTTCTCGTACCAGAGAGGGTGGTACTCCCGTCCGCCCCAGAAAGCGACTCAACGAAGGTTGCACCATCTTTGAGTACAACAACGGAATTGTTCGTTCCTGCTCAGAGCGACGGCCCGTCGTGGCGAGCAACAGCATATCGTTATCAACGAGTCTACGACCAACTCGGCCGCCAGTAAGGCGAAACAGGCGGGTGTGTGGCGCCTAGAGCCGTTGCTCGGTTGCATTCTTCACTCTTCTTCCGAATCCGCCATCGTGGGCTTCCAGAGCATATTAAGTTTGGCATTGGCGGCCTCGGCCAATTTGGCGTCCGTCAATTCAGTAACCAACTTCTGACGCTGCCCGAATGCAAACCATAAGACAAGTGCCAACACCGACGCGCCGAGCCCGCTCCATTGACTCCAAGTAAAGGCCCCCAGGACGGAGTCTGCTGCGTTGACGGCCGCTTCGCCTTGCGACGTTGGCACTTGACGATAGAAGTCGATGAAGAATCGGCCTAAGCCGTACCAAAAGACCCAGAGGGCGAAAAGCTGACCGTACTTGCGATTGGTCATGCGTTTCGCGACTGCGATCAGCACGACCCACAGCAACGCCGACCAAATCATGTCATAGGCGCCGGTGTGGTGATAGGTACCGCACACCACCTGAAGTCCATCGACCGGGGCACACTCCAATACCCGATGTTGTGGTGCCAGTTCGTAGCCGCTCTTGACGGTATATCCGAATACCGAATCCGTCGACCGCCCAAGGTGTTCGACGATGAATACATCGCCCCAGCGACCCAAGATCGTTCCAATCACCAAGCCAAAGGAGAGGCTGTCGAATAAGGGCAGAGCTAGCTGCTTAAGCCGCCTTATTTGGATAAGCCCTGCCAACATCCCTCCTGCGAAGCCCCCCATAATGGAAAAGTTTCCGCCAAGCGGTTTGAGCGCATCCACCAGCGATGCCCCTTCCGCAATTTGGGCAGGGACGGTGAAGTAGCGCGCTCCTAGCATCGCTCCGACTAGTGCCCACATGAATATGGACTGGAACGCTTCCTCGTCAAAGCCACGCTTACCAGCGTGTTTTACGGTGTATTGCGAACCAACGAAAAACCCGACCGCGGCCATCAGCCCGTGCAGCGACAGCTGTAACGGCCCGAGTTCGAATATGGGAATGGGAGGATAGGAAATTCCTGCAAACAACATGGTGACAACGTTACAACGGATCTGAAGGTACGAGTTCGCCGTAGGGCCAGCGCATACCGCGGACGCTGGCGGGCCTAAGCTCCGTTCAATGCGAACTCGATCCTCCCCTCGCTCTTTGCTACTAGTTGGATTGCTTAACTTTATTACGCTGGGACCACTTGACGTTGCCCTGGGAACCTTATGGCCTTCCATGCTGTTCGGAACAGCCGCTTTGTTCGGCGGAATGTGGGTGCTGGATCTCCGCTCTCGGATTGGCAAGCCCGACGCAACACCGATCCGACTATGAGTACCATTCGACTCGCCAAGACCATGGCAGCTGCCGCGATCTGGACCGTTGCCGTCTGGAGCAATCGAGCGCTGCTTGTCCGCCAAGACGAAGGCTATTGGGCGTCGGGTCGTATAGTAATTTTGCTCAGTCTTGGCATCGTTCTCGGACTGGACGCCAGGCTCGTATATCAAAACCAAGCCACATCTAGCTTCACGCAGACCACCATCGCGGCTTTTACAGTCGGTATGACGTTGACGTGGGTACCGTCGCTCTTTCAAATAATCCTGAGCGATGAAGCGGCTGCCTTCAAAGCGGTTCACACAGTGTTGGCCGGGACGTCACTGGGCTTCGCCTTTATCTTGTCGCGCCAGATCAGAATGTAATCAGGCGGAAAGGATAATGTCCACCCACATGGCGGCAAACAGCAGTGTGAGGTAGATAGTGCTGGTCCGAAACAAGACCATGGCGCGCTCGGGTCTCCTCCAAAGGCGAGCCGCATCGACCACGAACCAGGTTCCTAGGGCAATGGCGGAGACGAGATAGATCCAACTGAGGTTGGCAACCGGTACGAGCATGAGAGTCACCACTACCAAGATGGCCGAATACCAGATAATTTGTAGGACCGTCGAGCGCTCGCTCGACACCACGGGCAACATTGGAATATCTGCCGCTGCGTAGTCATCCTTGTACCGAAGCGCCAGTGCCCAGAAATGTGGGGGCGTCCAGTAAAAGACGATAGCGAACAGAATCCATGCGGTCAGGCCCACTTCTCCGGTGACGGCCACCCAGCCCACGAGGACCGGGGCCGCACCGGCAGCTCCTCCAATCACGATGTTTTGTTTGGTGCTTCGCTTGAGCCACAAGGTGTAGACAAACACATAGAACAGCAGGGCCAGCGTGGAAATCGTCGCTGCCAGCACGTTGGTAAACGCCCACAACCACAGGAAGCCGGCTATTCCGAGGGTCACGCCAAAACGGAGGGCATAGAGGGGAGGAATCTGATGGCGAGGTAGCGGTCGTCGGGACGTCCGGGCCATAACTTGATCGATGTCTCGATCGACAAAATTATTCAGGGCGTTAGCGCCCCCAGCAGAAAGCGTTCCGCCGATCAGCGTGGCGATCACGAGCCACCACCCAGGCCAGCCGCGCTCGGCGACCACCATCGGAGGAACGGTAGTGATGAGCAACAATTCGATGATGCGGGGTTTAGTCAGCATCACGTAGGAACCGAGGACGCTTCGGAATCCGGTGGGGGTGTCTTGAGGATCCGTGATGGCGGCGGCAGGTCCGTCACCAATGGAGGATGTCATGGTTACCTTTGCGAAGATTGTTCGTAAGGTTACCTTGCGTAAGCAACGTACCGATCGCGTGCGATTACAGTTGCTTCGATGTCCAAAACATTTGTTGTCCTGTTGCTATTGATCGCCGCCTGTGGTGGAGCGCCAGAAGGGACCTCCACTGGGGAACTCACCGAAAACACGCCGTTCGCCATTATCGCAAATTCTCCTCAAACCATTTCGGTGGGAAAAAACCGAATCATGATCGCCTTGATAGCTCAAGATACCAAATCATTGGCAACGCCTGACCGACCCGCCACGATCCACGTCGTATTCGGTGGAGATATCGTGCAAGAGTTAGATGCCGAATTTCTGTGGGCCGTGCCGGATGTGCGCGGCCTCTATCGAGCGGACATCACGTTCGACCAAGCGGGGAGTTGGGGGGTGACCGTGAGCACGCCCGACCTCGAGATCTCGCTACCTGCCGCGTTCATGGTGTTAGAGGAAAGAAGCGTCCCAAACGTAGGTGACATCGCTCCTTTTTCAACCAATCCGGCCGCCACCGAGAATCTGAGTGACATCAGCACCGACCCGGATCCTGATCCGCGATTCTACTTGACATCGCTCGACCAGGCCTTTGCTTCCGATATGCCTACGGTGGTGGTGTTTTCTACACCTGCCTTTTGCTCTACTTCCACATGTGGCCCAACGCTGGATCTGGTGAAGGACCTCGCAGACGCCTACCCGAACGGTGTCAACTTCGTGCATGCGGAGGTGTATGAGAATCTGAATGCCGCTTCGATCGAGGGATTAGTGCTTTCGCCAGCTATCGACGAATGGAAATTGCCTTCGGAACCGTGGGTCTTCGTAGTCGATGGCGACGGCGTTATCGCAAGTGCGTACGAGGGAACGATCGACGGCACGGAGGTGCGTGCTGATCTCGATAGCCTGCTCGGGAACAATGGCTAGGGTGTATGTATTGGGTATGTCGACCAACAAGGAGGGCATGCCTGTCGTTGGTGTGTCCAATGTTGAGTACCCTAACGGAGAGCTCGCAGCCCGATTAGCAACTGCGTTTGGTGCCTCGTCCACTGAGTCTGCTACCTAAGAATTCCGCATCGTACGGAGTTATTCAGAATTCAATTACCGCCCCATAGCGGGCGGGTCCCGTCAGAAGCGGCAGAGGCGGTTCTGGCGCATCACCAGTGGTTTGACGAAAGCGGATACCCCGTGGGATCGCGGGAACAAGATTTCTCTCCTTGCGCAAGTGGTGCATGTGACCGACGCTTTCGATGCCACGCAAACCTCTCGGCCGTACGGGGTTGCTAGGTCCAAAGAGAACGCGATGCTGGAGATTCAGGACCGAGCGGGCCGTCAGTTTGATGGCTCCGTCGTGGCAG
>Ga0115002_10008811_pt1 | contig 11123 bp, 10 predicted proteins | sample ArcticOcean_MG_C_8_FD_89576 | JGI IMG/M metagenome (GOLD analysis project Ga0115002, IMG submission 89576) | Marine microbial communities from western Arctic Ocean - ArcticOcean_MG_CB11_86 | ecosystem: Environmental > Aquatic > Marine > Oceanic | place: Arctic Ocean: Canada Basin | collected... | reverse complement strand
TCTCTGAGTTCTCTGAAGAGTGGATTTTCAATCCCCATGGGACTTCTGGCTCACCGATCTAAAGAATGGTTATTCTGTACTCATATAGAAATTTGAAATCCACTCAAGAGAGAAAAGAGAGAAATATAGATTTTTTTTATAAAAGTATTATCACATTATATTTTATTATGAATGCAAAAGATGCGACATTAGCCTTTTTAATTGTTTTTATTTTCGTTATAATTATTATTTACAATATTACTACAAGCAAACTAGCATATATAACAAATAATTGGCCAGAATATAGATGTAATCCAATAATTATGCCGTTTGCTTCTTATTTTGGACATAATCCATCCAAAAACTTCAATGAATGTATTAAAGGTATTCAAAAATCTAATATGGGTGAATTTTTACAACCAGTAAATTATGCTATATCTTTAGCAGGAAAAACAGGAAGTCAAGTTACTGAATCTGTTCAAGGTGTTCGTGAATTCCTTAATTATTTGAGAAATCAATTACATGTGACAATTAGAAAAATTTTTACAGTATTTTTAGGAATAGTGCAACCAATTCAGATAATTTTGGTAAAATTCCGCGATTTAACAATGAGATTATTGGGTGCTATGGCTGTTATGTTATATCTTGTAGATGGTTCTAATAAAACTGTTATTTCAGCGTGGAATAGTGATGCTGGTGGTTTGGTTCGTACGCTATGTTTTCATCCAAAAACACAAATTAAATTAAATAATGGACAAATGTATTCTATGAAAAATATTATGTTAGGTGATATTTTAGAAAATGGAAGCGAAGTCATAGGTGTTCTACAATTAAAAGGTGGTGCGGCTTATTATAAAATTTGGAGCAAAAAGTTAAATAATTTTATTTATGTAACCGGAACCCATTTAATTGAAAATCCTAAAACAAAAAAATTTATACCAGTGGAAAGAATGGCTGAGATAAGCAAAGAAACAACAGATTTTATGTCATGTTTAATTACTGATAATCATAGAATACCAGTAGGTGAACATACATTTTGGGATTGGGAAGATGATGTGCTTCCACCTTATCTAAATGGAGAAAAGACTAAGTAAAGTTTTTCTAGAAGTACTATATGATGTTTAATGCTGAAATTAAGAATTTATATAAAAAGACAGGATATTTAGATAAATATGGTGGGTCGGTTGTTATTGCCTTGGTAATATTTATTGTTTTTATTTTTATTTTTTCATATTATTATGTTTTTTCATTTTTTAATTCTGTAAAACAAAATTGGATGCAAGAAAAATGTAATCCTAAATACTTAGCGTTTGCTGGTTTAATTTCACCTGGTGCGCAGGGAGATAAATTCAATTATTCTGCCAAAAATTTTGATGAATGTGTTTCCGAAACATTAAAAGATGTAGCTAAGACTGCTGTTGGTCCAATTAATTATGCTGTAAAAGGGATTGTTGATGTACAACAATCTAATTTAAATGCTATTAAAGGTGTTAGAGAACAAATAAATTATGTAAGAAATAATACTACATCAACTGTTAAGAATGTTATGAATAGACTGATTGGATTTTTAATACCGACTGAGAAAATAATATTAAAAATTAGGGATACATTTCAAAAGGCTACTGGTGTGATTACTACAGCCCTTTATAATTTTTATGGATTTATGGTAATTTTAAAATCAACGATGGGATATATTATTACTACCATTATAACATTCTTAGTTGCATTAGCAGCCTCAATAACTTTGCAATTCGCAATTCCTTTTAATTGGGAAATAGCACAATTAGGTTTGCAATTTTTCTTGCTTTTAGCTGTTCCTGCCGGAATTGTTTCTCATTGGTTTAAACAAACTTTTGATATTCATTGGAAACAGGTAATTCCAGCAAATCCTAGATGTTTTGATGAAGAAACACCTTTTATAACAAAAAATGGTATTAAAAAAATAATAGATATAAAATTGAACGACCAATTATTAAATGGTGGAATTGTTACAGCAATCTTAAAATTATCAACTAATGGTGAGAAAGTATATAATGTAAATGGTGTAATTGTAACTGGGACACATATGATATTTCATAAAAATAAAGGTTGGATATTAGTTTCTGAACATGAAAAAAGTGTTGAAATTACTAATTATAACAAACCATACGTTTATTGTATAAATACTAGCACAAAAATGTTTAAAATAAAAGATAATTTATTTTTAGATTGGGATGAAACAAATGATGTAGATTTCTCAAAATTAAAGGAACAAACCAATATTAAAGAAAAAAGTGATATTCATAAATTTCTAGATGGAGGGTTTGAACAAAGCACTTTAATAGAAATGAAAGATGGTGTCAAAAAGAAAATTATGGATATTAAAATTAATGATATACTTAAAAATAATGAAAAAGTTTTAGGACTTGTAAAAATAAATGGTGAAAATTTAGATACGGTAAAAAAATATAAGTTTAAAAATTTTGATATTATTGGTGGGTCAAATTTACAAATTATAAATAATTTAGGAAATATTTCAACGAGTAAGATTTTTGGTGAGGAAATAGAAAAAAGAAGAAATTTATATCATTTGGTGACTGATACTAAATCATTTTATGTTGACAGAATTAAATTTTTGGATTATAATGGCTCATTAGAAGTATTTGATTAGTTTTTTATCTTCTTAGAATGTATAAGTAATGAGATTATTTGGTATGTCTGTAAAACTTGGAAAATGTGTTCTCGCGTTCTTTTTGATTGCTGTAATGTTTAATATCGCCGTGTTCTCTTGTTCTTATTTTCATGAAGGTTTCGGTTCAGGACTTGAATATAAGATGGGAGAAGGAGTAGTTTTGGGCGGTGGCGGAAAAGCTTGGGATATGCGTAATTTAAAAGGTAATGGTCCATCAAACTTAACTGAACAAGGATATAAAATTCCACCACAAAAAATGGATGTTTTTGACGGAGTTCGTTTTGCACCAGAATGCTGCCCTTCTACTTATTCTAATAGTGTTGGTTGTGCTTGTGCGCCACCCAATTTAGAACGTTATGTAGCGGAGCAACGCGGTGGAAATAACACAAAAAGTTGTACATCATATTAACTTAAACATTTATTACTAAATATAATAAATGTTTCCTAGATATAGAGATATCAATACTTCACACACGGTAAGAACGTATAATAAATGTTCAAAATGTGATAGAATTTTTCGCCTTAATTTAAATGGAAAATCTTATAATTATTCTTGTAGATTTCATAATATTAGAGGCTGTAGATGTATTGATTGTGGTAAAAATACACCTCTTAAACCGAATGATAATGACCATAATTGTTATCATACTAAATTTACATGGTTGGGGTGGATTAGAAAGTTTTTTTGTTGTTAGCTTCTTGGTGTCACACCTGATTGCCAAAATTTATTTTGCTTATCCTTTGGTACACAAAAATAACCACAAAAATCTTTGTAATTCACAATTTTTCCATCAATACTTTTATTTACATAATGTCTATTTGCCTTTTGCGGGTCTATAATGTTTTTCCCCGAGGCATCCCATTGTTTTGCATCGGTTGCACCATCTTTATGCGACCAATAACCAGTTTTATCTTGTCTATAAAAATGATATGTTAATCCGGGATGCACAGCCAATGCAGCCGAATAATAATCCTTAGGACAAACCATATTTTTTCTTACTCCGTGTTGTTTAATATATGGATTATCATCTAAAACACGATTCATGACAAGGGGGCAATTATATTTACTTTTATCTTTTATGCGTTGATGTCCCGAATGATATCCGGGTTGTGGTTTTAATGCATTTCTAGGCTTACAATTTATTTCTTTACATTTTTGAGTTAATTCAGGGTCTGTTTTATCTATTGCGTATGTATAACAATTATGAGCGTGTTTCACATTTTTGTCTGAATTCCATTTTTCGGGCTCAAAACTAGGTGCAGCAGCTTGAAGATACATAGCTCTTTCCATTGCACTTTCCCAAGTTTCACCGTCTATTCTAATTCTTTTTGCTACATCTTTTAAATATCTACTTGTCGGTTGATATTTTTTGCGCCTTTTTCTACTTTTTCTACTTTTTCTACTTTTTCTACCTTTTCTACTTTTTCTATTTTTTTTTACCATAATATATATATAATGGTAAAAAAAGGCAAACGGAGTCGTCGGAAAAATCGCCGAAGAACTCGCCGGAAAAATCGCCGAAGAACTCGCCGGAAAAATCGCCGAAGAACTCGCCGGAAAAATCGCGGAGGTGTGCGCGATAAGTCGCGCATGGTGCCAAATAAAAAAAGTGCCCGCCGTGCAAAGAAAGCCAGAAGGGCGACAAACCGAAAAATCAAAAAAAAAGCCACCACCATCTCCATGGCGTCGTTGGAGGCGGCCTTGCCGGGGTGCAACGCGCTGACCGCCACGCCGCTCCCGGCGTTAACACACGCTCACAAGACTTTGCTTTGCAGGCGCGTCGCCGCCCTTCGCGCCGGGACCGGTAGCCCCCCACGCCCAAGTGCCCCGCGTGGGCGCCGGTCCTCTTCTTTTCGTCCAATTAGGACTTGGCCGAGTAGTAAAAAATAGATTTTTCTAATATTTCATTTTGTAAAACGCACTCTCTTTCTTGTTTTTTTCCGCGCCCTTTTATATTTTTTAAACCACTTCGTTGGCACTTTGAGCTTTGTGCTCAGTCTCATATAATCTTGGGGGGATATATCTTCTGTCTTTATCGAATTTAAAGCATTAATAAATTTAACGTCCTTAATACAATCATTTAATAATTTTATACATTTTTCGTCACTTGTATCAAGATTAATGTTATATTTTTTCACCATCCTTTCCAACCTATTTTTGTAATTTCCGTATAATGCCGCCCTATATCGATTTTGACATTTTTCTAATTTTTTGCATTCTCTACTTCTAATCCAAGATTTATGTATAATATGCTTTCCGCTTGTTGTCCTTCTCATATTAGGTTGTCCAGGTACAGAAGGTGGGCGAAGTGGTTTTGTTTTAGATTTTGTTTTATATTTTGCTTTAGATCTTGCTCTACTTTTCTGCGAGCTGAGCTTGGTCCAACCTATGAAGCGTTTTTTTTTAGTTTTGGTAGCCGTCGGTCGCATTTATATATTATCAATATTATATTGGTTTTGATTTTTCACAATGTTCGCAATATATTATTGTTTTTGACGTATCTGGGTCAATATCAATTAAATCTGTAATCCATGTATGGTTACAATTTTCATCTATTTTTGTTTTTATTTCTTGTAATAGAAGTTTTTTTGTTTGTAATTGTGATTGAAGAAAAATAATATCATTTTCTATAATTTTTTTAGTATAAATAAGTGTGAAAAGCATTAGTAAAATAATATAAAAAATTTTTAAGTTTATTATTATGTATAAAATATTTATTTTTATGGCGTTTTTTGTGTCATGTTTGTCTCATGAAATAATATACCAAGATCCATATTATTTCAAAATAAATAATGTTTCAAATGTAGTCAATTATTTTTTGAAGAAAAAAAATTTGTTAAATTGTTTCAAAAAAGAGAATATTGATAGTTTATTATTAAAATGTTGGAGAGAAAATGAATTAATAAATGTCATAATTGATATTCAATATTATGTATAAAAAATTGATTATGTTAAATGCTGTAATTTAATTTTAAATATGGATTTTTACAATAAAAACGAAGATGGAAAGTATTGGTTTGAGAAGATTCCTGCGAATAAGATAGAGGCACAACGCACCACAATTTCAACTAGTATTATGGAATACTTTAATTGTATGGTAAATACTGGGCATGTTTCAAATGAAATGAACATAGAATATAAAGAATATATAAGAGTTCTTAAGATTTTTCTTGAGAAATAATTTAATTATAACTAAAATCTTTAAAGAATTTGTTCATTTCTACTGAATTTGGTATAGTTAATACGCGATTATTTTTTTCATCAAAGAAATCTTTCAATAATGTAATATTTTGTATAAAGAATTTTTTCATTGCAATTTTTAATATTTTTTTACATTTTCTTGTTTTTGAAATATTTATAGAATATTCTCCAATATAATAAAGTTGTAAATACGGATGCATTTTACTAATTATTTTTAGTCGGTCTTTATTTTTTATTTTAAAATGTTGTTCGCCGGGCTTATAAAACATTTTATAATATTTATTACACATATCATATAAATCGTCGTACATTTCATTCTTTTCTGCATAAAATATATAATTTTTTATTGCAATGTCTTTTAATATAATTGAAAACTTTATGGTAAAATCGTCATTATTAAATTCTAATTTAAAATGTTCTGTAATAAGAAATGGAATATCTATTGTGGAAAATTTTGCTTTAAAATATATATTATATAAATCGTGTTTTTTAAAAGGTATGTTTGTATATGGATTTTTTAAATTAATAATAGTATGAAATTGGTCTTCTTGATGCGTTAGTGCGTTTTTCCAACAGCATAATAAATCACATAATCTAAAAGTATATTTTGCATTTTCGTGTAATATTAGAATTTTTTGTGATTTTGGATATTTTTCCAGTAAATTGCATCGCAAATCGTATTCATTTTTATATATTCTGCACTTTTTAAATTTACAAATATGAACAAATTTTCTTAAATTAGAATAACATTTTTGTGTAAGTAAAAATATTTTTATTAATTTTTTTTTGGATTCATTATCAATAAATGGCGAATCTATTATATTTTTTTTTAAATATTTGAATTTATTAAGTGAAAATTTCTTTTTATTAATCAACTTAATAACATCAATCAAAAATTGTGGTAATATTCTTTTATACTTTTCAATATTTTTGAAAAAAATATAAACAAATATATTTTTTATTTTTGGTATTTTTTTTTTACATCTTTTTAGAGATGAAAATATAATTATTTCTGTCATAAATACTTTTGTTATCTTTTCTTTATTCATTTTTATAATTGATTAAAAAATTTTTTATAATCAATTTATTATTTAAAATCCAGGGTCATATTCATCATCAACCTTACCAGTATTAGTTTTGGGAATATTTTCTGTTGTATTCATTATTGCTATATTTTGAACTGAACATGGGTCAGCAGGATTTTCAATTTTCAATAGTGTATCAAAATTAACTTTTTCTTCTAATTTACCCTCTCCTAATTTTTTCATTTCCTTTATATTCAATAACACGTTAAATGAGCTTGTTCCATAATAACCTTTTTGACCACACATAACATTAGCTGATATGCCGCGCATTTCATCTAATTCTGCGTGTTTTGCTGCTCGTAAAAACATCTCTGGTGTTTCTTCAAAACTCGCTTTTGCAAGTGGTCCAATATCATCATTATTAATTCCGTGTCTAAATATTGAACACATTTTTTTTCCAGCACACATTCTATCACATAAAAGTTCAAGATGATGATAGTTAATATATGTGCCATCAAATTCTAATACTTCTGTCAGCTCATTGAATATTGATAATCTCGCAGCTTCAATTCCAAGTGTACGATGAATTTCCCTTATATCATTACCGAATGATCTCGTTTCATCAATTATATCTAATCCAAGAATTTCAGATAAATTTGTGCCTATTGTATCTAGAACCCAACCAGGTTCAGTAATATAATTTCCATTTTTTAGAATAACTCTGTTGGGCATCTTTCTAATAATTACCTTTTTAATTCCTTTAACCCCTCGTAATATTGTATTATTTAACAAATTTTCTTGTATATTCTTTAATTTATAAATTTCATCTGCTTGGTCAAGAGATTTCATCTTTTTATTTGTTAGGGATTTATCCAATCTAATTCGCATAACTAATTTATCACTATTCAAATCAGAATAAATACATGATATATTGTTTTTATAGCTATTTTTTAAAGCAAAATGAACATCGTCCATTGTAATATTTTTATCTAACATAGTACTTTTATCCATTTCTAATCTCAATATCCATTTAGATATTTTATTATTGACTTCTTTTTCATTTTCAGAACATTCTAATATTAATTTTGAAAATTCTTTATATTCCTCCATAAGAAGAGTATCTTGTGTGATAAGAGTATTCATATCATCTGGGTCAAAATAAATACTTATTTCCTTTGTTATATGACGAAGATTTGTATATTCAAGCGCGTGCATTAATTCTCTTGCTCTCTGTTTATCTGTTTCTTCATGACGTTTGAGATAAATTGTTAAGGATGGATTTTTAGGATTTTCTGAAAGGGATAGAATTTCTTCTATACGCGGAACACCACGAGTTACATTTGACTTTGAAGCTACACCAGCAAAATGAAAAGTATTTAAAGTAAGCTGTGTTGTAGGTTCACCAATACTTTGTGCCGCAATAATTCCAACCATCTCACCTGGGTGAATAAGAGCTCTTTTATAATTTAATATTATAGTCTCCATTAGAACCGAAATAGCCTTTCTATTAAAACGACGAACCATTAACAATTCTTTTGGTGATAAATAATATGTAAATACTGCTTTGAATAATTCATTTGGTTTGCAATATAAAAATGTATTTAAATGATTTAATACCTCTTCTAATTTTTCATATAATTCGAGAGGAGTGATATTTACCATTGAATCACTTTGAATATTTAATTGATTTTGAATATTTGTTATAATTCTAGAAAATTTTACAGGTAAATGAACTCTTATATCATCTTCATCATTGAAAATGTTTTTCATTATTTCATCTCGTTTTTTCAACATATAATCAATATTATGTTGAGTTTTTTCAATTAATTTATCCTTTTGTTTATTCATTTTAACAATTGTTTTTTTTGTAAAATTCACAGTATATTTTTCATCTTCAAAATTTTCTGTGGACATTTGAAAATGTGCATATACCTCTTCAATAGTCATTCTTGTAAGAGGCAATATTTGATTTTCAACTTTTGTTGTATCAAAAGCATCACTACCATATTTGAATTGCAGAATTTTACCTTTATTATTTCTAACAGTCATATCATAATGAACTTGTGCATCTTCCAAACCCTTTACAAGCCTTCTTTGAATATATCCTGTCTGACTTGTTTTAACCGCTGTATCAATAAGACCAACACGACCACCCATTGCATGAAAATATAGTTCTGTGGGAGTAAGACCTTGGATAAATGAATTCTCAACAAATCCTCGTGATTCTGGCGAATCATCAAATTTATCAAAGTGAGGCAATGTTCTATCTTCAAACCCATATGGAATTCTCTTTCCATCAACATTCTGCTGTCCCAAACACGAAATCATTTGGGCTATATTAATGTTATTACCTTTTGAACCAGCATTTACCATTGTAACAAAACGATTATTCTTAGATAAACTTTTTCTACCAATTTTTCCCGCTTCTTCTTGAGCCTTATTCAAAATTGCATTTACACGAGTCTCAAACTCTTCTCTGTTTGTTTTACCTGTGTTATTTTCAAAAATGCCTATATGGGTCTGATTTATAAGTTTTAAAACGTCGTGTTTCTTTTTTATAATTGCTTTAATAATTGCATTATTAGTTTTTTTGTTAGCAATTAAATCGCTTATTCCTACAGAATAGGCTGAACTTTTCATATATTCGGTAACAATATCTTGGATTTCATCAATAAAATCAGCAGATTTCATAAATCCAAAATCATTAAATATACTTTGAATTAAACCATTAGAACCACTAAATGTACCCTTGTCCATTTGCCCGCGTAAATATTTACCATTACGAATCTCAATAACATTATTTGATGTTTTCTTATTTTCATTGTCCCCAAAAGATTTGTTTTTAAATTTAGCCGAAAGGGGCGGTAATATCTGGGAAATCAAATCAAAACTTGATATTTCTTTTTTTTTATCCTTAAAAATATTTACATTTATATTCCGAACACCCATCATTAAATTCATTGCTGTCCTCTTATCAAACTTTGTTCCTCTGCGAGTAAAACGATTTGCACCTAATAATGAATCTTGGAAAATTCCTATAATTGATGCATTATTTGCTGGACTTATGATTTGACGAGAAACTTCCGCCAATCCCATCAATTCAGCTTTTGCTTCATCACCTTGAGGACCATGCATATTCATTTCATCACCATCAAAATCTGCATTATATGGCTTTGTATCACCAACATTCATACGAAATGTATTACCTTTTCTCATTACTTTTGTATAATGAGCCATCATACTCATACGATGAAGGGTTGGTTGCCTATTAAAAAGAACAGCATCACCATCATCTAAATGTCTATGAAGAATATCGCCTTCTTGTAATTCTATTGAATTGCGGTCAACATATCGCAAAGAAATATTTTCACCCGATTTTCTTTGTAAAATTTTTGCACCAGGATGTATTTCTGGACCATTTCTTAAAAGTTTTGTAAGATATCTTTTATTACGTTTATTAACCGTTTCGGGATATGTAATGTTTTTTGCAATAGGCATAGGGACACCTAATTGTTTAATACTCAAAAGAGGATCGGGTGTAATAACACTTCGCGCTGAAAAATCTACTCTTTTACCCATCAAATTTCCTCTAACTCTACCAGCTTTACCAATCAACCTTTCTTTTATTGATTTTAATGCCCTTCCGGATCTTTGTGCAACCGGCGCACAACCAGGAATCTTATTATCAATCATTGTTGCGCAATAATATTGTAAAACCGTAGTCCAATCATCTATTACTTTACCAGCAGCATTTTGCTCTATCTTTTCTTGCAATGTTTTATTGGATTTTATTATATTAACAATAATATGTGAAATATCATCTTCACTTCTTTGTTGTGCATCATGCTTTACAGATGGCCTAACTGCGGGGGGCGGAACAGCCAAAACTTGGCAAACCATCCAATCGGGACGCGACCAAAGCGGATTAAATCCCATAAATGCAACATCCTCGTCTGAAATTCTCCTGAAAATTTTTAAAACCACCTCCGGTGTCATCTTCATTAGCAATTTCTCCTTTTTATTACCCTCCTCGTCCAAAATACCTTCCAAATTTTGCCATTCCGAAAAAATTGTAGCCAAACCTTCTTTATATATCTTATTTGGCTGTTTAGTACCACAACCACAGTCTATGTCTTCACCACAACGGGTAATCTTACTCGCCAATTTGAAAACTGCATCCCACCTCTCTTTATATTTCTTTTTCAAAAGATAACTATATTTCTCTTTACAAATTCTTAGTTTACTA
>Ga0115002_10008809_pt1 | contig 11124 bp, 5 predicted proteins | sample ArcticOcean_MG_C_8_FD_89576 | JGI IMG/M metagenome (GOLD analysis project Ga0115002, IMG submission 89576) | Marine microbial communities from western Arctic Ocean - ArcticOcean_MG_CB11_86 | ecosystem: Environmental > Aquatic > Marine > Oceanic | place: Arctic Ocean: Canada Basin | collected... | reverse complement strand
CGGGACGAAAAAGAACTGGTACGCCGCCAACACAGCCATTGAAAGAATGACCGCGATGAGCGCTCGTAGCTCCATCCTGGGTTCGTCGTTATGCATGGGGTGGTGGTACCGGGTCGTACCCGCCCGCCGTCAACGGGTGACAGCGCAGCAGGCGCCGCAGCGCCAGCCAGGACCCGCGGGCGGCGCCATGCGCCTCGATCGCGTCCCGTGCATAGGCTGAGCAGGTTGGGTGGTATCGGCAGTGCGCACCGAGATATGGGGAGATGCACACCTGGTAAAAGCGAATCAATGTGTCGAGCAGGCGCGCTATCAAGGTGTCGCCCCTGTGGCCAGCGCTATGAGTTCCGGTTGGAGCTCCGCGGTGGCGCTGCTGAATATCGTGTGCCGGGCTACAACCACATAGTCGTATCCGCCAGCCAGTTGTGGTCGCACGCGTCGGAAGGCTTCACGCACGATACGGCGGGCACGGTTGCGGCGAACAGCATTTCCCAGTTTCTTCGTAGCGGTCACCCCGAGGCGGCTGTCTTCACGGCCGTTAGGCACCGCGAAGAGAACACAGTTCGGTCCAACTCTTTTTTTTCCAGACGTATACGCGTGTTGGAACGCCGTGCGTTTCCGCACCCGGAAGCGGGCTGGATGCCCCTCCGGTTTTACCATGACCGCGTCAGCGGATCAGGAAGGAGCTAGGCGCTTACGGCCCTTGGCGCGGCGGCGGCGAATGATCGCGCGACCAGAGCGCGAGCTCATGCGGGTACGAAACCCGTGGACCTTCCTGCGCCGGCGGCGGTTCGGCTGAAATGTGCGTTTCATTAGCTTGGGGGGTTGGGCGCGCTCATTCCGCGAATTGAGGCAGAGTAGGCAGCGCGCCTTAGGGCTATTGGGGGGCGGCTTACAAATTGCCCCCGAGTGAGGTTCCAACCCGGAAATGTACGTTGGTGTTCAGCTCCCGTCAAATCGTTTCGTGGTTGCCGGAACGATTCACTGTCTAGCGCGCGAGTCGCCCACTACACCAGTGGGGGGCCCTGGCTGAGGTTCGGTCCACCAGCACCCGTTAGACCTGGTGTTGGATTTGTCTGGTTTCGCCCTATTTGTGCCTGGTGTAGCCATGTTGGACGAAGAAACGGGGGCCGTGGTATATTGCGCGACCTCGCGGCGCCGGTCCCGCCTCCCGCACCAAGCGCTAGCGATTTCCTCGGTGTAAACAGCCTTGAACGCTGCGGGTTTCTTGTTTTTAACAGGTGTTGATAAGTCTGTTGAAATCCGATTCTCGGTCCACTCTTAGGCCGCACCGGTACCGTTGAGAGTTCTGTGGGAATGGATACCTGGGATCGCCTTCTGGAACACCTCGAGCAGTCGCTCGACCCCCAGACGTTCGACACCTGGTTCCGGCCAACGAGTATGTTGGCGGACCAGCATGGCGTGCTGTCTGTCTCGGTACCGAATGAGGTCTTCCGTGATTGGTTGACCCAGAAGTACGCCGGCCTGGTGCGTGAAACTCTCGAGCGCTTCCCGGGTGGCCCCGCCGACGTGCGCTTCGTTGTGGGGACCGACGCCAACCTGGTGGATCTCGGTGAGCCTGTATCTGTAGCTCCACCGCCGGTCTCGGCCAACTCGGGGGCGACACTGAACCCAAAGTACACCTTCGGTTCCTTTGTTGTGGGTGCGTCTAACCAGTTCGCACACGCCGCGGCTCGCGCGGTGGCCGAGGGACCTTCGCGGTCCTACAACCCCCTTTTCCTCTACGGTGGCGTCGGTCTGGGAAAGACGCACTTGATGTTGGCGATCGGCCACCATGTCCGGAACACACTCCCGGACCTGCGGATCGTGTATCTGTCGTCCGAGCGGTTCATGAACGAGTTGATCAACTCGATTCGATATGACCGTACCCACGAGTTCCGCGAACGGTATCGAAACATCGACGTGCTCCTGATGGATGACATCCAGTTCCTTGCCGGGAAGGAGCGGACACAGGAAGAGTTTTTCCACACGTTCAATGCCCTGCACGAAGAGCAGAAACAGATCGTTGTTACGAGCGACGCGCCTCCGAAAGAGATACCGACTCTGGAGGAGCGCTTGCGGTCGCGCTTCGAGTGGGGACTGTTGGCTGACATCCAACCGCCCGACCTTGAAACCAAGGTCGCCATCCTGAAGAAGAAGGCCGAGAACGAGGGCCCGTCAACGCATTTGCCCGATGACGTTCTTCTGTACATCGCGACGGCGAGTAAGAGCAATATCCGGGAACTCGAAGGTGCCTTGATTCGGCTATTGGCCTACGCCTCACTGACTGGCGACGAGATGACACTCGACCTGGCCAAGGCCGTTTTGCGAGACACCCTGCGCACGGGCGATACGGTGATAACTATCGACGCCATTCAGTCGCGAGTCTCTGAGTTCTATGGACTTCGGCCTGGTGAGCTCAATTCACGGAGCAATGCGCGTCGAATCACGCGTCCCCGCCAGGTGGCAATGTTCCTCTGTAAGGAACTCACACCACATTCTTTACCTGAGATTGGTCGCGCTTTTGGCGGGAAACATCACAGCACGGTCATCCATTCTGTTCGTAAAGTTAAGGAGCGGATGGGAGCTGATGCTGATCTACAGCGTAGGGTGAGTAACTTGCTGGAATCTTTACAGTAGCCTTTTCTTCAACAAGGAACGTTCCGGGGCTCTGTTAGCGTTCAGTGCAGTATCTGTTCACTCCCAAAATAGGTACTCACTGCACAGATAAACCCGCCGTAAAGATCACAGAATAACTTCTTTAAGTGCATGGACTTCGCCGGTTTTACGCGTTTTCAACAGCACCTACTACTAGTGCGAAACATAAAGAAAGAACCTGAAAGGCAGGGAAGTAGCAGATGAAGTTCAGCGTTCAGCGAGATCATTTTGAGAATGAGCTGCAGTTCCTTCAAGGGATCGCCGAAAAGAAAAAGACGATTCCGATCCTCTCCAACATCCTCATCTCCGCCGAGGGCGAGTCGCTTGCGCTCGTAGCGACGGATCTAGAGGTCAGTCTCTCGACGCATTGTCCCGCCGCGGTAGCAGATGCCGGTGCAATCACCGTGAGCTCAAAGAAACTGTTTGAGGTGGTCCGCGCACTTCCTGACGGCGACATCCACATGTCTTCCGAGAATGGAGAGTGGCTCGAGGTTAGGGCTGGGGATTCCTACTTCCGCTTGGTCGCACTCCCTGTCGCTGACTTTCCTGAGGTCCCCGGTACTGACTTCTCCGGGGCGGTAGAACTACCGCACGCCATATTCCGCGAGATGATTCGTCGGACGCTTTTCGCGGTGACCAAGGAAGACGTGCGTTACTCCCTCAACGGGGCGCTTCTCGAAATTGGCGATGGCGCCATCCGCATGGTCGCAACGGATGCGCACCGGTTAGCTATGGTCGAGAAGAACGATGCCGATCTGGCGACCCAGGCCCAAGTTCGCGCGATCATCCCCAAGAAAGCTCTCGCTGAGATCCGCGATCTGGGTGAACCTGAAACGATGTCGTTCGCCCAGGACGAACATCACCTCTATTTCAAGATCGAGCACCGGGTTTTAGCTACCCGCGTCATTGAAGGGCAGTTCCCGGCCTACGAGAAGGTCATCCCGGAGGGTAACCCCGCGACGGTCCGATTCTCAGCAGACTCCATGGCTGGGGCGCTTCGGCGCGTGAGCCTACTGTCCTCAGAACGTTCCCGCGCGGTGAAGTTCTTGTTCACTACAGGCGGAGTGACTATCACCTCTAGCAACCCGGAGATGGGGGAAGCGCGTGAGTTGCTACCTGTTACCTACGAAGGTGAAGAGATCACGGTCAGTTTTAACGCCCAGTACATCCTGGATTTCCTCTCAGTTTCGACGACAGACGAGGTCGATATCGAGCTCAAAGACGACTCCAGCCAGGGCCTCATGAAACCCGTTTCCGACAATGATGACCTGAAGTACAACTACGTCATTATGCCGATGCGACTCTAAGGTTGTAAACTCCTGAAAACAAAGAGATTACAAGATAAGCTTCAGGGCCAAGTGGGTGGCCTCAGGACGCCGTTCAGGATATACTTCACAGTGACCGATCAGGGGTGAGCACGGCGCCACCGAGAGCTAAGTCTCGACTGTGGTTGAGGGCGTCTTTGCTGAGCCATACAGGCGTGCTGTGTGGCTGTGGTCGGTGGGGGTTCAGGGCGGCTCTGTAGGGATCTAATGAACCCGACGTGCGGCCGAATTCCAGGGCGAAAGAGACCCCTTTGACCGTCTGATCAAGGCGAGAAGTATGAGTTCAAAGAAAAGCGCCAGCAAAGATTACGACGCCAGTTCCATCCAGGTCATGGAGGGGCTGGAGGCCGTCCGTAAGCGTCCAGCCATGTACATCGGCAGCACGGGTGACGCCGGTCTACATCACCTCGTCTACGAAGTCGTTGACAACAGCGTCGATGAGGCGCTGGCGGGCCACTGCGACAAGATCACCACCATTATTCATGCCGACAACTCGGTGACGGTCTCCGACAATGGTCGCGGCATCCCGGTCGACCACCACGAGAAAGAGAACCGTCCAGCCGCCGAGGTCGTCATGACGACCCTGCACGCTGGTGGCAAGTTCGACAAAGATAGCTACAAGGTGTCGGGTGGACTACATGGTGTCGGCGTATCGGTAGTCAGCGCCCTGTCGGCGCGACTCGAACTCGAGATCTGGCGCGACGGTGCTACCCACGTGCAGAGTTATGCGCGCGGCAACCCGACCACCAAACTCGAGAAGACAGGCACCGCTGAAAAGACGGGAACCAGGGTCACTTTCCTTCCCGACGACACCACCTTCACCGAGACGGTTTTCCACTACGACACGCTGGCGTCGAGGCTCCGGGAGCTCGCGTTCCTAAATCGCGGCCTCACGATCATCTTGATTGATGAGCGTAACGATCCGCCGCGCGAGAAAGAGTTCTTCTACGAGGGCGGCATCACGTCGTTCATCGAGGACCTAAACAAGAACAAGAACCCCCTCCATAGCAAGCCGATCGCTTTCCGTGAAGAGCGCGACGATGTCGTGGTCGATATCGCGATGCAGTACAACGACAGCTACTCGGAGACACTGTTCTCCTACGTGAACAACATCAACACACGCGAAGGCGGCACGCACCTGACAGGGTTCCGCGCGGCGCTCACGCGGACGCTCAACGCCTACGCGCAGGCGAACGGTCGCGCGAAAGAGGTTCAGGCGTTGCAGGGCGACGACGTTCGCGAGGGTCTCGTTGCAGTGGTGTCGTGCCTCGTTCCTGAGCCACAGTTCGAAGGCCAGACCAAGACGAAGCTCGGCAATGGCGAGATCAAGGGCATCGTCTCCTCGGTTGTCAACGAAAAACTCGCCGAGTTCTTCGAAGAGAATCCGACAGCTGCGAACAAGATCATCAACAAGGCCGTCGACGCTGCCCGGGCCCGTGAAGCCGCGCGCAAGGCGCGCGACCTGACGCGCCGCAAGGGCGCACTCGACGCGGCGTCGCTGCCTGGGAAGCTGTCTGACTGCCAGGAGCGAGACCCGGAGCGGTCCGAGATCTTCCTGGTTGAGGGCGATTCGGCCGGCGGCACCGCGAAGCAGGGCCGCGACCGTCGCACCCAAGCGGTATTGCCCCTACGCGGCAAGGTGCTCAATGTAGAGCGCGCACGCCTCGACAAGATGCTCAACAACGAAGAGATCCGTACGATCATCACGGCGCTGGGCACAGGCATCGCGCAGGACTTCACGCTCGAAAAACTGCGCTACCACAAGATCATTCTGATGGCGGATGCGGACGTCGATGGCTCGCACATCCGCACGTTGCTCCTGACGTTCTTCTACCGGCAGATGAAGCCGTTGATCGATGAAGGCCACCTGTACATCGCCCAGCCACCACTGTACGGCGTACGCAAGGGCAAGAAGATCCAATACCTCTCCGACGAACGCGCGATGACACAGTTCCTCGTCGATCGCGCCGCCACCGGCCGCACAGTCAGGAGCGCTTCAGGCAACAAGAAGACCAACAGCGTCGGCCTGGTAACGAAACTGCAGGCCTTGCACCGCTTCCGCCATTTCCTGGACCGCCTCAGGCGCCGCGGCTACGACCAGCGACTCCTTGAGGTTCTCCTGGCTGCCGGCCTGCGTTACCGTAAACAGTTCGAGACCGAAGCAGAACTCCAGCAGGTCGCCGACAAAGTCAATGAAGCGGGCTACAAGACCGCCCTGGTTCGTGACGAAGAGCACGCGCTGTTCGAGCTCCAGGTGAGCACGGTGGCCGACACGCTCACGACGCACATCGTCGTGCGCCACGATTTCGTTGACGGGCCTGATTATCGGGAAATCGTTTCCCTGAACAAGGAACTCGATGAAATCGGCGCGGCACCCTATGTCGTCGAGGACGAGAAGAACCCGCCCGCGACACTGAAAACGCGCGAAGAGTTGCTCAACCACCTGTTGGGTGTCGCCCGGAAGGGTATTCATATCCAGCGCTACAAGGGTCTGGGTGAGATGAACGCCGATCAACTCTGGGAAACCACGATGAACCCCGAGACCCGGCGCCTCGTTCGCGTGACGATCGAGGATGAAGTTGCCACCGACGAGATCTTTACCGTCCTTATGGGCAACCAGGTTGAACCGCGGCGCGCCTTCATTGAGGAGCACGCCCACGAGGTCGAAAACCTCGACGTCTAGAGCTCGAACCGACATTCCTGACCGCCACCGATAGCCGCCCGAGAGCACCGCGATGGACGTAATCGAACAGAACATACCGGTCCCGCTGGAGGACGAGGTTCGCCGCTCGTACCTCGACTACGCGATGAGTGTCATCGTCGGCCGCGCGCTCCCGGACGTCCGCGACGGGTTGAAGCCGGTGCATCGCCGTGTCCTTTACGCGATGCAGCAGCTCAACAACAGCTGGAACACGCCGTACAAGAAGTGCGCGCGCATCGTCGGCGACGTCATTGGTAAGTACCACCCGCACGGTGACCAGGCGGCCTACGACACGCTGGTCCGGATGGCGCAGGATTTCTCCATGCGCCACACCCTGGTGGACGGCCAGGGGAACTTCGGTTCACTCGATGGCGACCCGCCAGCCGCGATGCGGTACACGGAAGCCCGTATGACCCGGCTCGCCGGGGAATTGCTCGACGACATCGACAAGGAAACGGTCGATTTCCGGGCGAACTACGACGACTCTCTCGAGGAGCCTGTAGTTCTCCCGGCGAAGTACCCGAATCTCCTCGTGAATGGCACGACGGGCATCGCGGTAGGCATGTCGACCAACATTCCGCCCCACAACCTGGACGAAATTGTTGCGGCGACCATTGCGCTGATCAACGATCCCGACATCACGATCGACGGCCTACTCAAGCATGTGCGCGGGCCCGACTTCCCGACGGCGGGGATCATCTATGGCGCCGCCGGCATCGTTTCGGCATACAAGACGGGTCGCGGTGTCATTCGCATGCGCGCCCGTGTGGGGACCGAACGGGCCGCCAACAGCCGCGAGAAGGACAAGATCGTTCTTACCGAGGTGCCGTTCCAGACGAACAAAGCAAAGATGATCGAGCAGATCGCGAACCTCGTCCGGAACAAGAAGATCGAAGGCATTTCCGACATTCGCGACGAGTCGAGCCGCGAGGGCATCCGCGTCGTGATCGAGGTCAAGCGCGGCGAAGAGCCCGACGTGATCCTCAACAATCTCTACAAGCAGACCCAGATGACGTCCTCGTTCGGCATCATCATGCTGGCGATCAAAGACGGCGCGCCGGTGGTCTTCAATCTCAAGCAGATGCTGGCCGAATTCGTCGATCATCGCCGCGAGGTCATCACCCGCAGGACGCTCTTCGAACTGAAGAAGGCGGAAGCGCGCGCGCACATTCTCGAGGGCCTCAAGATTGCCCTCGACCACCTCGACGAGATCATCAAGCTGATCCGCGGTTCGGAGAACGGTGAACTTGCGCGTGCCGGGATGATCCAGCGCTTCGGCATGACCGAGACGCAGGCCCAGGCCGTCCTCGACATGCGCCTGCAGCGCCTGACCGGTCTCGAGCGCCAGAAGATTCTCGACGATCTCCAGGCGACGCTGGAAGTGATCGAAGAACTGGAAGACATTCTCGCGTCCGAACGCCGGGTACTCGACATCATTGTCGAGGAACTCGAGGGCGTACGCGATGCCTACGGCGATCCACGCCGGACCGAAATCGTTCACGACGCGCAGGATTTCACGGTAGAAGACCTGATCGCCGAAGAGGACATGGTGGTCACGTGTAGCCACGCCGGCTACATCAAGCGGACGTCCCTGAGTCTCTATCGCCAGCAGCGACGTGGCGGCAAGGGTCGGATCGGCGCCGTGACCAAAGAGGGCGACTTCGTCGAGCACCTGTTTGTGGCGTCGACACACTCGTACGTGATGGTGTTTACCGAGTTCGGCATGGCCTACTGGCTCAAGACCTACGAACTGCCGCAGGGTGGTCCAGCCACGCGCGGCAAGGCCATCGTCAACTTGCTCCCACGCCTCGCGAAGGGCGACAGTGTCGCCGCGATTCTTCCGGTCGAGGAGTACGTCGAAGGCAAGCACATCCTCTTCGCAACCGAGCAAGGGATGATCAAGAAGACTGAGTTGACGGCCTTCTCGCACCCGAAGATCACCGGAATCATCGCGATCAAAATCCAGGAAGGCGACCGGTTGCTCGAGGCGAAGCTGACCGATGGCGATCAAGACGTGATCATCGGGACCTATCAGGGCAAGTCGATCCGGTTCGCCGAGACGGACGCTCGCGCGATGGGTCGCGCCACCATGGGTGTGCGCGGTATCAACCTCGCGGAGGGTGACATCGTTGTCGGTTTCGACACGATTCGCGGCGACTTCGGCACCGTGCTGACGGTCACCGAGAACGGGTTTGGCAAGCGCACCGCCGTAACCGACTATCGACGTCAGCGTCGCGGCGGCCAGGGCCTGATCGACATCAAGACGTCGCCGCGCAACGGCCCCGTCGTGGGCTCACGCGTGGTCACCGGTGAGGACGACGCCATGCTGATCAGTCAGTCTGGCAAGTTGATCCGGATCCCGACGAAGGGCGTCAAGGTGCAGGGCCGGAACACGCAAGGGGTCACGATCATTGACCTGGGCGACGACGATCGGGTCGTAGCGCTCTCCAGGCTCGCCGAAAGCGACGCCAGTGATGACGACGACGACAACGGCGTGGACGATACCGGCATGGACAGCGGCGACGATGGCGGCGCAGACGACGAGACTGGGGACGAGTAACGGTCTCATCGGCGACCGCGAAAGGCCGAATCCGAGCGACTGAAAAACGTCGCGTCAGATCGAGTCCTGTCGCCCGCCGATCGCCCGCCGGGACCCGGTGACTCGGGACCCGTGGCACCTGCGACAATCGCCGGCCGCCGGTACGCGATCTCGGCTCTCCTGTGCGGGGTCGGACCTGCCGACCTCAGCGTTGGAGAAATTCGAGCTTCGCGAACTTGGCGATGAGCTGTTTGGTGCCTGCACGGGCAAACGCGACCACGACCTTGGTCCGATCGCCGGACCCCTGTGTTTCCACCACACGGCCGGCGCCGAACATCGGATGGAAGACGGCAACCCCGGCGGAGAGTGCGGTGAGGGGAGCGGCGTTTCCGGTGCCACGCGCGTTGGGATCGACCGGGCGGGCTGTCTTACGCGCGGGGCTGGGTGGCCGCACCGGCCGTCGTCCGACCCGGGAGGAGAAGCGCGATCGGCCGGCGGATTCGCGGGCGGCCGCGGCCACCGTGCCAGGCTCTTCCTCGATACGTAGGTAGCGCGAATCGATCTCACGCAGAAAGCGCGACGGGAGTTGAACGCGTTCACGGCCGAGTACACGGCGGCTGCGGGCGGCCGACAGGTAGAGCCGCTTCCGTGCGCGGGTCATCGCCACGTAGGCGAGACGACGCTCTTCCTCGAGGTGGCCGTCATCAAGGGCCGCGGCGTGCGGGAACAGTCCCTCTTCCATGCCGGCGACAAACACATGGTCGAACTCAAGGCCCTTGGCGGCGTGAATCGTCGTGAGGTGAACACCGTTGCGTGACCCCGAAGACGTGTCGGCGTCGGCCACCAGCGCGGCCCGATCCAGGTAGGCATCGAGCGTCTCCGCGGCCGGCGTGTCGCCGCCGAACTCGTGCGCCGACGCGATCAATTCGTCGAGGTTGGAAAGCCGTTCAGCGCCGTCCTGCTGTGAGCCCAACCAGGTGCGATAGCCGCTGTCGCGGAGCAGCGCTTCGATGGCGTCTCCGAGCGTGATTCGCTCGAGGCGGTCGTGGATTTTTCGCAACAGCGTGGCCAGCGATGCCGCGCCGCCGGCCGCCCGCGGGGGCGTCCCGGAGGCGACCAGATAGGCAGCGGGGTCGGCTTGCGCCGCGGCCGTTCGCAACAGGGCCATCGCGCTTTCTCGACCCTCGGCCATCTTGCCGATCGTCGCGGGACCCATCCCACGTGGCGGTCGCGCCGTGGCACGAACGAGGGCGTCGTCGTCGTCCGTGCGCACCAGTCGGATGTAAGAGAGGAGATCCTTGACCTCCGACCGACGAAAGAAGGTCGGACCGCCAACGACACGGAACGGGAGCCGCCGGCCGGCGAGCTCTTCTTCAAACGCCCGCGACTGGGCGTTCGTTCGATAGAGGATGGCTATCTCGTTGCCCTTCACGCCAGCTGCCAGGGCTCCTGCGATCCGCTTGGTAACCGAAACCGCCTCGCTACGCTCGGTCCCGCAGTGGGTGAGCAGGGGGTTGTCGTTGCCCGTAGTTTCCGTCCACAGCTGTTTCCCCAGGCGCTCACGGTTGTGGGCCACGAGGGAGTTTGCCGCCGCGAGGATCGGCTGGGTCGAGCGATAGTTCTGCTCGAGACGAACCGTGGTGGCGCCCGGGAAGTCGCGTTCGAAGTCGAGAACGTTCGCGATGTCGGCGCCGCGCCAGCGATAGATCGACTGGTCCTCGTCACCTACGACCATGATCGAACTGTCATCGCCCAGCAGGGTGCGAATCAGGCGGTACTGCAACCGGTTCGTATCCTGGTACTCGTCGATGAGGAAGTGCTGGAAGCGACGCGGGTCGGCCAGGAGGACGCCCTGCGAAAGCAGCCGCAACGGCCAGGCGAGAAGATCATCGAAGTCCACCGCG
>Ga0115002_10008804_pt1 | contig 11126 bp, 10 predicted proteins | sample ArcticOcean_MG_C_8_FD_89576 | JGI IMG/M metagenome (GOLD analysis project Ga0115002, IMG submission 89576) | Marine microbial communities from western Arctic Ocean - ArcticOcean_MG_CB11_86 | ecosystem: Environmental > Aquatic > Marine > Oceanic | place: Arctic Ocean: Canada Basin | collected... | reverse complement strand
ATTGCCGGCGGAGCTATTTAAAAAATTCTCGCTAATTGCTTTAGTTTTGCTCGGCGGATTTGTTGTTTTTATATGATTCAGCGGTTTTCAAAAGCATAAATTTCGATGGCCTCTATGGCTCAAAAACAGGTGCAAAAGAATGAGCCAAAACTCCAAATGTTGATACTCTAAATATGAGTTCAAGGTTCTTTTCTAGAATTTAAAATACCCTGTTTACTCAAACCTTCAATTTAGAAAACTGGTGGGGTCTCCATAAAATGCCGTTAGGGCTAAACAATCTCTAACTTTGAAGGATTACGGCGATCAAAACGCCGAAATACCGTGCGACAAAGCTACTTCTATCTCAAGTCAAAAAGTATGCTACTTAGTTAATTGAGAGATTGATCAATTTTTTGTATTAGGAAATCCCGGTTTGCAGTGGGGCGTTTTCCTGCATTTCCATCATGCGCCGAAGCAACTGTTCCGTGAGCTCTGCCCGCTTGTCCTTGTAGGCGTTATCCGCCCAGAGATTATTAGTTTCGCCCGGATCATTAATCAGATCATAAAGTTCGCCCCATTCAAAGCCCTGATGAACCGAGAAGCGCCAATCTTTCATCATTAATGTTCGCGTGCGGGGGTTTGGCGGCCCTCCCGGAAAAGGATTGTCGGTTTCAATTAGTAAACTCTCTGGCGCAGCATCGATATTCAATAGGTCACGACCCTGCACACCATTATTGGGCTGGATGCCGGCTCGACGCAAAATAGTTGGGGCAATATCAATCGTACTAGCGAGGTGTTCTTCAATTGACTTTTTACCGCGAGGCTCTCGCCAAATGAAAGGTACTCGGGTCAGGCCTCGAGTATGCATAGCACTTTTCAGCATAATTCCATGATCGCCCATGTGATCGCCATGATCTGATGAAAAAATGACAATCGTGTTTTTATCAAGATCGAGTTGGCGTAGTGTCTCCATTACCCGGCCAATGCAATCGTCAATCATGGTAATCATGCCATAGGTTAACGCGATGATCTCTTTGGCTTCCTGCTCTGTTACGGCGAAAGAGGCATGAGCTTCCCGAAATGCTTTGCCTTCGGCAAGCATTTTTTTCAAACCAGCCTGCAACGGCGTAGATGTCACGTCAAAACTGTCGGGAAGTTTTATATCCTGAGGATTATACAGGCCCCAGTAGTTACCGGGTGGCGTGAACGGATAGTGCGGATCGGCAAACCCCATTTGAATATAAAAAGGCTGATCGGGATCTTTGCTTTTATGATTTTCAAGAAAGGAAATTGTTCGATCCAAAGTATAAGTGCTTGCGTAAAGTTCTTCGGGGATAGCCGTACGTCGCGCTTGCGGTGCTGTGTAATCGCCGCGATCCAGCGCATTTTGAGGATCACGCAGTTGGTGAAAATCCGGTTCTTTTGCTTGAGCCCAAAAAAGATAGTCGCCGCCAACCTGGTCGCCGTGACTGGTGCAAATTTCGAAATGTTCAAACCCGTAATAAGGTTCTTTGCGGCGCTCCATGGCGGGGGTTGGCCAGTTGAGTGCATTCTCCAATTCATAGTTTGTGTGGAGACGGCCGCCGACTTCTGCTTCTCGCAAATGTTCAGCAGGTTGAGCGAGACCTTCCTCAATTTCACGTTTCTGCGCAGGGGGCAAACCCGTCATATTCTGCAAATGAGATTTACCCAGCAATGCTGTTCGGTAGCCTGCTTCACGTAAAATTTCGACGAAAGTCGTTGCCCCAAAAGGCAGCGGCAAGCCGTTGTTGCGCACGCCATTGAGGGAAGGCATGCGCCCAGTCATAATGCTGGCACGATTACTTTGACACGTCGGCGAGGCAACATAAAACTGATCAAATCGACGCCCTTCATCGGCCAATGTGTCAATGTGGGGTGTTTTAAGAAGGCTATTGCCGTAGCAGCCAAGGTGGTCGGCCCTCTGTTGATCTGTGACTATAAATAGAAAATTTGGTTTATCCGCCATTCCTCGTACTCCTAATTCTGTAGGCCGTTTATGTTAATTCTGGAGTAACAGGGTCTCCAGATATCTGTAAAATTAGTTTTAATCAGGTTCGTTTTTACCGAAGAAGGTTCGGAAGCCACAATACCAATGGTGGAAACAGGACCAACAAAGCTAGAGTTGCGATGTGCGCGCATATAAATGGGGTAACACCCTTAAACACTTTGCTCAAGGGCACATCAGTTGCAACTGCCTTAATGATAAAACAATTCATGCCAAAGGGAGGCGTCAGAAGCCCAATCTCCACTACCATCACCATGATAATACCCCACCATACAAGATCAAAATTAAATCCCACCAGTATGGGAGTAATAACCGGAACGGTAATAATCATGATTTCGTAGGCTCCCATGATCATGCCGAGCAGTATGTAAACAACAAGAGCAATGGCTACGACCGCAAGTCCGGGTAAATTAAAATGATTTAGAATTTTTGTTGCTTCCACCGGCAACTCGGTAAGACCTACGAAGAATCCGAAAATAGAACCTCCTATAATAAGCGCATAAACCATCGCGGTACGTTCAGCTGTTTCAATCATTACGTTTTTCAAAGCACCATTTGCCAGTCCACCTCTTGCCCAAGCTAAGGTAAAGGTGCCCAGTGCCCCAACCGATGCCGCCTCCGTAACAGTAAATACTCCAACATAAATACCTCCAAGCACAACCACAATTAACCCCATAGAAGGCCAGATACCTTTCATGGCTGCGATTACGGCTCCGGATTGTCGAATGTTTATTTCTGGTGCAGCTGCAGGTTGCAGGCGCACCTGTATCATTACCGTTAACACAAATGAAAGGACGGCAATGAAAGCCGGGATGGCAGCGGCAATAAACAAAGCACCAATGGAAACTTCGGTAAGGATTGCATATAAAACTAAAACTCCTGAAGGCGGCACGATTGCACCCAATGTTCCTCCTGCTGCAATGGACCCGGTGGAAAGTTCTTCTGAATAACCATACTTTCGCATTTCAGGATAAGCCGCATGGCCAATGGTCAACGACGTAGCCATTGATGACCCCGTCATGGCTCCAAAGCCAGCGCAGGCGCCAATTGTTGCTAAAGAGAGACCCCCGCGAAAATGACCAACCGAGGCATAGGCGAGGCGATACATATCGGTTGAAAGCCTAGCTGCCTGAGCAAAAGTTCCCATCAATAAAAACAGGGGGATAATTAAAAGAATATCGCTCGCAAGAAATTCAATCGAGCGTGTAGCAATAAGGCTAAGACCTGGAGAACTGCCGAGCATGATGCTGATGCCGGCCAAGCCGGCAAGCAGCATAGCAGATCCTAAGGGAAGCATAAGCATCCCCGAAAGCCATACCGCCGCAAAAATTACAATAGAAAGCATAATTGGGGTTGTAGGAAACAGCCAAGTCAACGTGTCACCTCGATCGATTATACCTAATAAAATAAACGAGAAGACCAATATCGCTAAAAAGATATAGATTATAGTTTTTACCTGGCCACATACGATGGCCCGCCAAATTGATCGCATTTCACATGCGTCCCTTATAATTGGGAAAAGTTGCAAAGCAGTCGCCAGCCCCATAAAGAACGTAATTACCCAAAGGAACGGCGATTCCGGTAAATTTATTACTTGAGTAGCTGCATTCTGCTGTCCAAATTCAACAGCTCTTACCCCGATACGCCACGTTAATAATGCTAGGGCTGAAAACATCACCCATCCACCTAGAAAACGAACAAAAAGAGCCGCTTCATCTCCCATGTGATTATGGAGTAATTCTATAACCAGATGACCTCGCTGCATCGTAACCACAGGAAAAGCTGCAGCAATACCGACAGCGACAACCAAACCGGTAACATCGCTCACACCAACCAGTGAGAACCTAAAAACAGTCCGCGCAATGATTTCGAGGCAAACCAGCAGAGCCACCAATAACAGTGCCGCGGTTGAAATAACAGCGAGGCGCCGCGATAACTCGGCACCCCAGCTTTCAAGTTGATCTAACACTCTGTCTAATAATGTTGATTAACGAGGTTATTTTCCTCGCTTTGCATTTTCTAGTTCCTGGCGATAAGCTGCTAGAATTGCCGCACCATTAGGTGTCGATTTTACCCATCGCTTAACAATCGGTTTTACCGCAGCACGCCAAGGTGCCTTCTGAGCTTCGGGCAAATCGATAATTTTCTGCTTGGGGGATTTCTTAAGGCGCCCTCTGGTAAAGCGTATCATCCCATCTCCAGCACGCCCCAGAGCCTTGGAAAGCTTGATACCTGATGCCGACAAGATGGCTTTTTTTGCATAACCCGGGAGCCCGTCAAACTTCTTTTTATTCATCCCAATAAAGACGAGCGGCGTCGACATTGGAACGACTACGTGTCGGTTGCTCACCTCATCCAGTTTAAAGCCTTGAACAGCTGTAAACCCTATCATTAGCCCATTAACCGTACCCCGATCCATTGCCTGATAGAGGCCTGTAATCGGTGTAAAAACCGGGATAGCCCCTAAAGCCTTAACCGTCTGGGCAGTTAAGCCGCTGGTTACTGCTATCTTCATCCCTTTAAGGTTTTCTACTCGCGTCGGCTCCTTATCTTTCGTTACAATATGTGTCGCCGACATCGAAGCAAATCCTAACGGAATGACATCACTATAATCAGGCTTAATCAGGCCTTTCTCGTAAAGACGCCAGAGGGCTGTATTAGCTTGAGTATTAGTATATCCGTCAAGGATATTTGGCATCGATAAGACAGTAGAGCGCGGAAACTTAAAACCCCGGCTCGCTCCCGCTATAACCCAAGCGATATCAGCAATCCCATCCTTGGCATTTTTATAAAGCTGGCGCGGTCCTCCAAGCGTGTTCAGAAACCTTTTTATCTCCACTTTTCCGCCTGTCAATTCCGCGACTTTTTTGCGAAATGGCCCTGTACCTACGGTAGAAAATGGGGTTTTTCCCGATCCAAATGCGCCATATTTCAAGACGATTTCTGCTGCATTAGACGTGGAATAACTCCACGTAAAAACCAATACTGCAATGATTCCTGAAAGTTTAACTGTTAGATTTCTCATTTGTATATTTCTCCCTTCGTTATGTTTCCTTTATTTTAAAACTTCGCAAATTTTCTAACTCAGTAGTTTTGCTTCTCTGTAATATCGTTCAGCTCCCGGATGCAATGGGATAGAAGTCCGACACATTTTTGCTGGATCCAGCGGATATGTCAGCGGGCTATCCTTTGGTTCAAGATGCTTGTATTGCCTTTCGATCGTAGATGTGGTTTCGCAAATGCACCAGGCCATAAGATGGGCAATTTCGTCGTCAAGATCGTCGCGGCACATCAATAAAAAATCAGAAAAATCAAGCGTCTCAAAGGGACCACCGAGACCGGCGAAGCGATCCTGCGATATGGTGCCTTGTGGCCAGCCATAATCCCGTTCAAGAGCAACGAGGACGTTATCGTCTATCGGTATAAACGTCATCTCATGATTTGCCTGAAGCTCTTTCCAATAGGGCGTCATAATCGCTTCAAAGATAACTGCGTCGGCCTTCCCGTCGACAGCTAGGGGGATCGTGTCCCACGGCGCCTCACCCTCAAGAAACGTGCATCCCCAATTTTCAAGCGTCTTACGCGGAATATCGGCAGCCTCAAGAAGACGGTTGGTGGCAAATCCCACCATGTTTTCTCCGTCATCAAATGCGAGGGCAACGGTAAGCGCCGGTTTTTTGCGACGCAAATCATCAAGAGAATTTATGCCGTATTTAGATTGGATGGCAAATACCAACTTGTCATCCTGAGGCAGTGTAGCGATCGCCCGTAGGCGACCAATATCCTCATTAGAGTAAATACCTTTACCCTCAACAACTGTCCGCGCAAATTGTGCTGGCACAAAAAATGACGTATCGACTTTACCGGACAGCACCGCCTCAAAAGCGTCTGTGCCTCCCCTGCCGTTCCATGTCGCAAAGCGTGAACCGCGACCTGAACGAAAACCCATTTCAGCCGCTAACCAACCACAAATCCGATGCAAATTAGCAATGCCCCAGTCGCCCATCATTTGAAGGATAATATCACGATCTAATTTAGGTTCAGAGACAGTATGGATCATGGAAAGTTCTCCTATTTAAAATAAAACCATTTTACTTTGCCCGCTCTTCCCTTATTTCCTTGGCAACACTCTCCCAGCGATAGGGACCTAGGTCCACTGGCTCATGAACATCACCACATTCATCGCAGGTTCGGAGTTCTGAATCATCAGAAAACTTTTTAGTTAACCGCAAGTAGGCTTCATGCGAAATAGTTTCAACAGTATCCCAGACTTCGCGGAACAATTCGTTACTACATTTCTTGCAATACCAGGCAACACCTTCTAAGCCAGAATTTTGTGCTTTGTATCGCACGGTAACATTTTCTCCGTCGGGAATTAGCCGATGAGGTGCGCCGGCTGGAACATAAATATAATCTCCAGCAGCCAGGGGATAATAGTTAATACAGGTACCCTTAAAATCAACGCGACCCTTGCCCGATATCTGACAGATCAAGGTATCTTTCTCACATATTAGGTGAAAAGGCTGAGGATGATCATTACGGTTCATAAAGACTTGAATGTCTATCGCATCCGGCAGCATGGGTCGCTCGTCATAAGGACCCGTCTTATTTGCTTCCTTAAACACGTGAAAAGTTTTTTTTCGAGCCAATTTTCTATCCTCAGTTTGTTTAAGGCTATTTTAAACCCTGAACCATTTCTTCCTCTGCCTCATTAAGTATTTGACGTGCGGAAAAAACTGTATCTGACTGCTCAGCGTAATTGTGCCAACCCCAGCTATCGTACGGAAATGGGTCGTTTACATGGCCACATTTTGAACAAGTCCTGGCTTCCAGGTCATCACTAAATTTCTTTGTGGCTTTATAGGATTCCGGAATTGTCGCAAACATTTTCTCAGTTTCAGAGTCGTCTGGCTTTGCTATCACATCAAATTCGTACCGAAAGATCTCTTCGCGGCATCCCGAACACATCATTGAGATGACCTCGTGTTGAGGCTGAGATTCGCTCTGTCTCTGGGTAATGCAAATTAGAACAAAGTTTTCCGCGTTCTTCTCATCCTTCAGAAAGCTACTCACTCCATGAACCCGACCACCAACAAAAAACTGTCCTGTTTTTAAGAGAGCGCCATTTGCGGCAAACGCTATCGACACTTCATCTACCGTATTGTGATGCCTGAATTCTCCGTAGTTCTTATCCGGACCGCCCCTTAAAACAGCGCCGGCGGGAACCATAGCCCCAGGATACAGGTGGGGGAACAACGGAATCAACTGGGCGTTGCCTTTTTGCATAGCATCAAAAATATTATTTTTTAATGGCGGGCGATCCTGTCGTGGTGGATCGATACTAAACTTCCCATTATTACTTATCCGGCTTTCTGCTGACATCCAACATTCTCCAGAAAATATTTTTGGCCCGACATTAAGCCAAATTAGGTGGCTTTAGAGCTTCCCCATTCCCTTGAGCATCCCTTCTAATTCATCCCGTGATTGGGCAAACTGCACTTCATGAATTTCATCTACGGGAAATCCGAGTTCTTCAAAGGCTTCTTCCAGCACGTCTTTGCTCTCCGCCTCGAAAACCGTGACAATAAAACCTGCCCCTAGATTAACGTAATTCTGGATATAGGTTGCTGTTCCATGATTAAAAACAGGTAGTGCGTTTTCTGCCATTTCATCTGGGCTAAGACCTGGTGCCCGGTGTATTGATACAAATTGTGTCATTTTTTTCCCTCCTATGTTAAAAAAGTTGTTTTCAATACTTCTAGTTTAATCCCCGACAGCCAATGCAGGCTGGCGCTTACTTCCAAATGCTTCGAAATTTGTTCGCATACGTTCAATCATATGCCAAAATAATTCCTCCTCTTTTTGACTGAAACCCGCAAAGGCAATGTCATCAATTTTTGCGACAAACGGCATTAGGCTAGCGCATAGATGTCGACCATTCGGTGTCAAAAATACCCTATTTTTCCGCTGATCCCATTTATCAGGCCGAATTTCAACGTATCCGTTTTTCTCCATTCTTTTTAAAAAGGTTACGGTTGTTGCATCCTGACGGCGAACACCTTCACTAAGTTCACGCTGAGACAACCCATCTTCAAAATAAAGGTGCCGGAGATAACCCCATTGCGATGCACTGATGCCATAGCTTCGAAGAAAGCCGTGAAGCGTTCTCGCCATAGAACCATGCAGATGCCTCAACTGGTAGCCTATGCTATTCGCTGGTGGGGTAGCCTCCGATAACGAACTGTCAAGATTTTCTGCAAGATTACTTTTCATATTTTCCCTTTAAAAACAAAATTAAATTTGATTTCCATATAAAATCTATTAGACTTCTAACGATATTTTAAGTGTTTTAATTTGAGAGGTCAACATTACACATGACTGCCAAGAATTCTCCCAGAAAATCCCGTCGCCGAAGAAAGGTGATCCCGCCTCCTTCAGGTGATAGGGAACCGCTTAAAGTCAATGTTTATGATTTTGTAAACTTTACCAAGACTGCCCTCGCACCACTTTTCCCTTATTTTGATGAAGGGTCAATTGTACCTTGTTCTGCCACTTTTAGGGGTGGACCAAAGGTTGACTACAGTCGTTTCCAGCATTTCAATACGGTCGACGAGATCCTTCTTACTTTTGGCGCAACAGGTTCAATGCGTGGCGGTGGAGTATTGCGAGTTGGGCCGCGACTGCACATGGTTCAAAGTCCTTTAACCGACAATGCAAAACCCGAAAACCTAACCCTTTCTGTCATCACGCAACGACAGTCTGTTGGCAAACCACAGAAAGAAGAATTTCGTTTTGTCTGCAAAAAATGTGACCGGCGCCTTTTTGTCAAAACCTTTGACGCCACACCCGCAAAACGTGGTAAACAGAAGAAGACCCTCGGTCCTCATGGGCTTTTTGCGACGATTCCCGAAAGCTATAAAGCAGCAAACGACTTCAACGCTGATCCAAAAAATCGCATCTGCAAGCATTGTGGTCACAAGAACAAATCCTTTCCCACCGATGCCTGGGGGTGGAAGCACTATGTTGAACAATCTGAAATTTCTTCGATGGCCTATGACGCGATGGTGGATAGCCAGAAAGGGCCGAAGCCAATATCAGCTGGTAAAAGGAAATAGTTCGTGGCACGTGAACACCTGGTTTTCAGTTTTAAGGAGGCTACCAAGGCGGGTAATTATGACGAGCGACCGATGCTACCCGATGATGTAGATCTCCAAGTTCACCTCAGCCGCAATAGCCAACCACAACCATTCTGGTTGATCTGCGAACATGACACGGTGATCACCACACTTTCGGGCGAAGGGGCAATCGAGTTCAAGGATGCGCCTGTTCTCCGACATTCATATGAAACCGGAGATTTTGTTTACGTCCCCGCAGGAACCCCAACCCGCATTCTGCCAAAAAAACGGTCGGTCCAGTATCGCTATAAGGCGAGAGAAGCCGGCCTAGAGGGTGTCGCCTGGTACTGTGAAAAATGTGGGCGACAGCTTTTTCGTCAAGTCTGGGACACTGCCGAAAAGTTATCTCAGATTGCATATCAGGAAATCACCGAGAAGTTCAATGCCAGCCCTAATCGCCGTAAATGCAAGAGTTGTGGCAAGAAGCACCCCAAAGTAGACACGACGGGTTTCAGCTGGAAAAAACTTGCGAAGGAACTCGCCCAATCTACAACAGCCTGAATGTTCTCTATTACCACAAATGCTTTCACAATGACATTTTTTGTTCAACCGCCTCTGATCTCTAAGAGCATCAACTATCAGAAAAACTTGGAAATGGTTAAAGTCCTGCAACAATAAGAAAGCCTTCGACTGACGCTCTAAAAATTGAAGGAATTAACCGTTGGGAAAATAAGGATGGCGTAGAGAGAATCCTCAGAAATCCAGTGAATATTTCATGTGGGCCTGCTTTAATCATTAAACTGTTCACTTCAGTTCTGGACGATTATGTGCCATTATTACTAAATACCCACATTTTGTATAAAGGGATTGGAAATGAACTTTCCACCGCTTCCGGACTACCACGCAATTGCGGTATTAATACTGATCATATTTGCGTTGTATCTATTTACGCGAGAAAACCTCTCACTTGAAACATCAAGTCTGGCTATTCTGTCAATACTTATCGTTGGGTTTGAGATTTTTCCTTATTCTTCCGGCGGTGAATTTCTACATGCCATAGATTTTTTCAGCGGGTTTGGACATGAAGCGTTGATCGCTGTTTGTGCTTTGATGATCGCGGGCCAGGGATTAATACGCACGGGAGCGTTAGAGCCTGTTGGTCGAACCTTAGCATCTCTGTGGTCCACAAATCCGCAAATTTCGTTGCTTTTAATTTTAGTCGTAGGCGGTGTGTTAAGCGCCTTTGTCAACAATGTTCCAATCGTGGTTCTGCTACTACCTATATTAACAAGCATCTCCCTGAAAACAAATAAGCCGGCATCAGACATTCTGATGCCAGTTGGATTTTCTACATTAGTAGGAGGCATGACAACAACCATTGGAACCTCAACAAACCTGTTGATCATATCGATCGCGGCGGACCTCGGATTACCTCGGCTAAACATGTTTGATTTCTTTTTTCCGGCGGCGATCGCAGGAGGGATCGCGATTATTTATCTATGGTTAATTGCGCCACGCCTGTTACCCCGGCGAGACGCTCCGCTAAGTGACATGTCTCCGCGGATATTTACCGGTCATCTGCATATTTCTGACGAAAGTCCTTCGATCGGAAAGACAATCTCGGAAGTCTATGAGCTGGTAGGAAGAGAAATTAATATAATTGAAATTCAAAGAGGTCCCGGCGTATTTGTGAAGACGTTACCAGACGTTGTTCTAAAATCAGGGGACCGAATTAGCATTCGTGGCACCCCGCAGCATCTAAAGGATCTCGAAGGCCCGCTTGGCGCTTCTCTTTACGACAAGGATATCCCCGTTGATGATGAACATCCGTTAAGCGCAGAAGACCAGCAAATTGCAGAAATTGTCGTCACGCAGGGATCACCTTTAGTTGGTTCCGCCTTTTCAATAGCGCACCTTTCAGAAGAATATCAACTTTTCACGTTAGCTTTTCATCGGGCGGGAGCGGATATACTTTCAAACATCAACGACGTTGACAATGTAAGATT
>Ga0115002_10008802_pt1 | contig 11127 bp, 10 predicted proteins | sample ArcticOcean_MG_C_8_FD_89576 | JGI IMG/M metagenome (GOLD analysis project Ga0115002, IMG submission 89576) | Marine microbial communities from western Arctic Ocean - ArcticOcean_MG_CB11_86 | ecosystem: Environmental > Aquatic > Marine > Oceanic | place: Arctic Ocean: Canada Basin | collected... | reverse complement strand
TGCGGAAGCACTGGGCGTGCGTGTAATCTCGCCGCGTTTCGGGATCGTGCTCTCGAAGGACGGAGGCGCACTCCCTCAAATGGCGCTGCCGTTCCGTTTCGGCGTGGGCGGGCCGATTGGCAACGGACGACAGTGGATGTCGTGGGTGTCGCTTCCGGACGCGACCGGTGCACTGCTTCACTTACTGGAGGACGGACGTGCCACCGGCCCGGTGAACATCGTCACGCCCGAGGCGGTGACAAACCGGGTGTTCGTGCGCGCGCTAGGGAAAGTTCTACATCGTCCGGCGTTCGCCCCGGCTCCGGCGTTCGCCCTGCGCTTCATCCTCGGCTCCGGACGGGCCGACGAATTGCTACTCACGAGCCAACGCGTCGCACCGACGCGACTACACGATCTCGGCTACGTGTTTCAACACACCGATATCCACGAAGCGCTCACTGAGGAGCTTCGGCCCGACCGGGCTGCACCCACCATCGCCGGAACGTCACAATGAGCGTCCATCGCTTCGAGACGACGCACCGGCTGCCTATGCCGCGTGAAGAAGCTTGGCGGTTCTTCTCCGATCCGCGCAACCTCGCACGGATTACGCCGCCTGAGATGGGATTCACCATCACCTCGGATGTACCGGACGAAATCTATCCCGGATTGATGATCACCTACCAGGTACGGCCACTCTTCAATCTCCCTTTCACGTGGGTCACCGAAATCACACACGTCGTGAGCCACCAGCGTTTCGTCGATGAGCAACGTGCTGGACCCTACGCGATGTGGCACCACGAGCATGACTTCCGCGATGTTTTGGGCGGCACGGAAATGCACGACATCGTGCACTATGCGGTACCCGGCGGCCCCATTGGCGACGTGATCAACAGCTGCATTGTGACGCGAAAAATCGCGGACATTTTCGCGCACCGGCGGAGGGCACTGAATGCTCTCTTCGGTGCCTTAAAGGAAGAGGCGATGCCGACGGTAGCCGGGTAGTCATTCGCAATGCAGACCTAACAGAACGGACTTACATGACCGAGCAGCATCGACTTCGTCTGATGAACATCATCGCTGGCGCCATCCATGCTGTGCAGGGGCTCGCCGTACTCGCACTGGCTAACGGATTCTCACTTCCGGTAACAGGAGCATTTATGGATGGGCCTCCGGGCACTCTGCCTCCTCCACCTGTCGTATTGTTCGAGTTCCCGTTCGCGTGGGGGGTGGCTGGATTCTTGTTCCTTTCCGCCTTTGCTCATTGGACCATCTCCGCACCGGGTGTATATCCGTGGTATCTAGCAAATCTCGTGCGAACACGGAATTACGCGCGCTGGATCGAGTACTCCATCAGTTCCACTCTGATGATGGTGCTCATCGCACTCTTGGTCGGCATTAGCGATGGTGCAGCGCTCGGAGCGATCGCAGGCGCGAACGCATCGATGATCTTCTTCGGGCTAATAATGGAGCACTACGAGCAGCCCGGTCGCCCCAATTGGCTACCATTTATTTTTGGGTCGATCGTCGGAATTATTCCATGGCTCGTCGTGGGATTGTACCTATGGAGCCCGCAACTCGCGGCGGGGCCACCAACATTCGTATTCGTCATTTACGTTTCGCTATTCATCTTCTTCAATGTGTTCGCACTAAACATGGTCCTGCAGTACCGACAGGTTGCTCGATGGCGGAATTACCTCTTTGGCGAGCGATCCTACATTTTGCTGAGCCTGACTGCGAAGTCGGCGCTCGCCTGGCAGGTATTCGCTGGAACGCTCGCTGTCCCGTTGTCTTAGTGGGTGACGGGATAGCGGTGCGGCTCCATCGTGCGGTTATCCTAGTCAACCTTCTGCATTGGAGCGTTCGTCACACTGCAACTCCATGCGATCCAGTGTTTTCACACCGAATATATTAGCTATTGCCCACGCACACGTACCGCTAGAGGAGCTGGATACATGTCGACAATTCTGGTTTTAGGTGCGAGTGGATACATCGGAAGTCACCTCGTGCCGCGACTCGTTGCGGCCGGACACCGTGTGCGTGCGGCCTCTAGGCACCGCGAGGTGCTAGAAGCGCGCGGCTGGGCTGGCGTCGAGATTATCCAGGCTGATGCGCTGTCAGCAGCGTCGCTTGATCTCGCCCTAGCCGGGATAGAGGTCGCCTATTACCTAGTGCACTCAATGGCGAGCGGAAGCGACTATGCGGAGCGCGACCGACGGGCGGCGCTCAAGTTTCGGGAAGCAGCGGCACGCGCTGGCGTGCGGAGGATCGTGTTTCTGGGTGGACTGCAGCCAACGACGAAGGCTTCGAAGCACCTCGCATCTCGCGCCGAGACCGGCGAGGTGTTACGTGGTGGCACGGTGCCCGTGACCGAATTGCGTGCTGGGATCATCGTCGGACCAGGTTCTGCTGCATTCGAGGTGATTCGGGATCTTGTGAATCACTTGCCGGTGATGATTGCACCCCGCTGGGTGCGTTCTCGGACCCAGCCCATCTCACTCGACGACCTGCTCGCATACCTAGAGGGAGTAATCACCATCGAGGAGGCGGCGGGTGAAATCTACGATGTCGGGGGTGCAGAGACGCTCACCTACCAACAGCTAATGAAGCAGTACGCGCAGGAGATGCGGCGACGGCTCCTCGTAATCCCGGTTCCGGTGCTCACTCCACGCCTTTCCTCTTACTGGCTCGATCTGGTCACTGCGGTGCCGACAAGCATCGCACGTCCGTTGGTTGAAGGTTTAACACTCGACCTCATTGCCGACGATCGGGCTATCCGAGCGCTCCTTCCGATCTCGCTTCATGGCTATCGCGAGGCAGTGGTTGCAGCAATCGAGGCCGAACGCACGGCGACCCTGAGTGGCCATTGGGCAGAGGCCGCGTTGCCATACCCCGGGTTCGCCGACGATGCATCATTCTTCAGCAAGCACGAGCGCGCGGATGCAGTAGCCCTCGTCGCCGTGGATCAGTTATGGGACGAGGTGACCAGAATCGGCGGTGACAACGGCTGGTATGCGTACCCGTTGCTGTGGCAGCTGCGCGGTGCACTTGACCGCTTATTCGGTGGGCCTGGGATGCGGCGGCGGCGGCGGCATCCAACTGAACTGCGGGTCGGCGACGTGATCGATTTCTGGCGGGTGGTGAAGATTACACCGGGACGGCAGCTGACACTCATGGCGGAAATGAAGCTCCCGGGACGTGCAATCCTAGAGTTTCAACTTGAGTCACTCGATTCGCAGCGATCAAAGCTCAACATCGAGGCGAGGTTCCATCCCGCCGGTACGCGTGGACTACTTTACTGGTACGCGCTGATACCGTTTCACTCACGAATTTTCAAGGGAATCACACACAGCCTCGTCGCCCGTGCTGAAGCAATCGCACGATGCTAGTTCGCGTTGCCGAGGGTAGGGAGGAATCATTGCATATCCCACATGCGATAGCCCTAGTCCCGTTCCTCACGGAACAGGCTCGTCGTCTCTGAGGTGAGACTGTCGAGCGCGATTCGGTCGAGCATCTGGGGCCCCGCGACAGGAATAATTACAGTTCATCCGTATCGAGTCGGTCCGACCGCGTAACTCAACATCAGTCGGGCTGCGGCCTTGCCATTTACCTCCGCTGCCGCCAGCACCTTGCGTGCCCAGTCACTACAGCAGTTCTTTGAGGCCGCTCAGCTGCAGACCCGGGGATTCCGCACAAACCACGGAGTTGAGTCCTTGCAATTCCGGACGCAGAATCGATGAACACAACGGAAACGATCCCTCCTCAGAAAGAGTCGGAAGTTAGGAATCAGTGTCATGAGTACCTTGGACGTGACGGGTGGCACCCTCTTCTATGACGTGCAAGGAGACGGACCGGAGACGATTTTGTTCGCGCACGGTGCCGGTGGAAACCACCTCTCTTGGTGGCAGCAGATCCCCCATTTCAGAGAACGCTACCGCTGCATCACAATCGATCAGCGGGGGTTCGCGCAGAGCGTCGACGAGTCCGCCGAAGGGCGTGGCGCATTCCTTCGCGATCTCGAGGAGTTGCTCGATCATCTCGGCATCGAGGAGCTCGTACTGGTCGGTCAGTCGATGGGTGGTTTCAGCGTGCTGCCTTATGCAGTGGCGCATCCTACTCGCGTCCGAGCACTATTAATGGCCGATACCTTCCTTGGAATCTGGGACGAGGTCCTGCTCGAGGCGATGCAACTGGCGATCGACAAGGCAATCGATCAGGCGAACGCAGGAGCACAGACATCGATGCTCGGACCGGATTTTGTGACGAATAACCCGAACGGCACCTTCCTCTACCAGCAGTTGCGTGAGCTCACGCCGCCACTGGATGGGTCGGGGGAGGCGATGTCGTTCGGAATCGATCAGGGTGCCGTCGCGCCCGAGGGCCTGTCAGTGCTGACGATGCCGGTCGTCTTCCTGGCCGGCGAGCTAGACGCGATCATCCCGGCCGAGTTAATCGAACGAGCGCACCATCACGTGCCAGGGTCTCGGTTCGTGCCGATTCCAAACGCCGGACACTCTGTGTACTGGGAGCTCCCGGATCAGTTCAACGCTGTCCTCGACGAGCTCCTCGCAGAGGCGTTTTCAGATGGCTAGAGCCAGCAACTCGTGCGCACGACGACAACCTCATGTCCATGAGTTTTTCACGCCTGTCTTGATTTCTAATTTTAAAAATTAATGTTGTTTCGTATTGCGGTCGGTTATGGTCTCAAACTGAGGTAACACGCAAATCCCTCTCCCGTTCACCGCAATCTACGTTTACTAGGTAACGATTTTACGCGCCTAATCTGTTCCGGCCGTGAGATCACCCATGCCCCGTCTGCCACGATCAAGCCAAACCTAGTCCGTCAGGAACCCCCTACACCGCCGGCGTACGACCAGCGGCGAATCATAAACGAACCGCGCTCCCCCCCAACCAGACTGGATTCCAATTCGTTCGATCGAGGCTGTCAAGGTCCGAATGCCCCCGTGGTGCCACGAGTTCAATTTTCTCGGACACCTCAACAGAGTCTCGTTACACCTTCTTGCGCGCACCTTTTCGTCGATTATGCGCAGACACCTTCTTTTTATTTTTTTCACGTGCAAGTGTCACGTGGACCGCGCGCCCTCGAAGTCGCAATAACGTCGCGTGTTTCAGAACTACCGTGGCAGCCTTGCGTTCGACCTCGACCAGTGCGAAGCCGCCGAACAGATCGATGTTGCCGATGGCCGAACCGAGGATGCCAGCTTCTGAGGTCAGCGCGTCCACGATGTCCTGCGGGGTCACGCCATGCTCGCGTCCGGTGTCAAGATAAAAACGGGTCATCTCGCCCGGAAGAACCGCTGAGTCATCAGTGTTATCGCTTGTCGTCTCTATCACCGTGTCATGACGGCCGTTGAGACCACCGTTCGCGAGATAGATGGCCGCGGCCGCGACTAGGAGTGGATCGTGTTCCTTGGCAAGCGTGCTAACAAGTGACGCGTATACTTTCGCAGCCCCCGATTCGATCGCCATCGTGAGCGAATCGCGGAATACCTCCTGTCGGCGTCTGCCAATATCGTCCGGTGTGGGAATTCGGATCTGAATTAGATTTTTGCGAATCCGCTTTTCAATGATTCGAAGTCGTCGAATTTCTCGCGGCGTGACAAAAGTGATCGCATCGCCTTTACGGCCCATCCGGCCGGTACGGCCGATTCGATGGACGTAGGCATCGGCGTCGGCAGGGATGTCGTAGTTGAAGACGTGGGTTACATCAGGGATATCGAGGCCGCGCGCCGCAACCTCGGTCGCGATGAGCAACTCAGCTCGTCTTTCCCGAAAGGCCAACAGCAGACGTTCACGCTGCACCTGATTGATGTCGCCATGGATCGCGGCAGCGGTGTGACCTCGCGCCTGCAAAGTGGCCGCCAGCTCGTCGACTTCTCGTTTTGTCCGGCAAAATACGATCGCCGAATTCGGCGACTCGAGGTCGAGGATGCGCGTCAGTGCCTCGACCTTTTCCCGCTGCTGCGTCACCACATACATCTGGCGAGTTTGCGGGGCGGTTACTGTCTCCTGCGCGATCGTGACGCGTTCTGGATTGCGGAGGTAACGACGTGCCAGTGCCTCAATCCGTCGAGGGACAGTAGCGGAGAACAACGCGATCTGTCGCTCTTCGGGGACTTCGTTCAGGATGAACTCGATGTCCTCTACGAACCCCATGTCGAGCATCTCGTCCGACTCGTCCAGTACGACCGTACGCACAGTCGAAAGGTTGAGTGTCCCGCGTCGAATGTGGTCCATGACCCGGCCAGGAGTCCCAACGACAACGTGGACGCCAGCTCTCAGACCTCGAAGCTGTCGGTCATAGGCTTGTCCGCCGTAGACAGGGAGAACCACAAGACCACGCGTCGTGCCGAGGTTATGGATGGACTCTGCTACCTGCATAGCCAATTCGCGCGTCGGAGCGAGCACGAGTGCCTGTACCTCGCGGCGTGCGATATCAACCTGCTGCACGATCGGAAGTCCGAAGGCGGCGGTCTTACCCGTGCCGGTCTGTGCTTGAGCTAGCACATCGCGACCAGCTAGGAGCAGAGGGATCGTCTGCGATTGGATCGGCGTCGGTTCCTCGAAGCCGAGTGAGGCGACCGCACGCAGCACCTCCGCGTTCAATTGAAGATCGGTAAAGGTCGAGCTCATTACAATTCCTTCAAAAGCGACGCTGCGTCCGCTCGTTGGTTCGGCACGTCAATCGATGCCCGACTTCGACATCCGAGACGATACATTGCATCCGTTCTGTCAGAATTCAGAATTGTTCCGGAGTTGAGTCTCGTCCATCTGAAATGTGCAGTCCCGCCCCGCTATTCTGGTCAACTCACTGCCTCGAAAGTCCAGAATCAGCATTCCAGGAACGAAGAAGGCCCGCTCATTTGCGGGCCCCTGTATAGGGGAATTGACCTCGGAGCGGGAGAGAGAATTCGAACCATCGACCTTCTACTTGAGAACCATTATCACATGTGCACCGTGCTATGTACGCGACTCTCTTGCGATTGCTGCATGCACCCGCCCACAATTTTCGAGCTACCGCTGTTGCGGACAGGCATCTGGATCGTGGCCATGATCCCACGCCCATTCAGTCACACCAGCGCCTCAGCGCCACTCACCACGAGATCGTAGGCGGGTCTGTCCGCGGCAACGCTGCTATTCGGATCCGTCAGTCAATACCGTCGAGCCAGTATCGGATCTGGTCATCGAAGACGATATGGCCGGTGTATGCCGATGACTGCATCGCAATCCATACCGCAGCTCTGCCCATCCAGTCGGCATCGTCGAAGTTAAGGTTCGGTTGCTCGGCGTCGTTCTGAGCCCAGACGTTTCCTGGTGTCCGAATCACGTACCCCAACGAAAGCACATTCGCAGAGACATGTTCGCTCTGGAGCTCTTGAGCGAGTCCCTGAGTAAAACGCTCGAGACCAGCCTTCACCGTCCCGTAGAAGAGTCCTCCAATGGATGGATCGTCATAAGGTCCCGGTCCCGGGAACAGCGCCGCACTCGAAGAGACATTGATGATGTGGCCGCCGCCTGCTGCTTTAAGGTGGGGGACCGCAGCCTTGCACATCAGGATCGGGCCACGTAGGTCGATTTGCCACATCAGGTCGATATGACGGTCCTGAACCGACTCGATGTCACCAGGCACCAAGATCGCCGCGTTGTTCACGACGATGTCCAGCCGTCCGAGTTCAGATACCGTCCGATCAACACATGATTGTATGCTGTCGGGGTCCCGCATATTGATCGGTATGGCGATGGCGCTTCCCCCTTCTGCATTGATCGACTCTGCTACCGAGTGAATCGTTCCGGGCAGTCGAGGGTCGGACACCTCTTCAGAGCGGGCAGCAACGACGACAGTCGCCCCGGCTCGTGCGAGGTGCCGGGCGATGTACTCACCGATTCCTCGCGACGCTCCGGCAACAATTGCCACTCGATCGGCCAAGGCTTTCTCAGGCATTCGTAATCCTTTCTTGTGGTAACGGGAAACGGGTCTCCGCTACATTTCGCGAGCTTCATAACCCACAGGAATTGATGTCGTTCAATGTGGCGCGCCACCCTGCGGCACTCGCGCTGTCGCTAAATCACGATCACCGCCTCGTGTAAGTTAAAGCCATCAATTGCCGTGTCGCTCAATTCGGAAGGAACCACACGGAGTCTGGCTGCTACGTACTAGCCGGTTGATACGAGGGCGAAATCTTCACTGCCTCATCGACCTGTTCCGGAGTCAAAAGCGGAATTAATCGGCCCGTCGCTCCGCCTCCGGCAGCCACAGTCAGGGACACGGAGGCGATCGCCTCCGGGCTAGGGCTGTCGACGATGACGTAAGCGTCGTCTGACCCGAACGCGAAATCGAAGCTTTCGAGTGTGGCCCCAACACTCTTGATTGCGTCCTCTGCCGCAACTCGCCGCGCGGTGCCACCGTCTTTCAGAATTCCGGCTGCACCTTGAGGTGAGTAATTGACGATATACAGATACCGAGCCATTAGTCCTCCAACTGATGAAACGGCGATGAAGTCATTGCGCCACGGCCGCACCGAGAGCGTAACCGATCAATTATTCAGAATTCACCACGCTTCAGAGCGTTTGATGACAGCTAACAACAACGACTCCGAACGGGCTTACACGATGAACCTCTAGTGCAAATTGAATCGCTAGCGGCCGTTAAAGACCGGTCGGCGCTTCTCGGCGAAGGCACGCATCGCTTCCTTTGAGTCCTCGTATTTGCTCAGTTCTCCAGTCATGCCTTGTTCAAAGCGGTAACCATCACGCAGCGACATCTCTTCAATCGCATTGAGAGAGTGCTTCGCGAGGCGCATCGCAACTGGACTCTTCGACGCAATATCGGCCGCAAATTCGAGCGCCGTCGGCATTAATTGTTCGTGCGGGACGCATGCTTCAATAGCACCGAGTCGCTCGAGTTCAGGGCCATCCAACCGCTGGCCCGTGAACATCATCCTCCGCGTCTTGGAGTGTCCGAACAGGCGCATCGCGTGTCGCCCCCCACCAAGCAAGCCGACGTTGATCTCAGGAAGACCGAGCTGTCCTCGTTCAGACGCGAGGAGAATGTCACACGACGCCGCAATAGCCAGACCGGCTCCGAGAGCGGGTCCGTTAATCGCGGCGATTACGGGAACCTGGCACTCAACGATCGAGTGAAATGTCTCGCGCGAACGGCGACTGTTTTTCCACCGATCGCCGGGAGCGGGATTTCCACCGGTAGCGCGTTCCTTAATGTCGGCACCCGCGGAAAATACCTTCCCCGCACCAGTCAGGATGGCCGCTCGAACGTCGTCACGGTCTGTGAATGAGTCGAAGATCTCGGTCAACGTATCGAGTAATTCTTTATTGGTCGCATTCACCGGGGGTCGATTCATCGTCACCGTGGCGACGAAGTCAGCTACCTCTAGGATTACCGGTTCGGTACTACTCATCTGGACAGACTCCTCATTTCGCTCGTTCGCTCGTTAGTCAAACACACGTCTGGCCGCGAGTGCCGCGACCTCATCGTCAGTAAACCCACGTTCTTTCAGCACGTCCGCAGTGTGCTCACCGATCTGCGGGGCGGGACCGCGTGGGAGTACCTCAGCACCTGCGATTTCGAAGGGGACCCCGATCGTCCGGTAGATGTCACCGTCCGGAAGCGTGACCGTCGGAAACGCGTCGTACTGATCTAACTGGGGATCATCGATCACCCAGGTACAGTCGCAACGACGGCCCAGAGAAGTTCGTGCTGATCGAGGCGGGGCACCCATTCGTGCAAATCTCGGCTCGCGAAGAGCGCGTCGAGTTCTGGGATCAGCGCGGCACCGTGCTGCAAGAGCTGGTCGGTCGTGGTGTACCGATGGTCGTCGACAAGATCTTCACGCCCGATACAGCGAGCGAACCGGTTCCAGTAGCGCTCCGGATTGACCATCACCAGCATCAACCAACGTCCGTCACGGGTGCGATACGGATTCCACGTAACGATTCCCTGGGTCGTACGATCTTGGTGTGGTCGCGCTGACATGCCTCCAAGCTGCTGTTGGATGTCCGATGCGAGTTCCCACACGCCGGCACGCTGGAGCGCCACGTCGACGAACTGCGCCTCATCGGTCTGGTCACGCAGGCGGAGTGCGGCAAGGATCGCCGCCAAGGCTGTCATTGCCGTTGGATGATCTCCCTGCCCACCTCGATTGACGACCGGCGCTTCGTCCGGTTTGCCGAGCATACCCATGATCCCGGACCTCGCCCAGAACGCTGAAGCATCAAACCCCGGCCTGTCGGCATCGGGTCCACAGGATCCAAAACCGCTAATCGAAACGTAGACGATCCGTGGGTTCCGCTCTCGGATTTCCTCATAGCCTAGGTCGTAACGTGCGACGCGTTCGCGGACAAGATTGGTGATGAAGATGTCGGCGTCCTCGCAGAGTCGCTTCACCACTTCCGACGCGTCAGGTCGCGTCAGGTCGAGAGTGATCGACCGCTTACCGCGATTCTCGAGTTCGAAGTTGTAGTTGATGCCGGTTCCGCGACTACTCGCAAGGTGTCCTCGGTAGAAATCACCGGTCGGTGGCTCGATTTTGACCACGTCCGCGCCCATATCAGTCATCATCGCCGCCGTAGCAGGCGCGGCCAGCCAGTTAGCCGCCTCGATTACGCGCACAACCTCCAATGGTCCGGTCATCCAAGTTCGATCTTAATCCACCCTATCCTCATATTCCGCATCTTCCATGAGTATATCGCCCGAAACTCACGAACCGAACACGGGACGTGTCACGCACCAGATAGGGGGCAACTCGGGCAGTAAGCGTTGGTGTATCCATACACTCCCTGCTCCTCGACGAAATTAACCGGCTCAGCCTCTACCGTACCTACCTGTCCTTTCGATTAGCAGCGCTAGGGTTTGACAAGGACAACTAGCGACTACGCCACGACACGAGGACCGAATATGTGCGTCCCGCGTGCTCTTGGGAACTCGCTACCCTCCCGGGTAGACATTGCCGATGACACCATCGGATTCAAAGGATGCAATCTCCTCAGTTGAGTAATCGAGCTCCCTCAGCAGCTCGTGGTTGTGCTCTCCGAGCAAACCGGTAGGCACGTCAAACGAGGGTTGATCAGGTGCAACGGTCCAAAGCGGACCAGGCATCAGCTGTAGGCCCATAT
>Ga0115002_10008800_pt1 | contig 11128 bp, 8 predicted proteins | sample ArcticOcean_MG_C_8_FD_89576 | JGI IMG/M metagenome (GOLD analysis project Ga0115002, IMG submission 89576) | Marine microbial communities from western Arctic Ocean - ArcticOcean_MG_CB11_86 | ecosystem: Environmental > Aquatic > Marine > Oceanic | place: Arctic Ocean: Canada Basin | collected... | reverse complement strand
GCGATTATCCATCTGCCAGGACTGCGCCGCGCCCTTGCCGATCACTTCCAGCACGAGGTTGCAGTCGAGTCCCGCGCGCATGCCGAAGTTCAACCCCTCGGCCAGGCCCTGGACGACGCCCGCGATGCAGATCTGGTTGACCATCTTGGTCAGCTGACCCGACCCGGCGAGGCCCATCAGGGTGACCGCCTTGCCGTAGCAGTCCATCGCCGCCTTGGCCTTGCTGAAGGCCGCTTTCTGGCCGCCGCACATGACGGTGAGTTGACCGTTCTCCGCCCCGGCCTGGCCGCCCGAAACCGGCGCATCGACGAAGCCGAGGCCGGCCTTCTTGGCCTCCGCCTCCAACTCGCGCGCGAGATCGGCCGAGGCCGTGGTGTGATCGACGAAGACCGCGCCCTTGGCCATACCGGCGAAGGCGCCATCCTTGCCGTAGACCACGGAGCGCACGTCGTCGTCATTGCCGACGCAGCAGAACACGATGTCGCAGCCTTTGGCCGCGGCCGCCGGGGTCGCGGCCGCCTTGCCCTTGTGCTTCTTGCTCCAGGCCGTCGCCTTGGCCTTGGAACGGTTGTAGACCGTGACGTCATGGCCGGCGGCGGCCAGATGGCCCGCCATCGGATATCCCATCACGCCGAGCCCCAAGAACGCGACCTTCTTGCTTGCCATGTGGTGTTTCCCCCTGCATTGGATGCCGCGCGACGGCACGGCGGCAAATTGGCGGGCATGGTAGCGGCGCGACCGAAGCGGGACAACGGGTCAGGCTTCGACCGCCTCGTCCGCATTTTGTTGCGCCGGCGGGCGCGGCGGTGCTACGGGGAACCGAAGTACAATGCGCGGAGGAATCGGCGATGGCCGACAATTTCCCGACCCAGGCCCAGGTCGTCGTCATCGGCGGCGGCATCGCCGGCTGTTCGGTCGCCTATCACCTGACCAAGCTCGGCTGGACCGACGTCTTGGTGCTGGAGCGCAAGCAGCTTTCCTCCGGCACGACCTGGCATGCGGCCGGGTTGGTCGGCCAGATCCGCGCGAGCCATAACCTGACCCGCCTCGCCTGCTACGGCACCGAGCTATACGAAAAGCTGGAGGCCGAGACCGGCCAGGCGACGGGCTATACGCGGCGCGGCAGCGTCGCCGTCGCGCGCACCGAAGCCCGGATGGAGGAATTTCGCCGCCAGGCCAGCATGGCCAAATGCTTCGGCGTCGAGGTTGATGTGATCTCGCCCGGGGAGGCCGGCCGGAAATGGCCCCTGATGCGCACCGACGATCTCGTCGGCGCGATCTGGATTCCGGGCGACGGGCAGACCAATCCCAGCGATACCTGCGCGGCCCTGGCCAAGGGCGCGCGCATGGGCGGCGCGACGATCTTCGAGAACGTCAAGGTCACCGAGGTGAAAACCAAGAACGGCGCCGTCACGGGCGTCGTCACGGACCGGGGCGAAATCGCCTGCGACTACGCCGTCAATTGCGGCGGCATTTGGGCCCGCGACCTGGGTGAGGCGGTCGGCGTGCCTGTCCCCCTGCACGCGGCCGAACATTTCTACATCGTGACCAAGCCCATGGAGGGGCTGGTCCCCATGACCCCGACCCTGCGCGATTACGACGGGCGCACTTACTACAAGGAGGATGCCGGCAAGCTGCTGGTCGGCGGTTTCGAGGAGACGGCCAAGCCCTGGGCCATGAACGGCATCCCCGAGGATTTCGAGTTCGACGCCCTGCCCGAGGACTGGGATCATTTCGAAACCCTGCTCGGCTACGCGCTGGAGCGTGTGCCGGCCTTGGAAACGGCCGAGATCCGCCAGCTTTTCGTCGGGCCCGAAAGCTTCACGCCAGACAACCGCTATATGTTGGGCGAAGCCCCGCAACTCCGGAACTATTACGTCCTGGCGGGATTCAACTCGGTCGGCATCGCCTCGGGCGCGGGCGCGGGCAAGGCAGTCGCCGAATGGATGGTCGCCGGCGAGCCGACCATGGACCTCTGGGATATAGATATCCGCAGGGTCTTCCCCTTCCAGAACAACAAGCGCTATCTCCACGACCGCATCGTCGAGACTCTGGGCGTGCTCTACGATCACCACTGGCCCTTCCGCCAACCCGCGACCGCGCGCGGCGTCCGCCGCTCGGCCCTGCACGACCGGCTCGCGGAGCGCGGCGCCGTCTTTGGTTCTGTCGCCGGGTGGGAGCGCGCGAACTGGCATGCCCGCGACGGCATCGAACCGCGCTACGAATATGCCTGGGGCCGGCAGAACTGGTTCCCGGCCTGGCGCGCCGAGCATATGGCGGCGCGCGAAGACGCAGCCCTGTTCGACCTCTCCTCCTTCGCCAAGTTCCAGGTCGAGGGACCGGAGGCCGAGGCGGTGATGCAACGGGTTTCCGCCGCCGACATGGCCGTCGCGCCGGGCCGCGTCGTCTATACGCAGTGGCTGAACCGCCATGGCGGAATCGAGGCAGACCTGACCGTGACCCGCCTGGCCGAGGATCGCTACATGGTGGTCACCGCCGCCGCCACCGCGATCAAGGACCTAGATTGGCTGCGCCGCCAGGCGGGTGAAGCGCGGGTGACCGTCACCGACATATCCTCGACCCTCGCCACCCTGAGCCTGATGGGACCGAAAAGCCGCGACCTGCTTTCAGCTGTCACGGACACGAATCTCGGCAACGAAGCCTTCCCCTATATGAGCGCCCAACCGATCGAGGTCGGCTACGGCCTCGCAACTGCCTTGCGCGTCACCTATGTCGGCGAACTGGGCTGGGAACTCTATGTCCCGACCGAGATGGCGGCCGGCGTGTTCGACACCCTGGCCGAGGCGGGCGAAGCCCAGGGCCTCGCCTTCGCCGGCTATCACGCCCTGGACAGCCTGCGCAGCGAAAAGGGCTACCGCCATTGGGGCCATGATATCGGCATCGAGGATTCGCCGATCCAGGCCGGACTAGGCTTCGCCGTCGCCTTCGACAAGAACGCCGATTTCACCGGCCGCGACGCCGTCCTGCGCCAGCGCGACGAGGGCGTGACCCGGCGCCTGCTTCAGTTCGCCCTGAAGAATCCCGAGCCCCTGCTCTATTACGACGAGCCAATCCGGCGGGACGGCCACATCGTCGGGCGCACCACCTCCGGTTCCTACGGCCATGCGCTCGGGGCGGCCGTCGGCATGGGCTATGTCGAGAATGGCGGCGCGGTCGTAACCCGCGACTGGCTGCTCGGCGGCAGCTACGAAATCGAGGTCGCCGGCGAACGCATCCCCGCCGAAGCCAGCCTTCGCCCGCTCTACGATCCCAAGAGCGAGCGGGTGCGCGGCTAGCGCATCGCCGGACGGCAGAGGGTCGCCGCGATTCCGGCCAAATTCAACGGAACCGTCGATAAGAACGGCCGCATATCAATCTCACCAGCTAGGCGGTCGTCGTCTCGCGTTCTGATAGCGCCGTCCGATCCCGCCTACAGATACAACGGCGGCTCGGCGATGAACAGATCGCGCAGCTTGTGCCAGCAATCCTCGTCGGGAGCGAGAAGGATATAGCCTTTGGCCAGGGCCGGCCGGTAGGGGGCGCCATCGATCAGCCGGCCGAAGCCGCCCGCCTCCTGGTGCAGGTGAACGCCCGGCGCGTGGTCCCAGGGCAGCAGGCGCGTGAACAAGGCGTAGTGGATTTCGCCGAGCACCAGGGAGAGATATTCCTGGCCGACGCAGCGTCGATAGGCCCGGCCCTGACGCTTGCGGAACTCGGCCACAGTGGGGGTCAGCCCGGGACGCTTGGGATTGGCGTAGAGCGCGCCCAGCATATCCCCGGGCAGCAGGGTGCTGTCGGCGACATGCAGCCGCTTGCCCGCGGACCAGGTCCCGGCCCCCTCCTCCGCGCTCAGGGTGATGTCGCGCACCGGATCGTGAATCCAGGACGCACGCGTCCGACCGCCGAGGACATAGGCGACTTGGACCACGAAAAGCGCGCTGCCTTCGGAAAAATTGGTCGTGCCGTCGATCGGATCGATGATCCAGCGTGGCGCCTCGTCGTTCTGCAGCCGCTCCAGCACCGCCGGATCGCGATGCACCGCCTCCTCCCCGACCACGGCCGAATCGGGAACCAGTTCCGCCAGCCGCCGGGTGAGCACGCGTTCGACCGCAAGATCGGCCGTCGTCACGAGGTCGCCGGGACCTTTTTCGTGAATATCGTCCGCCGTCAGTTCGCGAAAGCGCGGCAGAACCTCCTCGGCAGCCGTCTCGCGGATGATCGCGGCGACCAGGTCGATATCGGGCGCCGGAAAGGCTGCGGGAGAAGAGTGGGTCATCCAGACCGGAAACTACCACAAGGGCGGCCCCTGGCCAGCGATCGGCGGCAACAAAAGAATAAAAAAAGGGCCGCGCCATCGGCGCGACCCTTCCCCTTTTCGGTGGTCGGTCGGTCGTAACGGGTGCTTTAGAAGCCGCCCATTCCGCCCATGCCGCCCATGCCGCCCATGCCGCCCATGTCGCCACCGGGCATACCGCCGGCGCCATCATCCTTTTCGGGATGATCGGCGATCATCGCCTCGGTGGTGATCAGCAGACTCGCGACCGAAGCCGCATCCTGCAGGGCCGTGCGAACGACCTTGGTCGGATCGATGATACCGGCCTTGACCAGGTCACGGAACTTGCCCGACTGGGCGTCGAATCCGTAACTGTAGTCCTTCTGTTCCAGCATCTTACCGGCGATGACGGCACCGTCCTCGCCCGCATTCTCGGCGATCTGCCGCGCCGGCGCCTGAAGCGCCTTGCGGACGATCTCGACGCCGACACGCTGGTCGTCGTTGTCGGTCTGCACCTTGTCGAGCGAACGGATGCCGTAGAGCAGGGCCGTGCCGCCGCCAGGGACAATGCCCTCCTCGACAGCCGCACGAGTCGCATGCATCGCGTCTTCGACCCGATCCTTGCGCTCCTTCACCTCGATTTCGGAGGCTCCGCCGACACGAAGAACTGCGACGCCACCAGCCAGTTTGGCCAGACGCTCTTGCAACTTCTCGCGGTCGTAGTCCGAGGAGGTTTCCTCGATCTGCTGGCGGATCTGATTACAACGGGCCGCGATCTCTTTCTTCTTGCCGGTGCCGTCGATGACCGTGGTCTCGTCCTTGTTGATCGAGACCCGCTTGGCCGAACCCAGCATTTCCAGGCCGACGCTCTCGAGCTTGATGCCGAGATCCTCGCTGACGACCTGACCGCCGGTCAGGATCGCGAGGTCCTCGAGCATCGCCTTGCGACGATCGCCGAAGCCCGGGGCCTTGACGGCCGCGACCTTGAGACCACCGCGCAGTTTGTTCACCACCAAGGTCGCGAGGACTTCGCCCTCGACATCTTCGGCGACGATCAGCAGCGGCCGGCCCGATTTCACGACCGACTCAAGCACCGGCAGAAGCGGCTGCAGGGACGAGAGCTTCTTCTCGTGCAGCAGAATATACGGATCGTCGAGTTCGACCTGCATCTTCTCGGGGTTGGTCACGAAATAGGGCGAGAGATAGCCGCGATCGAACATCATGCCTTCGACGACGTCGAGCTCGGTGTGAAGGCTCTTGGCTTCCTCGACCGTGATCACGCCTTCCTTGCCGACCCGCTCCATCGCCTCGGCGATGAAGTCGCCGATCTCGGATTCGCCGTTGGCGGAGATCGTGCCGACCTGCGCGATTTCGATGTTGGTCTTGACCGCGCGCGAGCGCTTGCGGATATCCGCGATCACCGCCTGGACCGCGGCGTCGACGCCGCGCTTCAGATCCATCGGGTTCATACCGGCGGCAACGGCCTTGGCGCCTTCGCGAACGATCGCCTGGGTCAGAACGGTCGCCGTGGTGGTGCCGTCGCCGGCCTCGTCGGACGTCCGGGAGGCAACTTCGCGCACCATCTGCGCGCCCATGTTCTCGAACTTGTCCTTAAGCTCGATTTCCTTGGCGACGGTGACGCCGTCCTTGGTCACGCGCGGGGCGCCGAAGGATTTCTCCAACACCACGTTGCGGCCCTTGGGGCCGAGGGTGACTTTGACCGCGTCGGCGAGAATGTCGACGCCGCGAACCATCCTCCGCCGGGCGTCGTCGCCGAATCTAATGTCTTTCACTGCCATGATATGGCCTCTCTATTCCACGATGCCGAGAATGTCGGATTCTTTCATGATGAGCAGATCGTCGCCGCCGATGCGGACTTCGGTGCCCGACCACTTGCCGTACAGCACCCGATCGCCCTTCTTGACGTCGAGCTTGTCCAGCTTGCCGTCCTCGCCGCGCACGCCGGCGCCGACCGAAACGACCTTGCCCTCCATCGGCTTTTCCTTCGCCGTGTCGGGGATGATGATACCGCCTGCCGTCTTCTCTTCGGCATCGAGCGGCTTGACCAGCACGCGATCGTGCAAAGGCCTGAAGCTCATAGGTAAACCTCTCTAGGATTGCTCTCAATTGAAGCGCGCCAGTTCGCAAACCGGCCAGCGCGCGAAAGTCGTTAGCACTCACCCTCTCTGAGTGCCACGGCATATATGGGGATGCCTCGGCGCCTGTCAAGGCGCCAAGCAAGAGCCATAACCAAAACGACGACGGCGACGAAATTTCAACCGAATCCTGGACCGTCGGCATTTTCGACGTCTTCGAGGCCATGGCCTGGACCTGATCCAGGGCCGCGACCAAGCCGAATAACCCGAGGCTTCTCGGCGCGGGCCGGGAGCGCGCGGCTATTCCGCGGTCATGCGCTCGAAACGGGCCTTGTCGGCGGGCGCGAGGCGCACCCGCAGCTGGATGGCGTCCTCCCTGTCGGCACGGTCCAATACCTCGCCATGGCTGTAGAGCCAGGCAATTGCGCGGCCGTCCTCGACCGGCACCGCCACATCGATCTCGTCCAACCCGGCGCCGAGATGGCTGTCGATCCGTTCGAGCAAGGTATCGCAGCCTTCGCCCGTCAGGGCCGAGACGGGCACGGGTGCGTCGTTCGACAGCTCGGCCCGATTGACCACGATGGCGCGCTCCTCCTCCGGCAGGAGGTCGAGTTTGTTGAGCACTTCGAGCATCTCCGACCGCGCAACCTGATCGCCCATGCCAAGCTGGCCCAGCACCGCCTCGACATCGGCTTTCTGCTCCTCGGTGCCCGGGTGGGACACATCGCGGACATGAAGAACCAGATCCGCCGCGCTGACCTCTTCCAGGGTCGCCCGGAAGGCCGCGACCAGATGTGTCGGCAGGTCGGAAATAAAACCCACCGTGTCGGACAGGATCGCCGGTCGGCCCGAGGGCAAATCGATGCGCCGCATGGTCGGGTCGAGGGTGGCGAATAGCATGTCCTTGGCCATCACATCCGCGCGGCTGAGCCGGTTGAACAGGGTGGACTTGCCGGCATTGGTGTAGCCGACCAGGGCGATCGTCGGATAAGGCACGCGCTGGCGCGATTCCCGGTGCAGGCCGCGCGTGCGCGTGACCGTCTCCAGCTCCTTCTTGAGCCGCGTGATGCGCTCGTCGATCAGCCGCCGGTCGATCTCGATTTGCGATTCGCCCGGGCCGCCCATGAAGCCCATGCCGCCGCGCTGGCGCTCCAGATGGGTCCAGGAGCGCACGAGGCGGCTGCGCTGGTAGCTGAGATGGGCCAGTTCGACCTGAAGCTTGCCCTCGCGGGTCCTCGCCCGCGCGCCGAAAATCTCGAGGATCAGCGCAGTCCGGTCGATCACCTTGCATTTCCACTCACGCTCCAGATTGCGCTGCTGGACCGGGCTCAGGCTCGTGTCGAAGACCACGAGATCGATTTCGTTGGCCTCCACGAAGGTTTTGAAATCCTCCAGCCGCCCGCGACCCAGCAGATAGCCCGGTCGCGGCGCGTTGACGCGCACGACCTCGGCATGGACGACCTTGAGGTCGATCGCCTGAGCGAGGCCGACCGCCTCTTCCAACCGCGAATCGGGATCGCGCTCGCGTCCATCGCCCTGTCGGAGGACGGGGTGCAGGACGAGTGCGCGAGCCCCTGGCTGCGCGGTTTCGTGCGTTTCCTGGTGCGTCAGATCACCCGTCGGCGCCGGATTGGTCGTTGTCGTCGGAACGATCCTGTTCCGGGTCGAACAACTGGACCGGGCCTGCCGGCATCACGGTGGAGATGGCGTGCTTATAGACCAGCTGCGAATGATGATCGCGGCGCAGCAGGACACAGAAATTGTCGAACGCGGTGACCACCCCCTGCAACTTGACTCCATTCACCAGAAAGATCGTGACAGCCGTCTTGTTCTTGCGGATGTGATTGAGAAAGACATCCTGCAAATTGGTGGGTTTTTCGGGAGACATTGTTCTGTCGCCTCTTCTCAGTTCTTCAGGGACAAAATGGACCGATTCGCCGCCCCTATGAGACAATATGGGCTTTTTGAGCCTCGCGCACAAGTATTGCCAGCGATTCTTGATCCCGCGCGACCATCTCCGGTCGGCAATCCGCGAACTCCTCGGCGTCGGGCGAGCGATGGCCGAACAGGACCGGCACGCAGCCCGCCGCCTTCGCACAGGCCATATCGACCCAGGTGTCGCCGACGAACCATATATCGCGCGACGGCGCCATGCCGGCGGGCGCCAGCGCGTCCGTCATCGGCGCCGGATCGGGCTTGTCGGCCGCCGCATCGCCCGCCCCGACCAGGGCCGAAAAATAGCTGTCCCAGCCCAGATGCTCGGATTCCCGCCGCAGCAATACCCCAGTCTTGTTGCTGACGACGGCCAGCGCGATTCCCTCCCCCGCCAAATAGGCCAGCGTCTCCGCCGCGCCCGCCAGGGGCGTCAGGGTCTCCAGATGGTCAGCGCGGTAGGTCGCGTAGAAAATATCACGCGCCTCAGTCCAGCGCTCGCCGAACATGGCCGGAAAGGTGTCGCGGAGCGAACGCCGAACGCGCGCCCGAGTTTCCGCCAAGGTCCAGGTCTCGTGCCCCATGGCGACGAAAGCCGCGTTGAGGGCGTTGCGGATAGCCCCCCAATTGTCGATCAGCGTGTCGTCCCAATCGAAGACGACGGCGGCAGGCCGCAGGACCGTCATGCCCCGTGCGTATCAGCGGTGTAATCGAAATAGCCTTCCCGCAGGGCGGCCGAAAGCGGGCCGACCCGCCCGTCGCCGACCGGCGTGTCGTCGATCCGCAGCACGGGCATGACGCAGGCCGTGGTGCTGGTGACGAAGGCCTCGCGCGCCGCCTTCGCTTCCTCCAGGGTGAAGCCCCGCTCGACCAGGCAAATCTGGCGCTCGGCCGCCAGGCTCAGGATCGTTCGCCGGGTCACCCCGTTCAGGATCGCGTTGCCCGGCTCGCGCGTGATCAACTCACCCTTGTCCGTGACGATCCAGGCATTGGTCGAACTGCCCTCCGTCACCTGTCCCGCCTCGTCGATGAACCAGGCCTCGAAAGCGCCTGCTTCCCGGGCCTGCTGCTTGGCCAGGACATTGGGCAGCAGCGCGACGGATTTGATGTCGCAGCGCGCCCAGCGGATATCCGGCAGGCTGATCACCGAAACACCCCCGGTGGTGGCGGCCGGCTTGGACGGTCCCTGGCGACGGGCCGTGACGACCAGGGCCGACCTCGCCTTAGCGGGAAAGGCATGATCCCGGCGCGCCACGCCACGCGTCACCTGGATATAGACGATGCCCTCGCGGACCCGGTTGCGCCGCGCGACCTCGCGCAACACCGCCGCCAGCGCGCGCCGCCCCATCGGCCGGTCGATCCGCAACTCGCCGAGAGAGCGTTCGAGACGATCCAGATGCGGCACCTCGTCGATCAGCACCGCGTCGCGCAGGGCGATCACTTCGTAGATTCCGTCGGAGAACTGGTAACCCCGGTCCTCGATATGAACCGCCGCCTCCCCATGGGGCAAATAGCGGCCATTGACATAGGCGATGCGTGACATGGCTTTTCCTTGATCGTCGCGCCCGGCCGGTCCGGCAAGTCCGGCTGGTCTGGTTGGGGGCCTAAAAGAATTCGAGGCTGACGGCGAAGATCTTCTCGACGCTTCGGATAGCCTCGGGGGTAGAGAAGATCACCACCCGGTCGCGCGCCTTGATCGCGGTTTCGGGCCGCGGCAGCAGGACCTGGCCGTCGCGCAGGATGGCGCCGACGATGATGCCCTTGGGCAGGCGGGCCTTAGCCAGGGGCACCCCCACCAGGCTGGAGGTTTCCAGCGCCTCGGCCTCAATCACCTCGCCGACCCCTTCGCGCAGGGAATGCACCGCGCGGATACGTCCCCTGCGGACATGCTGAAGGATAGTCGAAACCGTGATCGCCTGGGGCACGACGACGACATCGACTCCCAGGGTCGTGATCAGCGATTCGTAGGTCATGTTGTTGACCAGGGTCAGCGCCCGGCGCGCGCCGTAGCCCTTGGCCAGCAGCGAGCAGAGGATATTGACCTCGTCGTCGTTGGTGACCGCGACAATGGCCTCGGCCGAGCTGACATTGGCCTCTTCGAGGATCTCCGGATCCAGGGCGTCGCCATGGATCACGACCGTCTGGCTTAGGCTCTGGGCCGCGAATTCCGCCCGCGCCTTGCTGTGCTCGATGACCTTGGCGGTGACGCCGGGGTGGGCGTCGGTCTCCAATTCCTGGGCAAGGTAGAGGCCGATATTGCCGCCACCGACGACGATCACACGGCGCGCCTCGCTCTCCTCATGGCCGAAGGCCGCCATGCCGCGCGCGACATGGTCGTTATCGACCGCGAAATAGACATCGTCGCCGCTTAGCATCTGGTCGTCGCCCCGGGGCACGACCACCTTCTCGGCGCGGATGATCGCGACGATCGTGATGTGGAGTTCCGGGAACAGGTCGGTCAGCTGGCGCAGCGGGGTGTTGATGATCGGGCAGTCATCCGTGATATGGACCCCGATCACCCGCACCCTGCCATCGGCCAGGGGCACCGAATCGAAGGCGCCGGGCACCTGGAGGCGGCGGCCGATCGCCCGCGCCACCTCGATTTCCGGCGAGATGATGACGTCGATCGGCAGATGATCGCGCCTGAACAGATCGGCCCAGATCGGCTGCAGATAGGTCTGGGAGCGAACGCGCGCGATCTTGGTGGGTACGTCGAATATCGAATGAGCGATCTGGCAGGCCACCATGTTGACCTCGTCGCTATGGGTCACGGCAATGATCATGTCGGCGTTCTCGGCCCCTGCCTGTTCCAGGGTGTCCGGGTGTG
>Ga0115002_10008793_pt1 | contig 11131 bp, 20 predicted proteins | sample ArcticOcean_MG_C_8_FD_89576 | JGI IMG/M metagenome (GOLD analysis project Ga0115002, IMG submission 89576) | Marine microbial communities from western Arctic Ocean - ArcticOcean_MG_CB11_86 | ecosystem: Environmental > Aquatic > Marine > Oceanic | place: Arctic Ocean: Canada Basin | collected... | reverse complement strand
GGTTTTGTTTGGTGTGTTGGTTGTGTTGTTGGTGGTGATAGAAGGTAATGGGTGGGTGGTGTTTGTTGGTGGGGGGATAGATGAAAAAATGCCGGGGGTACCCTAAAGTGGGGTCATATAAAAAAATAAATAGTCATGAGGTTTTTCCTTGCCTTATAAATCAAAAAGACTTGACATACACTCATCTTCATAGTATCTTGCTTTTCCACATAGTGGTAAATATTTCACAAAGGAGTTAATTATTTTAATTATGTCTAAGACAGAAATTAAACCCAGAATTACTGCGTCTTGGGAGCCTATTGGGGAAATGCCATCTTTGGTAGAGCCTGACGAGTATTCAATGCGCCCGATGCAAGCTATGGGATATCAAGAGTTGTCCGACGCTACCCATGCCGTTGTGAATGCTCCGACTGCGTCAGGTAAGGCGTTGCTTATGTGTTGGCTTATTGCTAATCTTCTTCAGAAAAACCCCACGAAGAAAGCGATTATTACGGTGCCTCAAACAATTATTGGAAGTGGCTTTAAAGGGTATTTCAAATTAAAATTAGAGACGCATGAAGACGGTGCTTTTGACTGGTCTCCAATGCATTACCTGTTTGACGGGGACAAAAACAGCAATATTTATAGAATAAAGCAATTTCTTTCTCGCCAGGGTAATGCAAAAGACATAAACGACAGGATACTTGTTTGTTCGCACTCTACCATTGTGAGTGCTTATCAGCAGTTCCCCGAATTACTCCATAATGTAGTAGTTTGCATTGATGAGGCGCACCATATTCATTTTTCATGTACAGAAGACGATAATGAATTATTCACTGACTATCACAATCAAATAGGTGATTTAGTTAGACATTGCATCGTCAACGAAGACAGCGATATAAATTTGTTATTATCTACTGCGACCATGTTTAGGGGCGACCGTTTGTCTGTGATTCCAGAAGAGCACTCAGATAAGTTTGCTCGTTTTCATTATCCTATGGATGAATATTTGACTGACTGTTATTGGTTAAGGAGTTTTGATTATAATTTTGTCATGTATAGCCACAAATGGAAAGAGGCGTTGGAGCAAATTTACAATCCAGGCCGGAAGGCGATTATTTATATTCCCCCCGTCAACAGTAAAAGATGTTCATATGGCGACAAGACCATTGATGTTCGCAAAGTTTACGAGGCTATTTCTAATGTGGAAGACCCGGAGATAGTAGAAGAGCCATCTGGAATTACTCTCATCAAAAGGAGTGACGGGTCCTGGATAAAAGTCGTAAATTTGGTAGATGATTCAGACTTAGCTCTTAGAAAAAAGCGTAAGGATCTTATTCATGATGCTCACAACCATGTGGACAACAGTATGGTTGACGTTGTAATTGCCTTGAACATGTTCAAGGAGGGCGGCAATTGGAAGTGGGCAGAGGACATCATGATAATTGGCAATAGGGGCTCCTTGGTTGACAGGCAGCAAATTCCTGGCCGTGGTTTCAGGGATGCGCCAAACAAGGAGCATTTGAGTGTATACGAGTTTATTCAATTTTCTTTTGATCAGCTTGACAAAGAATCTTACAGAGAAGATGTCAACAACTACATCAAGGTTTTGTTCTCGACAATGCTTTATGAGGATGCTATATATCCGATTAGGGTTCCAATTAAAAATTCTGGCGGTGCGGGTTCAAACGACACGGCTGTCAGAACGTCGGATTATTTTACTGATCAAGTTCACGATCATAATAAAAGAGTTGAGATTTTAAATGACATTTTGGAAGACTGCATTCGTCTTCAAACAAATGGCACTGTAGATTTTGGTAAAAACAATGAAGAATCTCAGGATAAGTTTTATGATGTGGTTTCTTCAGTTCTTAATGATAATGGTGTTGAAGAACATCACAAGGAGATTGGGGACTACATTTATAAAAAGTGGATGAAGGAGTCTATAGGCAAGGTCAAGGGGATCGATGTCTCTGCTATAGATTTTGACATCATGAGTTGTGGGGAAGTGAATCCTTTGAGTTTTATTCTTTATTATTCAGAAGTGTGTGGTTTGGATACATTTAAGAAGTTTAGGGATTCGTTTGAAAGTTCGAGTGCGTTAAAGAAAGAAAGGCTTTTAAAGATGGCTCGAAATGGGGATGATAGGCCAAGTGGAAGGAAACATGAATTGGGGGCGGCTTTGGGGCGTTACACTAACCCAAGAACTGCGAGTTATGACAAAGAGTTTGACGATGAGATTCGGAGATTAAGACCCGATTGGTTTGTAAATCAAAATGAATTAGCCAATGAGAAGAAAAAAAGTCTTTTGGAAATGGCTAGAAATAATGAGGATAGACCAAGTGGAAGGAAACATGAGTTGGGAACGGCTTTACAGCGTTACACTAATCCTGACCACGATTGTTATGACAAAGAGTTTGACGATGAGATTCGGAGATTAAGACCCGATTGGTTTGTAAATCAAAGTGAATTAGCCAATGAGAAGAAAAAAAGGCTTTTGGAAATGGCTAGAAGAGGAGATGGTAGGCCGAACTCAAAAACACATGAATTGGGGGAGAGCTTAAAGAGCTATACTAATCCTGACAGCGGTTGTTATGACAAAGAGTTTGACGATGAGATTAGGAGATTGGTGCCAGATTGGTTTTATACTAACGATGAAAAGTGGGAGAAAAATTTTAATACTTTACTTGAATATGTAAAGACAAAAAAACAAATCCCTACAGTACATTCGAGTATTGGAAGGTGGGCTTATAATCAAAAGATAAGAGGGGGGAAAATATCTCAGGACAGAAGACTCAAGTTAGAATCAGTTCCTGGATGGTTAAATATGGGCAATAAAACGTGGGATGAAAGGTTTGATATTTTACTTGAATATGTAAAAATAAAAAACCAAATCCCTAAAAAAACAGGACTTTTTAAGGGGGTACAAATTGCCAGATGGGTTCATGAACAAAGAAGGAAAAATAAGATGGGCAAGATGACTAATGATAGGAAACTCAAGTTAGAATCAGTCCCCGGATGGTCTTGGAGCAAGAAGAATAAAAAATGAAATCATCACCTTCACAATTTAGCATGCATTATGGGGATTGCCCCAAAAAGATCGAGGCTCGCAATCAAACGATCATTGGTGCCTACGAGAGTCACTACGGTAGGGATCAGATTCCAGGCGACTCACAATACTGGACGATATGTGGAAGATGTTCTTACGAAGATGGTATTTTGGAGCAGAACTGTGAGTTAGATCAAGTCGCCGCCTCTGGAATAGCTTCTTTTGATCAGATGCATGGCGTTGAAATTGATCCGGAGATATTTGAGTGTAATAGAAAGGTTAACAACGGGGTGAATTGGCATCTTGGAGATTTTTACGAAACAATGGTTGAGTACTCTAATTCAAATGAGTTTAAGCCAGCTATTATAAATGTTGACATGCTTCTCATGCCCAAGCATGCTGCAAGTTATTTTTCTAAGATATTAATGTTTTTGTCTAATTTTGATCATGAAACCATGTTAATTGCGAATTTTATTTTAGAACACAGGCATCTTAGGTCAAAGACTGTTGATTTTGTAAGAAATTTGGAATCAGCCGCCTGTTTTCAATGTGCGATGCAAAGGTCCCGTTGGTCTTTCCATAATGAATATTATTGGTACAATGGGACTGGCAAGACGACTACCAAGATGAGTGGGTTGATTTTTTTAAAGGGTCGTTCTATTGTTAATTGATCATTCCCACATATCGTCAGGTAGTCCCACCCATTCTCTTGGGGTAACAGTTTGGAATAATTCAAAGACCGGCAATTCTCCGTCTCGCCCTTTGAATTTCAAATATGGTTTTCCACTATGGCCGCTTTTTATGAATTTTTCTTGTACCATGGCAAACATTTTGGCGATCAATCCATATTTATTATTTTTAAGATCTGTCTCTTTTATTTCAAATGATTCGATATATTGCATGATTTATTTCCTCATGTTGAAGTGTTTACTGCCATTATTATACTCTACTGCCTGTATATTGCTTGTCAACGATACTAAAATCTTGGAGTCATATTTTTATGACAAGCACTACTAATGAAGATTTCATAAATTTTTTATTACCGATTCCTACTGATACTGAGATTGCTGATCAAGAGTCGGTTATTAATATAAATCGTTTCAGGGCTCAGGGATTTTGGGCTGGTCTTTTCCTTTGTATTGAGTCTAAGGGCGATTTAGTTGGCACAATCATAATTGACCCTCAATGCTGGTCATTAATGCGCTTACTCATGCTTAAATCGCCTTCAGGGGGCGATCTCCGCGCCTCCGCGCTCAAGGATATACGAACATTACGTTTATGCGGGCGTTTATGGACAGCGGAAATTTTTATGTCTACAGATAAGCCTGATGTTATTTCTCTTTACAAGGAAAATGATGATGACGCTGCTACTTTTCGTAAGAGTTATCCTACACTATTTGGATATATTTTATGAATTGGTATAAGATTTCTATAAAGCTTACAGAGATGTATGAAGAGTATGAGTTATCAGACCGTAGTGAGTTCATGGGCGATTTTTTTTGAGCCTGATGATTTGGAGATAGATTTTCCTATTCGCACTATGTCTTATGAGTTGGCGAAGAGTTTGAAGATGCCGACAGACGAATCCACTGTTTTTTCTGTTTTACAATGATCTTGCTTCACCTGACCAGAAGCGATTGATCATAGACAAGGCTCGAAATTTTGATTTCAATCGTATTATTGTGATCATCAACGAGACTGTTTTAGATGGTCAGCATCATTTAATTACTGCGGTTCTGTCTAAGAATCCGTTAAAGTATATAAATATTGCTGATCAATAGCCTTGTCAAGTCTATCTTTTTCCTGTATAATATCCAATATATTATCTATCAATTAGGAGTTTGTTTATGGAATATTTTCATTTTAGCAATGATTTAGCTGGGATTTCTGGCATTGTGACGTTTGCTTGTAGGGTCAACGAGCCTCATGGTGGTCTAACGAGTGTTGAGACTGGCTTTCATTTATCAGCTCCTGGGGAGTGTTTTGATTCTCAGGTTGCCAAAGAGGCGGCACATGGTGCTTTAGCTGACGATGACATTTTTCGCACGATACTTTCAGCCAACCAGCATTCTACTGGCAAGACTGAGGACACTGTCAGGATTGCTTGGGAGTCTACCAGAGAGGGTAACAGTGCTCTTCCTGATTGGGCTAAGAAGCTTGATTTAGGGATGAAGGCTTGTTGTTTATGAGGTGGTGAAATTCTCATCATACCGGAGGGGGACCAAGATGATTAAATATGGAAAAGTATGGGGCGAGACGAGGGACATCTTTGAGAAGAGCGATGTTTCTTTAAAGCACATCAGTTGCAAAGAGGGCTTCAAGTGTTCAGTTCACAAGCACGAGAGTAAGTTCAATCAATTTTACGTATTGAGTGGCTGGATATTTATCAATGTGTGGAAGAATGATTATGATCTTATCGATTACACTGAGTTAGGTCCTGGCGACATAACGATTGTCAAGCCTGGGGAGTTCCATGATTTCGAGGCTTTGGAAGATTCTGAGGTTTTGGAAATTTATTGGGTTGAGTTACGAGAGGATGACATTGTCAGGAATACTGTTGGGGGTAAGAAGTAATGGTTCAAACTGTTTCTAATAAGATATGGAGTTTACCCGTCAGATTTTAATGGACGATGTATTTCCGACTCCTTGGTATGACAAAGATGTGGATCGTATTTGCAATATGTTAGATTGTGATAGCACTCCTACTGTTTGTCCTATAGGTCAGGCTGTTATGTATCTACCGATGATTGAGCTTTCTGTAAAGGTTAAAGAGCCTGATGGTCGCAAGAGCATTCGTGATCTTCCTAAGATTGATCGTCGCTTTAAGTATTACAATGATACGATTAATGAGAATCTTTTAATGCTTGGCAAGTTAGAGACCCATTTGTTTTTGAAGTTACTCACCGCTACTTATGATGAGTTCATAATTTCGGACAATCCTATTGTTGGTGTGACTCGTGCTTACAATGAGATTATATAATGCCCTTACAATTCTGAGATGAGCGCTAATTGTTTAGGGAATCGTTTGGTAATGAGTCTTAATAATTGGGAAAGCCTCTTTTCAAATTACACTTCTGCTGAGTGGACCGACATGTTTGGTGGTGTTTTTGTAGACATGAATATTTGCACTTCGAAGGAAGAGTTATTAAAACGTCATGTTTGTAGTGTGAATTTTTTAAAGAAGAGCGAGATTTTTACTGTCAGTGTTTGCATAAACAATTTAATTGGTGATAACATATATCTTTGTGGTGGAGCCGACTTTGTTGGTGTCATGAACAGTCGCCATGATCCATATTTACTTGATAACAAAATACTTACAGAATATATTGGGATGGGAATCATGTATCCTGAGAATCTTCGTGTGATTCAAACTAAGAGGTGGAGAGTATGATATGTCCAAATTGTGGTGAGTCGCTTGTTAATGTAGATCGCGATCCTTCTGTCAATGAAAAGATTCGCGATGACTATTGTGAAGCTATGGATAAATTTGAGGAAAATGATTACAAAGTGGTGATTACCCGGAGCTTGAGTTAGATGAGTCAGAAGATTTTAAATGTAACAATGACAAGTGTTATATGGAGTATTGGTTATTACACAATCCTTATCGTGGTATAAAGTTTGCGCCTACCGATTACTGGTCAATTACTTATATTAAGTAGTTTATTTTCGCGGGATAATATTTTTGTAAGTTATGTAAAACTTAAAAAGGTGTTGTTCCTATGACAAGAAACCATGTATTTGACGCCCTCATGTCACTTTTAAGGGCGCGAGAAGATATTTTAGAGGATCATCCGGCGCTTCTTGCCAACATCATCGAGAAGAGTCCTCTTGCCTACTTAAAAGAGTTCAACACGATCAAACTGTGTTGAAGATAATATTATAGAGTCGTCTTCATACGACTTCGATCTCGTCATCTTCGATTATCATTTCTCCGACTGCGAATCCTGGTGTCATGTCCATGAGATTTGCTTTTGCTCTTTTCCACGGGACACCTCTTATTACATCTCTAAGGTGGGCGAGTTGGTCTTTATCTTCGAGTTTCTTTCTTCTTCTATTAAAGACATATTGTTCTTCCATTCTTTCGAGTTCTTCTCCGAGGATCTTCATGATTATTTGATCAGATACTTCCTCTCCGAGGGAATAGATATAATTGCTAAGTTCCGCATCATTATCGATCCACAGTCTCATTTGGTATTCACTGTATTTATCGCTGTCTTCAAGGACTCCAGTGGCTCAGACTTTTTTAATGACATCTACGGTTATTTTTCTAATCTCATCTTCTGAGAGTTTATTTTCTTATTGGCTTTCTTTATACCAGTTCATTTCTTATCCTATGCAAATCTGTCTATAGTTGTTATCAACAGCCCACTGTGCGATATCTTTGATTCTATCCATTTTTTCTTTAATGTATTCGGCGTTGGTTCCCATGTCTATAACTCTGGCTCCACCCTCGCTTTTTTCATCTGTAGGCGGTCTGACGTATTCATCAATAGTTTGTGGAATTGTGTTGTCGATCCGTCTAATGATTTCCCATGCGTCGATGCAAATGGACCCATCTTCCATTCTATAATTCAATGCGCCAAGGACTTCGCTCGCGTTTGAGTTTGACATATTAATCTCTGGAGGGCCGTCTTGAGTCTCCTTATTATCATTCTTAACCGCCTCTATTCTAACGACTTGCGAACTGTATGCCCCGCTATTTTCGATACCTGACACGGCTCCTGGTTCGATGTTAATTTCTTTCATAAGAAATTTGAGTGCGGCAATAATATTTGGCAATTTCTCTTTCGGGAGTCCACTGAGGTATAGGTTTATAGTTCCTGTTGGCTTAAAGAAATCTTCTCCATCTGGGGCAATATATTCTCCAATTCGGTTATCGGAAAAGTAATTGAATTCCGCACCATTTAATATGCTTTGCAATTGTGTCCAAAGTGTTTGCATCAATTTATATGTCACGCTTCCCAGATCATATAATTCTTCTGGGTAGTTGAAATCTTTTACTGACACATTTACTGATGCTAATTTAATAATTCTCATAAGGTTCCTCCATATAACTTTATACTATTTCTATGGTTTCCTGTCCTCTAAGGGTTCCCATATATGCAGTTATAAATTTTAACTGTGGGATTTTTATTAGAGAACTTGATTTTCTTGAGTTTTGCTGTACATTAGAGGTCATCAAGAAAATAATTTATATGGGAATTATATCATATGTTACGGATCATGATACGGGAGATCATTACATGTGAGAGTTGCAAGGTGGGTTTTCAGGTGTTGATCTTAATAAATTTGTTCGTTCATACGGAAAGATCGGTGCGCATGAACTCATTGCTCATCTTGCAATGATGCAAAATCAGGTCCTTTCATCGTTACGCGATAACGCTGATGAGCAGGCCGGGATTTCCAGCGTTCCCGAAACATATTTTGGCTATGGGGAGCCCGTAGTCGTTGTAGAGACTGGTGAGAATTTTGATTTTGGCTATATCAGCGGAACAGGAAAGGCTGTTGTTTATTCTCCTGGCGAAAGAAACATGCAAGACTCAGTCGCTATTGATTTGAGCCTCTTAGTAAGAAAGATTGTCTACGATACTACCGCCGGTAAATAAACAGGGTCCCCTAAACCAATTATGTAATATAAACCTGTATAGTTTATCGTTCAAATAGGTTTACACTATGAGTTGGTACAAAAAATCAATCAGGGCATCTGATCTTAGAAAGATCTCAGCCTTCTATCATGCCACGTACATATGTTACATTGACGATATCCTTGAGCAAGGCTTGAGGCCTGGAATGAGGAAGAATTGGGGGCAATCGAGCCCTAACCACATATATTTGTCTACAAACACAGGACAGGCGCGTTCGTGGGCCAGAGGCGGATTTGATGCTCCGTCAGGCTATGAGTTCTCAGTTGTCATATTGGAGATAAATCCTGCCGAGCCTGATTTTAATTGGGACTTGTTAGATTTTGATCAAGGTTCGAATGGCAGTGATATATTGAGGGACACTTTTGAATACAGGGGTACAATCCCACCTACCATACTCCAGGTTGTCGAGTGGCCTGATGATTCTTTGCGTTACCCCCCAAATGCAGATACTCAAGAATAATTTTCGTAACTGTTGAATTCCCTACAGATGCGTGTATAGTATACCATTATAAACTTAACAGATTGGGGGTGTTTTATGAGAGGGCGTTACGATACTGACTCGATGGATTCACGGGATATTTTGACATTGGCTTCAAATCTTCATAAGATTTGAGATGCCATGGCGCTTACCTATGCAACAGAAGAAGTCGAGCGGCACTACAAGGTTGGTATGTTGAAACATGATTTGTATGATTTAGGCGACTATCAGATTCCCGCTGAGCGATACGGGCTTTTCACCTTAGATTCGGCTGCAAAAAACATTTCTGATCTTAAAAACAGTTTTATGTTGGCGTTCTCTGCTGGAACTGTATTTTTATGTTTCAATAGATTTGGTGTTGACTTGTGGTGTGATAATAAAAGTTTAGGTGTTGATGGCGGCAATGATTTCGCAGAAAACCACAGGTTTTGGGGGTTCTAAATGATTGAACAAGAAGACCTTATAAAGATTCGTCTAAGTGAACCAAACATGCACACTTGTGTTGAACACGCAACCTTGTGCGCTATAGGCGGTGCTTCTCATATAAGATCGGTTGAGGATCGAGAAGACAATTTGAACATGGATCAAATAATCGGACAAGTCTGCACTTGTGCCGCCAGTATGTACTTGTTGGGAGAAGAAGATGGCTTTCATAGATATAATGAAGTCAGAGAGGCTCAGAACTTGACCCCTTATGATGGTGATGGTGGTGATGATATACCGCCACTTAAGATAGATATTAAGGGAAGCTTTGTCAAGAACACGTCTAAGGCTCTATTGACTTTTAATCTACTTGTGAGGCCACGAGAGCTTCATAATGGATTCACCTACGTTCTTGCTTTATCTCGCCCACCACACGTGGTTTTAATGGGTTGGGCTCATAGTAAGGACTTCTCAGAGGGTGACTTGCAAGAGTATGGTATCTTTAAGGGTGCGTATAGACTTGAAGCTTCCCGCTTGCGACCGATGACAGATCTTCTTGAGATATTAGCTGACAATCGCAATAGCGCCGGTTGACGAAATGCAATCGCATGGGCCACACGAGAGCCACACTCCATATGCCGCTGTTGGTGAGCATGGATTTGTAGATCCATTCCATGTTATCGTACACCCAGAGGCTACAATAATTCTCACTTTCCACACAGGGCCAACGTTCATCAACATGATCACGCCATCTGGTGTGGTCTTTGTCCAAGTGCATCCGCCCAAATCTATACTGGGCATTGAGTGAGAGCCATCAAATGATTGGAATTCTCCGTCGAGGCCACTGAATGAAACGTTATATTTACCAGTAAGTTGTGGTAAGCATCCATTACATTCTGAGTCGCAATTAAAACAAGCTTCAGTAGGTCCTGATGGTATGGCGGGAGGAAGGCTGGTGTCTTCTAATTGCGTAGTTTTATATCTCGCCATACATGTTTTGTCTGGGGAAGAGATGTCTACAGTGACCCAATTTCCAAAATGAGATCCGTTTGTATTTGGGCTCCAGAATGCGAATTGCGGCGAATTCCAGGCACCATCGCCCAAACAACTCCACTGAGCCAGCCATACAGCGTATCCAAAAAGGAGACCACTTGAAGAACTACTGCTGCATGAGCTACAAGAGCAACTACTACTTGAACAGCTACTTGAACAGCTACTACTGTTGCTTGACACCCAACTTGAACAGCTACTACTGCTGTTTGAGCTTGACGGTGGTGAAGGGGCAAGAGACATACTACTGCTGCTTGAATTTGTCCAACAAATATTGCTAACTTGACCGCCAGCCTGATTCAATGTAAAGTCGCACCCTGTGATATCAATAATCCATGCTGTGCCAGCTAATGGTGCTGAAACGCAAACTTCAACAGGACAAACCGCCTCAACAATATAGGTGTTGTAATTCTGATAAGTAGATATTGATCCCGTATCCAATATACTTCCGGTATTATCTGTAACGGTCAATCTGTCTGGAATCGTATACGTCTTAAATTTGATAGT
>Ga0115002_10008783_pt1 | contig 11138 bp, 5 predicted proteins | sample ArcticOcean_MG_C_8_FD_89576 | JGI IMG/M metagenome (GOLD analysis project Ga0115002, IMG submission 89576) | Marine microbial communities from western Arctic Ocean - ArcticOcean_MG_CB11_86 | ecosystem: Environmental > Aquatic > Marine > Oceanic | place: Arctic Ocean: Canada Basin | collected... | reverse complement strand
TCGGTCAGCGCGCTGCTCATGTGCTCTAGAAAACGGACGCGCGGAAAAACGTGCTCGATTCCGGACAGGCGGCGGGCTTCATCGGCAGCCAAGTCCGTGTAAAGGACTTCACGAAATTCGTCGCCGCCCGGGTTCAGTACCAGGACGTGGCCGGGTGGATGAGAGTCGTAAATGCCGGTAAGGAACACGAAGTCCTTGTGCTCGGTATCGGGCGTGTAAAACTCGTAGAGATTGGGCTGCGACCGGTCCGCGCTGGTGATGACCGCAAGACCCCCGCGCATGCGGCGCATGAACTCATCACGTCTCGCGATGCCCGCCTCGCGATGGCCTTCACGATACTGAAGGGCCGCCAGCGACAACTGGCCGCCGTCGGCGGCGGCGACCGTCATTGGCATAACCGAGACGGACGCCAGCGCGAGCAGCGCGACGCGAACCACGCAGTACTGAATCCGCGCCTCAAACTTTGCAATCAATCTGGTCATCGGTATCGGGCCTCTCTGTCTCGTTGCTCTTTATCAGTACGCCGGAACTATTCCGTCGGGCAAAGCCGCCGGAAGTTCGTCTGCCGGCCAGGCGCCACCCGCCGCCTCTACGCTCTGTTTCAGCGCCGGCAGAGTGTCTGAAAGAAACGGCCGGAGTTCTGTCAGCAACTTCTCCAAATCGCGATGAGCTACGCGGGTCAGCCTGCGTTTTTCGTCGCCGGGCGAACCGGTCCAGGACTCCGTTGTGCGGTACAGGCGCAACACCAGGTCAGCCAGCGGCAGGTAGGTCTCCTGTTGCGCGATACCGAGTTGCTCGCCGCGCAACGCAACCTTCAAGCGGCCGGCCTCCTTTACAGCGGCACGCACTTCCCGGGCGAGCGACGCATTCGCTGGCATTTCGTTCATGGCCTCCAGCAATGCCTCCGTCTGCTCGACGCTGGCATCCACGGCCTTGCCCGCATGGTAAGCAGCAGTCAACAATTGTGCCTGCAGGGACAGCGTATTCTCCAGCGCGCGCCGATCGCGGTTAGCGACCTCGATGGCCGGGTCCATGCGCACTGTCAATGGGGCTGTGTGTACGCGGTCACCGACGGTCAGCCTGACCTTGTACTCATCCGGTATGACAAAGCGGCCGTTCGGCTTGCGCCAGGACGAATCGCTATCGCTTGGCGGTGCCTCGTAGCGTAGATCCCAGACGGCGCGACGGGCACCTCGCTGCGCCGACGATTCATCAATGGTGCGAACCAGGGTGTCGCCCTTGTCGAGAATGTCGACCGTGACTTTACTACCGACTGCGTCGTCACCAATCCAGTAATCAATAATGGCGCCGCGCGGGGGATTCTCTGCCGCCCAATAGCTGTGGCCGAAATTCTTGCGACCGCGATTAACGTCACGAATCTGCGTGGCGCGGCGCGGGTTCGCCAGATAGCTGTGACCCCGAACCACGTCAGGCGTCAACGACTCCAGCAGACTCAACTCGTCAAGCACCCAGAAACCGCGGCCATGAGTGCCGATGACGAGATCGTTTTCGCGCGGATGAACGACAATTCCCTGGACCGAGTTGGTCGGCAGACCGGAGCTCAGCGCCAACCAATGCTCACCGCCGTCGCGCGAGAAGTACACACCGAAATCGGTACCGACGAATACCAGCTTTTCATTGCGCGGATGCACCGTGATGCTGCGTGCCGAGCCAAATTCCGGCAGGTCGCCGGTGATATTGCGCCAGCTTGCACCGTGGTCGTCGCTGCGCACGACATGAGGCCTGAAGTCGTTGTCCTTGTGGCCGTCAAAGGCGACGAAAAGTGTGCTCTCTGCGGTCGACGACCAGGCGATCATGGCGACCTTCATCATGTCCGGCACGCCAGGAAAACTGTCGGTCTTGTGCCAACTCTTGCCGTCGTTGCGACTAACGTGAACAAGACCGTCGTCGCTGCCCACCGCGATAAGCCCTCGCCGCAGCGGGGACAACGCCAGTGCATGCAGGTTACCGTAGAGCGCCGTGCTCGCGTGCAGGTCTATCGCGTCGGACGGCTGGATCCTGCCCTGTAAAGGCAGGTCGTCGCGACTGACGTGGCGTGTGAGATCAGTACTGATACGTTCCCAGCTATCGCCGCGATCACGGCTGCGGAATAGGACGTTGGCGCCGAAGTAGACGGTCTTTGCATCGTGCGGGGAAATTCGAAAAGGGGCGCTCCAGTTCCAGCGATACGGCTCGGATTCGCCGTCCTGCGGCTGCCAGGGCTGAATGCGTTTCTGCTCACCGCTTTCGCGATCAGTGCGGTACAGGACTCCGTATTGGGACTGCGAATAAATGATGTTGGAATCGGTAGGGTCCGCGACGGCGTAAAAGCCGTCGCCGCCGGAGATAAACGTCCAGTCCTCGTTCGAAATACCGTCGCCGTAGCGCGTGCCGATCGGCCCGCCCCAGGAGCCATTATCCTGAGTGCCGCCGTACACATGGTAGAAGGGCTCCTGCATGTCGACGGATACTGTGTAGAGTTGCATCAGCGGCAGATTGGACTGCCATTGCCAGTACTCGCCGCCGTCTCGCGAAACATAGACACCGCCGTCATTGCCGACAATCAGATGCTGCGGATCATCGGGATTTACCCACAGCGTGTGGTTGTCGCCATGCACCGCGGTCTCGGCGATATTCTCGAAAGTCTCGCCGCCGTCCTCTGACCTGAGAAGCGGGGTAACCGGTACGTAGACGCGGTCCGGATTCTCCGGGTCGCAGACCAGTTCCCCGTAATACCAGTGGCTCTGGACATCGGCATTGCGCCGTTCCCAGAAATCGCCGCCGTCGGTGGAGCGGAATGTGCCCCCATCCGGGCCTACCGCAGTCGCGTACATCGTTTCAGGGCTGCCGGGGCAAAATGTCACGCCCACGCGGCCGACCGCGCTGGTCGGAAAGCCGTTCTCTACGCGGCTCCAGCTGTCACCGCCATCGTTACTGCGGTACAGACCGCCCTCGTCGCCACCGCCTACCATGCTCCACATGCGCCGCTCGCGCTGGAATGTGGCGGCGTACAGTACATTGGGATTATCCGGGTGCATCTGCACCTCGACGACACCCGTGTAAGCGCTCGGTCGCAGCAACCGTTCCCAGTTCTCGCCACCGTCGGTGGTTCGATAGAGTCCGCGATCATCGTTCGGCCCCCACAGTGAACCGAGAGCGGCAACGTAAACGATATCGGGGTTGTCAGGATGGATAAGGATGCGGCCGACATGGCGGCTGCCCGCCAGTCCCATATGCCGCCATGTCTGGCCAGCATCGTTCGAGCGGTAGACGCCGTTACCGAACTGCGAGCTGCGAACGTTGTTCTGCTCGCCCGTTCCCACCCAGACGATATCCGGATTACCCGGCGTCAGCGCGACATCACCCATCGAGATTGTTGGCTGCCCATTGAATGTCGATTCCCAGGTTGTGCCAGCGTTAACCGTCTTCCACAGCCCGCCGGACGCACTGGCGGCGTAGATGATCCGGGTGTCTTCGGGGTGAACGGCAAAACGGGCGATTCGGCCACTCGGCGCCGCGGTTCCGACTTCACGCCACTGGAGCGCGGCCAGGTCCGATTCGCGCAGGCCGTCCGGTGAGGCCGCGTACGCTGTTGCGAGTCCACCCGCCAGCAACGGCCATATGAGCGCGGCGACATACCGGCGCCAGGCCGGCGATACGGATTGCAATCGGGTCATGTCAGGCTAGCTCCATTCTGCAAGTAGAGAGAGGTACGGCGCCTGTCAACGACGCCACTCTGGCCGGTACTGCCGCTCCAGGTCAGCCATTAACTGCTCGCGAACCAGCTCCACGGGAATGAAGCCGATGTTATAGACACGATCGTGGAAGTCCTTCAGCGTGCCCTTCGCATCCAATTCGCGCATCTTGGAGAAATAGTCCTCGCGCAGCAGCATCCACTGAAAGTAGGTGATTGTCGGCGCCGCCGTACTGGTTCCACCGGCCGCGATACCGTCGATGTTGATCTCGGCACCCCGACGTACAAACCCAGTGCGCTCGGACTCAACGTCAACGGCCTCCTCCCAGGTCATCCGGCCGGTATGCAGGCCAGAATCAATTATCACGCGGCCCATGCGCCACAACTTGAGCCGCAGAATCTCCAGCTCGTAGCGATCTTGCATGTCGGCCGGAAAAAAGCCGTACTCGGGCCGTGGTGTCAGTTCCCACTCAACGTAGTAACACCAGCCCTGGTCAGAAGAGCTTTTTTCCCAACGGCGCAGCTTGCGTTCGTTACGGTGCTGGTACAGGCGCATCAAGTGATGTCCCGGGTAGGCCTCGTGCGGGCCAATTGCGTAGTAGAAACTCCAGTCCTTTTCCGTGAGATTTTCCTCGGCGATGTCATTCGCCCACTCGGGCTGGATCGGAATGACGGGCCATGCCATCTTTTTCGAGCTGTGTCCGGCAGGCAGGTAACCGGGTCCATAACCCCACCACTGCGAAGCCGACATGCTGGGGTCCGACGCCACCATCAACTGGTCATCGTCGTCCCAGGGTATAGTTACGAGGTCATTCTCGATCGTCCAATCGCGGGTCTTGCGCGACAACCAGATGCCCTCGGAAACCAGCTGCTCGTTGAACGGATGCAGACTCTTGGTCTCGCGGATGATCTCTTTCCATGTCTTATCTGGATCCATCATCGCCGCTTTGCGTTCAAGATGGCCTTCGGCAATGCGGTACTGCTTCCAGCCCCATTCATGATAATCCGGTATCCGGGTAAAGCCGCGCTCACCACGCGAAATCCGTTCCAGATCGCGATCGGCGGTTGGGATCTGATGACGATGTTCGTGCAGGTAGTTGTAGAGATCTGCGCCGATGCGGAAATCACCCTGCGGCCGCTTGGTCCACTCGTCGTTGACGAAGCTACGGAAGCGTCCCAACGCAATCACGGTCTGTTCGGCCTCGCGACGCAACTCGTCGCGCAGCTCCGGCGCCAACCGATCGGCGAAGGTAGGCACATGTTCTTCCATGACGATCACGGTACCGTCGATACGGGCATTGGAGTAGATTAGCCAGTTCGGGATGTACTGCGTTAAGTTGTCCTCGGCGTTTTGCACCCGCTCGCGCAGCGTCCGCAGCTCCCCGACAAGATCGCGGCCACGCTCGTCGGGATGGCGATGATCCGCCTGGATCTTGAAGATGATGCCGTTGGTGAAAACGTACTGTCGCGGATCCTGACGCCAGCGCTGGACCTCGCCTTCTGCACGGATATTGGCCTTCAGGATACCGCGCAGGAAGCGCCAGTCGATGTCCTGCTCGAGGGTCAACCTGCCGCGGTCGATCTTCTCGAGGTCGGCAAGAATTGCCTGCTGGACCTCGATACGCCTGGCGAAGCTCGCCGCGCTCATGTTCGATGGCAGGGAGCAATCGACGCCGCGCACTTCGCACAGGTAGCGATCCACCAGCTGCTCGAAATTGCGGGCCAGACGTGTCGCGCTGCCAGGCGCATCACCGGGGCCGGCCCATACCGGCAGGGGGGGCCACGCGAAAACGAGGCAGAAAATAACGATCCACGTAAGACGACAGCCTACGCGAACATGTGTACAAAATTTAGCACTAATCGACATCATTCCAAGTCTCCATCCGCGGACCCCTCTCACCATTCGGAGAAGCACGATTTGGCCTTCCCGCCCACGATCGGGGCGGCTGCAATCTTTTCGATAGTTCGTAACAGGCGACCGAATCATAACAGAGCGCTTCATTCCCGCGCTATGAATTTGTGCGCAGAGCGAATAAACGTTCGGACATTTTTCGGGCATCCTCGCGTAGCGACAACCCACTGCGGCCGTCAGCGGTGCCCATAGACAAGCCGTCGAACACTACTCTCGGAACTTCGGAGGCCCATGGAAAGACAAGATACTGACACCGAGCTGGCGCCCGATCTGCGTATCAGCCGGGGTTGTTACCGGACTTTGGCAGATCGCCGACATGGAGCGAGACGCCCGCTCACTGGACCACGAGCAGGCTGCTAGTGCCATGCAGGCGTATTCCAGCGCTGGCCTGACAACTTTCGATATGGCCGACCACTACGGCTCGGCCGGCAAATCTTCGATATCTCGATGGCCCAGGCTAAAGCGATGATAGAGCCAACCAAATTATTCAGTGATTTCCGGTGGAAATCTGTGACGCCTGTAAATTGTGGTTGATCTTTTCTTCCACAATTACACTTTGTCGTCACTTACCTTATCGATACCTAAAATCGTCATAGCTCTGCGTATCGCCGGAAAATTGCGGGGAGCAGTCGCCATGCATGGCACACCATAATGCACCTGTCTGCACCGGGCACTCCGCATGGTCCGTTATTGCCGCGGTATAAGATGAAGCTCCTCCTGGCGACCATCGAGAAACTGTATGGTCTTTCCGTCAAAATAGGCGTCCTCCTCAGATTTGAACTGAACAATCTTCCCTCCCCACTCCGGCACCTCCAGTTGAACATTCAGCTCAATGGACCATGCGGTGTTCGGGAACACCTGATAATCACCCATTGGCGGCTTCGCAAGCTGATCGTCCCACATGCCAATCCACGGCCCGGCACCGTGCCCGTGGAAGCCAATCGCATGGCTGTAGATCGTCGCATTTAGTCCCGCGGCGATCGCATCTCGTCGCGACTGCGCTTGCAACTCGTTGCCTGAAACGCCAATGCGAAAGTTGCTCATCAGTATGTCCTGAACGCGATTCCCGGCAGCAATCCCCGCTGCAAGTCCATCCGGCGCAGCTGTCTCTCCCGGCAACAACACATACGCATGATGTTGCGTATCCGTATTCAATCCCAGGTAAGTGATGCCAAAATCGACGTGCAGCAAGTCACCTGGCAGAATAACTGACGGTTTTTGTTTGTCTGCAAATTGATTTGCCTTTGACCCATCTGCCGCTTCGGCGCGGTCAAGCGATACGCCGGGATGAAACCAGGTACCCAGACCCAACCCGCGTATGCGCTCCCGATACCACCATGCGATGTCTGACGTAGTCGTTATCCCCGGCGTGATGACTTTCTCGGATAGTCCTTCGGCAATTATCCCGTGTGCAATTCGCACTATTGTTGGATATACGAGCATCTCATCCGAAATTCTTGTCTCCAGCCAACCGATCGCAAGCTTTTCCGCCGTAACCAGTCGCTTTGCATACTTTTCACCGATCGCAGCCACTAATGCCTTTTCTTCACTCGCGCTAAGTCCGTCGGCAAGTGGGAAGATCTCTGACTGGTTGACAGCAATTCTGCGCGGATTCCGCTCAGCTATCAGTTTGGTAATACGGGCCCATTGGTCGGGTTGCTCCTCAGGGAGCCATGCTGCTACGAATTGCTCGCCCGGCGCATAACGACTGACTGCCAGCTTCTCTAATGCCATGTCAGTCCCTGGGTCATAATACATAAGGACTGTTCTGCGGCGAGCCGATAGCCAGGTGGCCGGTAACATAGTCTCAACGACCGGGTCCTCGTTGTACTCGCGCGCAATAAGTAACCACATATCGATGCCTTCCCGTCGCATCAGCATGGGGACCACAGTATCGAGCCGTTTCGCCAGCCAGCCATCACGTAACTCCGCCTGCTCGCGCAAATCCAAAATCCCGGGAATTTCGGGATCGACGACTTCACCGCTAACTGCAGCAGCGCACTCAACAAAAAGAATTAAGAGACCGACAACAATCCTGTGCATTAGAATTCTCCAATTAATATGCGACCTGATGAAATCATTTGTCTTCTACCGCAATTGCCTTCAGCCGCGTCTTTCTAACGTATTAAATAGGCGGACTAACTGCCGCATCGATAGCGCAGCTTGATAACCAGTTGATCGATGAGTTGATACTCCGACGAGACCCAAAAAAGATCGGAAAACGCAGTGAGCTGCGCTCGACCACACGCTATATGCCGTCGCCCACCAATGGTTCGAAGACACACCTCGAGAATGTCTACGGCATCATTTTGTCATACCCATTCAATAACATCGGTGTACACAGGTGTGGAAGTGACGTTTGAAAAAATGTATCCCCCGCGTGCACTTAAGAACCCCGGAATCGCAGCGTTTGTGACCCACACTCGAAGCCAATGCCCACTAAATCTCATGGCAAGCCGGCATCGACCACCAAGATCTGTCCGGTAATGCCGTCCGACTGATCGCTGGCGAGAAACAAAGCCGCTCGCGCGACGTCGTCTTCGGTCGCCATACGTCCGAGTGCGGTTTCTGATGCAAACTGTTCAAGAGTCTCGTTAATCGAAGGGCCGCCGTCGGCCGCTCGTTTCCTGACGCGTTCAATGAGAGCGTCGGTCGCGACCGGGCCCGGTCCGAGCGCATTGACGCGGATACTGTAGCGACCCAGATCCAGCGCGGTGGATCTGACTATGCCAAGAACAGCATGCTTGGTAGCGGTATAAACGCACTGACTGGCATGAGCGCGCTGGGAATTTATCGATCCCAATGCCACGATTGACCCTCCTCTCGCCTTCATGAGAGGCACCGCACTCTTGATCGTGGCGGCGACCCCTCTAACATTGACCGCGAAGACCTGGTCCCATTCATCCAAATCTATGTTCTCAGTTTCGTGCCACTGCGGCACATGGCCCGCGTTCGCGACCACGATGTCGAGTCGCCCAAATTCTCGTTGAATATCGTCGATGGCTTTCTCAAGATCGGCCTCCTTGGCCACATCGCCCTGTCGTGCGACCCAGCCTTGCGGAAGATCTCGGCATTGTTCCGAGGTGTCGAACGCGAGACCAACGGCGCCCGCATCCGCCAGGTGCCCGGCAATCGTCCGACCAAGCCCCGTCGCAGCACCGGTTACAAACGCAATTCGACCGGCGAGCAAACCAGTCATCGCGGGATCGTTGTCATTACGATGTACGATGTCCAGTCGGGACCGTGGTGTACTACATTGTTCGCAACGACGTACGACCCTTCTCTTGCGTTCCGTCCGCCCGTATTCAGATTTCGCCCGAATCGTGGAAAATTGCTGCTGGAAATTTCAATACGAATACGATGTCCGGCACGAAACACATTGCTGGTCACAAGCGGTCCCAGACGCAGTTCATACACTTCTCCTGACTCCATGAATACTTCTTGCTGGTATCCTTCTCGATACCGGACGCGCTGAATCGTCTCGTCGAGATTCCAGGCCACGCCGCCTGGCTCGACATCGACTAATTTAATTGTGAAATCAGTATCGCGCGCGTCCGACGAAATGAAAAGAAGCACATCAATCGGTCCTGTCACTTCCAGATCGCTTTGCAGTGGCTCGCTGGTATACACCAACACATCGTCGCGCGCCTCGATCGGCCGTTGGTCGAAGGAACCGGGCGTCAGCGCGTCACCAAGACAACACAAGTTGCCGCCGAGCGATGGCACCGGATTCATCGGATCGTACGAAAAAGCATCTAATCCGTTCTCTGTCGGCGATTCGATCGAAAGCGCGCCGTCGCCGAAGATACTCTTTGCGCCATCATCGCTACGGAGATAAAGCTTGGTCTTCGTTGTCCCAGTTGGTGGCCATTGTTGTGCGGTCTGCCACTCATTACTGCCCATTGAGAAGTACTGAACTGGCGCCTGCGCTTGCGGGAAACCGTTCTGCTCCCCTTTTATGTAGTAGTCGAAGAATGCATACACGATCTCATCAAGACCCAAATGCACGCGTCCCATATCGCGGTCACCAACAACGTGCGGATCACGCAGTCGGTACATGTGGCAGTGTTCGGTTGGACCGACGATCATATACTGATTTTCGCGCACGCTACGATCGGTAGAGTTTTTGCGCACGTGATTGAACAACTCGATATTCGGTGCAACGGACAAGTCGTACCACGAGTTCACCCATAGTGCGGGCACGCTAAAATCCTCGTCGTCGTGGTACAGCCCACCTTTATACCAGTCTGGATGATCAGGTCCGCGGTCCGCCATCTCTTCGAACATTCCGCGCGGTCCGCCGGCCGCGACGATCGCGTCACGCAGCGGCAAGTGTCGCGATGCTTTGCTCCAGTCGAGCTGTGGTAAATCCGCTGCCAGATCGTAGTACTTTGATACACGAGTAAGCTCATCGCGTGACAGGTTCGCAGGGAATGTGGGGCGGTGCAGGTTCTGTTCGCCATACAACCACGCCACCATCGGCAATTGAATCACGCCACCACGATAAAAATTTCCCTGTTCGTAGTACGGACCCATTCTTCCGATGCCTGCTCCTGCAGCCATGGGGACTGCTGCGACGTGCGCAGGATGCTTTTGGCTCGCAAGCCCCATTATCCATTCGGCGGTCGACGAGCAGCCGATCGTGCCGACTTTACCGTTCGACCATGGTTGCTCCGATATCCAGGTCAGCGTGTCATAGCCGTCAGTTCTCGGTCGGCCGAGAATCTCCCACTCGCCGTCAGAGAAAAATTTACCGCGCTCATTCTGCATGACGAAGGCATACCCGTGCCTGATCGCATCCAGCGCAAATTTCAGATTGGCGTCCGAATAGTCCGGATTTGGTACCATTTTTTCGCTGAAGTTGTACGGCGAACGCCACAAAATTGTTGGGACGGGTCCCTCGGATTCCTTCGGGACGTAGATCCGTGAAGCCAACCTCACACCATCACGCATCGGCACCATGACCATCCGCTCGATCCGTGCCTCACGCTCTAAGGCCTTGCGGCGAGTCTGGTCGGATTCCAGGTGGATCTGTGCGAACGCCGCGCCAGCAGCGAATGTCGTGCACATGAGCAGGCTAATCAGTGACTTATACGGCATGGGGCTCCCCTTGTTAGCGCTCCCAAAACTCGACCGGAGTGGCGACCCCGATAGGAACGCGATATATTGAGAACAATTGTTCGCAGTGCGCCCACCTTGCGTCTCTGGTAAGCAGAAAGTCAAGTGCAGTGAACAAGTTGGCCAGAGACCAACAATCTCGTTCAGTCCAGTCATCAATAAGGAAAAGTTATGCATAGCGACCACTCGATCAGACGGGCGACCCCCCGCCCTTTCCGACGATCCTGGATAATGGTGCCGATTCTTGTGGCAATCTCCTCGATGGCGAGCGCGGCTGTGCCGGATGGTGTCGGAACTCGCGGCGACCTGATCAAACTATTCGAGGATTTCCAGGCGTGGAAAATCGCTCAATCGGCCGACGCCAGTCTAGACTATAGCGAGGCCGGCATTGAGCACCGTCGCGCCGGGCTTCGC
>Ga0115002_10008782_pt1 | contig 11140 bp, 11 predicted proteins | sample ArcticOcean_MG_C_8_FD_89576 | JGI IMG/M metagenome (GOLD analysis project Ga0115002, IMG submission 89576) | Marine microbial communities from western Arctic Ocean - ArcticOcean_MG_CB11_86 | ecosystem: Environmental > Aquatic > Marine > Oceanic | place: Arctic Ocean: Canada Basin | collected... | reverse complement strand
GAGGCCGCTGACCACCGCATCGAAGGCGGCGTCGGGCGCCGGGATATTCTCCATCTTTCCCGCCTCGAACAGGATGCGGGGATCGGCAAGGCGGGTCCGGGCATGAGCCAGGAAAGCGGGCGAAGGGTCGATCGCCAGCACCCGCTCCGGGCGCGCCCTGTCCAGGAGGGCGCCCGTCAGCGCGCTGGTGCCGCAGCCGATATCCAGCCAGGTCAGCCCCGTCCGGCGGTTGAGCAAGACCAGGAATGTCTCGGCCACGGCTCGGCTCCACCGGCCCATCCTGGCATCGTAGGCCGCGCCGTCGGTCCAGCCGTCCTCTTCAACGCCGTCGAACATAACCCGCTCCATGGACAGGGAATGAAACCGCGGCCAGAGTGCGCGCCATGAATGGAGGAAAGGTAAACGCTACCTTGCCAAAGGCATTCGCGGGGATCGCCCTCGACCGGCCGCGCCTGGTCGGCGTGGTCAATGTCACGCCGGACAGTTTCTCCGATGGCGGGCGTTTTTTGGATCCGGCGGTGGCGATCGAGCAAGGTCTCCGGCTGGTCGAGCAGGGCGCCGCCATGCTCGATATCGGTGGCGAATCGACCCGCCCCGGCGCGGCGGCGACTCCCGCCAGGGAACAGCTGCGCCGGGTCCTGCCGGTGATCGAGGGGCTGGCGGATTGCGGCGCGCCGCTCTCCATCGACACCCGTAGCGCCCGGGTCATGCGCGCGGCGGTGGCGGCCGGCGCGGCCCTGGTCAACGACATCTCCGCGCTGGCCTACGATCCCGAGGCCGTGGATACCGTGGCCGGTCTGGGCTGTCCCGTGATCTTGATGCATATGCGCGGCGATCCCGCGACCATGCGCGAGAAGCCCCATTACGACGATGTGGTGGGCGAGGTGACGGCGGAACTGGCTGCCCGCATCGCGGCCTGCGAGGGGGCAGGGATCGCGCGCGACCGTATCTGCATCGATCCGGGCCTGGGTTTTGCCAAGGCCAGCGCCCATAACGAGGCGGTGCTGCGCGGCCTCGCGGCGTTCCACGCCCTCGGCTGTCCGATCATGGTCGGGGCCTCCCGCAAGGGGCTAGTGCGCGCGGTCAAGCGCGGCGCGGCGCCGGGCGAACGGCTGGCTGCCTCGATTGCCGCCGCTCTGATCGCCGCGGAGGCCGGGGTGCAGCTCCTGCGCGTCCACGATGTCGTCGAAACCGCCCAGGCCCTCGCCGTCTGGCAGGCCGTGCGGGGATAGAGGGCGACGGCGAAGAGCTATTATTTTACCACCCACCCCAACCTTCCCCCAGAAGGGGGGAGGGAGCTTTCCTTGGCGATGAATTGCCTTCTCCCTCCCCCTTGATGCGGGAAGGTTGGGGTGGGGGTGAGAAAGAGTTAAGGATACGATTTCACAACCGCAGCCGCCTCCCGGCACTTTCTGCTATAAGGCGCCAAGGCACAGATGCATCCGGCGGGGGCCATGGCACGCAAGTATTTCGGCACGGACGGCATTCGCGGCACGGCGAATACCGAGCCCATGACGGTGGAGATCGCGACCAGGGTGGCGATGGCTGCCGGCTATCGCTTCACCCGGGGCAATCACCGTCACCGCGTGGTGATCGCGAAAGATACGCGGCTATCCGGCTATATGCTGGAGCCTGCCCTGACCGCCGGCTTCGTCTCCATGGGCATGGACGTGACCCTGGTCGGGCCGCTGCCGACCCCGGCCGTGGCCATGCTGACCCACAGCATGCGGGCCGATCTCGGGGTCATGCTCTCGGCCTCCCACAACCCGTTCCACGACAACGGGATCAAGCTGTTCGGCCCGGACGGCTACAAGCTGTCAGACGAGGTCGAGGCCGAGATCGAGGCCCTGATGGACGGCGATTTCGGCCCCCTGCGCGCCGATGCCGCCAAGCTCGGCCGTGCCCATCGGCTGGAGGATGCGCCCGGCCGCTATATCGAATTCGTGAAGAACACTTTCCCTGCTGGGCTGACTCTGGACGGGCTGCGCATCGTGATCGATTGCGCCCATGGCGCCGCTTACAAGGTCGCGCCGACGGTGCTGGCCGAACTGGGGGCCGAGGTCGTGCGCATCGGCGTCGATCCCAATGGCACCAATATCAACCGGGATTGCGGCGCGACTCATCCCGAGGCCCTGATCCGCCAGGTCCGCGAATCCCACGCCGATCTCGGGGTCGCCCTCTATGGCGACGCCGACCGGGTGCTGATCGTAGACGAGAAGGGCAAGGTGCTCGACGGCGACCAGCTCATGGCCCTGGTCGCCCTGCATTGGCACGGCGCCGGCCGGCTCGAGGGCGGCGGCGTGGTCGCCACGGTGATGTCCAATCTGGGCCTCGAACGCTATCTCGGCGGTCTCGGCCTCGATCTCGTGCGCACCAAGGTGGGCGACCGCTACGTCATCGAGAAGATGCGCGAGGTTGGCTACAACATGGGCGGCGAGCAGTCGGGCCATATCATCCTGTCCGACTACGTCACCACGGGCGACGGCCTGATCGCCGCGCTCCAGGCCCTGGCCGTGATCGTCCAGGCCGACAAGCCGGTCAGCGAGGTCAGCCGCCTCTTCGAACCCTTGCCCCAGATCCTCAAAAATGTCCGCTTCGCCGGGGGCCAGCCCCTCGAGGCCGACTCGGTCAAGAAGGCGATCGCCGCCGGCGAAGTCCGGCTCGACGGCACCGGCCGGGTGCTGATCCGAAAATCGGGCACCGAACCGGTCATCCGCGTGATGGCCGAGGGCGAGGACGAAACCCTGGTCCAGGCCGTCGTCTCGGATATCGCCCAGGCCATCTCCCGCGCCGCGGGTTAGGGGCGAGGGCGAAATGGACAACGGAGCCGCCCGCGCGCCAAATATCGCAGCGCGTTTAGAGCGATTTCCGAGGGTGTCATGAAGGGACGCGTGCTGATCGTCGCGGGCTCCGATTCCGGGGGCGGGGCGGGGATCCAGGCGGATATCAAGGCGGTGACAGCGCTGGGCGGCTTTGCGGCGACGGCGATCACCGCGCTGACGGCCCAGAACACCCAGGGCGTCTTCGGTATCCATCCGGTGCCGCCGGACTTCATCGCCCGGCAGATGCGGCTGGTGCTCGAGGATATCGGCGCCGATGCCATCAAGATCGGCATGCTGCATTCCGCCGCCGTGATCGAGACGGTGGCGGCGGAGATCGAGGTGCGGGCGCCCGGCGTGCCGGTCGTCGTCGATCCCGTCATGGTCGCCAAGGGCGGCGCGCGCCTGCTGGAGGACGAAGCGGTCGAGGCCCTGCGCGGTCGGCTGCTGCCCCTGGCCCGCATCGTCACCCCCAATATTCCCGAGGCCGAGGCCCTGGTCGGCGAGACCTTGGCCGGGCCCGAGGTGATGGAAGCTCTGGCGCGCCGGCTCCTGGTTTTCGGGCCGCGCGCGGTGCTGCTGAAGGGCGGCCATATGGAGGGCGCGGTCCTGCGCGATGTGCTGGTCGATGGCGGTTCCGGCGCGGCCGAGATATTCGAAAGCCCGCGCATCGAGACCCGCCACACCCACGGCACGGGCTGCACCCTGGCCTCGGCCATCGCCGTCGGCCTGGCCCAGGGCCTTGGCCTGTCCGCCGCCGTCGCCCGCGCCCGCGCCTATGTCTGGACGGCCATCCAGAAAGCCCCCGGCTACGGCAAGGGCCACGGCCCCCTCGACCACGGCCATACCATGCGCCCGGTCGAGGGGGGGGAGTGAGGGACGCGGGCAGGGCGCTTCCCGTCCCGCCGGCGGCCGGTCCGGCGGTGATCGGGGCGGCGGCTCTCGCCATCCTGATCTGGGGCGGCACCGCCATCGTTACCAAGATCGCGGTGGCGGAGATCGACCCCGTCACGGTCGGCATGCTGCGCACGGTACTGGCCGCCCTCGTCACCTTGCCGCTTGCCCTTGTCCTGGGGCTGCGCTTGCCCCGCGGCGCGCTGCAATGGCGCTGGCTGATCGTTTCTTCCCTGGGCGGCTTTGTCATTTTCCCGATCCTGTTCAGCCTGGGCCAGCGGCATACCAGCGCTTCCCATGCCGGGTTGATCCTGGCCGTGCTGCCGGCGATCACCGGCCTCATCACCTTCGCGCTGGAGCGGCGGCGCCCGCCCGGCCTGTGGTGGCTGGGAGTCGCCATCGCGGGGGCGAGCACGGCGGCCCTGGTCGGGTTGCGTCTGGGCTTCGAGGCGGGCGGTGACGATCCCCTGCTGGGCGACCTCATCATTCTCTCGGGCAGCGTCGTGGTCTGCCTGGGCTATGTCGCCGGCGGGCGGCTCGGCCAGCTCGGCTATTCGGCCTGGAGCGCGACCTTCTGGGGCATCGCCCTGGCCGGGCTGATCGTGTCGCCGGTCCTGGCATGGCGCGGCACCGGGGTCGACTGGGCGGCGGTGGGGACGGAGAGTTGGCTTTCCATCCTCTATCTTGCCCTGGCCTCGTCCATCCTGGCCTATGCCGCCTGGTATTGGGCCTTGAGCAAGGGCGGCATCGGCCGCATCGGGCTGCTGCAATTTGGCCAGCCGGCGGCGACCCTGGCTTTTGCGGCCCTGGTTCTGGGCGAGACGCTCAGCCTGCCGTTGCTGGGCGCGGGGGCGGCGATCCTGGTCGGCGTCTTCATCGCCCGCCGGGCGGCCTGATCTCGCGATTTGACCGGCCGGTTGCCGGCCGTGACGGCTGGGGCATAATGGCCCGGTCCATTGGAGGAAATGCCATGTACGACCTTGCCAGCATGGAAGAAGCCGCCGCCCGGGTCCATGCGGTCATCCCGCCGACCCCTCAATATGTCTGGCCCCTGCTCGCCGAGGTGACGGGCTGCGAGGTCTGGCTCAAGCACGAGAATCACACGCCGACCGGCGCGTTCAAGGTCCGCGGTGGGATCAACTATGTCGACGGGCTCAAGCGGCGTGAGCCGGATCTTGCCGGGGTGATCGCCGCTTCGACCGGCAATCACGGGCAAAGCGTGACCTTCGCCGCGAAGCGCGTGGGGCTGGGCACGACGATCGTCGTGCCCGAGGGCAACAACCCGGAAAAGAACGCCGCCATGCGCGGCTTCGGCGCGGAACTCATCGAGCATGGCCGCGATTTCAACGTCTCGCTCGAACTGGCCGCCGATCTGGCGAAGGAGCGGGGCCTGCACCTCTTCCCCTCCTATCACGCCGATCTGGTGCGCGGGGTCGGCAGCTATGCGATGGAGTTGTTTTGCGGCGCGCCGGATCTCGACACCGTCTATGTGCCCATCGGCATGGGCTCGGGCTGCAACGGAGTGGTCGCAGCGCGCGACGCCCTGGGTCTTAAAACCAGAATTATCGGCGTGGTGGCCGAGAAGGCGCCCTGCTATCTCCATTCCTTCGAACAGAAGACCCCGGTACCGACCAACAGCTGCGATACCTTCGCCGAGGGGCTCGCCGTGCGCATTCCCCATCCCGAGGCCTTGGCGATGATCCTGGCCGGGGTCGAACGGGTGGTGGCGGTCGGCGAGGACGAGATGGCCGAGGCGATGCGCGTGATCTTCAGCGCGACCCACAATGTCGCTGAGGGGGCCGGGGCCAGCGCCTTCGCCGCCCTGATGAAGGAGCGCGAGACCATGCAAGGCAAGCGGGTCGGCGTGATCGTCTCGGGCGGCAATATCGACCGGCCGCGCTATAATCGCGTGCTGGCGGGCGAGACGCCCGGCAGAGCGTGAATTTGCAAGGACGAGAACCGTGACCGAAGAGATCTTCCGGGACGACGCCTATACCAAATCCTGCGAGGCGAAGGTGATCGCCGTCGGCGAGGAGGGCATCCGCCTCGATCGCACGGTCTTCTATCCCGAGGGCGGCGGCCAGCCCGGTGATACGGGCTTGCTCCGGATCTCCGGCGGGCGCGCCCTGCGCATCGTCGATACCCGCAAGGACAGCGAAAGCGGAGAGCCGGTGCATATCGCGGAAGACGGCGCGCCCGCTCTGGTCGTCGGCGAAGCGATGACGGCCGAGATCGATTGGGGCCGGCGCTTTCGCCATATGCGCACCCACACCGCGATGCACCTTCTCTGCTCGCTTATCGAGGGCGAGGTGACTGGCGGCAATCTCAACGACCAGAAGGGCCGGCTGGATTTCAACCTACCGGACACGAGCCTGGACAAGGACCGGCTGACGGCCGAATTGAACCGTCTGGTCCAGGGCGATCATCCGGTTAAGCCGCGCTGGGTGTCGGCTGAGGAACTGGCTTCCAATCCTGACTTGGTGCGCACCATGTCCGTGCGCCCGCCGACCAGCGGCGGCCGGGTCCGCCTGCTCGATATCGAGGGGGTCGATCTGCAGGCCTGCGGCGGCACCCATGTCGCCCGGACGAGCGAGATCGGCCGCCTGCGCATCGGCAAGATCGAGAACAAGGGCCGCCAGAACCGCCGGGTGAATATTCACCTGGAGGACTGACGCCCCGCCATATCCGGCGGCGCTCTCGAACCCTCGCGAGCCACAATCCCTTCGGCCGGCGCGTCATGCCTCCACCGAATGCCTGCCATGTTGCCTTGCCGCGTTCAATTTGTGCGTTGCAGCATTATATAACTCCTAGAAAAAAAGAGATTGTTGTTTAGTGATCTTGCGACGCAACAAGAATTGCCGCGGATCGAACTGAAGTAGATGAGGAAGAACATGGTTTACACGGTGGAATGGCTTGCCTGGCGCGAGCGCGATACGAAAAAGAGCCGGAACGGCGTGGCGGCCTGGCTGAGCGACCGTCTGGTCGAACCGATCCAGGCATGGAGCCGCCGGCAACGCGATCTTCAGGCCCTGGCCAATCTCGATGCGCATGAGTTGCACGATATCGGCCTGACCCGGGGCGACATCCCCTATGTCATCTCGCGTGGGCTTGCGGCGAAGAACGACAGCGGAGCTAACGACAATACGCCGCGCTGCGCGGCCTGACTGAACGCCTGACGATCTAGATCCGAAAAACCCCGCCCGCTCCCACGGGCGGGGTTTTCAATGCGCGTCGCGCCACCGCATCCTGCCGCTCGCGCAAGGTTGCGCTATCGTTATCGGTCGTTGCCGCTCGGGGTCGACGGAACACCACATCGCTGCCATAGGTCGCCAAATGGCCGCCGCTCTCGCGGGCGAGGCCGCGGGGGTCTTGTCCTTCCGCGACGGCATGGATGCCGTCTCGCACCATGGCGCGCATCAGCATGACGCCGCGATCCGAGCCGGTCAGATGTTCGGTGCCGTGCCGGGCGATCTGCCGCTGACTAATCTGGGCCTCGTAATCGCCGGGGTAACGCTGCATTTCCTCATAGGGCCGGCCGCCGTAGTTGGTCCGGACGACCGGGCCGGGATCGGTGATGTAGATATTCTCCTCGCCCGGCCGCAGGCGGACGAGGGCGAACTCGGCCGTGTTCTCGTCGTCGATCGGGACCCGCCAGCGCGTCACCCAGGGCAGATAGACCACTTCGTCGGCGCCTTCGGGATAAGGCGCCGGGAAGACCGGCGTGCGCGGAATCTGGGCTATATTGGGCAGGACGTATTCGATCTGGCGGACCCAGATATCCTCGTCGATGCGCCGGGTTTCCTGGCATAACAGGCCTGCCGGCGTCTCGACGAAATCGTATTCGCCGATCTCCTCCAGTTCCGTGACCGGCTTGCCCTCCTCGTTGAGGAACTGATAGCCGCTATGGCGCGCATGCAGGAAGGGCTCGTGCACCGGGTCGACCACATTGTCCATGATCTGCAGCCAGTTGCAGGGCTTTACGCATTCGACACCGATCGGATTGCCCAGGCCCAGGTCGTAGCCCGGGACATCGAGCGTATCGAGCAGCCGGAACGGCGGTTGCGCCTCGGGCGGGCCCATATAGGCGAAGATCAGGCCCGCGAACTCCTCGACCGGATAGGCGCCGTGGCACAGCCGGCCGGCCAGGCTCCGTCCCGAGGTTTCGTTCGGCGTTTCGAGGATCGTGCCGTCCACGGCAAAGAGCCAACCGTGATAGCAGCAGCGCACCCCCTCCTTTTCAAGCCGCCCGTATTCCAGACTCGTGCCACGATGGCTGCAATGCTTGTGCAGCAGGCCGATTCGCCCCGAGAGATCGCAGAAGACCACCAGATCCTCACCCAGAATGCGGATCGCCTTGGGCAGATCGCCCAAGTCCTGGGTCAGGGCGACGGGCTGCCAGAAGCGGCGCAGATACTCGCCGGCCGGTGTGCCCGGGCCGACATGGGTCAGTTCCGCGTCCTCGGCCGGAACCCGCGCGACCCGGTGGCCGCCATAGGTGGCCTTGAGGAAAGGCTGACGATCGGTCATGCGGGTCCGCTCCTCCTCAACCCAATCCGCCTCACCCTGAGCCTGTCGAAGGGTGAGGGTGGCAAGATGTTGGGCTGTGCCACGGCCTCATACTTCGACAGGCCCGGCATGAGGCCGGGCTTGTTTGAAGACCCCGTCTTCATCAAGCTTCCAACACGAAGATGCCCTCGATCTCCAGCGGAATGCCGCGCGGCAGTTCGGCGACGCCGACGGCGCTGCGGGCATGCTGGCCCTTGTCCGGGCCCCAGAGTTCGTGGAACAGGTCGGAGGCGCCGTCGATCACCGCGAAGGGGCTTTCGAAACCGGGCGAGGCGTTGACCATGCCGAGCAGCTTGGCGATCCGCTCGACCCGGTCGAGGTCGCCGATCTCGGCCTTGATCGCGGCCAGCATGAGCAGGGCGCAGGCCCGCGCCGCCGCATAGCCTTCTTGGATGGAAACGTCCTTGTCGATCTTGCCCCGAGTCCGGATGCCGGGCAGGGCCGGTGGCGGATGGCCGGAGACGAAAAGCAGCCGGTCGACCGCGACGCAGCCGCGCCGGTTGCCCTTGGGATAGGCGAAGGCCTCGGGCAGTTCGAGGCCCATCGTCTTGAGCTTGGCTTCGATATGTCCGGCCACTCTTACCTCCTAGCCCGCGAAAAAGGCAGATTGCGGGGTCAGGGCCGCGAGCCCCGCCACCGGGTCAGTGCGGTCGGTATGGAACTGCAGGCGGATGCCGTCCGGATCGCGCAGGAAGACCGAGCAGCGGAATCCGGAATCGACGACCGCGTCGGGCTCGCCGTGCCGGTCCCGGTAGGTGGCGAGCGAGGCTTCGAAATCGCCTTCGTCCGCCACGAGAAAGCCGATGTGATGCAGGCCCGGCTCGGCTCCGCATTCGGCGGTTCGGAACAGGGTGAGGTCGATGCTGCCCATCGTGCCGCCCAGGGCGCAGAAACCGGACTCGCGGCCGCCGATGCGCGGGGTCAGGCCCAGGACGCCGGTGTAGTAGTCGAATTCGGCTTCGTAGTCCGCCGCGACCACGGCGGCATGGGTGATGCGTTCCGGATGGAAGGCGGCATTGGTGACCCGGCGGATTTCCGGCGCCGGATGGTAGTTTTTCTCCGCCGCCGGTGTGCCGTCGCCTGGCACCCATTTCGGCGTTTCCTTGGTCACGTCGCCGGTGCGCCGCGAGCGCCAGTCCTTGTGCATATCGGCATAGATCTCGACGGCATTGCCATCGGGATCCTGACCATAGATCGAGCGCGTGATGTCGTGGTCGATGGTGCGCGGGAAGGCGCGCGCCGGGTCTACAAGGCGCCCGTACCCGGCGACCAGCGCCGCCTCGTTCTCCATCTCGAAGGCGAGATGGTTGAGTCCGGTCCGACCCGTGCGGCAGAGCGGGCTGGAGGTTTCGACCATGCCGATATCGTGGTGGGTGTTGCCGTTCGACAGGAAGCCGCCCTTGATGGGCGGGCGGCGATAGACCTCCTCCAACCCCACGACCGCGTTGAAATAGTCCATCGAGCGGTCGAGGTCCGAGACGTAGAGGTTCACATGGCCCAGGCGTCGGGGCCGGAAGGGCGCTGCGGCACCGGCCGGTTTCGTGCTCATCCTCTGGTCCTCCGGTTTGTCACGCCGCATCGGCGAGGGCCTCGCCCTTGAGAAAGCGGCGCGCCAAATCGTTGAAGCGGTCGGCCTGCTCGACATGGGGGTGATGCTTGCAATGCTCGAACACGACCAGTTCAGCATTCGGTATGCGCACCGCCGCGTCCTCGGCCCGCGCCATCACGGCGCGCGGATCGTCCTGGCCCCAGATCATCAGGGTCGGTGCCGCGATTTCTTCCAGCCGCTCCGCGACCCGATAGGGCCGGGAGGCCTCGATATCCATCAGGCCTTTCATGCGCCGTTCGTAGGCTTCCCGTTGGCCCGGCATGGCGTAAAGCGTGAGCTGGGCGAAGATCATCTCGGGCGGCACCGTCTGGGGGTCGTGGACGATCCGCTCCATGCGCCGCCGGCAGCTTTCCCAACTCGGATCGGCGATGGCGGACATCCCGTTGGCGTAGGACTCAGCGAGCGTGCGGGCGAGTTCCTCTTCCGAATTGAACAGGGTGCCGCTGCTCAGCAGGATCAGGCGTGTGACCCGCTCGGGCATGCGGAGATGGAGCAGGGCGGCCAGCAATCCGCCGAAGGAACTGCCGCAGACCGCGAACGCGTCCAGGCCGAGATGGTCGGCGAAGGCTGCGAGATGGGCGACCATTTGAGGTTGGGGTGGGCCGCCCGTATAGCTGCCCTGGCCGGTATAGCCGTTGTCCAGCAGGTCGGGGGCGTAGACTGCGAAATCCTGTGCCAGGGAGTCGATGTTGCGCAGCCAGGTATCGGCCGTGACGCCGACTCCGTGGACGAGCAGCAGCGGCGGGCCGCTGCCCTCGTGGTAGTAGCGGGTCGGCACGCCGCCGACCTCTTCGATACCAACGCGCAAGTCTGACCCTTCCCTGATGCGGCTTGGGACAGTGTGGGCGAGGTATCGGGGCCGATCAAGAGGCCGGGTGCCCTCGACGTTCGTCACGCGGGCGCCTATCGTGCCGCCGATTTTCGGGAGGATAGGCATGAGCGAAGAAGTGGCGAATGCGGCGATACCGCGCGAGGCGCCGGGTGCGCGGGAGATGGCGGGGCTGGAATTCCTCAACAAGATCGTGGCCGGTGAATTTCCGATCACGCCCATGTGGCGCAGCCTGGGCATCGCCTTGGTCGAGGCGGAGAAGGGGCGCACCCTGTTCCGGATCGAACCGCGCCACGCCCATGCCAATACCAATGGCGTCGCCCATGGCGGTCTCGCGGCGACCCTGATCGACAGCGCGGCGAGCTGCGCCGTGATCACCGAGACGGATGCCGGCGACTGGTCGACCACCGTGGCTCTTGAGAT
>Ga0115002_10008781_pt1 | contig 11142 bp, 8 predicted proteins | sample ArcticOcean_MG_C_8_FD_89576 | JGI IMG/M metagenome (GOLD analysis project Ga0115002, IMG submission 89576) | Marine microbial communities from western Arctic Ocean - ArcticOcean_MG_CB11_86 | ecosystem: Environmental > Aquatic > Marine > Oceanic | place: Arctic Ocean: Canada Basin | collected... | reverse complement strand
ATGAGTAGTCCGAAACACTAACCCCCTTGCTGATTAGGAGTAATAGTGGAATTACGTGTGAGTTATTGTGTAGGTAGCGCCGCTGGGACGCTACCCATTGTGACTAATTAGGCTGTAGTGCCTCTGTCAATTCTCGTATTAATTCTGTAAGTTGTGCCACTCGTTCTTCAAGCGCAGCAATTCTTTCCTCTGCTGTCCCATCAATAGGAGCTTCTTCCTCCGCTAACTCTTCTGCTTGTTCAGCTAATGGGGCAACATCTTGGTCTTGCTCTCGTTGTCTGAGTGCGACTCTTTCTACACCTCTTTCATCGCTAACTTGTATAGCTATCCGGGAAGCCCGTGCCAGGCAATCCTCCCTAGCTTCAGGTGAATCCTGTCCATTTCTTTCAGCTTCCTCTATACAGGCAGTAATTCCTCGTACTGTCGCAGCTCTTTGAGCCTCATTGACTCGGGCAACCCACACATATTCTTCTGGAGTTGCCTGCTCATCTTCTACCCCTTCAATCTCTGCCTCCCTCAGGCACTCTTGGAAAGCTGTTTGAATAGCTTCTTCTCTATTCTCTCTACTCATTTTAGATAATTCATATTCTGCTCTTGATAGTGTGTTGCATTCCTCGATGATGGTTTCTCTTTCATCAGCTTCAGATAAAGCTTCTTCCATGGTCTCGTTTAAAGCCTCCTCAACCAAGAAGGGTAATATATTCTCGGCGGTTTCCACCATTTCTCCTGCTATCACTACGGTTTGCAATTTTTCAGCATCTGCAATAGCTACCGCAATAGCTTCACCAACATGGCTTAGGATAACAACACCTTCAATTCCCATTTCTTCACAATCTTTTAAAGCCTCCTTATCTGCAGAATCCAATGAAATCATTTCAGGTGGAACTCCATATGATTCCGCCAAACAATGAATCAATGCTTTTTTCTTATCTGCCGCGTTTCCATTTTCATCGACACCAGTAGCCCTTCCAACCGACGTCCCACATCCAACAAAGATTATTGCGGCACTCAGGACGCCCAACATTAGTAATATTGCTTTCATTCATATCTCCTAAATTCAGTCATCCAAATATTATAGGACAGTAATTGGAAAAAGAAAGAGTATTTTCACCTAGCATAGGAATAGCTGGGAGAGTACCCGAGTTATTCAAAATCTTGTGTGGGCAATGGCTAGCAATAGTTGAAGAGCAGAAGGTCCGGATGGTATTAACAGTCAGCCGGATAAGTGGGGAGCAGCGGCCTTGAGGCTAATGATTGAAAAAGATCTATTAGCAGAGGATACGATTATAGATGGTAGTCTTTTTCACAACTGTGCGAGAGAACTTGAATATGATAGTACCAGCTCGAGCATGGAGCACATCAGAAACTCCTGGCATTTGATCGAGAAGGACAAGGTTTTACCTGCTTTCGTGATTCTTAAAATATTCATAACATATGGCATTAGAAAAGGAGTTTCCATGTACGATCCGTCACGAAAAAATATTCGGTGATATAGGGTAACGGAGTTTGGCTAGAATCCTTTCTTCGCCATCAGTTCCTCAGTACGGCTTTGTTTTATTCCTGAAACCGGATATGCGCTAAGCTACCATAGCCTTATGTTCTGTGCCATTGCAATATCCTAAAACTTAGTACGATCAATAAGTGTCAGTATAATAAAAGAAACAATCGGTTGGTTTAGAATACATATATGTTTATGAATAAAATTATTTTCTCATTAAAAAGCAGAAGATTTGCTATGCTTCAGGAAGATGGTTGGCTTAAAAATCTTAGTAATGAAAAAAAAGAAACTGCTTTATATATAAATGAATTAAATGAAGAAGATGCTATATCTTTCATAAAAGCAAGTATCCTTTGGATTCTGATATCAGCTGTTGCATGGGCAATAATCAATACAATAATTCGTGTTTGGTGGATTCAAGATCTTATCAATATACCCTTATTACTTTTTTCTGGTAGTATGGCTATCCAAATTCATGGGAAATTAAAGTTTTTTGGGATTAAAAAAATCTCTTCCGTAATGTTTTCTACCACTATTTGGATAGTTTGTTACCTAGTGGTAAGGGAAATACTATTCAAACTAATCTTTAATTTAAATAGTTGGATTTAAAATCAAAATCACCAACAATTAGACTATGTCCAGAACTCGATAATACTTTTTCGTAATAATAGTCAAATAAATTACCTGAACTTCTGAATATCTTCTTGCTAGCAAACATATAATTCGATTGTCACTCGTAACTCTGAATATTATTTCTCTAAGTTTGAATATATCCTGTATGTAAAACCATATAATCTGCTTAAATATATTCATCAATATAGGGCTACAGAATCTGTCTAATATTTTTCTTCAGCAGGTTTATTTGAGATTTTATATATTTCATTCACGGCAAAAGTAACTCCAATGCCATTGCCCTGACTCCTGCCTTGTAGTGCTCTTCGACTGACACCTCAGGCCCAGGGCGGTAAACATATGTCCTTCTAGGTATCAATTCTTCTGTGTAAAGTAATTCTTCGTGGTCCTCATATTTAATATTGATAGCGTAGTCATATTTTTCGGGAATATAAAACCTCGCATTTCCTTCCGAATTGGTCTTAGAACGACCAATACCAACAATGGCAATTTCAGCGCCACTCACGGGAACATCATTTTCGTCAAGGACGGTCAATCGTCCTGAACGCCATGGAGTCAATCTCAGTGTAATAAATCTATTTAGTTTCTGCCAAAAAGTAAGTATGTCTCCGTCTGGAATTTTAGACACGACTTCTTCTTCAAAACCTGGGCCTTTAGGTGTAGCCCAATTCGACCCATATTTCGTTTCTAGATATTTTTCAGGTGGATTTGGCACGAGAAATTTTTCTCCAATGAAGTCAATTTCTTTCAATTCTGTAAAAAGCTCGAGAGGAGTTCTTACGCCAGGATATTGGAACACGCTGTCATTGATTATTCTATGGCATGTCCAGTCAGCCCTGATTGACTCTTTTACCACATGTACACCGATATGGCGCGTACTCCGATCAACGTGCACATAGTATCCATTGTGTTCAAACGCCGCAATTCCTTCATCAATGGTTTTTTCATCTAGGCCATTGAGGCCTATTACTGATCCCATATCCATTTCGTCATCCCATGCAATAAATTGGCCGTCACGGATTGCTCCAAGGCAAGTGCCTGAGGCGATGAAGAAAACTGCCCCAAGTTGATCTAAAATACGTTTTATATCTATCAGTCTTTTTGCTGCTGCAATCGGATCCATCGGTTTCGGTTCTACGACAGATCTTTCATATGCTTCTGCTCCTTCTGTATCAATATCTTTCATATTTATTTCCTTCTGATGATTATCTTTCATAGGAGTAACGTGAAATGGATTATCTTTGTCCATTTCAGACGCTCATTTCAAACAAATTTGTAGTTATTACAATCTGTATCAATGTCTTTCTTTTAAAAGTGTGCTGACGGAATCATGGTCTTCTTCAGTATCTACATCTGCCCAAAATTGTCCACTCACGTCACATATCTGAAAATGTCTCTCATTATCCGCCATATGTTGTACTACTTCAGATATGCTTACCTTGTTCCCTTTGTCTTTCATAAGATGTTTGATGTTATCGAGTACTTCCGAATCCATTATAAATAACCCCGTGTCAATAGATTGCCAGTTTTCAATATTCTTCCCTATTTCGATTATTCTGCCTTTAGAATCTGACATCACCCTAGTTCCATCGTTAATTTGAGATGCATTTTTGGCTTCTGAATCTACACAAAGAGTCCGATTTATGGTTGAGTCAGACAAAAGGCTTGTAACCAAACTTGAGCTAATCAAATGGTCTCCCATGGCTAACACAAACGGGTCTTCTTTAATAAAAGAATGCGCGGCTAACACTGATATTGCATTATCTCCATCGTAATCTTTATTGTAAGAAAAATTTATAGTAGGATAGAGTTTTTCCACGTAATCGATTATCGCATCTGCCCTGTAACCTACTACTATTGAGATGTCAGAAATTCCAGCGGTCACTAAAGCATCAATCGGATAAGTAATAATGGGCTTACCATCTATTTTAACCAGTGATTTTGGTATATTAGCAGTGAGAGAGCCTAGTCTACTTCCATAGCCTGCAGCAATAATGATTCCTTTCATAACATGTTGGTTCCTCAAGTTCTTGTACTTTATAAAAAAAACGGAATGTATGCGTGGAGTTGGATTGTGATCTTCGATTTTCAAGGGCACAAATACAGACTGGTTCTTCGTGAATAATTTCAGCTATAAGTTCCCGGTCCATTTGAAGTTATGCTTAATTATCCAAATACAAAAAAGGCCTGATTAATTAGGTTATTGGAATGTCTCTGAATCGCATTAGACGTTTTCACCTGTAATTTACAGTAGTCTCACCATAACACAGATTGGGAATTTCTGCGAAAAGAAAAAGCATATCACACGAAATTTATCACTTTAGATAATCGGAAACTAGGGGATTTATGGAAGTGACAATTAATTGAAGTTTTGACATTAATGGGTTGTAAATCAGATGAATTACATCGTAAACATTACGTATATTCCGAAGTATCTAAAATTTCATTATTCGGTTGGTATGTTTCCTACCTATTTTTGCAACTTCCGGGCTTTGACTAGCTATAACCCTAGCTCCGGAATCAATAATTTCAGTGATATTTTCTGGAGTTGCACTTTCCAAAAACTTAACCCCGTTTTTGTCACAAGCATTCTTAACTCTTAATGAAGCATTTTTTATTCTCTGATCCGGTTCTCCTCCGTAAACTCTTTTAATTTTCATAGACATTGACATATCTCCAGGTCCCATTTCTGCAAATCCTATTCCAGGAACACTTAATATTTGCTCACAGTTGTTCAATCCCTCTAGTGTTTCTATTTTCAGACCTAATAAAAGTTCCCCCTCAGGATTCAATGGCCAAGGATCAGCTTTTTCTCTATATTCATTATCATCTTCGAGTCCCCATTTTAATTTTGCTTTGAATTCTGATCCAACTCCTCTTGTACCTTCTTTTAAACCGTGTCCAACTCCGATATCATTAAATTTATATCGAGATGCTTCAACAAAGGCAGCTACTGCCTCTGGTGATGTTGCCTCACAGAGTAATATACCGTGAACTCCCCTAGCTAAAATTTGCCTGATTTGCCAAGAGTTATATCTAATTATTTCAGCATTTTCTCCTTGGACTGGCAATTCAACAATAACAGCAGGGGTAACATGTCCTGATAAAGTCGGTCCTCCATCTACTAATCCATCCATGTAAGCTTCCAATCCATTCATGTCAAAAGGGCCATGTTCCATACCTACATTTATGTAGTCAGACCATATAGTTGAATCTTTTTTTCCTTGTTCATAGGTCAAAAAATCTCTATCGAACGTATGCAATCCTGTATAATAAATTGGTTGATCATTCTCCAATAATTCTATTGCCCTATTTATTTTTTTTACCATAAATAATACCTCTGTGAACATTCAGTGTTTTTGTATGTCAGGACTATAGCAAAATTTACATTATTATAAAAAAACTAATGAATTCAAAAAAGCCATTTGATCAAAATATACATCAAATCAGTTCAACATACACAAACATGTTATATCAGCAAACAAATAAAGACAGATCGGACTCTAAATCTAAAAACAATGAATATATTACAATTTCCAGGATCCATTTAAATGTAAAAAACAGTAAAATGATTCGAAACTAATTATCTGTGAATATAGGAGGTTTTGATAATGCCAAGTGATAATGAAATAAACTTAGAACAGTTCATTTGGGATTCTAATTCGAGTGATAAAGATAACAACTTCAAAAAAGATGTGGCACTTTATACACAGGAAGATCCTTTACCAACCATCAAACGTTTGAGTGAAAATTTAAATATGCCAGTAGGTTCTGTCGTGAGATATGTACTTTGCAAATGGGCAATGTCAGGAAGCGAATCGTTGTTAGAAGCAGGCCCAGATATGATCACCAAAATATCCGATATTTTTGGTGATGCGGAAACGATTGGGACAGATAAAGCACGATTAAAAGCCTATCAGTCAATACGATCTATTATAAATTGGATGAAAGTTCCGTTAGATGATCCCAATTATAAAAATAACGATGCTATATAAAGTATTCACTATGATCATCTCTGTATAATAAAACTTATTAGTAAAATTAAAAGTCGAATTCAAACCATAAGGTTTCTCATAACCTGAATCATAGAAGGACAGAAAATATGCCATCATTTGATATCGTTTCAAAAACAGATCTAATGGAAGTTGACAATGCTATAAATGGAGTCAAGCGTGAAATTAAGCAAAGATTCGACTTATCAGGTACAAAATGCGATTTAGAACGTTCTGAAAACTCTCTTACTATAATTGCGGATGACAGTATGAAGTTAACTCAAATTGAAGAATTATTTCGAAAATACTTAGCTCAACGAAAAATAGAACATGGAGCGTTTGATTTCAAAACCACACAAACCGCTAGTGGAGACACGGTAAGAAGAGTGGTGGACATTGCTCAAGGCATAGAAAAAGAACTAGCCCAAAAAATCACAAAATCAGTGAAATCCAGTAAAATAAAAGTTCAAATCGCCATACAGGGATCTGAATTACGAGTTACAGGAAAAAAACGTGACGATTTACAACAAATAATTGAATTCGTTAAAAATATGGATATATCTCAACCATTACAGTATATAAATTTTAGGGATTAAATCATTAATGCTTTTGATTCGGTTTTACCAGTCAAATATCAGGAAGATCCCCAAGGGGTTATAGCTTCTTTTAATGCTTTATATCCTTCAAGGAATCCTGGTCGTTTTGAACCATATACTTCATCAAAAGCGTTAAGTGCATTATCCAACCATTCACTAAGTTCAGTATTACCTGGATTGGCATCCAGATAAGCATCTCTAATAAGCACAAAATGTATCCTTGGGTCATAAGGCTGTTTAACTCCGCCCATAGATTCATCGCCATCTAATAATCGCAATAACATAGCATCTGCAGACCCAAGAGTTTGTTCATGAATAGGAGGGCCCTCCATTCTGTGCATTACTGATGTCATATCTCGACCATTACCTGTTATATAGCCCATGTCTGCCCAAACATTAGACATATCAACATCTTGGCCTAGATGTTTCGCTACCATTCCTCCGAATGTTCGGAGAGGATCTGAAATATCAGCCAACAAATCGGTTAGTCGATCACCATCCAAATCCGTAGCTAAAATGATCGTGTCACGTTTTTCAATTAAATCCCATATCATTAGTCCATAATTAGTATCTGCTATATGTTGCTCGATGCGTCCTCCCCAATTTTCCATACCGGCCTTAAAGTCAGCGGGTAATAAAGATACTATATGATCAATACGATCTTTATGTTCCTCATATGGATCCACTGCATATTTACGCCCTACTTGAAATTTGGTTCCCTGCAATAGCCATGAATGCAATCCTGCATTAATACCATCTTCCATAGCCTGTGTAGGTTTAGTCGCTACTCTACCTAACCTACCAGTTTCATGGACCATCTTCAAAAACAATCTATTGGCATAGGCCATTTGAACACCCGGTGTATTCATTTCGGAATGAACAATACCCTGTGCGTCTACATTAAATTTGTTCTTATCTTGTGAGTATGGAAGACATGGCATGCTGCGTACAACTGTGATAGGACCATATGGCCTAACGTTACAATAAACACCAGCCTGTGTGCGAAGTGGCGCATTACCTGATTTACCCATAACAACAACTCTATTACCGTTTGAGTCATTAACGTATGCATCTCCGGCCGTTGACCATTTAATAGAAGTACATGGCATATTACCAAACCAACTTAATGCCTCCAGCTGACTATCATGTCTATACTGAGACCACATGGGAACTCCGTAAAAAGGCAACCCTAAAATATCTACTGCAGCTATTGTTCCCAATAATGCGTATGCGTCAGTAAGTGAGTGAGCAACAGGATTCAATTTACCGTCATGATTACCACCTTTCCAGACTATTGCTTCTGGGTAGCCATCAGGCTTAATATCAGATGCCTCAAACAATCCTGATAAATGTCCAAACAAATCTCCACCATCCGCTTCTGTTCTCGCTATGGACAATAAATCAATCATTAAAACACCTCTTGTTAATTAGTAATAATCTACTGATGGATAGTAACAAATTCAATGAATTCAGTCGAGTCATAATTTATTTACCTCTGTTCGGAATGTGGTATCCATATAAAAGTACCTCATCCGCAAAAGCTCCAACCAAGAAATCTTTCTGTCCTTCTCTTATATGATCTTTATAGGTCATATTCACTGCAGGAGTAATTTTTACAACTTCTATCAGAAATTCATTTCTTCCTCCCATTAAATATGTCTCTCTGAGTGAAAGCTTGTTAGTTTTATTGGCATCAAGAATGTTTTGTTTCATAGTCGATATTAAATCTTTAAATGAAATAGTTACTTCCGCTACTTTCTTTCCACCTCCATAATTGGATTCTTCAGCAAAAGGCGGTATTTCTAGAACAGGTAATTTGATTTCCGTTGGCATTTTATCGAGCTCATTTTGCAGAGATAAATCAAAAACACTGCTTGGTTTTGCAAACGGTAATTTCTCGGAGTACCACCAAGGAAACAAATGATAACTAGAAGTACTCTTACCTCCATCACCCCAAGTTACCATAGGAAGACTGGGATAAAATTCTGCTTTTTCCCATAGGCTTCCATTATTTCTAATGAAACTCTTATTACAATGATCAACACTTGGGAACATAGAACGACACAACCCAGTATTTATTTTTTGCTCTGAAGTATCCACTTTCCATATACCAATTCCTCCCGGAAATACACCAGGTTGGTCTTCAAATGCAATAGTCTCCGGCCTAAGGCTAATATTGCCGCTATAGCCAGTATTTCCATAGCTTTCAATATAATAATGACCTACAACTTTTCTAGAGTCTCTTTCAATAATAGCCGGTATTTTTATAATATTGAATTCATCTTGCGTGTTGTCATATAAATAACATGGTTTACCGATAGTGCCACATGACAACGGTAATACAGAAGGGCTACTAGGGTTATCAATAAATCCAACAATGGAATTATCTGTTACTAAAGTCTCCGGTGTCTGGAGTTCACTTTGTATTAAACTCCATGCCATCATCGGAGGCATATTAGAATTATTGTCTCCCATTATGTCAAATGTTCCCCCGTAATTAGAATCCGGACCTTTACCTCCATGCCAATAGATATCTGATAGTCCGAAATAGGAATGCCCAAACTCGTGCATCCATGTTCGAGGTAATTCTTCATGGGAAATCTGAAAAGCTGTATCGCTTGCCTTTGAGGGACTAGATGAAGATCCCAATGTTGCTTTATTTTTGGTTCCGTAATTATATATGACTGTTACATTGCGATGAACCCAAAGATGGTCACCATAGTCATTCAATACTTCTTCTCGTGAAGGTCTATATGGTGCCAGTAAATGTTTAGTCCCGTCTTCTTTCTTGATATTTGCATAGCGACTGAAATCAAACATTGCATTTATTTGATCGTGAATAGAGGCTCCGAGGGGAACATCTGGACATGAATTGAACGCTTTAGTCCCTGTTTTTTCTGCAGCCCTGAAACAAGAACCGCCTCCAATATTTTTTCCTCTATCGATTTTAACGACTTTTTGAACTAATCCTCTTCTATCCCTTAACGGCGATATTACAAATTTACCACCGCTCAGTGAATCAAAATAATGTCCGATCTGATTTTCTTTCATTCCGTAAATCATTTCCGCGATTTCGTCTTCGTTTTGGCACATATCCTTACCAATATTATGTGCAAATTGCCTGACACCGTTAATTTTATCACCGCCTAAACAAACAGAATCGTTGTATTTTAAGTTCAGTGGTAACGTAAACCTTGTCATTTCAGCAGTTTTAAAAGTCCAAATATTTTGGGCTACTAGATTCTTTATATAAACCTCTGAACCTTTGTCATCCACTATCAACTTAGCATTATCCAAAATCTTGACTCTATATACTTTATTTCCAAAAAGTGGCTTGTTCGGTATAAAGCTAATTACCCTGTCAGCATTAGATTTAACAAACCTTGTTGTTCCATCTACTATTTTATTACCTGAAACTTCACATTTTTCATCTGAGCACATTTCCACTAACAACACTTGTTTTAAATCCTTTACAGACATTGAATCTAATTTCATATCTGAAATCACATTTTTCGTAGAAATATGAACACCTATTTCCGGATCCCATGAAACTTTAAGATCGCCCGGATTCGGTGCATTTAACCAGGTGAACCCCGATTTTACATCCACTGGTATTGGTGTTGGTGTTGGTGTTGGTGTTTGGGTTGGTGTTGGCGTTGGCGTTGGTGTTGGCGTTGGTGTTGGTGTTGGTGTTGGTGTTTGGGTTGGCGTTTGCGTTGGTGTTGCGGTCGGTGCAATATAAGGAAGCACTGTAATATTCGGAATGTTTAGGTTGTGACTTCCCATAATTTTTCCGCCATTATCTATAACGTTACCATTTGCGAGGTAAGTTTTCCTGTGACTTCCAGGCATACCTGATTTAATCCAAGCTTCAAGAAATGTATATGTTCCAGCATCTGGGAACCAAATTTGATCACTACATTGAGATCTAGATTCTGAAAAATATACAGTTGAAGATGTCGCAAGGTTAATCCATTTAACTTGTAACCACATTGTATTTATTGGCTTCTTACCCGTGGTGTTGCATCCAGTTAAACTCAGTATATGGTCTTCATTCCCTTTATTCCATCCCGATGTAACTGTAGTTTTATCGATGGTAATTGAATGTAAGGAGCTGTAACTAGATGATCCTCCAATTGGGGTAGGCGTTGGAATAGGCGTTGGTGTAGGCGTTGCCGTTGGGGTAGGTGTTGGGGTAGGTGTTGGTGTTGGCGTTGGTGTTGGTGTTGGGGCAATATTGTTCCAGTTAATAGTAAAAGGGAGATCTTTTATTTTTCCATAGGGTTCGTCTCCTCCTGCATGATAAAGATCACTGCCTAGTCCTATTCTGACCTTAACATTACAAGTTAAATTACCGTAACTTCCGTAATAAGTACGTCCGATAATTGTGTGGGAAAGAAGTTTTCCTTTTGGGTTAAGGGGT
>Ga0115002_10008780_pt1 | contig 11142 bp, 9 predicted proteins | sample ArcticOcean_MG_C_8_FD_89576 | JGI IMG/M metagenome (GOLD analysis project Ga0115002, IMG submission 89576) | Marine microbial communities from western Arctic Ocean - ArcticOcean_MG_CB11_86 | ecosystem: Environmental > Aquatic > Marine > Oceanic | place: Arctic Ocean: Canada Basin | collected... | reverse complement strand
ATCCACTCCACCATGATCAGAACCTCATTGTCGTTCTGCGCAATGGTCTTCATATTGTTGTATGCAGACGGGCGAGCCGGCACGGTTAAAGACATATACAAACATCGGTCGCCGACCGATTGCGCTTCGGGGTTGTCTTAGGGATCACTACCGTCCTCGAGTCACCAGGCGTCACCCGGGTATTTCGCGTGGTAGTGCGGTCGCAGGGTCGCGCGTCGGGCTTTGCCGGACGCTGATATGGACGGCATTTGACCGTTTGGTGGATCGATGATTACCGATGTGCGGTAGGCGCCGTCGATCTGATAGAGATCGCAGTAGATGCCGCCGCAATCGAACCAGTGAAAGTCGTAGCTGCCAGGCGTATAGCTACCCGAATTGTCGACACCGCGGTCACGGCCCGCGCCTTGCAGCACTCGCAGTGAGGCGCGATCTGCAGCAACGCGAGCGGCCGCTTCGTTAACGCGATTGTGCGAACGACGTTTGATCGCGCCGACCTCATCCCGGGTGAACGTCATCTTTTCGCCGAAGTTTGGATCCCGAGTAAACCGCGTCAGGCTTGTGATGTCGTAGGTCCCCGAGAAGTCGGGCTTACCGCTATCCATTCTAGGCAAGTCGGCGCTGGCTACGGACACTAAACAGCTGAGCACTATCGCTAGAGCGCTTACTATTGGTTTGTTCATCAGGATTCGCCTAATTTCAGCACGAGTCTATGTTAGGAATTATTGGCGCCAGAGTAAAACTCACATTGGTGCCAGTTTCCCTCAGCTCCAACCCCAACATTCGCCCTTAGGCGTGGAAAATGGGGTACGCTAGGAACTGGTATGTGCTACTAACGTGGTTTACGACTATGGACGAGATCTTCGCGCCGCGGGGGATGAACAAATCCCGTGGACAGAACGCTCGCACCGATGGCTGGGTAGGGGGCCGAGCGGATACCTGGCATGGGCACTATCAGGAGAACCCTGCTAGTCGAGCTGTTGCCGATACCTACCGCATGGCGAAGGACAAGGGGTACAACGCCAAGGTGGCGCAGGCATTGCGTACGCTCGATGATGCGATCTTGCAGGGTAACGAAGCACTTGCAAGCGCCGGGCTGGCGGTCGAACCGGTCTCCCCCGGTATCGGCGCCGTTGTCCACGGCATCGACATGGCGAATCCGAACGATGTCCAGGTGGAGCAGATCTGGAATCTGCTCATGGAGCGCAAGGTCGTCTTCTTCCGCGATCAGGGCCACATCACGCGCGACGAGCATATCGCGTTCGGCAAGCGATTCGCCGAGACCGGATTGGCGTTCGGTAGGCAGCAAGCCCTCTCCGTCAACAAGCCGCCAAAAGAACACCCGGAAATCTTGCGGCTATACTCCGACGAGGCGCACCCTTTCTCGGCTTCCAATTGGCATTCGGATGTCACTTGGGCGGACCGCCCTCCGTTAGGCTCGATCCTGCTATCACGCAAATCGCCGCCGGTAGGAGGCGATACGATGTTTGTCGATTCCTTCGCACAGTGGGACAGCCTTAGTCCGGTATTGCAGGAGTTCCTAGAGGGACGCCATGCCATTCACGGTCGTGCGGGCAAGGACGAAGTAGAACACCCGATCTGCCGGACGCACCCCGTGACAGGCAAAAGCGCGCTCTACATCAACCCAACGTTTACGAACTCGATTTGCGGAATGGAGCCGGCAGATTCCGCCAAGCTGCTCGCGCAGCTTTACGCGAAGATGTACTCGACGCCGGAACTCGCCTGCCGGTTCGGTTGGCGCGATGGCTCGGTCGCTATGTGGGATAACCGCAGTTGCCAGCACTATGCTGTTGCAGACTTTTGGCCCTATGAGCGGCACATGGAGCGTGTGACGCTGCTTGACCCGTCCCAGGAGGATGAGGTTCCGTTTTGGGTTGACCCCAACGGTCAGCGGCAGTACAGCGCGTTGCTCACCTCGACCGAAGCGATGGACACGCCGATTGGGAAGGTCGATCGCAACTGACTTTCAGCTGGGACGCACCCGGTCCTACAGCGGATGTAGCCGCACGGGTACATCCTTGATTCCGCGAATGAAGTTGTTGGGGAGGCGAGTCACATCGTCCACCACCTCAACGGTGCGGAATCGGGCTAGAATCTCTTCCCAGAGCACTCGCAGTTGTAGCTCCGCGAGCCGGTTGCCCATACAACGGTGGATGCCGAAACCAAACGCAACGTGTGACCGTGCGTTTGGGCGGTCGATGATCAATCGATCGGCATTGGGGAATACGTCCTCGTCGTGATTGCCGGACAAGTACCACATGATGACTTTGTCGCCTTCCTTGATGTGCTGGCCACCAAGCTCGTAGTCCTGCAGGGCGGTTCGGCGCATGTGGATGACGGGCGTTTGCCAACGAATCATTTCGGACACCATGTTGGGAATGAGCTTGGGGTTGTCGCGCAGCTTTTGGTACTCGTCTGGGTACTGATTCAGAGCCATCACGCCACCACTGATGCTGTTGCGCGTTGTGTCGTTGCCGCCGACGATCAGTAGCAGCAATGTCCCTAGGAAGAGGGATGGGTTTTCGTTCATAGTGCGGGTATTTTCGCCATGGGCAAGCATGGATATCAGGTCGAATTTCGGCGGCGCGGCAGCGCGTTCCGCCCATATCTGATAAAACTGGCCGGCGGCTTGCATCAATTCTTCATAGCGCTTGTCCATGTCGATACTGTCATCGCCAGTGACTTCTGGAACGGCGGTTGTAATGTCTGACCAGTAAATCAATTTGTGACGCTCCTCGTAGGGAAAGTCGAAAAGGGTAGCTAGCATGCGACCGGTCAATTCGATCGACACGTCCTGCACCCAATTGAATGTCTCACCGATTGGTAGATTCTCGAGGATATCGACTGCTCGGTCCCTAATTATCGGTTCGAGCTCGGCCAGATTGTTCGGCGCAACGGCCGGAGCGACGGTCTGTCGCTGTGGGGCATGTCGAGGTTCATCAAGCTGAATGAAGCTTTCGCCCTGGATCTGGCCGGGACCAACTGGGATCGGATCGACAATCGCGATGCCCCCAGCCTCCGAGGAAAATACCTCGTTATTGCTGTCCACTTCCTTGATAAATCGGTGATTGGAGACCGACCAGAAGGGACCGTTGACGCTGTCTGCTTGATAGTGGACTGGTGCTTCGCGTCGCAGGCGGGCAAACCACGGCCGCCATGTATCGGATCGGTAAATCTCAGGGCGACTGACATCAATGTCTTCCAACTTGACCGCATCGACCTCGGTTTGCTGATCCGTAAGCGTGTTCATATTGACTCCAGTTGTTGCTGGGTTTGTAGAAATGACGTGCGAACAAGCGCCACGTCGTCACTGGACCAGGGTGACATATGACTGCACGTCTTCGGGCTCCTTGCCGCAACTTTTTTGCAGTGCCAACGGTTCACTTGTTTTGTAAACGTGAACGGTATGGGATTGCGCAGCTGAAGCAAATGTGACTAATGCATCCTCTTCGTCTCCTTCCAAGCTCACGAACCGCAATCCTTCCTGACCGAGTGCTGCTTCGGCCGCCTGAACGTGCTTCGGGTACTGGGATCGACCACGCAGGTGCTTGAACGATATTCCGCCATCCTCCCAGGTCGGGATGAGGTCGCTTAGTTCATCCGTGGTGACGCGACCGTGGAGCAATCCTCCAGGCAGCACGAGTACATTGGCAGCAAAACGATGGCCACCTAGGTGGGTCGTCTGCCAGACTCGTTCGCCCAGCGCGGATCGCAATTCATGGTAGACAGGCAATCCGTAGCGGGCGCAGCAAACGTCACGCTGGCCATTGGTGCAAACGAAATAACGCGGTTCGGTCAGAGACTCGTAGACGTCCGGGTGTTGGACGAGGTGCACGATGTCGAGGGTCGCGAGGAAATCGTAACCAAGACCGCTGAACTGAAACATTTGGTCATGTAGTCCGATGAGGAGGCGAGTCTCGCCCTGGTCTAACTCCGGCCGGCGGATGAACTGAACTCGCCCTCGCAGATCGATCGATGCAAGTTTTTGCAGCGTGTCGCTTAACCAGGCATTGGTTTGATCCGCCAAATCGTTCTCGTCGAGCGGTTTTGGCTTCCAGGTCGCTGAATATTCTAAAAGCACCCACACATCAACAACATCGGCCGTTCCCCACAACGATTCAGCCGCATTTTCGCGGCTGCAATACCGCCTTTCGGTGTCTGCGGGTTGCGTCATCGGCTTGGGTCCTTGTCTCTATTGAATTGCAATGCGCATTGAACCAGATTCGACGTGATCCCAACACGTTTTCTTGAGGTCATTGCGACCCAACTCCAGGTCCCGCGTAAAGGTTGTGATGATCCGACGTCGCGTATAGGATATAAAACGATAGTCACCTATATAGACTGCTCCGAGACGATCTATCTAAAGACGGACCCATCGGCGATTAGGAAGTAAGGAGAAATCATGGCTGAAGCAGAACTGAAAACCGAAGCACCGGAACAAACGTCGAGCGAGTTTGTTTTTGCAGAAATCCACCGTCTGGGGCTCGAAAAAAACATTCTCGAACTGGAACAGCAGGGTTTTACCGTAGTACCTGACGCCATCCCTATGGATATGGTCGAGCGCATGCGCGAGGTAATCCTAGATCAAGTGGCTGACAAGAACGATGGCGTGAGGCCAGATCTGCAAAGCTGGGACAGTGGCACGTTGCCGTCAGGCTGCTACCTGTTATACGAGGATCCAATCTTCGAGAAACTCGTACTGAACGAGTACACAGTTGCCCTGATGCAATATCTACTCGGTCGCAGCATGATCCTCTCGACGATCTATTCGCACGTGCGCGCCAAAGGCGATGCGCCGTTGCGATTACATACCGACCAATGGACGCTGCAGCTGTCGAATCCGGTATCGATCGCCGTCGCTAACTACGCATTGGTCGACTACAAGCGTGATCTCGGAGCGTTCGCGGCGGTGCCTGGCAGCAATTTGCAGATGCGCCGACCTACCGAATCGTCGGAGTCGAACGTGTATGAAAATCCGCAATGTGTCCCACTAGAAATGTCGGCGGGGTCGGTGGTGGTCTGTGCCGGTAATACATGGCACGGCGCGTATGAACGCAAAGTCCCGGGCCTGCGCGTCAACGCAGCAGTCGTCTATTGTCGCTCCTATATCCAGACCCAGGAGTTGATTCGTCAAGGTGTGACCGACGCGATGCTGGAGCGTAATCCGCCTCGGTTTGCGGATCTGATGGGCGTGAATAATTTTCTTGGCTTTGGCCGCGCAGGTCCGGATTTCACGAAAGCAAAGCCGTTATCGGGACGCTTTGACTGAACGGGCGTGAGCGCGACTATTTAGCAGACAACTTGGTCGGATTATTCACTCTGGAGAGTCGCCAATGACCGTCATGATGGAAGTCATTCATACCATCTGTCCGGCCACACCACGAAAGTTTGCTGACTACGTCACGCGCTACGGCGAGACGGCTGTGCCGATGATGGAACGCAGTGGATTCGATATCTTGGGCGCGTTCAAGTGGTCTACGGGCGAGATCGGGCGCGACCTGCTCATCGTACGATTTGACTCGATGGCGCACTATGAGACCGCGTCTAGCCAGTTGTTCAAGGAACTAGCCAAAGGCGGCCTCGCGCCATTGATGGAGTTGGGGCTTGCGATAGACGAACAGGTGCATTTTTGCAGCCCGCTACCCTATGCAACCGAAGAGCGTCTGCAAGCCTTACTGTCCAACCCACCGGAAAAGCCTCGTCAGTACCTGTACGCGCGCCTAAAGGTCGCAAGCGGTGATATGCAGAATGCGGCAAAGGCGTACGAGGTGGTCGGCAAGCTGGTGGACGAAATGTCGGGTGATAACGTGAAGCTGGCAACCGCCTATGCCACGACCACCAGCATGCGTGGTGAGTTCGCCGACGTTTGGGCGTTGGAGGATGGCGTAGGCGATCTTGCGTTCACAACCAGTGTCCCCGAAATGCCCATCATCGATGAGCTACGGCAGGTAGTGGACTTCGAAGCGCTCGACTTCATCAATCCACTGCCATACTCAAAACTTCAATAGGCGCGCAATCCCGGCTAGTTTAGCGTGCATTTGCCGTTGTTGATCGAAACAACGTCGCGTTCCTTGATGCGCACGCGAAAACTGATCACGTTATCGTCCTGCCACATGTCGAACAGCTGTGTCTCGCCGGGGAATACCGGTGACGAAAAGCGCACGTCGAATCCGGCCATGCGGGTTTGATCGTAGTCGAGCATTGTCTTTAGGACCGCGTGACAGGCTATGCCGTAGGAACAAAGGCCATGCAGAATGGGAACGTCGAATCCAGCTTTGCGGGCAAAGTCCGGGTCACGGTGCAGCGGGTTACGATCGCCACACAACGCATATACGAATGCCTGATCGATACGGCCCGGCAACTCGCACACCACATCAGGCTCTCGGTCCGGCAGTGTATGGGGTACCGGAGCGCCGTCTGATTGTCCGCCGAAGCCGCCGTCGCCGCGAAAGAACAGAGTCGAACCCAGGGTATAGAGCGGCGAACCGTCTGCCAGTTTCACGCTAGTCTCGTTGGTCAGGAGGGCGCCTTTGCCTTCTCCCTTGTCGTAAACGCCGGTCGTTCGGGCGCTAATGAGTGTCTCGGCCGCCTGCGGGAGGGGTTGGTGTATCTGCAGGCGTTGTTCACCATGCAACAATAGAGCGAAATTCATTTTGCTCATTAGCGACGGCCCGCTGCGGGCTGCGGAGCGGCTGGGTTTTGTGAGCACGGTCGCGGCGGTGGGGACCACACGCTCTCCGACCGATTCGCAGACATACTGCAATTCGTTAGCGTCCATCGGATCGCGGCCCATACCGATCGCGACCGCGTACAACAGAGAGTCCCGGTCAGTGTAGCTGCCCGGCACCTCTTCGGGTGTTTGTGATAGTTCTTCTTCTACGTCTGCAAGAGTAATGGGCATGATGCCTCCCGATGTGTTTGTCTTCGTTGTACCCTAATGCAAAAGAAACACATAGTGAACAGAGTCGCCTTTGCATCTGCTGTCGTAAGAACAGTCGTAATGCAGTTTGCATCGTACCCAACGCGATGTAGTATTTTTCAAACAGGCTGAGTGGCCGGTAAGTCCACAGCGAAACATCCATCCACGGGTAGTAACACTTTGCGGATCCCCGATACCAGGAAGCAAGATACCAGCGCGAAAGATATAGGGGGGAAATGCGCGTGCCGAGGATTGTAGTCGGCACGATAGTTGGGCTGTGGGCATTGATGTTCGGGGGTTGTTCTTTGGAGCCGGACCTAGAGAGCATGATCTATGCGCAACGAGTTCTGCTACCCGAACCTGGCATGGAAGAAGGTCGAGTCTACGCGCTGCAGTACTGTCAGAGCTGCCACCTGTTCGTGGAGCCTGAGATGCTGCCTAGATTCACATGGGAAGATTCCGTGATTCCGAAAATGGGCAATTTTCTGGGGATGCACAACGAAGGTGAGTATCGATATTTCAGCGGCCAACAGCGAGGCAGGACCGCGGAAGAGGCCGGGATCATTGAGGACGCCAAGATTTATCCGGAGCAGCCCTTGGTTCCCAAGGAGCATTGGGACAAGTTGGTTGAGTATCTTGTGTCGAATGCGCCCGCTCGTCGGTTACCTAGCCCGGAACTGCCCCCAATCGAGGTCGGTTTGGAGCAGTTGCAGGCTGTATCGTGGCCATTCGAGCAGGTGGCGTCTACCACCTTGGTAAAGATCGACGAGGCACGAGGCGAGGTGTTGGTGGGCGACCACGGATTGTCGAATCTGACTGTCTTGTCTGCGACGGGCGAAATCAAACACGTGATCGAGACGGGCACAGCGCCGATAGCCGTGCGCCGAGTCGGCAAAGAGCTATGGATAACCGGGATCGGAGATGTATTGCCCTCTGACCTACCCCGAGGCGACCTGCAGGTATTTGTGGAGAGCGATGCAGGCTACACGCTCGCGTCGAAAAAACTCACCCACCTACATCGTCCGACCCACACGGCCTATGGTGACGTCAATGGAGATGGCATCGACGATATCATCATGTCCGAATTCGGCAACCAGGTGGGTCGATTGACCTGGTACGAAGGCGCCGAAGGGGAGTTTGAACCCCACGTGCTGCATGCTGAACCCGGCAGCATGACGACCCACTTATACGATTTCAACGACGATGGCCTGCAGGATATCGCGTCAGTGTTCGGGCAGAACCGGGAAGGCGTGCACATCTTCTACAATCTGGGCAATGGTGAATTTCGTCGCTCCTACGCTCTGCAGGTGCCGGCCAGCTACGGTAGTTCGCACTTCGGCTTGTATGATTTCGACGGCGATGGGCATGTCGACATTCTGGCGACTCATGGCGACAACGGCGACCACACGCCGGTTTTAAAGAGCTACCACGGTGTACGTATTTATCTGAACAACGGCAGGAACTTCTTTGAAGAAGACTATTTTTTCCCGATGAACGGAGCGTACAAAGCCATGGCGGAGGATTTCGATGGCGACGGTGATTTGGACATTGCCGCCATTTCAGCGTTTGCTGATTACGCGCGCCGGCCCGAAGAGGGCTTCGTTTACCTCGAAAATCTCGGCGCAAAACTCTTCGAAAGCAAGTTTCAATTTCGTGCGTATTCGATCCCGGAGGTTAATCAAGGGCATTGGCTTACCATGGATGTTGGCGATCTCGATGGCGACGGCGATAAGGATGTCGTTCTCGGCTCGTTCGTCGAGTTCGAGACCATCATGCCGCCGGGTTTGAATGCCGAGTGGGATGGATTGCGTCGCCCCGTCCTCTACCTAGAGAATCAGCTTAGGTAGACGTCGTGGCACGAACAAGCCCAGCGGGTTGGGATACGGTTACGGAAGCGTTGCGCTCTGTAACCGAATCGATTCGATGGTCGCGAAGATTTCGTCTGTCAGACGTTGGCGCAAAACGACGGGGTACCAGAAGGAAATAACCACCAACCTCTGATTGGCAATCAGATTTATAAAAACCACATCCATCTGTTTGCCCCCGAGGTTTTTTTGCAACCGGAAGGCCCAGGACGGTTCGACCGTCAAGTTGACCGAATTGACTCGCGCGATCATGCAGGTCCCATGGTAGTCAGCAAGCGTACCAACCTCGCAGTCGGGCCAGTCCTTGTACGAAACGGCCGCCGTAAACGCTTTCGTGGGTCCAGTTTGAGGTATCCAAACCGATCCTGGCCGCGGCAGGATCGCGGTAACGCATTTCAAACACTGGGCTGCGCCCAGGTTGGTTTCAAATGGCATTTGGCTCAACGTTGCGTTGGTCAGATCGACTAGCTCGGTATCGGCTTCGATGGGCACCGTCCAGGCTGTGATTCTCGGGTAGTGGCGTTGTCCGCGATCGACCACCGGCGTGTGTAACCAACGTTGAATCGGCAGGCCGTCAGGTGTTTTATGTTCCGCTACATCTGCAGACCAGCTATCCGTGATCACGAAAACCAAGTCCGCATCGGCAATGACGGCTTCTTTGGCCAAAGCTGGGAAGGTTAGGCAAAAACCCAAAAAGAGTGCTGGAATCCTGACAGCCAGAGCCAGGCGCCGGGTCCTACGGCAGTTCGATTTGCTCATCGTGATTGTTACCGAAAACCCATCATCGCAACTAGAACGTGCGCTCGAACGGAGCGGTTTCTAGTGTTTCGTTGTCGAACGACTCCCATGCTCGCCGTTCGGCCTCAAACGGGGCAGCGAAGGCGCCCGTGCGCTCACCGATCAACATCGTTTGCCGGTCATCACCGTACGCTGGCCATACACCAAGGGTGTCGCAGCTGGGATTTCCGGTGCGGGCGAAGCTTGCCCATGCGTCCATCACGGCGTCGGACAGCCCCTTAGCCGCAGGACCATCACCAAAAACCGCTGCGTGCTCTTCATCCACCGCATAGGTGCCAAAGCAGAGCCCAAGTTCGATGCCGTGCTGTGCTTTCATATTCGAGTCCCCTGCGGGGGTGCTCCACGTAACGATGTAGTGCCGGACTGGTCGGTGGATACGCTGCGCTTCTAACAATCGGATACACGGAATGCGCATCATGCCGTCGGTCATAATCGCAGACGCAACGTTCGCGACCGTGACACCTGCCATGCGCTTCGCTCTAGCTTGCCGGTAGGTCTCTAACAACTCGCTGGCGCCTCTGCCGTAGGTTGGGCCCGCAAGCAGTGCGTCCAGCGCCTCATCGGTTACATCATCCCCAAGGGGCATGGTCATTTCATCGCGCGTGGTGCCAGCAATCAAGTCCACGCCACGCGCCGAGCCTTGAGTGATCTGGCTGAGGACCGACCCTGGTAGAATTTCGCCGTCGATCACGCCACGATGATATCGAGGCCCCATCGTCACCACGCTGCGAACGAAGCTGCTTCCGGCGGCGAGCACTTCTTTGGCTGGCAGCGCGAGCAGCGCATCGGTGTCATCGGCGGAAAGATTCAGGTCTTTCAATGTCTCGATGGCGAGGTCGCTTGCATGCTCGAGGGACAGGGCGTTGTTCATCACGCCGCTTTGGGCGATCGCTCGATGGAACAGCCCTTCGGCGCATGGCATCGCGAGCAACATCGACACCGACCAACTCCCTGCCGACTCGCCGAAGATGGTGACGTTATCTGGGTCACCCCCAAAATTTGCAATGTTGTCGCGCACCCATTCGAGCGAGGCCACTTGGTCAAGGAATCCCTCGTTGCCGTTGGACGGAATGCGACCATTCGTGACTTCATTGAGGTTTAAGAAACCCAATGCGCCGAGCCGATAGTTGATTGTGACTACCACGACGTCGCGCCGGGCTAGCTGTTGGCCGTCGTACAAGGGCTGTGAGGCCGAACCTAGGCCCAGTCCGCCGCCGTGGATCCAAACCATGACCGGGCGTTTGTGATCATCGCACGCGGGCGTCCACACATTCAGGTACAAGCAGTCTTCGTCCTGGGGCCCTGGAACTTCCATGATTTTCATTTCGATCGGCAGTGTCTCTTGGGGACAGTTGGCGCCGAACGCGTGGGCAGGTCGTACGCCCTCCCAAGATGCAGGAGGTTGCGGCGCTCGCCAGCGCAACGCGCCGGTCGGTGGTGCCGCGAACGGGATGCCTTTGAAGGCACAAATCCCGTCGGCTTCCAGACCTTCGACATCGCCTTGTACTGTTGTTGCAATTACGCTCATGTCTATTCCCTTGT
>Ga0115002_10008778_pt1 | contig 11143 bp, 7 predicted proteins | sample ArcticOcean_MG_C_8_FD_89576 | JGI IMG/M metagenome (GOLD analysis project Ga0115002, IMG submission 89576) | Marine microbial communities from western Arctic Ocean - ArcticOcean_MG_CB11_86 | ecosystem: Environmental > Aquatic > Marine > Oceanic | place: Arctic Ocean: Canada Basin | collected... | reverse complement strand
TGCGGACTATGGCGACGATTTATTGGTTGCTTTCGGCGACGAATACTCGCGTTTCGAGCGATTCTTTCGCCAGCATTTGCTGCCACTTAGATCGATACTCGAGCCGATCATTTGAGCCAACCCACCCGGATGAGTCGAACGGCACGAATGAGATCGTGTGACTACAAAAGATGAGGTCAGCTACAGAACAAAGATGTAGTCGGCTGCGAGTGCTGTTCTGATTCATGTCCGTAAGGTCACAGGTTAAACAAAAACGCCCCAGCTTTCACCGAGGCGTTTTTTTTCGAATCTCTAGATTCAGGTATTATCCAGCTACCTTGTCAACAAGGATGAATGCTGAAGCACCACGATTGCCTTGGTCTCCCTCGGCGGTGACGGTAAATACCTCACCAGCTGGGAATCCTTTTCCTACTCCACCTACCTGAATTGTCAGGTCGACAGTAACCTCGAATGCACCGTGGTCGTTTGCGACCGCGTCACCTAAGAGGAATGGGAATTTACCTGGCTTAGACGAAACTGAGATGGTTTCGCCGGCTGCATATCCACCACCAATTACGGTTATAGATGCACCGCCAGAAGTGATCTCTGCGGCACCGGTCGAAGGACCGTTAGCGTCAAAGACAATAATTCCGGCAATCTGAGTTGTACCGTCAGCGCCGTCAGCGCCATCAGCGCCATCAGCGCCATCAGCACCATCAGCACCATCAGCGCCATCAGCACCAGTGTTACCTGGGTTACCAGGTTCACCAGGTTCACCAGGAGCGCCAGAAGCGCCAGGGTTACCTGGGTTACCAGCTGCGCCAGGCTCGCCAGCTTCACCTGGGTTACCAGGAGCGCCTGGGTTACCAGGCTCGCCAGGAGCGCCAGGAGCGCCAGAGTTGCCTGGGTTACCAGGAACGCCAGGGTTACCTACGGGTCCAGCCGGACCGCGTTCACCCTGACAAGCAATAGCTGCCATTAGGGCGAACATCGTACCTATCAATAGGAAAGCCTTTAGCTTTCCGCGGAGCAGTCCTGTCATTGGGCCCCGTCCTCCAGTTCTTAGTATTTGAAATTTGTGCCGATTGCAGAAGCAGAACACATTATGAATTTACGCATAACGAGACTAGTAAGAAGAGCATTACGCGCGAATTACAGCCGCTACAAGTGGCGTGGTAGCCGCAATCTTATTCGGGAGATTTCTCTGCTGTCAAGCAATACAGTTGGGCTTATGGGGCATTTTGGTGTTTGATTTGTTATATCTTCGACTGCACCTATTAATAAGGATGCGCTGGCCTTGCCTAAATCAGGTTTGGTAGATTGATGGGTTGACACACAATAAAGATGTGCTGATATGTCTGGCTTCGTGATATTCTTCTAAAGTTGTGATAGCACAAGAACGAAAAATGAAGTAATTAGAGAAGCACAAATCACAGAATCCTTCCTTTTTAGGCGGGTTGCCGGCAACCCGCCGGGTATTTGCTATACGGAGAGCACCAAACTTGGATCAGTCAGAACGAAGCGTAGTAATAGAGAAGTACAGGACTCACGAGGGTGATAGTGGGTCGTCAGAGGTTCAGATTGCGCTACTGACAGCTCGCATTACCGAGCTAACGGACCACCTGCGAGAGCACAAGCACGACCACGCAAGCCGAAGAGGCCTGCTTAAAATGGTCGGTCAGCGCCGCCGTCTTCTTAACTATCTCAATAGTGAAGACGTAAATCGATACCGCGAGATCATTAGCAAACTCGGTCTCCGTAAGTAGAAGTCCGCCCTTGTTTAGGGGCGTACTTATTTGCCTGAGAATTGAGCAACCCGTAAAAGATAAGGGTTCAGGCTCAACGGATGTTCAATTATCCGAAGGGACATTCCAGCACAGGTGTCTGTTCCTTTAGGGAAGTTGGCGCCGGGCGACGCTCCTATGAATACATGTGCGTTGAAAAGTAGAAACAGAATAGAAAATGATTAACAAATTTGAAATGGAAATTGGCGGACGAGTGCTCAAATTCGAGCACGGCCGCGTGGCTGCCCAAGCAGGCGGTGCAGTTACGGTTCAGTACGGCGACACAATGTTACTCGCTACTGCGACTGCTTCAAAGAAGCCTCGCCCAGGTGCTGACTTCCTTCCTATGACCGTCGACGTTGCCGAAAAGGCTTACGCTGGTGGCAAACTACCGGGCGGCTTCTTTAAAAGGGAAGGTCGGCCTTCCACCGATGCGATTCTCGCTGCGCGAATGATCGACCGACCGATCCGCCCGCTATTTTCGAAGACGATTCACAACGAAATCCAGATCATCGTAACGATACTGGCTTCCGACAAGGAGAATCCTTACCCAGCCATCGGAATTATCGGCGCTTCAACTGCGCTGGCTATTTCCGATATCGCATTCAACGATCCGATCGGCGCCTGTGTTATTGGTCTTGTTGAAGGCGAGTTGGTAGTCAACCCTACATACGAAGAACTGCAGACAAGCGATCTTGAATTGCTGGTTGCAGGAACTGGCGAAGCTACAATGATGGTTGAGTCAGGTGGAAACTTTGTTTCTGAAGCAGTACTGCTAGATGCACTCGAACTGGCCCAAGAGGTCAACGGGGCGATCGTCGAGCAGATCGTCGAGATTCAGGCCAAAGTCGGTAAGAAGAAGTGGGAAGCCCCTGAAGTATCTGACGAAGAGAAGGCCGCTGAGAAGGCGACCCGAACTCACGTTGGGGAAGATTTCCTGAAGGCATTGAAGTCTCCTGGAGACAAAGCAGCTCGTCAGGGTCGTATGGACGACGTGATGGACGGCACGATTGAAAAGCTTTCAGTCGATCATGATGCTGGTCATGTGAAATCTGCTCTTTACGCTATCGAGACAGAAGCTGTTCGAAGCACGATCCTCGAAGATGGCTCACGCCCAGACGGACGTAAGCTCAATGAACTTCGTGATCTGAACTCTGAAGTTGGTTACTTACCTCGTGTTCACGGTTCAGGAATATTTACTCGTGGTGAGACCCAGATCATGGGAGTACTCACATTGGCTTCGGCTGGTGAGCGACAGCGCTTGGACACTTACGGTCCAGAGACTGAAAGGCACTTCATTCATCACTACAACTTCCCTCCTTACTCAGTAGGTGAGGCAGGACGCTTTGGATTTACTGGTCGACGTGAAGTCGGTCACGGTGCGCTTGCAGAGCGTGCCCTGAAGCCGGTTGTGCCAAGTCAGGCCGATTTCCCTTACACAATCCGACTCGTCTCAGAGTCGCTGGCATCGAACGGTTCAACTTCGATGGCGAGTGTTTGTGCTGGTTCGCTGGCAATGATGGACGGTGGTGTTCCGATTTCAGATCCTGTTGCTGGTATCGCCATGGGTCTCATCACTGGTGAGAACGGCAAGTACGCAGTTCTTACCGACATTCAGGGTGCTGAAGATCACTCTGGCGACATGGACTTCAAGGTTGCTGGTACACGTGAAGGTGTTACAGCTCTGCAGATGGATATTAAGGTAAAGGGGATTACATTCGAGATCATGCGTGAGGCTCTAGAGCAGGCTCGGATTGCTCGACTGCAGATTCTCGATAATATGGAAAAGACCATCTCGACAACTCGAGATGACCTTAGCGAGTTCGCACCCCGAATGCTTTCGCTCAAGATTCCGACCGACAAGATTGGTGCGATCATCGGCCCTGGTGGCTCGGTTATTCGTGGCATGATCGACGAATTCGGTGTGACTATCGACGTTCAGGACGACGGCACAGTTGTTGTCGGATCACCTGACCGTGAGAATGCTCATAAAGCCGAAGCTGCAATTACAGCTCTTACTAAGGACGTTGAGATTGGTGACAAGTACACCGGTCGAGTTGTTCGAATCATGCCATTTGGTGCGTTCGTTCAGATCCTTCCTGGTAAGGACGGAATGGTTCACATTAGTGAACTAGCTCAGCACCGAGTTCCAGACGTTGAGTCGGTTGTCAGCATTGGTGATCAACTTGAAGTTATGGTTATCAACATCGACGGAATGGGGCGTATCGACCTGTCACACCGAGCGCTGCTTGAAGAAAGCAACGAGGGGGGTAGCGGAGGCGGCGATAGCGACTCATCTGCACGGTCAGAGCGAGACGATCGTGCCGGCGACCGAGGTCCACGTGGCGGCGGTGGTCGAGATCGCGGAGGCCGAGGTCGAGAAGACCGCGGTGGCGATAGAGGCCCACGTCGTGAGCGAAGCGATGATAGAGGATCGAGCCCTGAGCGAAGTGACCGAAACGACGAAGATAGCCAAGACCGTGGCCCAAGGCGCCCTGCTGGTGGATATGATGGTGGCAACCGACGTTCAGGTCCTCCTCGTCGACGCTAATCCTTTCGCGGTAACTTCTGAAAGAAACTAAGACACGATGTCACCGGAAATAACAGTTGCAGTAAATGGTGCTCTTGGGAGGATGGGTTCAACCGTCCTTTCAGCGGCCGCTGGCGAGCCTGGCGTAACGCCAGTAGGCGGCGTTGATATTGCAACGTCGTCTGATTCTGTGACAATTTTCGGTACATCGATGTCGGTTCCGCTGGCTCCAAGCCTTACAGAGCTCTTCGCCATTGCGAAGCCCGATGTTGTGGTCGACTTCACCAATGGTGAAGCTGCCAAAGAGTCGATCCTCACTTGTATCGCAGCAGGCGTGCGAGTGGTTTCTGGTTCGACGGGCCTTTCTCCTGAAGATATGGAAGTGATTAGGCAACGTTCATCGAGTACCGGTGTTGGCGTTATCTCGGCGTCTAACTTCGCTCTGGGGGCTATTGTGCTGATGCACTTGGCTGGAATCGCCTCCAAGTATTTTGACTACGCCGACCTTCTCGAGAGTCATCACGAGATGAAAGTCGACGCACCTTCCGGCACTGCTCTTTCAATCGCGGAAGCGATGATCGAGGGACGGGGTTCACGATTTGAACAAAATGTCGCCGATTTACAGACCCTTAAGGGGACTCGCGGTGGAGATTTCGAAGGTATTAACGTTCACAGCGCGAGAATGCCTGGACGTGTCGCCCGCCACGAAGTCGTGTTTGGTGCACTTGGACAAACCCTTACGATGATCCACGATTCTGCGAATCGCGAGAGCTTTATGCCCGGCGTTATGCTGGCGGTAAAGCACGTTATTGCCGATGCTGAGCTCGTTATTGGACTCGCAGACGTCCTTGGACTCGGTAAATCAAAGCCGTAGCCGATATTCGTAGTTCTAAGAACTTACGAATCGTCGGCGCCTTATTCATTATTTTCTAAACCGTAGTTAATTGCGTAAAGTCGTTGAGCGAATAGATTCATCGACGTAATACTTTGAGAACAAAAAATGAACCGTAACGAAATAAATATCGCCGTTGTGGGAGCTACTGGTGCGGCCGGTGGAACAGCACTTGAGCTACTTCTTGAACGGAATCACCCGGCGGATAAGATCGTGGCGATGGCATCGGAACGTTCGGCGGGCAAGAAGATTCAGTACGGTGATGTTGGCCTGACAATTGTTCATGCAACGGTCGATGCATTTGAAGGCGTCGACGTTGCTTTGTTTGCAGCTGGAGGCTATGTGAGCCGAAGACTGGCTCATAAAGTGGTCGAAAAAGGAGTTTTCGTAATAGATAAAGGATCGATATTCAGAATGGATCCGACGATTCCATTAGTTGTTCCTGAAGTTAACAGCGACGACATCGAGTGGCATCCTGGAATCGTTTCGACTCCGAACTGCACGAGCACTCCACTCGTGATGGTTCTCGATGCATTACGCAAACTATCTCCGATTGCAGCGGTTACTGTGGCGACTTACCAGTCGGTCACAGGGACGGGCGTTGCAGCCAACGAAGAGCTACTCGATCAGTCGAGATCCGCTCTGGCAGGCGAAAAGTCTGTGCCTGAGGTTTACCCTCACCCAATCGCTTTTAATGTGCTTCCACACGTCGATGACTTCCTTGAGGACGGTTACACGAAGGAAGAACAGAAGATGTTGAATGAATCACGCAAAATATTGCACGATGACACTCTTCTTGTGTCGGCTACCTGCGTGCGTGTTCCAGTCGAGATATCTCATAGCGAATCGTTGCAGATCGAATTTAAATCAAGTGTCGATGTCGCTGACGCAAAACGTGTTCTTTCAGAGTATGACGGCATGATTGTTGTAGACGATCCCAGTAAGAATGAATATCCTATGCCGCTGAGTGCCGCGGGACGTGACGAAGTTTTCGTTGGGCGAATTCGAAAAGATATTGCTCATGAGAACGGAATTGTGCTGTGGTTGGTATGTGACAACCTGCGCAAAGGTGCTGCTCTGAACGCACTTCAGATTATGGATGAAGCACTTCGTCGTGATGCTTTCAAACCTGCGGTTCAACGTATGGCAACATAGCGGACTACTAAATAATCGATATTTCGAAACAATCAGACAGTAACCGACGAGAGGTCGGTCCATCATGGCAGAACTAGGGCGACTTTTAACGGCAATGGTCACTCCCTTCAATGAAGAGGGTGACGTCGACTACGCGCGAGCACGTGAATTGGCGAAAGCGTTGCTAAAGTCGGGTTCAGACGGGCTTGTCATCGGTGGAACCACTGGTGAAGCCCCAGCGATGAGTGACGACGAACTCTTGCGGTTGTTTGGCGAAGTTAAAGAAGCCATCGGTGAAGACGGCGCTGTGATTGCCGGAACTACGAACAACAATACTCGTGGTTCGATAGCGTTGTCACAAGCGGCTGAAAAAGCCGGTGTCGACGCGGTGTTGTTGACTGTTCCGGCTTACAACAAGCCAACTATGGGCGGTTTGTACCAGCACTTCACTGCAATCGCTGATTCTGTGTCAATTCCTGGAATTCTCTATAACGTTCCATCACGTACTGCTCTTAACATGGATGCTTCAACTACTTTGCGCCTTGCAGATGTGCCGAACATCGTTGGTGTTAAAGAAGCATCGAGCGATCCAGATCAAATCGCATACGTGATCAAAGATTCACCAGACGGCTTTAAGGTGTGGAGCGGGAACGACAATGAGATTTTGTCGACAATGGCATTGGGCGGCTACGGAATTGTGAGCGTAGCCGGAAATATCATCAGTGGTCAGATTCAGAAGATGATGCGATTGATGCTTGAAGGTGACCTGGAGGCTGCTGCTGCTGAGCACTTTAGGCTACTACCGATATTCAACGCGTTGTTCTACATCACGAACCCGATTCCCGTCCGATATGCTATGAATCGCTCTGGCTTCAAGGTGGGGCCTGCAAGGCTGCCTATGGTTCCTGATCAGCGGGAGCTCCATGCATTTGGCGCCAAATTCGATCCGATAATGGATCGGTATATTATCGATTTGGCTGAATAGATCCAAGTTTCAAATTCTGATCTATGAAACGTTGGCATGGTGAGTACGGAATTTTTTACAGTATGCGTACTATGCGACGAACGTCCTGAAGTAGGCGATGTGGCATCCTGATGCAACTGGAGTGTGTTGCGTCGGTAAACGAGGACTGTTCGCGTGAACAAAAAGCGTAAAAGTATTGTGGTGATAGGTGGAGGAAGCGGTTCCTCGGTGGCTCTACGCGGACTCAAATCTTACGATGTTGATTTAACGGCGATCGTGACTATGTTCGATAGTGGCGGTAGCACAGGCATTCTCAGAGAAGAGTTTGGTTATCCGCCTTTCGGCGACATCCGCCAGTGTCTGGTGGCTTTGAGCGACAAAGACAACGACCAGATAATGGCACTCAACAGTGCTCTCGACTTCCGGTTTGATGCCGAATCCAGTCTCAATGGGCACAGCGTTGGTAATTTGGTGCTGGCAGCCTTAACGACCGTTTATAACGGGGTACAAGGAGCTATCGACGAGCTATCAAGGATGATGCAGCTCGAAGGCCAGGTTGTTCCTGTGACACTTGATGAAGCCCATCTGTGCGCTCGGCTAATCGATGGACAAGTGATTCAAACTGAATCCGCTATCGACTTGCGAGGTGCAAATGGCCCCGGTATCAGCGAAGTATATTTAGACAACGAAATTTCGGCCAATGGTCGTGCATTACAAGCGATCAGAGAAGCAGATGCAATTCTGCTAGGACCAGGAGACCTCTACACGAGTGTGATTCCGAACTTGCTTGTACAGGAGGTTAGTGACGCTATTAGAGACACTGAATCTCCTGTTATATATGCCTGCAATTTGATGACCAAGTTGGGCGAAACCGCCGGCTATGGGAGCTCTACATTCGCGTCAGAAGTAGTGAGGTACATAGGCGGTCGTAAACTCGATTACTTGCTGGTGAGTAGCACAAATTTCCCGAACGATGTTTTGAACGTTTATTCAGCGGAAGATGCACAACCCGTAGAGTTTGATAATGATGACCCTGATAAATTCTGTAACGAGATTCTTGTGAGAGATTTGGCTTACATTGACGGGTTGACCGTGCGGCACAATTCGGAGCGTTTAGCTGGAATTGTGATGGCCGCCATTGAACAGCCTGTGAAGACATAATATTAGGCACTGTACTATTCCAGTCAACTGCTCTGCGCTGCTTCGTTTTCACCGAAACAATAACCCCCAACTGAAGATCACATCGGTCAAGTCCGTCGTCGCATCCGCCCGCGTCGGCGGTATTCCTCGCAACTACGTGTTCGTGAAGATCGAAACCGGAGGGCATCATCGGATGGGGAGAATCGACGTGCGGTCCGCGAGCGGTGGCAACACTGGTCGACGAGTTCGGCGCTTTGCTGGTCGGCGAGAACCCTGGTTAGATCGAGAAGCACTGGCAGTGGATATACCACCATCAGCATTCACTGCGCGGCGGTGCGATTCAAATGTCGGCAATTAGCGGCATTGAAATAGCGCTTTGGGACATCAAGGGCAAGGCACTAAGCATGCCGATTTACGAGTGGCTCGGCGGCAAGATCAGAGACAAGCTCTGGTGCTACGGACGCTGGGTCTCGAAGACTGCATCGAGAAAGCGGAGTCGTTCACTTCGCAGGGGATCACAGCGCTCAACGGTGATCCGTTCGACCACCATGGTCTCTTCATTGATCGAGAGTCGGAGTTGCGAGCCATCGAAAAGCTTAGGTGCACGCGAGAGTATGTGGGCGATGGAGTCGAACTGTTAGTAGAGGTCCACGGTCGGCTATCGACCTCAGACGCCATCCGGATCGGTATCGAGATAGGAGCAGTATCGGCCGTTCATGTATGAAGAGCCGGTTCCACCCCAGAACCTCGATGCGCTGAAGAAGGTCGCTGACTCCATCAACATTCCTATCGCTACCGGAGAGCGGCTTTATACCAAGTGGGACTACGTCGATCTGTTTCCGACTCAGGCGGTGGCACTCATTCAACCCGACATTGTGCAGGCGGGTGGTATTCTTGAGCTGAAGAAGATAGCTGCGATGGCCGAGGCTCACTTCGTCGGATTCCAGCCACACATCCATACGGCCCAATCAACTTGACGCGTGCACTCCCAACTTCCTGATTCAGGAAGGTGGACTGGATCCCTGGTACCAGGACGCGGTAGTTGGCGAGTTCCCCCAGCAGGAAGATAGGTTCCTGCCATTGCCTGAGGGACCGGGTCTTGGAATCAGCATTGACGAGGACTGGGTGGCGGCGAATCCGTGGGACGATTCAGCTATATGGACATACCCGCCCGCCGTTATCCCACCGCGCCAGCAGGTGGCGTGGCCGTAGGACCAGAGTTTAGGCTCGTGCTTCCTGTCCATGTGGCAGACTCCAGCTCACCCGGCATCGCTGGGCCGGATTGAGTCTGAGCAGCAGGAAATGTTTCCGAGAGGCACTGAGTCGGAAGAGAAGAATTTTGCTCCTGAGACAGGGTTCGAACCTGTGACCCGCTGATTGACAGTCCGGTGTTCAGGCTGATGTCTGAAAGTACTAGCTGATTAGGTCTTCGATGACCAGCGTTTCGTCACGGTGTGGTCCAGTCGAAACGATCTTCACCGGGACTCCAACGACTTCTTCAAGCTTGTTTAAATAAGCCTGTGCCCCGTCGTTGATCTGACTTGGTTTCGTAATTGACCGAGTCGACTCAGTCCAACCTGGTAGAGATTCGTAAATTGGAATCGCTCTTTCCAGCATCGCCGCATCGATTGGAAACTGGTCAGTGCGTTTCCCATCTAACTCGTATGCGACGCAAATCTTTATCTCGTCCCAGCCGTCGAGCGTGTCGAGACGAGTGATTATCATGCCATCGAAACCATTCACACGGGCAGAGTACTTCGCTGCGACACCGTCGAACCAGCCAATACGGCGTGCCCTTCCAGTAGTCACTCCGAATTCGCCTGCCATTTCACGTATACGGTCGCCCTCTTCACCGTGGATTTCGGTAGGGAACGGGCCCGCACCGACTCTGGTGCAGTATGCCTTGAACACTCCGGCTACTCCGCCGTACGATCGAGGACCCATACCCAGACCAGTTAGAGTTCCTCCGACTGTAGGATTTGAGCTCGTCACGTACGGGTAAGTGCCATGGTCAAGGTCGAGCAGCGCACCCTGTGCACCTTCGACAATGACGTTCTCGTTGTTATAGATAGCACCGGCGACCAAGTTTTCTACCGGGTGAATGTATTCCGCCAGTTCGGTTGACCATTTCCTGATGAGCGCAAAAATAATGTCTATATCGACCGGGTCGCCACCGTAAATTTTGGTGATGATTTCATTTTTGAACGCTACAATATCTGGGAGTCGAAGTGCAAGTTCTTCTGGGTCGAGCAGTTCGCCTACCCGTAGACCTTGCCTTGCAACTTTGTCGACATAGGCTGGCCCGACACCTCGGCCTGTTGTGCCGATCGCTGCGTTACCGCGCTTGGCTTCCTCGAGTTGATCGAGAACCACATGGTAGGGCATGATGAGATGCGCCCGATCGCTGACTGCGAGTCGTGATGGATCCAGATTGTTCTCACGGATCTCTTTCAGCAGAACATCCGGATCAACGACAACACCGTTTCCGATAACATTCATAGTGTGAGGCCAGCAAATTCCTGACGGCACAAGATGAAGTTTGAACGTACCAGCGTCGTTTATGACAGTATGCCCGGCGTTATTACCGCCGGAGTAGCGTGCGATGATCGCAGCTTTTTCGGCAAGGAAATCAATAATCTTGCCTTTGCCTTCGTCGCCCCACTGGGCGCCAATGACGGCGTATGCCGGCATCTCAAACTCCCTTATTACAGGCCGCTGAT
>Ga0115002_10008776_pt1 | contig 11144 bp, 7 predicted proteins | sample ArcticOcean_MG_C_8_FD_89576 | JGI IMG/M metagenome (GOLD analysis project Ga0115002, IMG submission 89576) | Marine microbial communities from western Arctic Ocean - ArcticOcean_MG_CB11_86 | ecosystem: Environmental > Aquatic > Marine > Oceanic | place: Arctic Ocean: Canada Basin | collected... | reverse complement strand
CTCGGGCTGACTGTTCTTCACCAATCTGTTCCTTTACACGAATTTTAACTGTCGAATCATCTAGTTGGGATGAAAGTGACACGCGCTCATCACGACCTTCTTCAAGGAGTTCTTGCAATGCTGAAAGTTCAGTTTTTAGTTGGTCACGTTGAGTTCTTGTATCCTCAACTTTTTCCTGCATCTTATCACTCTCTTTTTTCATCCTTGCAACATCATTTGCTTGGGTATGGATTCTGGCTTGTAACTCTGCTACTACTGGGCCCATCAGGCTCTTTCGAGTTGTACCGGGTAAACCATCGGCTGCCATCCCATCATCAACAAGTTTCCAATCTTGGCGTCCTGATTGCATTGACTCAAAACCAAGTTCGAATCCATACAATACCCCTAGACGGCCTTGCAGTAGGCTTTTCCTATCCTCACTTCTAGTGCGGCATGAGGCAATGGAATCACAGAGATTACGAAGCGACCAATCCTCAACAGTACTTGAGCGAAGAAGTAACCTCATCGCCCTATCAAGTCTAACAAGGCGGAGGCGGTTTGAGGATGATGTTGCATTTGTAACAGCCTTCTCGATGGAATTTATTCCCTGGCTACGAATCCCTACAGGAATACCATCAATCAGTGTGATTGCAACCGTACCTCCTGCAGCAGGAACCGATTCTAGATAACCAGTGGTTGAATCTTCCTTAGCCATTTTCAAAGCTGACAGGGTCTGGTCAACCCCACTCTTGGAATCTTTGATAGCTATTCCTTCTGGCAGTGGCTCACCAGCATCATCACCGGCCAAACCGGATGATTCGGTCTTCAACATAGCAGCAGCATTTGCTAACAGTGCAGTGTGGTCCGCCTCAGCATCTGTCCATACTGCAATTGCGGAATCGCCTGCTGGGGCGACTAATAGAGCACCATCAACAAGGGAAAGAGAAGATGCTAGGGGGCGCTCTTGCCCCATACCTTTAGCCAATGATTCCATTGCATTGAGGTGGTTTTGAACCATAATGGTAAATTCTTCAGATTCTGCAGGAAGTGTTCCTTCTGTATGTACAAGCATCCCTTCCTCAAGTGCACAAGCACCTCTAGTAACGTCGCTTTTAGCAAGTGTTTCAATTAGTAATGCAAGATCCTTGGTAGGAATGTGTCCCTCTATCCTTGGCATTGGAAGCAAAGTACCTAATGTTGCAGGGTCAATGAAAGCCTCAAGCAAACCTCGAGCCACTTGCTCAAACTCAGATTGAGTCCAAATTACTGCCCTAGCCCTCAAATCTGTTGATTTGGAAAGATTTCGTAATTCGGTACGGGCATCTTCTGCCGCGATAAATTTCTTATTTTTACTAGAATCGGCTAACCATCCTGCCGACTCGCCTGCACAAATAAGGCGGTGCCCAATCGGATTTTTTGCTCTCGGCTTGAAGTAAGTTATTGCCCCAAAATCAAATGGGAAAGTTTTCATTTCCACATTCAAATCTATTTCTCCATCAACTGGTTCACCCATTGGTAGTTCAAACATCATATCACCTCAGTAAATCCTCTATTACACTCGTTCTCGCTCGTACTTCATGCCTTAGTCTGCCAATATTGGATGTGCCTTGACTAGAGACAAAGAGAGAAAATCCTCCAGAGAGGGGGGCGATGATTATATTTCCAGATTCTGATTCCACCCAGAATTGTTGCAAATCACCTATGTTAGCTTGAGATGAGGCTCGGCCTATTTCTCTAAGTGTATCTGAAAGACCGTTTGAAATGTCTAAACCCTTCAATTCTGGAGTCATAAAGGTGGCTATTTCGTTCATATCTACATCAACTACTGCTGCTGCTTGGACGCCATCAATACGTCCGAATGTAGCCAGTAATCTCTGTAGCATGCCCACTCCCTGAAAACACATCACGTCGCCTACGCCTTCAAGAGGTTTTGCGCGCCCGGCCCCTAAAGGGCCGGTTTGGATAGTAAAATCAATTCACCAACTGAAAAATCAAGATTTTAGCGTATCGGGGTGTTTTTTCGCCTTGCCCCCACCCTTTATCCCAAGAAGAAAAATCAATTATTACTAGAGTGAATTTTCAATTGGAAAAAGTGAATTTCAATTGGAATATTTTGTAATCACTTGACACGCTCATTTGAAAGCAAACGGCTGAGTGGCTCAAATCAATGAGTGCAATCACTATTGCATCTTGCAGTCGCTGTCAAAGTCAAGCAGTGATTCATCAACGCTACAGCGGAGTTCACCTCTGTCATCACCACCTTGAGGACTCTATTCGCAAGCGAACATCCAAAGCCATGCGAGAACAACTAAAACTTCCAAAAGATGCTAGGAAAGAGGACGGCACACCACGAATAATTCTGGTCTGTATTTCAGGCGGAAAGGATTCGGCAGTACTACTTGACATGATGGTCAAAATCCTAGGACCAAGAAGAGACATTGAATTGGTAGCAGGAACAGTAGACGAAGGTATTGATGGATACCGCGCCCCTTCGATGGTGAAAGCGCTTGAACTTGCCACAAGTTATGGGATTAGAGTTGAAACAATATCCTATCCTGAACTTGATTTTTCACGTATGGATGAAGTTGTTGACATGATGGATGATTTAGGGTCTGCAAACAAGGAGGCGAAGGGGCTCAAAGCCTGCTCATACTGCGGAGTATTTCGCCGTCAAGGATTGAATCAATTGGCTAAGCGCGTTGATGCTGAATGGATGGCACTTGGCCATAATTTAGATGACACTGCGCAAACTATTCTGATGAATTTACAGAAAGGTGAAATTGACAGGACCATTCGATTGGCACCTCATACATGGACCCCAATCGAGGGACTAGTGCCACGAATTGTACCACTAAGGTGGGTTCCAGAGCAAGAGATTCATGCTTATGCACAAGGTGCAGGATTGCCAATTTTCCACGGTGATTGCCCTCATGCCCCAGGTGCTTTGCGGCAAAGGAGTAGGGATATGATCGCTCGACTAGAACAAGATGTACCTGGCACACGTCATGGATTTGTTCACTCTATGGATGCAATTAGGAAGTTGCAAATAGAAGCGAATGGAACTCCACTTGCAACTGAATGGGCTACTGACCGAATGCACAAGTGTGAACGATGTGGCGAAGCAACAAGTAATCCAATTTGTCAGGCATGTAAAATGCGGGGTTGGATATCCGACCTCAAAGAATGAAATTCTAGAATACGCAGGAATCTGGTGCCGCAAACCAGCGCTTCCTTCGCTTTGCAATGAAGCGATACACAATATCTCGGATTGGCAGGGGAATTAGCCAAGCTAACGACATTGGCTTCCACCACCATCGCAAGTAATTGGAAAGTCTGACAATTGCTGCTGAGCGAATATATGGTTTGCCATTTTTGAATAAGTAAACAGTATCAGCATCCTGTTGCTTTTCAGATAAATTAGCAATTAATTTTTGGCCTTCTTCTGACTCAATCGGAAGGATCCTCAATGACTTTTTGGGAGATATCCTTGCCTGTAAAAATAAGGCACCGCGGTTACACAAACCACAAGCACCATCTAACAGAAGTGTATCCATGGAATTGGAGGAAATTGGTCACAATAGATTGTCGATTATTGCATCCATGTCTTGAGTACGACAGCAATAATGGCAACGCAATTGCAATGGGTCCACTGAAACCACTGCCAATCTATGTGATTGTGGTTCACGGTCCCCGTGAGTGATACAGTTTGAGAATGTGCATTTTGCGACATTAACTAGTTCCTTCTGAGCCTCTACAGTGCGCTTCTTTGCGACTGAATAATTACGAATAATCGCAACAGATGCATGTGGAGCAATGATGCTTAGTCGGTCAAGTTCTTCTTGAGTTAATTCTCGGTCCTCAACCTTGATGATATCTTTAGCACCATACTTTCCAGATGGGACATTCATCACTAATGATACTGGGTTTGAGTTTTTTCCAGAAATCCTCAACATACGCAGGACTTTCAACGCTGCTCCTGATGGTATGTGGTCAATCACTGAGCCATTACAAATGGCAGTAACTCTGCGCATCTCACTCATTGACTCACCTCCTTAGGAATTGCTACTTCAAACAAATAGCAAAGTAAAGCCATCCTAGCTACTACGCCATTGAATGCTTGATCAAAGTAAGCAGCGTGAGGAGTACTATCCACATTAGGGTGGATCTCATCGACTCTAGGAAGAGGGTGCATGATAATCATGGATTCTTTTACATCTTTCAAGTCTTTACGACTTAATTTGTAAATGCCAGCGACTTTCTGATACTCGTCTTCATCAGGGAATCTTTCTTTCTGAATTCTAGTCATGTAGATGACATCTGCCGATGGAAGGTTTGACACTAAATCTTCTGAAACCGTGATGTTTGCACCACTTGCTTTCAAGTCCTCAATTATCTCATCTGGCATGCTCAATGCAGGAGGTGCAATGAAAGTCAAATTTGCTCCGAAGCGAGAGAGAGCATGTGAAAGGCTGTGAACTGTCCGACCGTATCGCAAATCACCCACCATTACTACATTGAGATTGAGTTTACCATGGGCTTGTTTTATGGTAAACAAATCAAGCAGTGTTTGAGTAGGATGATGGCCTGCACCATCTCCACCATTTAGGATTGGAATATCACAAGCGTCGGCTGCATATTGGGCCGCACCTTGGCGCGGATGACGCAGAACTGCAACGTCACAATAGCCGTCAACCATCTTCATTGTGTCAAAAAGCGTCTCACCCTTGGTAACTGACGACGAGGCGAGGGCGCCGAGATTGACGACATTGCCGCCAAGGCGCTTCATTGCTGTCTCGAATGACATTCTTGTACGAGTGCTTGGTTCAAAGAACATATTGCCGAGCAGTTTGCCTTCTAGCAATGGTAAATAGACATCACCTTTAGCTGCAGGAAGCAGTTTTTCAGCATCTTTTAAGAGTGCTTCAATCTGCTCATTTGTCAAGTCGTCCATGGTGATGAGGTCGTCTGCCATCTCCTTCGCCTGCTAAACGGGGTCGGCACCATACCCATATTGATTGCGACAGATGAAACCACCATCTGCCACCTCAACTAAGCAGTTAAGAGGGCTGTTTGTGTGGCCCCATCCAATGCTCATAGTGAGAACACCCGTTAGGGTTTCGTTTTGTGGCGGTGGCACTGACTTGCCGGCATTTTACAAAAATAGCGATAAAGGTGGTCTGGTCACCTCGATGGCACTAGATGCCTACATCTATGTCACAGTAAACAAGCGTTTTGACAATGCAATTAGATTATCATATAGCCAGACTGAAAATGTTGAGGATTTTGAGGATTTACAACACGAATTAGTTAGAGAAGCAATGCGTTTGACTGGTGTTACATCAGGGATTGAAATAACAACTATCGCAGATATCCCCGGACAAGGTACCGGGCTTGGCTCTTCATCATCGGTCACTGTTGGATTACTCCACGCTCTACACGTATACGCTGGCCGCAAGGTTACTGCTCAACAGTTGGCAGAAGAAGCGTGCCGAATTGAAATTGATGTATTGGGGCAACCAATTGGCAAACAGGACCAATATGCAGCCGCTTTTGGAGGATTAAATCAGATTCGTTTTAATTCGGATGAATCGGTTGATGTCATCCCACTGGACCCCACTGCAAGTTCTACCTTAGGAGATAACTTCTGTTTGGTATGGACTGGTCTGACTCGTAAAGCATCTTCAATTCTTGAACAACAAAGCCGAAACACCGCTTCAAAAATGGAGCAACTTGGGGCTATGCGGACGCAGGCAGAACAAGTATCAGGGCTAATTGAATCAGGTGATTTTTCTGCAATTGGTGAACTTCTTGGTAACACTTGGGAGTTGAAGAGGACATTAGCAGATGGGATTTCGAACCCTGAAATAGACCAATTATATGAGCAATTAATGGGACTTGGTTGCACAGGTGGTAAACTACTGGGGGCGGGTGGCGGGGGATTTATTCTAGTTCAAACCCCACCAAATGTACAACAAAAAATTACTACAACTCTCGCAAACAAAGTAATTCCACTCAACCCGGATTTACACGGATCAACTCTAATTCTTGACGACCGAGGAGAGTGAGAAATTGCGCCGAACTGCATTACTACTCGTGTTCGTCCTAAGTGTGACTATTTTCACTTACCCAACTACACTAGAGAACCAAGAGACTAGAACATGGTCGACATCATCTGCCTCACTTGACATAATTGTTCTAGACAATAATGGACTGCCACTATCAGGTGCAGTCGTCACAGTTACTGACGCTTGGACTGGTTTGACTGTTGCAGGGCCTGAAAATTTACTAGGTAGTAGATTAGTGTTTGATAATCTACCTGCAGGCCCAGTTAGAATTTCAGTTACCCATTCCAATTACGCAAGTGGAATGGGATTCGTCATCCTATTCGCTGATGATGTTTTTGAAACGGATGTTTCACTCATCCCATTTGATGCTAACCTCAACATTTCTGGCACTGCTGGAAGCGATGTTACACTAACCCTAAATGGCCATGTTGAGGAGTTACAAACAACACTCAATGCAACAGGTAACGCCACTTTGGCTGTGCCAAATGGCGGCTCAGGATGGATTTCAGCAACAAATGAGAACAGTGCTTCATTGATTAGTTGGAGTGGAGAGGAGTCCATTGTAATTTCAGATAACACTACAATGCGAATATTTGGTTGGCCTGAAAATGCAAGCGATACCGGAGTGTTGCGCATTGAACATCATCCATCCGGTTATTGGGAGTTAGTAGATTGGAGTGGAGAGGTCGATGAAAACCTTCCAAGAACCACAGAAGGTGAATGGAAAATCTACAACTCAGAAGATGGGATTCGAGTTGGGCAACCGCTCACAAGTAATGATTCGTCCCAACTAAACATTACCAGCCTACTGACAAATCAAGATGAGGCACTAAGTCCAAAATGGGAAGGGCAAGCGTATCTGAACATGACGAGCGCCCCGGAAAAAGGAGAGACATTCAACTTAACTTGGGAAGCGAGTTTCACCATACCTACCGACTTTGGCACACCACAAATCCCTGACCGCTCACTCGGACTAATTGGGCAAGTAGACCGTTGGTTTGGCAACCGTGATGGTAACCTAGGTTTCGGTGAACAGGCTGGCTTTTCGATGTTTCACGGAGAAAATATGTGGGTTGAAAGCAACCATCTTTTCCTGTTTGATGAGCAACCACTGGATGGGCTTGTGAATCGATCTAATTTTTCTATTACTCAAAATGACAGCATTGGAGCAGGATACTACAGTTGGGAAGAAACAGCAGTGTTGCAAGGCGAGGCTGCATTCGGTAGTAGCCGTATTTTCTGGTTCCCTGTTCGTGGTGATGCTTTAGAAGCGATTCCGATCACAGTTAATCTGCCATCAGGATGGGAAGTAAGGTACAGTCCTCAAATTGACCTGCTTACAGGAAATCAATCAACATTCACAGTAAACCGTTCTCTTTCACCGACTGTTGGTATGTGGACTGTAACTGTAGGTCCTAATCAAGCACCGATCTCTGATGGCCATTTAGAAGACCGCCCTGGTTTAGCAATTCCACTGAGTAGAAATGTGACTTTAACAAGTGTATGCAGTGATTCAGGAATGTCAGAATTATCAAGCCATTGGGAATTGAGGCGAAATGGGGAAATTCAAACTGAATCTGATAACGAATCATTCACATTTATTCCAGAGACTGTGAATTATTCACATGGAAATGTAGTGAATGCAACGCTGACTTGTAGTGACTGGGATGAAGCAAGTTCCAATTGGTGGATTGATTTGTACGTCGATGGTGAGGTGCCAATGGCGAGCATCAACACTACAGAAGAGGCGGGGGGAGATATCCTTCCTTACTTCCACTACTTGGGAGACGTTGGTGAGTTTGAGGTTAGGGCTGGCTCTCTCCTAACTGTGATTGCTGAAACTGAAGATGATTCTGGAGCTGGTGTCACCGTTATTTGGCGCTCAAATAAATCAGAAGGTTGGGAGCAACATGATATTGGATTTGCGGACCAATTCAATCAAGGAAATGATGTGAATTGGATGCATATGTCGGTTGAGGAGCGACATTTGCAAAGAGAATTGACTGTATATTCATTAGAAATGGAATTGACTGATGGCGCTGGAAATAGCAATGCGACAAGTTGGAATGTCACCATACTAGATGGGACACCACCGACCATCACCGCAGAAGTGATGGTTGATGGAAATCCAATAGGGCCACTAAATCCAGCAATGGGGGAAAGTGAAATTGTGATGAATCTGACTCGCTCATTTGATGATATTGATGCTATTGAAAATACAATATGGGCGATTTTCTTGGACAATTTCCCTTTACTTACGAATGGCACTTGGGATGAAGCAAGGATTTTCCCACTGCCACAAATGAATGTTGGGACTCACGAATTAAAATTGTACGCGATGGATACATCGGGAAATATTCGTGAAGTGATTTCCAACCCAATAGTTGAGCCCCAAGTCCCAGCATCCGTAAGCGGCGTCGAAATCAATGTAGATGGAATACCAGTCATCGGAGATTCTGGAATGATCTCAGTTACAATTGTCAACATCGGTTCAACCAATGCCAAAGTAACTGCCTGCTACCACAAGCAATGTAGTAGAGAATGGGATTCTGGTGAGGCAACTGCTGATAGACCAGCAACAGTAATTCTACCTTTAGAAGTAAATGAGTTTAAACGAGGGGGAATTAGTGTTGAGGTTACTTGGACTGACCAAGTTACTGGAGAAGAAGGGACTTTCACGATTGAAAGTGATATATCACCTAAATCACCATGGGCTGAGAAGGCTGACAAAATCATTGCTGTCATTTTGTTCTCACTTTTAGGATACCTGATGTACAAGGGTCGTAAGGAAAGAGATGATACACCTTTCTGATATGTGTTTGACTCTAGAATTATTCAACCCAAGAAGGGAGCACCTTATTGAGAACGAAGCGGCCGTCGCGAAGCGATGTCAGAGGTTGAGGGGGTTGAGGACGTTGACTCAATACTCTCTAAATCATTAGCACTACAGCGTAATAGATTGGAAACACTGGGTATCGTTTCAGCGATTTCCTTAGTGATGGCTGCTGCATGGTATGTCTGGCCCGGCATTGATGGCAGAGCAGAATTCATGCCTAGATTTGGCCCTGGGATTATCCTAATGGTTTTGGCTTTAGCAATGCAAGACTTTGTTGATTACGGGCCCAAACATCGCTCAAGATTGGGGTCTCTTACAGCCGCAACTTGGGCCCCAATGCTATTACTTGGAGTGACTTCTTTTGATGCGGAACTTGCTACTAGTGTGAGGTTAGGACACGCCCTTCTTGGAGTAATTGGGCTGTCGTGTTACCTATTCACCACAAGTGTCCTGACCGGCACCCTTCAGGCTGTTAGGTTCCGAGGTTTAGTGCAACTTCTTGGAGCCACATCCGCCACCGCCCTACTGTTATCAAACCCTTCGGAAGGCGTGGTGATGATTGCATCAACCGGAATATGTGTACTCGCTTTTGGAGTTGCAGTGTTTGACATATTTGGTAAGGACCCTGACCGAAAGGAGCGGAAAAAATTCAAGAAGTTAAGAGATTCACTTGAACTGCGTATTCTAGAACTGCGGGCAAAGGGCATTCAAGTTGACCAAGCCGCCTCATTACTACAAAATGCAACTGAGGCGGGCTATACAGACCCGCATGAAGCAATGACAATTATGCATCTAGCAGAAGATGACATTGAGCGGACATTGGCAATGTCTAGCGATATTACTGATATTCGCGATGATGCTGCAAGAGCAGTGGATCAAGCAGATGATATTGCACCGACTACCAAGAAAGCAATGCGACTCCTAACTCAAGGTGACAGGGAAATGGAACTAGGCTCACTAAGGGAAGCGGAAATGCTGTTCCGAAAAGCCAAAACTCATGCTGGAGAAATTCTTGAGTTCTGGGCTCAAGCTGAAACCGCGATATCAGATGCAAAGAGAGCGCTCTCTGGTTGTGAAGGTGTACAATATGATCCTCTTTTCAACAGTGTGAAAAATGCCGAAGAGGCGCTAGAAAGAGAAGCACCTGCAGAAGCGGCTGGCTTGGTGATGGCAGTTCCTGAGCATGTTGAAAACCTCGGTGAAACGGAGTCAGGAGCAGAGGAAGTCGTGGAGGAAGCAAGTCGGGCTGTTACGGCGGCCAGCGGAATTGATGATACTGACTTTGCCGCTAGACTAAAACAAGCTAACAAAGCACTGGATAAGGGGGATTTCTCCCATGCAAGAGGTATGGCTGACTCGGTTATTCGTGAGGTTAGGCGTGAGGCTGAAGCGATGGTTGAGGTGCAGAAAGCATGGCGGCAACGCAAGAAATTGGTTGCTCAGTGGAGTGATTGGGCGAATGCAAAAGAGTGGGATACACGGCTGGCAGAAGTTGGTGATGCGCGTAAAGACAAGCAATGGTCACATGCGGCAATGCTGTTAGAGAATATCACTAGAGAACTCGATGCTGAGAGTGCACAAACTGGTGAAGCGACTGAATTACTAGAATTCTTACAAGGTGAATGGAGAGGAGTTCGTGACCGTCTTCAAGCCGCTGGAATCAAGGTCAAGGATGCTGAAAGAAACGCCTGCGAAGCAGCGATTGGTGAAGCGGTGGCGGCGCTTGACAAGGGTGACATTGACACCTGCCTAGGTAAACTCGGTGAGGCTGACCAAATGATGGAAGCGCTTCGCAGAAGAATCTAAAAGTCTATATTCGTCCTGATTAAGCTGAAGGGGTTGAAATCAAACTTGAATACTAATTGGTTAATTCGATTCTATTACCTAATCTTTCACTCTGTATCTCACAGCAGCACCTGCGAGAGCAACCATCCCAATCATGAAAGAAAATCCAGGTAATCCACTTGATTCTCCTTCTTGGTTTCCAGTGTTGGCGTTATCGTTATTTGAATTGGATTGTTGAATACAGCCAACTGAATTTACTTCCGAGCCTGATCCGTACGGAGGGGGAGTGTCCGGGCATTGATCATTATTGTCAGTGACACCATCTCCATCACTATCAGAATCCGATTGTACGGTGCAACCAGATAAATCTACTGTATCGCCTGAAGGTGTATTTGGACATTCGTCAACATTATCTGTGACTCCATCTCCATCACTATCAGAGTCAGATTGTACTGCGCAACCAACTGAATCTACTGTAT
>Ga0115002_10008772_pt1 | contig 11146 bp, 1 predicted proteins | sample ArcticOcean_MG_C_8_FD_89576 | JGI IMG/M metagenome (GOLD analysis project Ga0115002, IMG submission 89576) | Marine microbial communities from western Arctic Ocean - ArcticOcean_MG_CB11_86 | ecosystem: Environmental > Aquatic > Marine > Oceanic | place: Arctic Ocean: Canada Basin | collected... | reverse complement strand
TAGACACCCTATTTTCCTCGCTGGCATTCGATGTCGTTCGTCAGACGCAGCCATGCCGAAAATTCGAAAATTTCAACCGACCACGTCAGCCTGCAGGTTCACGTTCCCGGACACGCTGCTAGCCAGATTCGCGAATCAAAAAGGGAGAGCCACGGATGAAACACGGATGAAACACAGATAGACAACTTGCTACTTTCTTCGTTTAACCCGCATCCGCAGGAGGCGTGTTTGACGCTCTGGATTCAGAAACGTCGTCCGCCTCCGCAGGCGTAGGCGAATGCGTTTACCCTAATCAAAAACGCCTACGCCTACGGCAGCGGGTTAAACGAAGAGAGCGTCAATCTATTTATCCGTGTTTAATCCGTGGCTAGCCCAACTCGCGAATCAAGAATGGAAAGCCACTGATGAAACACGGATTGAACACGGATAAACAGATAGACAACTTGCTACTTTCTTCGTTTAACCGGCAACCGAAGGAGGCGTGTGCAACTCTCCGGATTTAGAAACGTCGTGCGCCTCCGCAGGCGGAGGCGAATGCGTTTACCCTAATCAAAAACGCCTACGCCAACGGCAGCGGGTTAAACGAAGAGAGCGGCAGTCTATTTATCCGTGTTTTATCTGTGTTTCATCTGTGTCTTTTTTTTTGATTAACGAATTAAGTTCGTCACGGTTGTATGGCGGACTCAATTTCATGCGTGGCATATCACGGACGGAAAATCACGGCATCTGTGTCTTACAACACGTTCACCGCATCGCGATTACCACGATTTGAAACACTGTCTTCGCCGCCTACGAATAATTCGTCGATGCCTCCGCCGCCGTTGAGAGCATCTTTGTCGCCGTCGGTGTCGATCGTTCCAGCGGGACCATAGAAACGACTCACTGACCAGTTGACCAGTAGCGACTGCAGGCTGGATTCAATATCCTCATTGGACGTCTGCCCCGCAATGAGAACATCGCGACCGCGATCGCCTTTGAGTCCGTCGAGCCCAAGTCCACCGATGAGTAGGTCGTCGCCGTTGTTTCCTCGCAACGAATCAAATCCGAATCCGCCGACGAGAACATCGTGTCCAGTACCACCTAGCAGGATGTCGCTTCCGAATGCTCCGACGAGCAAATCGTGTCCGCCGCCGCCGATAATTCGATCGTTTCCTTCGTCGCCAAACAACTCGTCGTTGCCCGCACCGCCCGAAATCCAGTCGTTGCCCGTACCACCTCGCAGTATGTCGACGCCGGATCGACCCTGAATCGTGTCGTTGCCAGGACCGCCGTCGGCGATATTGTCGCCTTCGCCAACCAGAATTACATCGCGACCAGCACCGCCAAAGACATTGTCGTTACATGATCCTCCACTGATGTTGTCGTTCCCCGCCTCACCATGAATCTCGGTTTCGATGCAGTTAGTTATCGAGATGCGATCATCGCCATCGCCGCCAAAGATTTGGACGATCGACGTCGGCGAGACATCGAAGCCGCCGAATCGTCGGTTGTTGTAGCGGACGAAGATCTCATCTGGACCTGCACTTTGCACGATAATTCGATTCGGCTGGCCATTTGTTCCACCGACGAAAACGTTGTCGCCGATCTTGGCCACGGGAACGACTTCGATGGTGTGCGTAACCGGAGCACTGATGCCACCATCTTTATCCATCGCAGTCACGGAAACGGTAAAGAAACCAAGGTCGGGAAATGCATGTGTCGCAATGCTACCCGCTGCAGCTCCAGGCCCCTCCGTCAAGGGAGATGTTCCATCTCCCCAGTTGACCACGAAGGTAAATCCAGCATTCTGATCCGTCGCGGAAAAATCTGCTGCGGAAAGAATGAAGTCAACGGGCAAATTGGGCACGGTGTCCGTCGCGCCACTAATGCTTGCCGTTGGTGCCGAGTTGGTGAGCGTTAAATCGATGCTCGCAGAAACGTGAGTCACAATGCCGTCGTCCACTTGCACAACCACAGGGTACGTTCCAGGTCCATCATCGACGTTGGGGACCAAGGCCGAGAGTTCAGTCCACGTCACCGTAGGATTGACCCCCGTTGCATCGCCAAAAATTCCATCGGCGTTCAGGTCCCAACTGTAAGTGAGATTTGTACCTTGATCGGGGTCGCTGCTCGCCGATGCGTCGAGCACTACTGAGCTACCTTCATTGGCAGTGTACGCTCCACCAGCATCGCCGGTCGGCGCGTCGTTGACACCGTCGATCGTCACCGTCAGTGTCGAAGTGGCGGTATTATTTGCGGCACCGGATTGGTCGTCAATCGTGTAGTTGAATACGATCGTCTCGCTTCCGCCAACAGGCAAGTCGTTAAATAGATTCGTATCGAGTTCCAGTGAATTACCGACCACGTTGAACACGGCCCCGAGATCCCGATCACTGCCGGCCACATCTTGGACAACTGTGTCTAAGACAATCACGGTTCCCATATCGATGTCAGTAGCATTAGCGCCTACCAATGCGATGGAGACGACGCCAGCGTCTTCGTTTGTGGAATTCGTGACGGGTGTAGCCGCGGGGGCGTCATTTACTCCGTTGATCGTTAATGTCAGAGTTGACGAGGCAGTGCTATTTGCCGCGCCGGACTGATCGTCGACTGTGTAATCAAAGACGATCGTCTCGCTTCCACCAAGGGGAAGGTCGTTGAACAAGTTCGCGTCGAACTCCAAAGCGTTTCCGTTGAGAACAAAAGCGCCGGCAAGATCCCGATCGCTGTTCCCAACATCTTGTGTAGCTGCAGAAAGGACCAAGACTGTGCCGGTATCGATATCCGTGGCGTTAGCTCCTATCAAGTTGAAAGAAGCAGTTCCCGCATCCTCATCTGTCGAGCCAGTTACGGGCGTGGCAACAGGAGCATCGTTTACGCCGTTAATCGTAACGGTCACCGTCGCTATGTCCGTACCGCCGATCGAATCTGACAATACGTAATCGAAGGTATCCGTCGTCGCGCCATTGAGTGGCAGTGAATCAAAAAGACCTGTCGGATCGTACGACACGCCACCGTTTGCAGCTACCGACACTGGAGCGGCGGCGGCGGAATTTGCGTCAGCGGAAATGACCAAGAGACCCGGACCGTCGACCGATGTATCATTGGCCAATAGACCGATGGTCGGCTGACCGCCACTGAAGTGCTCGCTCACCTCACCAAACGAGAGCGGCCGATCGTAGAACGCGACCTCGTCCAACGTAAAATTACCACCGGGTTCGCGATTGTCGCGACCAATGAACACCGCGTTGTTGGTATTGGATGGCGTATTAGTGGAAACGACGATGGACTTGTCCAACGCGCCGTCGATGTAGATATTAGACTCGCCCGTCGCGGAGTCCCAAGTGGTCGCCACATGGTATGTCTGTCCAACTTGAAGCTGAGTGTTGCTGTCAGTCGACACGGGTGTATTGGCGAACGAGTAGTGAGGACGTATTTGACCTGTGGTGGTCAAGTAGTTCATGAAGTAGAAATCACCACCACCTTCGCCATCCCCCACGATGTTGGAAAAACTTGTCGGTGCTGCATTCAACGTAATCCAGTATTCGGCAGTGAAACCCGACGCGCCGGCGCCGAATTTCTCGAAACCAGCTGTCACGATTCGATCAGTGCCCGCGAACGTTGCAGCGGTATCGGTTTCCTGCGACACCAAACTTGCCGCTCCAAAGACGACACCTGGCTCGGCCGTACCGTTATTTCCGTTGCCCGAACTATCCGCGACAGCGGGACCCGCGGCTTCCCCGAGACGCCAGTAGGCCAAGGGGTTGTCCGCCAATATCATGGTCGAATAGATGTCGGTGACGACTAGGTCGATCGGAGTATCTTCGTCTGTTGAGAGCGTGTCGTTGCTGGCGACAGGAGCGTCGTTGACACCGGTAATCAACACGGTTGCCGAAACAGTCACCGCGGCGTTGCCATCGGTTACGGTGTACGTGAATGTGTCCGAGCCGACTGCACCTGCACCCAAAAATTCAAAGGCACCGTTGGGATCGTAAACGTAGTTGCCGTCGTTATTGACGGTAAGCTCCGCGCCAGAGCCGAGAGTCACGGCGCTTCCAACGTCGCCCGCATTTCCGTTAACTTCGCTGACCGAAAGGCTATCGCCGTCAATATCGGAATCATTGCTCAGCAAAGTCGATCCCACTAGATTAAAGTGCGACTGAACTTCGCCAATCGATAACGGGCGGTCGTAGAAAGCAACTTCATCTAGCGTGAAATTCCCGCCCGGTTCTCTGTTGTCCTTACCAATGAAAATCTGGTTGTTGGTGTTTGATGGGACATTCGCGCTGACCACGACCGTCTTATCCAAGACACCATCGACGAATATATTCGACTCGCCAGTGGCCGCGTCCCAGGTAGTCGCCACATGGTACGTCTGCCCGACTTGAAGCTGAATGTTACTGTCGGTCGACACGGGCGTGTTGGCAAACGAGTAGTGAGGACGAATGCGACCGGTGTTGGTCAGATAGTTCATGAAGTAAAAATCGCCACCGGACTCGCCATCACCCACGATGTTGTAAAAAGCAGTGGGTGCTGAATCGAGCGTTATCCAATACTCGGTCGTAAAGCCTGTCGCACCCGCTCCGAATTTTTCAAAACCGGGAACGACGATTCGATCGTTGCCCGATGTCTGTACCGCCGTATCGGCGTCGCCGGGTACGAGTCCCGTTTGCCCAAAGACAACTCCGGCATCTGCAGTCCCGTCGTGACCATTGCCGGAAAGATCCGTCACCGAAGGTCCGCTGTCGCCGAGTCGCCAATAGCCCAGTGGCCGGTCGGCAACAACAGTTGATTGATACGTTGGCGCCGCAGACGAAATCGCGGATTCTTCACTTGTGATTATCGTATCACTAACACCAAGCGGAAGATCGTTTTGCCCGGTAATTGTGATTGTCGCAACAGCGGTGTCGCCGCCGTTGAGCGTATAGATAAAGGTATCCGTTGCTGTGACACCGTCGGAAAGCGACTCGAACAGCCCGTTGGGTCCGTACGTCACATCGCCAGATGGACTAAGCGAAACGGCACCTACTGTCCCCGTCGAGTCGACGCTGACAATCGTAAACGCATCGCCTTCAGGATCGCTGTCGTTCAACTTAAGTTGCGCGGTAATATCCTGGACTGCCGCGTCCTCCAAGACGTCAATACTATCGTCGTTGGCAACCGGAGGTGCATTCGCGCCCGTTACAACGACCGTCACGGTCGCCGAGTCAGTACCACCGTTGCCGTCAGAGATCGTATAAGTAAACGTGTCCGTGTCAGTGGCACCAAGGCCGAGATTATTGAATGCGCCATTCGGATTGTATTCGAGGCTGCCACCGGGGCTCACCAAGACAATACCGCCATTGGCGCTTACCGCATCGAAACCGATGATCTGCAAATCATCTCCTTCGATATCGGTGTCATTTGTTAACAAACGATTCGAGGCTACAAAGTGCTCGGAAACTTCCGCCGCGGAAAGTGCGCGATCGTAGATCGCAACTTCATCGAGAGTACCGTCAAAAGGTTCGCCGCCACCGTTGGAACTACCGATGAACGCCGCCGCGCCACCGCCACTCGTAATGTTCCCGGCGTTGTTGACACTGCCGACCAAGACGCCATCGATATACATCGCTTTCGTACTGGTCGCCGAGTCGAATGTGGCGACGAGTTGGTGCAAACGACCATCGCTCAAATCTGCAACTGTTGGACGTCCGTTCTGGCCATCCAAAGTCACATCCATTTCTTTGTAACCGCCGACATTTATGCCGAACGAAATCCCCGGGCTGTTGCCATCTCCGATGAGTTGACCAGAGGCGTTATTGGTATTTCCAGTCGACTGGAATGAAAGCAGAATGCGATTGTTACCGTCCTCTTTGCGGAAGAATTCGGCTTGGCCAGCTCCGAGATAGTTTGAAGTAAACAGTGTTTCGATCGTCATTCCGGTACCGAACGAAAAATCGCCGCCACCCGTCCCTACATTGATCGCGTCGGGAGCTGCTGCGGGGAATTGAGCGGCGCCGACACCGACGAGTCCATCGGTGCGAACTGCGGTTCCTTGAAAAACGCCGTTGTTGTTTCCAGCGTGATCGAGGGCGCCCGTCGTTCCGGTATTTGCTTCATCAAAGGTCCAGTACGACACGGGAGAATCAGCGACGACCAACTCGCGGTAGTCGCGTAAAATGGTATCGGCGTCGGTTGCAATCGTTCCCGTTGCGGGATCATCAACAGCCACCGGCGCTTCATTGGCACCAACAACCGTTACCGTCACTGTCGCTTGGGAATCAAATGCCTCATAGACTTCGATTTCGTCGATAGCACTGGCCCCGTTTGAAACGAGGAGCCGGACGCCGGTGGCATCCACAGCGCCGAACGAGTACAGATGTCGCAAGTGCTCTCCTGCGGCGCCAACGTAGGTAACACTATCAATGGTCGTCCAATCTCCAGCGGGCGTGGAAGCATCTGGGCTGGCTACGTTGGTGAATTGGAAAACATACGTACCGGCAGTACGATCAGTACAGACGCCTCCGCCACACGGGTCGCCAGTGGTGAGGTTGCTTCGCCCAAAGGCGATACTGTCAATCGATTCGGTTCCATTTAGATCTATGCCGACAAAAGTGTTCGCCGAGTTACCGATCCAGCTATTCGTATTTCCGTAGAGTCCGTCGTTCAGATGATCGATCTGATGCGATGCAGCACCACCACCTGCAAATACATCTTTGGCGAAAGCCGTAGCACCGGCGGCGGTCGCCAAGTTCGCGGGAACAGGATTGCCAGTTGGGCCCGTTTGTACCAACGTGAGTGGCGCGAAACTGGGACGATATACTTCGATTTCGTCGATGGCACTGGCGCCGTTCGACACGAGTATGCGTACGCCGTTTGCCTCGACCTCGCCGAACGAATACAGATGACGTAAATGTTCGCCAGCCGCACCTACATAAGTAACCCCATCGATAGTTGTCCAAGCTCCGTCGGGCGTGGAGGCATTCGGGGCGGCGACATTGGTGTATTGAAAGATATAGGTTCCCACGGTGCGATCGGTACAGACGCCGCCACCGCAGGGATCGCCGCTGGTCAGGTTACTTCGCCCGAAGGCGATACTGTCGATCGTTTCCGCGCCGTTCAAGTCGATTCCGACGAACGTATTTGCCGAGCCACCAATCCAACTATTCGAATTTCCATAGAGGCCGTCGTTCAAGTGATCGATCTGATGAGACGCGGCCCCGCCACCGGCAAACACGTCTTTGGCAAATGCCGTCGCGCCGGGCGCGGTGGCTAAATTCGCTGGGACAGGATTGCCTGTCGGGCCCACTTCTTCCAATGACAAGGTGTCGGGACCCGGGCGATAGACTTCGATTTCATCGATCGCACTGGCACTACTTGAGACCAAGATGCGGATCCCCGTCGCGTCGACCGTGCCGAAAGAATAGGCGTGGCGGAGATGTTCGCCCGCCGCCCCCGTGTATGTGACGCTGTCCAGCGTGGTCCAGTTTCCATCGGGTGTCGACGCGTCTGGCGCGGGCACCGTGGTGAATTGAAGAACATAATCGCCCGCGGTTCGATCGGTGCAAACACCGCCACCACATGGGTCGCCGCCGGTAACATTGCTGCGTCCAAAGGCGATGCTGTCGATCTCGCCGAGTCCGTTTAGATCCACTCCCACGAACGTGTTCACCGATCCACCAATCCAACTATTCGAATTTCCATAGAGGCCGTCATTCAGATGATCGATCTGATGAGATGCGGCCCCACCACCAGCGAATACATCTTTCGCGAATGCGACAGCCCCCGGTGCGTTGGCAACGTTGTCTGGCACGGGGATTCCCGCAGCTCCGATCTTGTCCAGCGTAAATGAATCGGGACCAAATACTTCGATTTCGTCGATGGCAATTCCGTTTGTCGAAGTCAAAACTCGGATGCCAGTTGCATCGACCGCGTCAAAGGAATAGAGGTGGCGAAGGTGGTCTCCGGCACCGCCAGTGTATTCGACGGCATCAATCGTGATCCATTCCGAGTCCGCGGTCGCAGCATTTGGAGTTGCCGCAGTAGTAAACTGGAATGTGTAAGTGCCTGCGTTTCTATCGATGCAAACTCCTCCTCCGCATGGATCGCCGGCGGTGACGTTGCTGCGACCGATCGCGATCCTGTCGATGGACACCGAGCCATTGAGGTCGATTCCTGCAAATGAGTTCGCCGAATTTCCAATCCAACTGTTAGCGTTTCCGTAGACGCCGTTATTCAAATGGTTAATTTGGTGAGATGCAGCGCCTCCGTTAGCGAAAACATCTTTCGCGAAGGCGACGGCCCCGGGAGCATTTGCCAAGTTCGCGGGAACGGGAAGACCCGTTGGACCGATCGAGTTTAGATCGATGATGTCACCGGGAACGCGAACCCAACGGTCGGTAAGATAAGTGTTAACGGCGGCCCGTTCAGTGGAAGTCAACGCTCGATCATAAATCAGCACTTCGGCAATGTCGCCGACTAGGTGCAAAGAGTTATTGCCGCGAGCTCCGAGAATGAGCGGCGTGTCGACAGCGGACCTTGCATTTGCAGTCACGTCCGCGCTCTGACTCCCGTCCACAGCGACAATACCGCTATTTGACTCAACTCGAACATCGTAGACGTGAGCGTCGCTGCCAACGTACTCGCCATTGACGCCAATGTCGGCGGCGCCAGCGCCACCGCCGAAGCCGTTGGGAATGAACCTCGCTCCAGAAGCTCCGTTGAGGTGGAGTTCGTATTGCTCAAGCGTACCACCACCAGTGAGGAATTGAACACCGCCGCTATTGGTTTGCGCGACGACGAAGATCTCGTAGTCGGAATTCTGAATGCCCAAAGCGGAAGTCGTTGGCAATTCGAGTTTCTGAGTGCCAGAGAATCGAATGACATCTTTGCCGGCCAATCCACCCGAGACCAACTGCGGCAGAGGACCACCATTACTTTGCACTGCGTCGTTGTTACCGTTCACTGCGGATTGGTCGGCCCAACTCGTGACCGTACTGCCACTCAACGAAATCCCCGCGTCGGCAGCCAAGTGCACTGTTAAACTTCCGGCGGCCGATGTGGGCAAAGACTCCAAAGCGGTATAAGTAAACGTATCAGTCGCCGTCTCGCCAGCGAGCAGCGATTCGAATTGACCGTTGGGGTCGTACGAGAAACTACCGTCTGCTTGGACCGTAACGACGGCGCCCGAAGCCAACGAGAGGGCGTCGCCGATGTCGTCCGCTCCATCCACCAACGCGACATTTATCGAATCGCCGTCGGCATCGGAATCGTTGTCGAGTAGCCCGGAGTTCATGGCGTTGAAGTGGAGCTGCACTTGTTCAAGCGAGAGCGGGTGATTGTAGAAGGCGACTTCGTCGAGTGTGAAATCGCCGCCTGCCTCGCGATTGTCCTTGCCAATAAACACAGCGTTATTGGAATTCGATGGCGGATTCACTCCGATCGCAGCGGTCGAATCCAACGCGCCGTCTATGTAGATACTTCCTTGACCGGTCACTGCATCCCAGGTGGTAGCGACATGATATGTTTGTCCCGATTGTAGCGTCGCCGCGCTGTCCATCGACACCGTATTGGCAAACGAAAAGTGCGGCCGAATTTTCCCGGTGTTGGTGAGGTAATTCATAAAATAGAAATCGCCGCCACTCTCCCCGTCGCCGACGATGTTGTAATGAGTGCCGATAGGCGAATTGATCGTCAGCCAATACTCCGTCGTAAAACCTGTTGCGCCGACGCCGAATTTTTCAAAACCAGGAACGGTGATACGATCGGTGCCGACGGTCCGAGCAGCGGTGTCGGTCAGGTTCGGAACCACGTTGGGCTGGCCGAAAGTAACTCCGGCATCAGCGGAACCGGTGTGTTCATTTCCAGTATGGTCGCGGACACTTGGCCCCGCAGCCTCGCCGAGACGCCAGTAAGCCAGAGGGTTGTCGGCCAACACTACCGAGTCGTATTCAATCGGACCGGGAACTGACAAGACAACGTCTTCGCTCGCCACATAGCCGTCGTCTACTGCGGCCGGCGCTGCCAATACGCGTCGTATCTCGAGTGACTCGACTAGCAGAATTCTTTGCCGCCGCTGTCTCGTTCGCTGACGTCGATCATTTGAGCGAAGGGAGTTTCTTCTATTAGTTTCCTGACGGGATGCAAATGGTGTCGTGTTCATTTCGGTACCCATGATGTGGATCGTAGCGAGAGCGAGCAGTAAGAGAAATGCTCGCAAGGAGTGACGCCGGGACAATTGATAAACGCATAAGAAAAAAAATCCGCACCCATTGTGAAATGGGAGGAAAACAGCCTGCCAATTCTCAGTCAAATGTTCGATCCGATTTTTACAGAATTTACATCAAGAGTCTAGCAAATTCCGTCATCTGAAGACGATTGGAAAGCTACTTGGCAATTCAGTGCCAGAGAACTTTTGATTCGAGTACTCAATTGGCGAATTGTAAGTAGAAAGCCACAGATGAAACACGGATTAAACACAGATAAAAAGATTGATATTCTTCGTTTAATCCAGTGTTTAAAGCGTAGGCGTTGTTGGGTGGTGTGAACGCATTCCGCCGTGGCGGTTCTCCGTTCAACATTCGACTCAAACCCGCAGTTCAATTCTTTACGCCGAAGGCGTTGCAATAAGAGCCTAGGGTAAGTTCGACGAGTCCCAGCGAGGAAGAACGCCACCCTAGGTATTGTGGCTAAACTTGGATTAGGGCGAGCTGTCGTGTTCGGCTTCAAAACGCGTTTTCCGAGCCCTCATACGGTCGCTCATCGAGTTCAGCGCGGGAAGATGTCCAAATTCAAATCTTTGGCGAGTCGTCTCAGAACTTTTTGTCCCGATGCCTTGTTTGCAGAACAGTAGACGTACTCGTCGTCATCGTAGCGTTCGTGCGCCACAAGTATTGTGTCATTCGCCAGAAAAAATGACCAAGATCGAGTTGCCTGATCCATACGCACATTAGGGCACAACGTTCGCCACGTCGTTGCGCGATGTCGGCAGGCCGATAACAGTGACACGTCCTCCGGCAGCGCAGAGTCGCTGGTCCAGAGATTGGAACCAAACATTATTTCAATAAGTACGAATGTCCGTAAGCATTCAATCAAACGGATTCCTGTCGCTGACCAGTCTAGTGAGCTTGTATCACTTGAGTAGACGATTGGATTGCGTCCCTTAACGTCCGTACCGAGGCGCCAGCAT
>Ga0115002_10008771_pt1 | contig 11146 bp, 14 predicted proteins | sample ArcticOcean_MG_C_8_FD_89576 | JGI IMG/M metagenome (GOLD analysis project Ga0115002, IMG submission 89576) | Marine microbial communities from western Arctic Ocean - ArcticOcean_MG_CB11_86 | ecosystem: Environmental > Aquatic > Marine > Oceanic | place: Arctic Ocean: Canada Basin | collected... | reverse complement strand
TACGCCGCTGCGATAAGGGAGTCAGGTGGGGAGTAAGCAGATAAGGCGAGGCGTAGCCTGCGGCTCGGTTCAGCCGCCAGGTTCAAAGTCGATATCGAATCGTGCGCTCATTGCTGCATCGCTGTCTCGTGCCGCCTGTGAGATCACTGGGCTTCTGGTTGCTGACGACACTGCGGTCATGGTCGACGGCCTCAAAGCCTTAGGAGTTGAGATATCTTTCAGCGGAACCCGTGCCGAAGTCGCTGGACCACACGAGTTCAGGCCGGCGGCAATCGACGCTGGAGCATCAGGTACCACGATGCGCTTCCTGGCTGGGCTCGCGGGAGTGATCAGAGCTGAAGTATCTCTCGATGGGAGTCCTCGCATGCGGGAGCGTCCAGTGAGTGGACTGGTCGACGGCCTTCGATCACTCGGAATGGAGGTGGAATACCTGAACTCCGATGGGTTCCCGCCGATACGAATCTTGGGCTCGGGGGTTTCTCAACCCTCCGCCGACGTGGACGCGTCTGAGTCCAGCCAGTTCGTGTCTGCGCTCATGCTCGCTGCGCCGTTCCATGGGAAGGGACTCACACTGCGGTTCAAAGGCGGAGTGGCTACATCCAGCCGCTACTTGCAGACTACCGCCGAGGTGATGCGCTCGTTCGGAGTCGAGGTGTCGCTGGAGCAGGAAGGGCTGACAGTCCATCCAGGCCGGTATGGCTCGACAGAGTTTTTAGTTGAGCCGGACGCATCGGCGGCGGTGTTCATCTGGGGTGCTGCCGCGGTTACTGCAGGCTCGGTGGCTGTGACAGGCATTGGCGCTCAATCCACTCAAGCGGACCTTGGCGCTCTCCCCGTACTGGAGGCTATGGGTTGTTTGGTTTCTCGTGATAACGACGCGATTCATGTTGTCGGTCCATCGAAACTGTCCGGCGTTGAGGCTGACCTCTCTGAAAGCCCTGATGCCGCTCTCATGCTGGCGGTGGCTGCTTCCACCGCTCAGGGCGTTAGCCACTTCTATGGCCTCCATACCTTGCAACTTAAAGAGACCGATCGATTGCACGCCTTGCAGACCGAACTTCGTAAAGTGGGAGCGACCGTCACGACAACCAATGACTCGATCACTATCACACCAGGGCGGCCCGCTAGCGCGACCATCGAGACATATGACGACCACCGAATGGCCATGAGCTTTGGAGTGCTCGCGCTAGCCCACGATGACCTCACCATCCTCGACGCGGAATGTGTGGACAAGACTTGGCCTGAGTTCTGGGCTGTGTTGGGCTCGATTAATAGGAACCGGGTCGTTGCCATTGACGGTCATGCAGGAGTTGGGAAGACGTCCGTGTCTACAGCTGTTTCCGAAGCTCTCGGGTTTGTCCGTCTAGATACCGGGGCGCTGTACCGGGCGGTGACGGTCGTCGGCCTACGCAACGACGTCGCTCTCGATGACGTGGCCGCCCTCATTGCCGCCATCGACAAGCATCCCATCGCTTTTGAGTCCGGACACATCCTGATGGACGGCATCGATATCTGCCAAGAGATCAGAGAAGAGAACGTGTCGCGCAACGTCTCGGAGGTCTCAGCCCACCCCGCGGTTAGGGCTCGCATGGTGGACTACCAAAGGGCATGGGTCGAGGATCAGACGACAGGGGTGGTCGCTGAAGGGCGGGATATGGGAACTGTGGTATTCCCCAATGCGGCGGTGAAAATCTTCCTTAGCGCTCGCCCAGAGGTTCGCGCCGCCCGTCGGGCGGAGGAGCTGACGGGAGACATTGCGGCTATTGCTGCCGATATGGCAGAACGCGATCGCAAAGATTCGACCCGGGAAAGTTCGCCAACAAGGAGGGCTTCGGACGCGCACGAAATCGACACGTCTGACATTGGAGTCGCTGACGTCGTGGCTGAGGTCGTTCGGTTCGCCGACCTTTAACTACCCAGCACAGCGAGCGCTTCACTGGCCGACCAGTCTCGGTCCGGCACTGGATCCTTTCTAGGACCAGACCGGCCGAATCCAGCATCTACAAGGTTGGCGAGCACAGAGAGCATCGTTCGAAGCTGGGGTGGCAGCGGGAAGTACTCGTCTTCGTCGACGACGTCGACAAGTTGAACTCCGCCGGTAGGGGAGAGGTACTCGATGACCTCCTCAATGAGATGGTCGGGAGCGGAAGCTCCGGCGGTCACGCCGACAACTGCAGCCTTCTCCAGCCACTGGTCGTCGATCTGAAAAGCATCGTCGATTCGGTGGGCATCACAGCCCATCTCACGGGCCACCCTCACGAGAGCCCGAGTGTTAGAAGAGGTGGTGGACCCCACCACCAGAACTACGTCAGAGTCCTGTGCCAGCGCCTTCACCGCGGATTGTCGGTTCGTAGTGGCATAACAAAGGTCGGACCGGCGTGCCACGGCCAAGGCCGGGTAGGCACGCTCCGCTTGCATCTTCACGTTCTCCCACTCAAAGACCCCGAGCGTTGTCTGCGCCAAAAGTGCAACCTTCTCGGGATCCTTCGGAGCGAAATTAGCCAAGCCATCTTCGGGTTCCACAAGCGTGATGGACTCCGGCGCTTCGGCCACCGTCCCGATGGCTTCTTGGTGGCCCTCATGCCCGATGTAGATGATGTCGTAGCCCTTCGCCGCCATGCGCTTTACCTCGTGGTGCACCTTGGTAACCAGAGGGCAGACTGCGTCGATGGTGATGCCCGCCCTCTCCTCGGCGGCGGCTATCACTTCCGGAGCTGATCCGTGAGCGGATAACATGACGGGTGACCCCAGCGGTACATCGTCGATGGATTCGACAAAGGTGACGCCGGCCTCTTCGAAGGCCTGCACTACCCACTTGTTGTGGACAATGTCGTGGAAGCAGTAGACAGGTCCGTCGAAGATACGAACCATCCAAGTGAGTGCTTTGATCGCCATTTCAACCCCAGCGCAAAAGCCACGAGGCTCAGCCAGTAGTACTCTCGTAACAGTCATAAGGGAATGTTAGGGCAGAACCGACCCAGAGCGAGCCGCATGACTTGAGCTAGGCACTGAAACTCGGGTTGGGGTTAGCTGATGCTGATGCAGGTTTGTGGATGGGGCAATCAAAGCGAACCAACAGACTCGAGAAGCCAGCGGGGTTGGGGTCAGCTGATGCTGTTCGGAGACTTTGGCCTCTGAACTCCGAGTGGGGGTTGGCACTAGCACTAGCACTCGCTGAGCTTTCACGGACTAGGAGTCATTCACCACACAAAGCTAAACTGGTGGGATGCCCCGTCTCCCTGTTGTCGCCGTTGTTGGGCGCCCGAATATCGGAAAATCCACCTTAGTCAACCGCATCATCGGTCGAAGAGAGGCCGTTGTCGAGGAGGCTTCTGGAGTTACTCGCGACCGCAAAGAGTTCCTAGGGGAGTGGATCGGTACCGAGTTCATGATCCTCGACACTGGCGGCTGGGAAGTGAAGGGCGACGACCTTTCTATTGGCATCTCCGCGCAGGCTGAAGCGGCAGTCAGCATGGCTGACGCGGTGATCTTTGTAGTCGACGCCACCACCGCGCTGACCGATGACGACGAAGGCATCTCCAAACTTGTTCGGTCGAGTCCGATCCCGGTTTTGCTCGCTGCGAACAAGATCGATGGGGACCGCCATGAGGATTTGCTCTTCCAGTATTGGGGACTCGGTCTCGGAGAACCGTTCCCAATCTCAGCATTGCATGGTCGAGGGATGGGGGAACTGCTGGACGCTCTAGTGGCTGTGCTCCCCACGGACCTCGAGGGGGAAGGAGAGGAGAAAGCTGACATTCCCCGGCTAGCCATCATCGGAAGACCCAATGTAGGCAAGTCCACACTGCTGAACTTACTCCTAGGGGAGGAGCGGGTGCTCGTCTCACCTGTCTCGGGCACTACCCGTGATCCAATCAATGTCATCATCAAGCTGGACGGTCAGCCCTATCACCTCGTCGACACCGCAGGGATCAGGAGAGCACCGCGAGTCGACGACAACGCCGAGTTCTTTGCGGTGCGACGCGCTAAGAAAGTGATGGAGAAGTCGGACTTGGCCATCCTCATGATCGACGCAATAGACGGTGTCACCCACCAAGACCAGCGCCTCGCCGAAGAAGCTGCCGGTGTAGGGTGCGCCGTCATCGTCCTGCTCAACAAGTGGGACGCGATCAGCGAAGACGAACGCACGGCAACCGAGATCTCCGTACCGGACAGGCTGGGCTTTCTCGGCTGGGCACCTGTGCTTCGTATTTCGGCCAAGACAGGAGCGCGGACGCACCGCTTGCACGCGGCCATTCGGGTAGCGCTCGATCACTACGGTTTTAGGATTCCCACGGGGGAGCTGAACCGTCTCTTCCGCACATGGCAAGCCGCGCACCCGCCCCCGATTAGGAAGGGACGTCGGGCAAAGGTGCAGTACGTAGTGCAGACTGGTGTGGCACCGCCAACCTTTGTCCTGTTCACTTCGGGTGGGCAATTAGGCGACGGCTACATTCGCTTCCTCGAAAACCGACTCCGAGACACCTTTGACTTCACGGGTACGCCGCTCCACCTCCTCACCAGGCGGAAGCAGATACGTGGCAACTCCTGACCCGGACGAAGCCACTACCCCCTTCAGCTTCAGGCTGATGGTCACCCTCCTCGTCATCTACCTTGCGTACCGTATTGCCCAGCTAGTTGCCTGCGTACCGTCATGGGTGGGTGGCGAGGCGTGTCGCTTTCTCTAGCGCCAAGCGGTGAGCACCAGTGAGGGAGTTCGAATTCTCTGCCCGGTATCGAATTCGCAATCCGTCTATGCAGGCATAAATAGGCCGCTTGGTCGCCCTAACCCCGCATAAATGACTAAAGTTCGGGCGCTCCTCGCGTCAGGTGTAATCGACGCGCTGAGCTGACTATCAAACTTGGAGGATAAAAACGGTGAAAACTCCATCAAAAAGTCCCCTGCTTAAGCTAGTTGCAGTCCTCGCAGTCTTTGCGATGGTTGCAGCAGCTTGCGGAGGAACTACACCAGACACCGAGGCTACTGACGCACCAGACCTTGCCAGCGACTTTGGCGTGTCCTATCTATACATCACTCATGACCTCGCCGTAGCTCGCTACATGTGTGATCGGATTGCGGTGATGTACCTGGGCAAGATTGTGGAAGTGGGGGAGACCGAAACACTCTTAGCGAACGCTCAGCATCCCTACACCAGGGCGCTGTTGGCTGCAGTACCGGTCCCAGATCCGTCGCATCAAAAGGTCGAGCCTGATATCAAAGGTGGCATCTCGAAGGCAATCAACCCTCCTGACGTTTGCCGGTTTCTGGACAGATGTCCTATCGCGACCTCGTATTGCGAGTCTAATCCGCATCCTCCGCTCGAAGACACGGGCGACGGTGCGTGGGTTGCCAGCCATGTTGTTGCTGGAAGGGCATGACCAGACTAGGTGAGAAGCGTATTTTGACGCTTCCTAACCTGATTTCGCTCGCCCGAATCCTCGGGATCCCTTACTTTCTTTGGCTACTCCTAGATCAGGGAGAAGTGCTTAGGGCAGCGATTGTCCTGATCGTCGTTGGGACGACTGATTGGATCGACGGGACGCTTGCTAGGGCACTCAACCAGGTCACCGAACTCGGCAAGGCGCTTGACCCTATCGCTGATCGCTTAGCGCTCGTCGCTGCGGTGCTGGGCGGCTTCCTGGCAGGGATCGTCCCCCTCTTGATCCTCGTGGCGCTAGCGCTTCGCGAGTCTGTCATGGCAATCGCGGCTGCGTATCTGCTCAAGACCACTGGAGGTACCCTGGCCGTTCGGCCCCTCGGGAAGACGGCGACGGCGTTGCTATACACATCCGTACCCTCCTTTTACCTTGCTGGGGGAGATGTAGCCCCTGCAGTTCTCATCCCACTGGCGTGGTTGTTGGGAGTTGTTGGCCTGGTGCTGTACTTCATTGTGGCGGTAGGGTATTTAGCTGAAATCAGAGATCGGGTACACCAGGCATAGGGTCTGGAACTAGAGTCAACCAAGACCAGAAGGGCGCTATATGAACATCCCGTCAGACCGGAAATACGTCACATCCCACGAGTGGGTACAGGTAGTAGGGGAGTCCAGCGAGGGGAGCCACGTGCGGGTGGGCATTAGCGACTTCGCTCAGGATGCGCTCGGTGATGTGGTGTACGTAGATCTTCCCGACGTTGACGCCTCCTTCGGAGCAACCGATCAAATGGTCGAGGTTGAGTCAACGAAATCAGTTGCAGACGTGTACGCCCCTGTGAGCGGCACTGTGGTTGCTGTCAACCAACACCTCGACGACAGTCCAGAGCTTGTGAACAGCGATCCGTACGGGACTGGCTGGTTCGTTGAGATAACTCTCGACGAACCATCGGAGCTCGACAGCCTGCTCTCTGCAGCCCAATACATAGCCCAAGTCACGGAGGACTGAGGAGCTTCTTCCCCCTCGCCGGCCTCGACCTTTCATTCAGGGTTTAGTGAACGCGGTGGTAGCCTGTCTCCATGCGATGCCCAACCTGCCATACAGAACTCCCCGAGGGAGTTACTACTTGTGAGGCCTGCGCCACGGTCGACTCCGAGCCGACAGTGGTATATTTGCCAAGCACTGAGCTCGAGGACACCTCGGAGTTCGTCGTCAATCCAAATCTGAGTGGGTACGCCCTCGTTGTTGAACGCGGTCCAAGAGCGGGGATGACGTTCTTGCTTAAGCGAGTAGTAACGACGATCGGGAGAGATCCCAACAGTGACATCTTCCTCAACGACGCCACCGTCTCGAGGCATCACTGTCGCTTTACCCATCTCAACGACACACTTGTTCTGGCCGACTCGGGATCTACCAACGGCACGTACGTGAACAAAACAAGAATCGATGAAGAATCTCTCGACGTCGGCGACCGTGTGTTTGTCGGCAAGTTTCACATGGTGGTCGCCAAGAGCGATGTCTGATACCGCTGTCGGCATAGGCCAGATGGTGCAGGATCTTAGGGGCGAGTTCCCTAGCCTGACCATCTCAAAGATTCGGTTTCTGGAAAAGCAGGGCCTCATCGATCCGCCGCGCACGGCCTCGGGCTATCGAAAGTTTCCGTCCGAGGTCATCAATCGAATTCACGAGATCCTTCGTCTTCAACGAGACGAGTACCTCCCGCTTGAGGTCATCCGAGACCGGCTAGGCGACTGGATCGCGAACAACGAGAAGAAGACCCCAAAGCGGACCGGGCCGTTCACCACGGCGGAACTGGCTCGAGAAGCGCACGCCCCGTTGAGCCTCATCGCTGAGCTGACTCGGCACGGTGTGCTCCGAGAGGGTCCAGAAGGTTTCACCGATCTTTCAGTCGACATCGCGCTGGCCGCTCAGTCAGTCCTAAGTTTCGGACTTGAGCCTCGCCACCTTCGGACGGTACGCAGCGGAGCCGAATCAATGGCTGCTTCCGTGCGGGGGCGGTCTGAGGCTCTGATGCGCTCGACAAAGCCGTCGTCAGACGGGCAGCTAGCAGAGCTCCTTCAGTCGGCTGCTGACTCCCTCTCTGATCTGGGCACAGCTGTTGCGGCTGACGAACTCTCCAAGTTGTCCCGTCCGTGATCCGCCGAGTGTTTACCCCTCTTCTTCTGATCACAGCGCTGCTGAGCTCGATGACCGTGTCGTTGGCCGCACCGGTGTCTCTGCCAATCAGCCTCACCGCTGTACCCGGCCCGCCATCCGTGACCGCTGAGGCATGGATCGTATATGACGCGACGTTTGGCGTTGTTCTCGCTGAACATAACGCTGACGAGCGCCGACCTATGGCCTCCACAACGAAGATTATGACCGGCATCCTGGCTATAGAGAACGGCAACATGGACGACCTCGTGACCGTCTCTGCGAGCGCCACTTCCGTAGGGGAAGCTGAAATTGACCTCCAGACCGGGGAGAAACTCACACTGAGGCAGCTCACCGGAGCGTTCATGGTGAGGTCCGCTAACGATGCAGCCATCGCCGTTGGTGAGCACCTCGGCAACGGTTCGCTTCCAGCATTCATAGAAATGATGAACCAGCGAGCCAGCGACCTTGACCTCTCGAACACCCAATTCGAGAACCCGCACGGGCTAGATGCAACGGGTCACTACACATCTGCCCGGGACCTGCTGACCATGGCCCTACACGGCATGCAGTATCGACAATTCGCAGAGTTCGTCTCGGCCAAAACCGTCACGATATCGAACGCGCCGGACGGGACACCTAGGACTGCTAACTCCACAAACAAGATGCTTCTTACGTACTCTGGGGCGATTGGTGTGAAAACCGGTTACACCGACAACGCCAAACTCGTTCTCGCCTCAGCTGCCACACGCCAGGGCCGAACAATCTACGCGATCGTCATGGGATCCGATCAGCATTTCGCTGATGCCACTGCCCTCCTCAACTACGGCTTCGACAACTTTAGGTTGTTGTCCGCAGTGACCGCCGCCATCGCCTTTCCGCCCAGCCCCGCACCTGTAGCGGTGGGCGCCCTTGATCCAGGAACAGCCGCTCCCCCTGTCGATCACAAGAGCGGGATCGTAAGCCTGAAGCCGATCATTTTGCAGGGCTCGCCATTCCTTCTCACCCTGGTAGATGACCTGGAGTCAGAACGGGTCAGCCCCAAGGAGATGTCCATCCCGCTACTCCCGTCACCTGCTGACGCCTTCCGATGGCTGCTGGATCTCTTCACATGACAGCTCCGATCGAGCTTCTGATAGATAGCAAGATCCTCAACAAACGCGTGACGGAACTGGGCTTGGAACTAACCGAAGCCTACGCAGAGCGAACGCCGATCCTCATCATGGTGCTCCATGGTGCAGTTCCGTTTCTCGCCGACCTTGCGCGGTCCGTCGACTTAGAGCTGGAGGTCGACGCCATTGCGCTAACCCGATTCGACTCGGGCGGGACGGTCAACCTCGCTCTGAGTCCGTCTACGCCCCTGCAAGGGAGAGACGTCGTCATCGTCGAGGATATTGTCGACACAGGTCTGACCCTACGCAGCATTCGCGCACATCTCGCCGCTCAACGCCCCGCCAGCATCTCGACTGTGGCATTGCTCAATAAGGCCACACGGCGCCTAGTGGATGTTCCGGTCGAGTTCTCTGGGTTCACTATCGGAGATGAGTTCGTCATCGGATACGGAATGGACTGGGAAGGGCAGTTTCGTAACCTCAAGGACATCTGGGCCGTCCTCGATCTCGAGGCCTTTTCCGCTGAGGTTCCGTCGGTTCCCGGCCAAGTGTGGGCTGACAGTGATAGGGTGGGAGCATGAGTGAGCCAGTTTCAGTCGAGCTAGCAGGCATTCGAATCCAGCTACCGTCTCAATCGCCGGTGCTTCTCTTACGCGAGACAGGTGGTTCAACACACGTCCCCATCTGGATCGGCCCGGTAGAGGCGGCGTCTATCGCATCCGCCCTCGAGGGTGTGGAGCCCCAACGACCAATGACCCATGACCTCCTCGTCGAGTTGATCGCGGCACTAGACGCCGGTGTAACAAGAGTGACCATCACAGATGTCGAGCAGTCGGTGTTCTTTGCAGAACTTGCCCTTGAGACAGTGCTCGGCAAGAAGACTATCTCTTGTCGGCCGTCTGATGCCGTCGCCATCGCGGCCCGCCTTGACACCCCATTATTCGTCGCCCAGAGCGTCCTCGATAGCGCTGGTATCCAACTCCAAGACGAGTCCGATGAGTCGGCCATAGAGGAGTTCAAGGAATTTCTCGATGGCGTATCTCCAGAGGACTTCACACCGGGGGAGTAATCGCAGATAGTTGACTTGTCACAATTGTCTCCGTAGGTTTCCACACGGGGTAATTACGAGCGTGTAACCTATACTGCAGGAGTACACATGACTACAAAAGGCTTTCGAGCACCACAGGTCTGCAATCTTGTCGGTATCACGTACCGACAGCTCGACTATTGGGCTCGCACCGGGCTAATCACGCCTTCTCTCCAGGAGGCCAAAGGGTCCGGCACTCAGCGCCTTTACGCCTTCACTGACGTCATCCAGCTCAAAGTGATCAAGCGGCTCAAGGACGCTGGTATGAGCCTGACCAAGATTCGTCTTGCCATCAAGACGCTTCGGGATGAGCTTGGTATGGACAGCCTCTCTGACATCACCATCCTGGTGGATGGAAACTCCATCATCGCTGCCAAGAGTCCATCAGAGGTCGTCGATATCTTGCGCAGCGGCCAAGGTGTTTTCGGCCTAGCGGTCGCTCCGCTTCGTAAAGAGCTCGAGGCCGAGATCGATGTTCTATTTCCAGCTGCCGAAGTTATCGAGATTCCTATACGATCAGTTGAGGCGCTCTGACCCTTCCTTTCATCCCCGCAGAGTACGTCCCCTTCGCTCACAACAGTGAGCGGCAGCTAGGCCTACTCCTCGACTTTTACGAGGTGCCGTGGCTGTACGAGCCGCGCTCATTCGTGTTGAGCTGGAATGAGAACGCGGAACCGAGGGCGATGTTTACTCCGGACTTCTACCTTCCCGAAGACAACATGTTCGTTGAGGTCACTACGATGAACCAGCGTCTGGTGACGAAGAAGAACCGAAAGGTTCGCCTCCTCAGTGAGATCTACCCAGACGTGAAGTGCAAAATCCTCTACCAGCGTGACTATCTGCACCTAGTCGTCAAGTACGGGCTCGAGCTGCCGGACCAGTTGACCGAGGGGGCACTTCCAACGCGTCGCCCAGGTCCCCCTGAGGTAGCTCAAGTACCCCTATCGAGAGTTGCAAGCGGATGACAGTAACTACATCAACCAGAGGAGCAGGGGACGAGCTCGTCTTCAGCCGCACATGGGCAGCCGAGTCGTCGGTCGCCACCGTTGTCCTTGTCCACGGGATCAACGAGCATACCGGCAGATACCACCATGTAGGCGCACAGTTCAATGCATCCAACCTCAGTATGAGCGGCTCGGACCTACCGGGGTTTGGCGAGTCCGGGGGACCCAGGGCTCACATCGACTCTTGGGACCAGTTTCTAGATGCTGTTGAGCACGATATCGTTGAGGCTAGGTCGGTAGGCCTGCCTGTGGTGCTCTATGGGCACTCCTTGGGCGGACTCATTTCACTTTCCTACGCCCTGTCGGATCGTCCCGCTCCGGATCTGCTTATCTTGTCATCTCCAGCCCTTGACGCTGAAGTACCTAAATGGCAGCGGGTGCTGGCCCCAATCATTTCTAAGATCGCACCGAAACTT
>Ga0115002_10008769_pt1 | contig 11148 bp, 9 predicted proteins | sample ArcticOcean_MG_C_8_FD_89576 | JGI IMG/M metagenome (GOLD analysis project Ga0115002, IMG submission 89576) | Marine microbial communities from western Arctic Ocean - ArcticOcean_MG_CB11_86 | ecosystem: Environmental > Aquatic > Marine > Oceanic | place: Arctic Ocean: Canada Basin | collected... | reverse complement strand
TTTTTATTATTATTTTTAGACTCTTATCTCGACCCATTTTGACTATTGGAGATTGCGCCGGATAAGTATAAAATACACCCGCTTTTCGTTTGCGTTGTTGTTGCACACATGCTGTAGAAACATCCCGCTTATTGGGGAACGTTACACCCGTCTTTATGAAGGGCTTTTTTATTCCTGGTTGGGGTCTTCGAAACCCAAAACAATCGACTTGCTTTCCTGAAAGACGCCCTGTCCCAAAACAAACTTCATTAGAATAGGATTCTCTTCTTGTTGAATTTATTTGCCAACACCTATCGGAAATGGGTAATCGAAAAACCCTTCGCCAGCCTGATAATGGTTTTTCTGGTTGTGGGTTATTTTTCTTATCACATTCCAAACTTCAAGCTCGATGCCTCCGCTGAATCCCTGATTCTGGAAAACGATGACTCCCTGCAATATTACCGGAAGATCAGCAAATCTTACGGCTCTGATGATTTCCTGATCATCACTTACGCCCCTTTCAAGGATTTAATGTCTGATGAGGTGCTGGCGGATTTAAAATCGATGAGCGATGAGCTTGCCCGGCTGGACCAAGTTCGCTCCACAGACAGTATCCTTAATGTTCCTCTGCTGAACAGCCCGCGGGTTGAAATATCCAAACTGGCTACCGATATCCGCACTTTGGAAACTCCCGGCATGGATCGGGAACTGGCCCGCAAAGAATTTTTGGAAAGTCCTATTTACAAAAACCTGTTATTGAGTACGGATGGAAAAGTCACAATTATCCGTATCAATTTCAAGCGTGATGAAAAATATTTTTCCCTTCTGTATCGGCGCAATGACCTGCGCGACAAGAAAAATGAGTCCGGCCTCAGCAAAGAGGAAGAGGTAATATTTGCCGACGCCCGCCAGGAATTTCTCGATTACCATGCAAAGGTTCTGGATGCAGAGGACAAGCTCATTCAATCCGTTCGCGATATTATGGATCGGCATCGCGATCACGCCGAGATGTTCCTCGGCGGAATTCCCATGATCACTACGGATATGATCGGCTTCATCGAACACGACCTGAAAACTTTTGGTCTGGGCGTCATCGCCTTTCTTATCCTGATGCTCAGCCTGTTTTTCAGGAAATTGCGCTGGGTGGTATTGCCTATGAGCTGTTGCGTCATCACCGTCTTGGTGATGGTGGGTTATTTAGGATTAATGGATTGGCGGGTGACAGTTATTTCTTCCAATTTCATTTCGATTCTGCTCATCATTACCATGTCCCTGACCGTACATTTGATCGTGAGGTATCAGGGTTTAAACGATAAAAATCCGGGCCAAAGCCAGAAAGAGCTGGTCTGGCAAACGGTCCGTCTCATGGTTCAGCCCTGTTTTTATACCGCGATCACAACCATCGTCGCTTTTTGTTCCCTCTTGGTCAGCGGCATTCGCCCGGTGATAGATTTCGGCTGGATCATGACCAGCGGGATTTCCCTGGCCTTTATCCTGATTTTCATTTTTTTTCCAGCCGCGCTGGTACTTTTAAATCCTGAAACCCCCGGGTCCGGTAAGGACAGAACAAAAATTTTCACGCTGTCCATTGCCGCATTTACGAATCGTAACCGCAATGCCATCCTATACGGCTCGCTCCTTTTGGCAGTGGTAAGCGCGATTGGAGTTTCCAAACTGGAGGTGGAAAACCGATTCATCGATCACTTCAAAAGCAACACCGAAATCTACCGGGGAATGGAAGTGATCGACCAGAAGTTGGGAGGCACCACACCTCTCGACATCATCATGAATCCAGACCAGAAGTTTTTTGATTACCTCAAAGAAACTAATGAAAAGAAAATAACGGATGAAGAAGATTTTGATGATCCCTTCGCTGAGGCATCGCAAGAAGTGGAAATAAATTATTGGTTCAACACCAATATGCTTGACCGGGTAGAAAAAATACATGACTACCTGGAAAGCCTGCCGGAGGTGGGCAAAGTACAATCCATATCTACCCTGGTTAAAGTCTTCACCCAACTGGGTAACGGCCGCAAACCAGACGATTATGATCTGGCACTCATCCGCAAACTCATGCCGGAAAGTGTTAAGGATTCTCTGGTCAACCCCTACTTGTCCCAGGATGCCAACCAGATTCATATCAATATGAGGTTGATAGAGTCCGACCCTACCCTGAGACGCTCTCAACTGATAGAAAAAATCCGCAACTATCTCGTTGAAGAATTAAAGTTTGATCCGGAAACCATCCATTTTACAGGAATGGTGGTGCTTTATAATAATATGCTGCAAAGCTTGTATCGGTCGCAGATTCTCACCATCGGCGTGGTCTTTTTCGCCATCATGTTCATGTTTATGATTTTATTCAAGAGCTTATCTCTCGCATTTATAGGAATCATCCCCAATCTTTTGGCGGCAGGAACGGTGCTGAGCCTCATGGGCTGGCTGGGCATTCCCCTCGACATGATGACGATTACCATCGCCGCCATCACGTTAGGAATAGCGGTGGATAATACCATTCATTACATCCACCGGTTTCAAACCGAATACAAGGTTGATCAAGATTATCTGGCGGCCATGAACCGGTGCCACGGGAGCATCGGCAAAGCCATGTATTATACGTCGGTCACCATTACCCTTGGTTTTTCGATTCTGGCACTTTCGGAGTTCATGCCCACCATCTATTTTGGCCTGCTGACCGGAGCGGCGATGGTCGTGGCTCTGATCGGCGCCCTCACCCTTCTACCACTCCTGATCATCGTATTCCGTCCCTTAACAGAGAAGGCAAATAACAACCACTAACAGCCCACTAACGTGGGAGGGAACTGGCAATGTCTTTATAAGGCCGGCAAGCGTTCTCTCGGCTCTAATCTCTATTGCACGCTGGCCCCACGCCTAGTGGCGTAGACCGCGGGAGACGAAACGGAAGGGAAGCACTTGTCCTCCCTTTGCGGTGAGTTCGTCTATTACGGACTGTTTTTTGGCTGGGGGCACAATGAAGGCCACGCATCCGCCACCACCCGCACCGCAAACCTTGCCGGCCAACGCGCCCTTTTTCTGGGCGGCACGCATCAACCGATCCATCTGGGGAGTACTGATATTAGGAGCCAACTGTTTTCGCGCTTTCCATTCCCGGGCAAAAATCGGGGCCAAACTTTTAAGATGTCCCCGGCTCAATGCCCGTTCCATTTCCACTGCGCAATCCCGAATGGATTTCAAGTGACGGATCACTGTCTTATTGCCATCCACGGCCTTTTTCGTCACCTCCCAATTATTGATCCCCGAATTTCTCGGCTTGCCTGTATAACACAGGACAAAATGTCGGGTCAGTTCAGTAGGGCTTATGGCATACTTTTGCGTCTCGGTTCTTCGGATTCCGGGCAGGACTTTTCGTACTCCTCCATACATTGCCGGATAATAATCCTGGCATCCTGCAGGAACCTTAATGACCTGGGTCTCGATGTTTTTGGCGATTTCAATCATCTCGGCCCTGCGGTAACCCCGACCTGTTAAGCGGTTGAGAGCCCCGTTCAGGGCAATGCTCAAAGCGGAGGAACCACCAATGCCCGACCCTTGTGGAGCCCGGCAATCTGTAAATATTTCTAATCCCGATTTTGGCCGGTAGAACTTCAACGTACGCACAATAAGTTCCAAAGGATGATTGTCTGGAACCGCGCTCAGCGAGGGAAAGTTGTAGCTCAAACCCAAGTCGCCTGAGGTTAAGAGTATCCGCTTATCTTTTCGGGGAAGAATTTCTACCGTGGCATAAAGATCAATTGCCGCGTTGAGAGTGGGGGGACTATCAAAAAACAGGTGCAAAGGCCAGATATCAAGCGTTCCTCCAGCCAAATCGATACGTGTGGGAGCAGAGCTTTTAATGACGCGGAACACCTTACCCAAATCTTTCAGAGGTTTTCTGCCTCCACCAGGCTTTTGGCTTCAAGATCCTTGACCTTTTTGCTCAGTTTGCTGACAAGGGTCGCATAGGATTCGGTATTGATTATTTTAGAAAACTGGGAGCGAAAATTACGGATCAGGCTGACCCCTTCTATCACAAAGTCATAAACCAGCCACTGGCCATTTTCCTTGAGCATTTTGTAATCAACATCGATCACACCATCCTTGCGGACAATCTGGGTTTTGACCAGAGCATATTTTCCCTTAATCTGTTCGCCCACATAGTTAATGGTCTCATTCCGATAGTTCTCAAGTTTGCTGGCGTAGGATTTTTCAAGCAGTTTTTTAAAAAGCTGAGTGAACTCTTCGCGCTCCTTTTCGCTCCGGTTCTTATAATTCTTGGCCAGAGAGCGCATCACCATTTGCTTATAATTGAAACGCAGGCTAATCACCTGACGCAGTTTTTCCCTTCTTAAACCCGGATTTTTCTGGAGGCCTTTATCAGCAACAAGTTCTAGAACCTGATCGATGGTCCCTTTCAAGTCTGCAGTAATTTGCGTTTGCGCAAACACCTGCCCGGAAACCCAAACCAACGAAATCGCAAACAATACAAAAGCCCAAAAATTTTTCCTGTTCATCAAAAAATCCTCACGGTTAGTTCCAGCCAGCAATTTTTAGCAACTCTAGCAAATATGGTTTTTCTAATCAAGCGCCCTGCCAATTCCCCTTCCCGCAGGGGTCAATCTCCCCTTATCAAGTATGAGAAAAACGCCGATAAATTACAAAGGACTCAAAACAGTCCGTTGACCTGATTAAGGGGGTACTCATGACTAAAAACAATTTTTGGAGCTACCCTTAATTTAAACAAATTTTATAAAATATTGACAAAATCATTGTTATTTTATATAGTTGATTAATCCTTAATTCTTAAAAATACTAAATTAATCAATAATTTAGATGGGGCGTTGAATCGTGGGCCATTCCCGTATTTTTCCATTCTTGACACCATGCATCGCATATTTCGGTATTTTGCTTGCCGGGTGTGGCACTGTTGACTTGGAAATTCGTCGGGGCCACACAAATTCAAACATGCTACCCCGATCAGTGGCCATCTTGCCCTTTACCCTTGAAGAGCCGGATCCCGAAGAAGTTTCTCCCCACGAGCTGTTCCGAACCTGTTTCTACAATTATTTTAGTTATCTCGGTTATGTCGATCTGCCCCTGAAAACTGTTGACCAAAAATTAAGCCAGGCGGGCCTTACGGACTCTAATAAAATTTTGCAATTGAGTCCCGAAAAGCTTCGGAAAATCCTGGGCGTTGATGCGGTGATTCGTGGCCGTGTTCTGTCGGCCAGTAATTTCACTGGCGGGATTCATGCGGAAACTTCCATCAAAGCAAAAATTGACATGCTTGATCTGAGAACGGGAGATATTCTCTGGGAAACCGAACACAAAGAAATGACTTATTCAGGAATCCTTTCCCCAACGATTGTCGATATCGTCCAGGGTCAACTGGCTAATGTAAACGTACACCAGGCCTATTTCAAAACAGCGGAGATATTCTTGGTCAATATGATGAAGGAAATCCCTGACCCTGCAAATAGTTGGAAAGGGGAAATTCGCTTGCCTGAGATCACCTACATCGAAACCAACTTGAAACCAAACCTGAAACTGAAACCCAACGACCGGATCTATGTGAGCCTGAAAGGCGACCCGGGGCTGACCGGGTATTTCGATATTGGCAGTTGGAAGTCAAACATACCCTTAAAAGAAATCGTACCCGGACTCTACACCGGAAGCTATACCATCAAGACTTCCGATAAGGTGACCAATTCCCTGATAATCGGCACCCTGAAAAGTAAAAACGGCCTCACCGGAAAAAAGTTCTATAAAAACGGCATGGCCCAATTTGATTCTTCATCTACCAACTGACTATGACCTCATTGACGATAGCCAAAAATATTTCAGGCCCCAGGTGGTGTCGGCCTTTGGGGATGTTTCTTTTGGCAATCCTGATTTCTGGTTGCGCCTCAGACTTGCAGACCAAGGTGTCCGGCAATCTGAACAGCCTGTCCAAAGATCAAACTGTGGCCATCCTGCCCATTGAAACGAGCCATGCGGGACAAAAGGAAATGGCGGATATGTTTCGGCAAGGCTTGTATGCCAACCTCAAGCAATCTCACTTCAATTTAATGGAAAAATATATTGTGGACAGCCTGCTGAAACAGAACAACTTGATCAATCCTGCAAATTTTCTCACCATCAATCCCATGCAGTTTGGTGAAATCCTGGGTGCCGATGCCATTGTATTCAGCCGAATCAACAAAGTGGCGCGCTCTTACTTTATTATACATTCCTCCATAGAGCTTAGCGTCTCCGTGCAGATGGTGGACACCCGGACCGGAGAGATCCTCTGGCGGGCCGAACAAACGGAACATGATTTTTCCGGTATTGGCAAAATCCCAACTGGAATCTTCACCGCCCTGTTCGCTCCTATTCAGTTTGTGACCAATAAATTCAATCTCCGCAAGATGACTTCAAAAATGCTCGACAAGCTGACCGCCCTGATAAAAAAACCGGAAAATGCGGAAACAAACACCAAATTTGAAAATCTGGTGATCGCGAAAAAAGCCACAACCGATTTGAAAAAAATTGCAGAGCTCCAGCAACTCAAGGCCGAATGGACCCAGGCACTGGCCTTGGATGAAGAAACGAAATCAGCCGTTTTGCAAGGTGAAACCCCTCAGGAGACCAGAAAAGAAACGCTGGCCCTGAAAAACGATCTCTTACCTCCCACACCCCTAGCGGGGGGGGGGATTCAGAACAAGGTACGATCGATGGTTCACAAAGTCCTGGCCGTAGAAACAGAAATGGCACCGCTTGCAACTGTTCCTGAACCTAAAGAGCAAAAAGTCGCGACTCCCACACCCTTGAACGCGTTGAAAGCGACCCTGGCCACTCCAATCCATATTGAGAATCATGGAAAACCGCCACGCGAAATAGTTAAACCAGAAAAAAATATTAAAAATGTTCCCATAGGATCGGCGGCTTTCTATACCGTACAGGTGGGGGCTTACAAAACCAAAGCCTACGCTCAAAATCTTTTGAGCAAACTGGTAAAAAAAGGCTATAACGCTTTCGTGACCCGTAACAACAAAAAAATTTACCGGGTACAAGTGGATAAATTTAAAAATAAAGAAGACGCTTTAAAGCTCGCCCAGCTAATCCAGAAAAAAGAAAAACTGAAAAATTTTATTACCCGAGCCACTGCAGGGTAAACCCATTCCCGGAATTTTAGGAACCATTTTCCTTTTAAAATCTATCCAGCAGATCGAAGAACCTTAGGATTTCCTCTTCGCTGTTATAAAAATGCGGGGAGAGGCGGACAAGACCATCGCGAACGGTGAGTTTGACCTTGTTCTCCGCCATCCATCCATCAAGACGGCTGATGTCCTGATTCATGATAAAAGCAATATTGCCGGAGCGCTCCTCCGCTCGGGTGGAGCTGACTATTTTCAGTCCGCGCCTTTGAAGTTGTTCAAGAATCGTATCGCCCAGGGCCATCACCCGCTGTTCTATATTTCTAATTCCTGTTTCCAGTAGCAGGTCCAGCGCGGCACCGAACGCGTGGATACTCATCGTATTGGGCGAACCTTCTTCGAAACGTTGCGCGCCCGGCCTGAAAGCAAATTCATAATTCATGAAGTCTGCCGCGTTGACCATGTTTCCCCATCCCACCGTTACCGGATACACCTTTTCCAGAACATCTCTTGAAATATAGAATCCGCCAAGTCCCTCGACACTGAGCATCCACTTATGCCCATCCGCAGAGAGAAAATCGATATGGTCGCGTTTCACATCCATCGGCAGGAGTCCCAGGCTTTGAATGGCGTCAACGCAAAACAGGATGCCCTTTTCCTTGCAGAACGCGCCGATGCAGTTGAGATCAGAGCGGAACCCGCTGTTGCATTCCACAGAACTGATAGAAATGAGTCGCGTCCGCGCATCCACCTGTTCAACCAGATCGTCAAACAGCACCCGCCCTTCGACAGCATGCACCATGCGGGTTTCGACTCCCAGGCGTTTCAGGTTCCACCAGGGATAAACATTTGCAGGAAACTCGATGTCGGGGATGACCACATTATCGCCCGACTTCCAATCCAATCCGTTAGCAACAATGGCAAGACCTTCGGAAGTGTTTTTGACGAAAGCCACCTCATCCGTTCCGGCGTTGATGAGACGGGCAAAACTTTTCCGGGACTGTTCGATCCCAACCATCCAGGTTTCGTAATGGGCAGTGCCAAAACGGGTGGCATCATCAACAAAGGCCGTCACAACTTTACGCACCCGTTCGGGCAAAGGGGCTACCCGTGCATGATCGAAAAAAATCAACTCCTCCGCCACCGGAAACTCTTTTCTGATATTTTCAATATTCAAAATCAAACCTCCCCGGGCCACGCCCGGTGGGAATATCGCAATAGCTCGTTAAGCCGAGATAACTCTTTGCTAGCCAAATAAAGCGATTGTACCCCTGCGGGGCATGAAGGCTGATGAAAAATATAACGCACTCTGGCTCTACGCTAGTAGCTGGTCGCACGCAAGATGGCACGGAATCCATATTTATGACGGATGCGGTCGATGCCCTGATAAAGGCCGTCCCAACATTGTCCGCCTTTAGGGTCAAACAAATCTTCCTGCCTATAAGGGGTTGCGGTCAACGAAGTGAATGCGATACCAATGAGGCGCACCCGCGCCCCGTGCGTGAACAGTTTGCGGAACAATCCCACACCGGTTTTAAATAATGTATGGTCTTTCGCCGTTGGCATCTCCAGTGTTTTCGATCGGGTCACCGTCTTAAAATCGGAGTAACGCAGTTTCAATGTCACCGTACCGGCAAACAGTTTGTTTTCTCTTAGCTGGCCCGCCACTTTTTCGGTCAGGTAACTGAGTGTGGACTCAAGAAATATTGGGTCCGCCGAATCCGTCTCCAATGTCGTCTCACGGCTGATGGAACGCGGGTCTTCGGTTTCGCTGGTGACCGGACTGCCACTGATTCCCCTGGCCTTGCGATAAAGAGACACGCCCCATTTGCCATAAGCGTCTTCGAGCAATTCAAGCGGCAGGCGGGCAAGGTCACCCACGGATTTGATACCCATACGCCTTAGTTCGGCCTCGCCTTTCGGCCCGATTCCCGGAATACGTCGAACAGGGAGCGGAGCCAGAAACCTTTGTTCCATTCCCGGCGCGATCCACAGCATGCCATTGGGTTTGCAATAAGCCGAGGCGATCTTGGCCAGTAATTTGTTGGAAGCTATACCAATAGAAGCGTTCAATCCCAACTCCTCAAGAATTTCGTTACGAATTTTTTCCGCCGACTTCAGGACCGGACCGTGCAGTCGTTCGCATCCGGTTAAATCGACAAACGCCTCATCGAGTGACATCGGTTCCACCAAGGGAGAATAGCGCTTTAAAATTTCAAATACCTTTGCCGAGTATTCGCTGTAACGCCGGTGCGAACCACCGAGAAAAATAGCGTGCGGACACAACCGCTTGGCCTGGGCAATCGGCATCGCGGAATGAATACCATGCCCCCTCGCCGCATAAGACGCCGCCGCAACAACTCCTCTTCCCTCAGGATCACCGCCCACCACCACAGGCTTGCCTTTCAGGGATGGGTCGAGCACCTCCTCCACCGATACGAAAAACGCATCCATATCCACATGCAAAATTTTGCGTAGTTCCGTATTCATTACCTAAACTTGCGTAAGACACCAATGACCACGCCCTGGATGGCAAAGTCGCCTTCACGGACGATGATCGGTTTCATATCCGGGTGGGCGGGTTGCAGACGCACCCGGCCTTTTTCCCGATAAAACCGTTTCAAGGTAGCCCGGTCGTTATCGATCAACGCCACCACCGTTTCTCCGTTTTCGGCTACATTGCGCCGTTCCACGATCACGTAATCTCCGTCCTGGATATGGTCTTCGATCATCGAATTGCCTTTGACCCTCAGGACAAAGATGTCCTTGTCCCCGGCATCAGGTAACAGGGCTATCACTTCACGGTGATCCAGCACCTCAATCGGCTCGCCCGCCGCGATATAACCCAGCAATGAGTATTCCGGTTTTTCCACCACTTCGATTGCCCGGCTCAGGTTATGTTGCTTGCGGATCAATCCCTTCTGTTGCAAATGGACCAGATGCTTGTGCACCGTTGCCGGGGAACGGAGCTGGAACTGTTTGCCAATTTCCGCAATGCTCGGCGCATAGCCTTTGGAACGGATATGCTCCTTGAGATATTCGTAAATCTCCCACTGACGTTTGGTGAGATGCATCATTCACTCCCCTGGCTTTCTCATATCGCTCATACTAAGCGAAAAAAACACGAAAATCAAGCGGCGAGGCGCCGCAGCCAATAGGTCGATACCCGAATAACTCAACAATGCCCTAAGGCTTATAGCTATAGTTCGCTAATATTTCCTCAAGGCGTAGCCTTGTGGTATTTTTGAGGTGTATGGCAGAGAAACTGAAAATACTGTTTTTGTGTACCGGCAACTCGTGCAGAAGCCAGATAGCAGAAGGCTGGGCCCGGCATTTGAAGAGCGACTCCATCCAGCCATTTTCAGCCGGACTCGAGGCGCATGGGCTCAATCCTAACGCGGTGCAGGTGATGCAAGAGGCCGGGGTCGACATCACCGGTCAGAAGTCACAAAAGGTGAAGGAAGTGAAAACCATTCCGTTTGATTTCGTGATCACCGTATGCGGGCACGCCGATGAGAATTGCCCGGTTTTCACCTGTGCCACCACGGTGGTGCATTACGGATTTGACGACCCACCGAAACTTGCACAAAATGCAAAAACAGAAGAGGAAACCCTGGATCATTATCGCAGGGTACGAGATGAGATTCGCGCCTTCGTAGAAACCCTGCCAGGAATCTTGCGGTGACAATATGAAAAAGATTATCTTTTTGCTGACTCTTGCATTATTTGTGAACTATTCCATTAGTGTCCCGAGTCCGGCGACGGGCTGGAGCGTACAAAACATCATGGCTCCGTTCCCTCAGGACACCACCACGCGTATTACCATCGTCGGTGATACCGGAACCGGTGAGCGGGCTTACGCACCGGGTTTTTCTGCCGTGCAAAAAGCCATGCAGGAAACAATGCCGGATGCGTTATTGCATCTTGGCGATTTCGTTTACCAGCCGGAACTGTTTCCCGACTCCTGCCCGGACCGATACATAGAAGAAATCAAAAAAACTTTGGTCGCGCCTTA
>Ga0115002_10008767_pt1 | contig 11149 bp, 10 predicted proteins | sample ArcticOcean_MG_C_8_FD_89576 | JGI IMG/M metagenome (GOLD analysis project Ga0115002, IMG submission 89576) | Marine microbial communities from western Arctic Ocean - ArcticOcean_MG_CB11_86 | ecosystem: Environmental > Aquatic > Marine > Oceanic | place: Arctic Ocean: Canada Basin | collected... | reverse complement strand
GTGCGCGCCGTGAAAAAGGAGAATCCTTGGCCGCGAGAATCCGGTGCTCCTCGAGCCCAAGTTGTCGCAGGGAGTCCGCCTTTACATGGGCATTCTCGAGTTCACGCTTGCGGGCAAGACTCAACAAACACTCCGCCAGCAAGAACTGGGCGCGGGCGACGTCCGGGTCGTCTGGATAGGAAGCCACGTAGGTTTCGAAGGTGTTTACGGCGTTGTCGAAATCCTGATGTTGGTGCAGGGTAATAGCGAGGTCGAACAAAAGAGAGCGACGAGACCGCCCGTTGAGATTATCTATCGAAGCCTGGTTTACTGCACGACCATACGCTCCCTGGTCGCGGATCGTGAACTCGCTCAGCAGTTCGATGCGTTCGCGCACACGGCGGGCATAGTTGTGATCGGGGAAGCGCTCTAGAAACAGACGGTATTCGTCCAAGGCGCGGTTGGTTTCACCGGCGCCCTCAAACGCCGCTGCCAGGCTGCGCTGTATGTCGGGCTGCAAGTGCATCGCTGCATTCCGCAGGCTTTCGAACAGCTGAATCGCTCTAGCGCTCTGCCCCGCTGAATCATACAACTTGGCCAATTGCAGTCGAACCCAGTCGACTTGCTTTACCTCAGGAAAAGCAGCCCCCTGGCGGTCGGCCTCCGATAGGTAATGGTCGTAGCGCACAGAGGCGCGTGTATAGTCACCCTGGTGCCAGTACAGAGAAGCCAGCTCGCGCACCGCCATGGCCCAGACCAGGCGAGAGACGGGTGAGGCGGCAGCCGCTGCGGGGCTGTTGCGCTGGACCAGGCGCAGGAAGATGGGAACAGCCTTGCGGGCGCGACCTGTACGACTGTATGTCGTGGCCAAGCCCACATTAGCCAAGGCTAATGTCCCGGAGGCGGCGGCCGATTGCGATGTCACTTTTTTGTACATTTCGACCGCGCGCTCGAATTGCTCAGACTCGCGCAGGGCGTCAGCAAGGCCCAGGTGAACGAGGTTTATCCAATCGACACTGGTCGATCGCCTCTTGGCCGCCTCGGAGTAGGCGGCAACGGCCTCGTCGAACCGTTTCTGTGCGAAGTGGTACCGAGCAAAATCCACTAGAGCGCTATCAGCGTGAGCAGAGTCAGCGAAGCGCTTGACCAGATGTTTCATCGTCTGGCTGGCCCGTGCCCCTTGATTGAGGGCCAGCAAGATCCGCTGCGACAGCAATAGTGCGTCCCGGGCCTGTTCGCTTTCTGATGCGGTCTCATCGATTTGCCCCAACAGCCGCAAGGCCTCGCCGCTGTCTCCTTGCGCAAAGCGGAGTTGAGCCAGAAGGTACCGAGCAGTGAGGGCGGTAACGTGGGTCGAATACTCAGTAATCACGCGGCGATAAACGCGGGCGGCCTCGCCAAAGTTCTCTGCAAGTCGGTAGTTGGAGGCCGCCTCGAGCAAGGCGTCTGGTGCAAAGGTATTCTGGCTGAATAGGCGTTGAACCTCCTCCAGCGCGACCGCAGCCGGAAGAAATTGGCCCAACTGACTGAGGCAACCTGCGCGCTCTCGCCGTGCATCGGCCGCACTGAGATGCTCGGGGTGGCGCTCATAGAATCCAGCGTAAGCCCCAACAGCCTCATCACAGCGGGCCCCTCGAGAATGAGAACGGGCCAGCATTAACCTGGCCTCGGGCAGCCTGGCATCTGTTGGGTAATTGCGGATGAAGTCGGTGAACTTCCTGGCGGCAAGGTCCCAGTCGCCATCACGGAAGGGGGTGCGACACAGAGCAAAATCGTCCTCGGCATTGCGCTCGCCGAGCGCGGCGATTGGGAAGCACAAAAGAAGGCAACACAAGCCGATCACGGCGCCACCCAGGTGCCGCTTTACTGGCTCTTTTTTCTGATGTTGTTCCAAAATAGACATGCCGAGTTGCAACCGATAAAAAGGGACCGGACCAAGACCGCACATCGCAGCTATATGTCTGATATCATTATATGTTACGTAAGAACTTGAGAGGGGTCAAGAGCATGCCGAGACAGTCAGAAAGCCCTTACGGAGAATCGGTGCATGTCGAATTGGCACACGCAAAGGTCAACCTTGGGTTGAAGGTCCTGGGAACCCGGGAAGATGGCTACCATGACATCCTGAGTGTCTTCCAAAGTGTCACCCTGGCAGACCAGTTGTGGTTCCACCTTTCCGACCAGGCCCGGCTCAGCTGCAGCGACCCATCCCTGCCGACCAATGCGGACAATCTGGCCCTGAAGGCGTTGAGCCTGTTCCAGAATGAAGTTAGGGATAGGGCTTCCCTGCCGGCGCTGCACCTACATCTCGAAAAATCTATTCCAGTAGGTGCCGGATTGGGGGGCGGCAGCTCAGATGCGGCTGCCACGCTTCGGGGGCTAAATACGATCTGCGGGCAACCTCTAGATACACCCTCTCTATTGAGTCTGGCAGCCGTTGTCGGTTCAGACGTCCCCTTCTGCTTGCTGGAAGGTACTGCCCTGGTCTCGGGTCGCGGCGAGCGCATTGAGCCACTGCGCTGGGCATCAGCCCGTCCGTTTTATTTCAGCCTTGTCTTTCCCGAGGTTTTCGTTAGTACGAAATGGGCGTACGACAGCCTCGCCCCATGCTTGACGACTTTCTCGCCTTACCATAGGTTTATCAGCTCTTTGCGCGGCGGGCGCGTTGATATGACGGGTTTGCTGGAGGTGATCGAAAACGACTTCCAGTCCGTTGTCGAGCGAGCCAATCCCATCGTCGCTGAACTCGTGTCGGAGTTCGACCGTAAAGGAGCGCTATGCAGCTCCATGACCGGTACGGGCTCGACCGCGTACGGCATTTTTGACGACCGGATCGCCGCTTTGGCTGTTTGTGATGAGCTCAAGGCAGCGGGTCACAGGTCGTTTTTTTGTGAACTATACTGTCCGTGAATGAGCCGTTATTGAGTCACTTCATAGGCAGCACCGACGTACCGGTTGCCCGGTCGTTCAATTGGCAGGACAACGGATTTTGGGTCCGTCTATCGAGGTTCGAGTCCTCGCCGGGCAGCCATAAAAATTATCCAGTTTAAGCGTCAACTACACCAGGTAGAAAGAGGTCATTCGCCATGCCGGCAGCACAGATGAAGGTGTATCAGCGCGAGGAAATCGAGCTGGAGGTTTCCGTTCGAGAGGAAAAGGGCAAGGGAGATGTGGGTCGCTTGCGGCGTGAACAATCGATGCTGCCAGGAGTGGTATACGGCCACAATCAGGAACCCGTCTGCTTTAAGATTCCCCAGCGCACTCTGCAACGCGCTCTGGGTCACGGGGGGGCCGATGCCGTCTTCTTGTTGACCATAGAGGGTAGTGAAACAAGCAAAGAGCGCGCCGTGGTCCGTGAGATACAGTACCACAAGGTTATGGACCATATCATGCATGTGGACATGCTCCGCATCGATCCTACCGAGACGCTGCGAGTCGACGTGCCCATAGTAACAACAGGGATTCCGGTTGGTGTGCGCACGGGTGGAGGTGCTCTGCAGCAGACGTTGACCCGGGTCGAGATGATATGCCTGGCATCGGAGTTGCCGTCGAGGATGGAGGTCGATATCTCCGATCTACAGATCGGCGAAAGCATTCATGTCGCCGACCTGTTGGAGCAGGATCCACGGATCAATACGGATTCTAGTGTTACGATCGTCTCCGTGCTGGCACCGCGTCTAACCGTCGAAGAAGAGCAAGAGCGCGATTCGGAGGACGATGATGATGACGAAGAGGACGCCGACCCCAAGGCAGCCACGGAAGCTGCCACGGAAGGGGACTAGGGGAGCCGAAACGGGTGGGCGTGTCGATCGTAGTCGGTCTGGGAAATCCGGGTGGACAATACGCTCTCACGCGACACAATGTCGGCTTTATGGCTCTGGATCGGTTGGCCAAGCGCCGTTCCCGAACATGGTCGGAATATGGCACCGCCAAGACGCTCAGTTTGGTCGCCTCAGCCGACTTCGATGGCTATCCGGCCTTGTTGGTGAAGCCGCAGACATTCATGAATGCCAGCGGCAAGGCGGTCGCACAACTGCGCCATCAAGGAGAATTTGAGCCGTCGAATCTGCTCGTAGTATTTGACGACTTTCACGTGGAGTTTGGGCGGCTGAGGTTGCGCCGCCAGGGCAGTGATGGTGGCCACAATGGCCTGGCGTCCATCATCGCTGAAGTTGGCAGTGAGGATATCCCTCGCCTGCGCATGGGCATAGGCCCACTGCCGGACGAAGGCGAGGAAGTCGATTTCGTACTCTCTGAGTTCGGACACGACGAAAACCTGGAGCAGCTGGTAGACCGGGGATGCAAAGCTGTTGAGCACTGCATCGCCGCTGGCATAGACGCAACAATGAATCAATTCAATGGATGTGCGCCCCTCTAAGCAGGCGCGTCGTCCGTTCACCTGATGCAGGAGATCTAAGTTTATATAATGGACGCCTGGATAGCTGGTGTACCGTACTTCGGATTGGTCGGGTTGGTGATGGCCTTTTTGATCTACGTCTACATCAAGAAGCAGGATGCGGGCACTCCGCAGATGACGGCCATCTCAGATGCCATTCACGAGGGCTCGATGACGTTTCTGCGCCGAGAGTATTCCATTCTTCTGGTTTTTGTCCTCATCGTATTTGCCCTTCTCTACCTGTTCGTCGAATCGCGCACCGGATGGGCATTTCTCGCCGGTGCGGGTTGTTCAATCGTCGCCGGTTTCTCGGGGATGAAGGCTGCAACTCGAGCAAACGTCCGTACCACTCAGGCGGCGAACACGAAAGGCCAGGGAGCTGCTCTGGGCATCTCTTTTGCCGGCGGAGCCGTGATGGGTCTGGCCGTGGCTAGTCTCGGCCTCGTCGGTATCGGGATACTCTGTAACCTGTTCGGGGTATGGGAGAATCACACCAACGCCACCGTCGTTAGCGGTTTCGCCATGGGCGCGTCCTCGATCGCATTGTTTGCTCGTGTGGGTGGCGGGATTTTCACCAAGGCCGCTGATGTCGGCGCCGACCTGGTCGGCAAGGTCGAACAGGGGATACCAGAGGACGACCCGCGCAATCCAGCCAGCATCGCAGATAACGTTGGCGACAACGTTGGCGATGTCGCCGGCATGGGAGCGGACATTTTCGAATCCTACGTTGGCTCTGTAATCGCTACCATCGCCATCGCTGCCACCGCCTCGCTGGCCCTACTCACTAAACTGGCACCAGGCCTTGAGGTCGCTGAAGCCCGCACCGCGGCCATGAGTTATCCGCTGCTCGTGATCACGATCGGCATGGTGGCCTCAGTTTTGGGGATTGTTGCCGTCAAAGTCATGCAAAACCTGAACCCGGCGGCCGCCTTGCGTTACTCATCGTGGCTATCGGCTCTGGCGATGATATTTGGTGCCTACTGGCTTTGCGGCGAGCTCGGCCTTTCATACGGAACTTTCTGGGCAGTCTTCTCCGGTAGTGCCGTTGGCATTGTCATTGGTTTGCTCACCGAATACTACACTGGGGGCAAGCCGATACGGGATATCGCCGAGGCCTCCAAAACCGGGTCGGCGACCAACATTATTACGGGCTTTGCGGTCGGCATGGAAAGCGTCGCCTTGCCAACGATTGCCATCGCCGTCGCGATTGGTCTGGGTTTCCACTTCGCCGGTCTCTATGGTATTGGCATCGCCGCCGTCGGCATGCTGTCGACGGTCGGTATCACCATGTCCGTCGACGCTTACGGACCGATCGCCGACAACGCGGGCGGCATCAGCGAGCAAGCCCAGTTGGGTGAAGAGACTCGCAAGATCACGGATAGTCTTGACTCCCTCGGCAACACAACGGCAGCGATGGGCAAGGGGTTTGCCATCGGCTCCGCAGCCTTGACGGCACTGGCGCTGTTTTCCGCCTATACGTCCGCCGTGCGGAACGCCAGTGGCGCGGAAGTCGTTATCGATGTCACCACACCAGGTGTTGTAATTGGTCTTTTCCTAGGTGCCATGATTCCATACCTGGGTGCGGCTTTCACGGTAAAGTCGGTCGGTAAAGCGGCCTTCCAGATGGTTGAAGAGGTCAGGCGTCAATTCCGTGAGATTCCCGGCCTGATGGACGGCACCGGAAAACCCGACACCAAACGGTGTGTCGAAATCAGCACCAACGCCGCACTGAAGGAAATGGTTCTGCCGGGAATGACCGCCCTGCTGGCCCCCGTCATCGTCGGCTTTGTCCTGGGGCCAATAGCGTTGGGTGGCATGCTCGCAGGGGCAACCGTCAGCGGCGTCCTGCTCGCCTTGATGATGGCGAACAGTGGCGGTGCCTGGGATAACGCGAAGAAGTGGATCGAAGAAGGTAATCTCGGCGGCAAGGGGTCCGAACCGCACAAGGCCGCCGTTGTCGGCGACACCGTTGGTGATCCGTTTAAAGACACCTCCGGCCCTTCAATGAACATCCTCATCAAGCTCATGTCGGTTGTTTCACTGGTTTTGGCGCCGCTCTTCGTTCAGTACGGGCTCAGGCTTTTTTAAAAACCATACGAGAGAGAACAGATGGATAAAAAATACGAACTCGTCTGCATCATCGACCCTCAAGTCGGTGACGGAGGCTTCGACCCGATCATCGAAAAGTACCAAGCCAAACTTGAGGAACAGGGCGGCGAGATGGTCAATCTGGACAAGTGGGGAACGCGCAAGCTGGCCTTCGTCTCCGTTAGTATGAAGCGCCGTCAGCATGGCTATTACGTCTGCTACCAGTTTACCGCGCCCCCAGGTGACTTCGAATCGATCCAGAACGAAATGAAACTGGACGAGGACATTTTGCGGTACCTCCTCATGACCATACCCGGGGAGTTCGTGCGAGTACCTGCACTAGCCCCCGATACGGTGTACGTGCGGGAGCGCGAAGAACGGTTTTCGCGAGGCAGAGGAGGGCCACCAGGCCGCCGTCCAGATCGGCCAGACAGCAGGCCTCGACCCGCCGGTGATTCGACTGAAGATGCCGCGGAGGCTGGTGACAGTGAAGACGTCGCCGTTGAGACTTCTGACACCGCAACGGAGACGGTTACGCCGCCCGTTACATCGTCAGCGGCCGAGCCAGAGATTCCGGCCAAGCCAGAGACTCCGGCCAAGCCAGAGACTCCGGCCAAGCCAGAGACTCCGGCCGAGCCGGTAGAAGAGCAAGCGGCCGGCGACAGCTGAGACGAAGTTTTTTGTTCGCCGAAGGGTTCTTCGTCAACCGCACCTTGCATGAGGCGCTACGATGTCGACGTTAGTGAGTCTTTTGCTGGTCTCCGTGACGTTGTTGGCCTGTCGACGATACGGTGTGCGCAGCATTCTGCCGTTCGCCGCCATCCCGGCCCTGATCTACGTGAGCGGGATTTTCGGGGGTCCGGATTTCATGCTCATAGCTGCGGCTCCCTTCATCGGCCTGCTTGCTGGCCACCAGCTCGAACGGGACAGGCCATACGGCCAGGTAATTGCCGCGGCCGCACTTCCCGGATTGGTCATGGCGATCCCCTTTTTGGTGGATCTGATGTCGGGGGTAGGGCAGGACCCCGAGTTCGCGGATCAGGTTGCCGCGCAGTTTGGGGCGGCCGGATTTGACATGATTGAGGGGGAGGAATACAGGGCAGAGGCGCAGGCACTCACCCTCGAGATAATGTACCGGCTGAAACCGGCCGTTTTCATCATCTCCGCATTGTTGACCGCGGTCTTGGGGTATCGCCTCGCGTGGTCGGTGGCTCCCAAGCTCGATCTGGCATTGCCGGTGGCACCGCTGGTGCAGTATTGGCGGCTCTGGGATACGTTGATCTGGGGATTCGTCACCGCCACAGCGATTGCTTTGTTGGGAACAGGTGCCATTCGCGATCTGGCTCTAAATATCATGTTTGTGATCGCGATGTTGTATGGAGTCCAGGGATTCGCCCTGGCCAGGCACTTTGCCAAGCGCATGTCCGTGCCTGTCTATTTGGAGTTGCTATTTTATGGCTCCCTGATGCTGAGCCCCGGGCTTGGCGTGCTTTTTCTAACCGGGGCCGGCCTTATGGAGACTTGGTTCGATTGGCGACGGCTATCCCATCGCCGCGAACCCGTTGAGGAGGAGAGCCAAAATTGAAAGTCATTCTGCTAAGAGATGTGGAACGAGTCGGCCAAGCCGGAGAAATCGTCAAGGTTGCTGATGGCTTCGCGCGCAACTTTCTAATTCCCCGGGACCAGGCTTTGTTGGCGAGTGATTCTAATGTCGCCCAATTCGAGTCGCGTCGTCGACAACATACGGCGGCAGCAGACCGCGAAGCGCGGGCTGCTGCCCAGGTAGCACAAGAGCTGGAGAAGGCTTCAATCACTGTTCAAGTCAAGGTGGGGGAAGGCGACAAGCTGTTTGGTTCCGTTACCGCACAGCATATCGCAGACCTACTCAAAGAGCAGGGCCATGAAGTCGATCGACGCACGATCGACCTTGAGGAGCCTATTCGCACACTGGGCGTTTACAATATCCCCGTTCGACTTCATCCCGAAGTCACGGCCACAGTTAAACTTTGGGTCGTTAAAGAGTAGCCCCAAATCCTCCATGTGGTTCGCTCTGGTAGCGGTATTTCTAGCAGTGGCCATTGGGGCATGTGCGCCTCAAGAGCAACCCGGACCCTACGAGCAAGAGGAGGCGGCGGCATGGCGGGTTGTCAACCGCAGCCACAGGGGTCAGGATGGCATCTTCGTGCAAGCGACGCTGCGAACATTCGCCTACGAGATCGCCAGCCTGTATTCGCGAGCCGAGGCCGAAGAACTCGATCAGCAGCAACTAGAAAGTAGACTCAGACAGTTCGTCCACATGTTCATCGATGCACGCTATCCCGATGGCGATGGCACGGATATCAACAACCTTTTTTTCCAATATCTCATCTACGTCAACCCGGCTTTCGACGCTGCCAATCCGCTGCAGCGGCAACTGTTCAACAATTGGCGCGACGAGTACGTCCGTCGTCTCCTGGGTGTCATCTACGACTCGAAATACCCACTGCTTCGAAGCAAGTACGACGAACGCTGGGGGCCGACCTTGTATAGTCGCCTGGTGTTTAATGTGTACCTCGACAATACCGAGTCGGACATCAATCCCCTTCACGTGGCTGACATTGGTAACCAGACGTTTCTTGTCGACGAGCGTGGCAATCGCTACAGTCCCAGCGGCCTGGCCGGACCGTACCCGTATGAATTCGACAGGCCGCAGGAAGAAAATCTGAAGGGCAAAACGGTGTACCGTCTGTTCTTTCCCAACCGAAAGTCGGATCGCATTACGCCCATAGTCGGGCCCGAATCAACATTCATCGAGTTGGTTATTGAGGGGCTTGGGGAGGAACCGACAAGGCGGTTGAGGTGGGACCTTCCCTTGGAGTATTCGAATCCAGCAAATCGACGAATCCCTTCGCGATTGATGGACATCCCTGTGCCGATAGAAGGGTCTCAGTAATCTCTCGTGGGGTAGGCGTGGGTAAATGAATAGACACCCGCCACCAAACGATTGGGAGCGGATGGGAGCCTGGTGGCCTCCGCGGACTTCAAATCCGTTGCGGTGTCGCGACAGTGGCGCTGGGTGGGTTCGATTCCCACACGTTCCCGCCAAAAGTCAACCCGTTGTAACACACGGCCTTACGTCGATGAAAATGGCGTAGGGCCGTTCTCTTGTCACGGCACAAGGACGCCTTCCAGAACTGTCTATTGGGCCGTTTGTGCCAATTGTGTGCCAAACTGCTGCGCTACCTACCTGAAAGATCGCTCTGGATCAGGGGGTGTTAGGCTCTGCAGACCCAGGCTGGAACTACAAAACGCATGCGCGTTCAAAGACCCTTCACCTTCGCATGCTTCAACGACCAGTCCAACACGCCATCGTCAGAACACGACTCAATGTGCTGCTGTGGCTTGCCGAGCAGATCAAACTGTGTCCAGCTACCGTCGTCGTGAAGGAACCAGAGTTCGGTGGGCGGACCTGGGAGTACGGTGAGTGTCGGGACGCAGCCTGCCATGGCACGAGTGTAGTCGGTGAGGTTGGAGCGTCAAGAGGGCGGTGGGAGAGGTGGGGGAGAAGGGGATGGACCTCAGTTAAGCAGCTCGTTAAATCTATCTTTCTGCTTGTTGTACTCGACCATCTCTATGTTCGCCCTGAGTAGCGCATCCTCATCGGTGGCATCACTTCTCAAATACTCCAATGTTGCACTCAGCGCACTCACCAGAGACTGAACGGCCCCGCGAAAAGTGCTATGAGCTGTGTTGTACTGCGAAGGTGGATTCAACCTGCCGAGAGCTATTACCACATTGTTCGCCCGAGTCAGCAGCTTGCTAAATTCAGTTGTGGCGTGTTCGACGTTGGAGGTTGCGTTCCATATCTGGAGTTGGCCATTGGTGTCATCTACGATAACCTCGGTCAGGCGCACCTGTCTGTTCAGTTCGTCTGTGTAGTCGTCTGGAAAGGTGTTGCTGACACTGCCGGGGTTACCAGCGGAAGATTCAGGGTTAACGAGATAGGGGTCGTCATCACACGCCAACAAGGGGATGATACCCAGTAGGACATACGAAAGCTTCATGTTCGACCTCCAAATCTGGGACATTCAACGCGCCACATCGAGCGATGACGACGAGGATAAGTCGGGGGGTCCCCGGTGCAAGAGACTCCGAAAGGACTCAGAATGAAGAGAGTGGCAATGATTGCGAGCATGGCAGCAAAGGGGATCGATGGGCCAGAGTTTGGCTGAACGGATTGTTAGGAGTTGATCACTGCCCATCTGAGGCCAATATGAGGCTCAGAATCGACGATCGCTCGTCGGTACTGTTATGGGACCCGTACCGCACTACGCTCGCCAGTCAGAAACGGCTCAGATTGGCCTCATTCCAGTTTTCAGGACAGATCGAGCCTGAGCGTCCTGTTTACCGGACAGAGTCCGAAACTTACGATTACCGGCCCTCTTCCACGACCCGACCCTCCATCACCTCATTCTGCTCCAGCCTTTCGCTTTCCTCCGCCGTAACCAGGAATCCGTCAATCCTGTTCTGATAGAATCAGGCGGATCAGCGTCTGGGCCGGCTGCATGTCTTCGGTCTGGACGAACACCTTTGACCTGCCCCCCTGGAATGTTCCCATTTCCCGAGTTAGGATTTGGGACACACAAGGGGGTTAGTATGTCGAGAAAGCGTTACAGCGCAGAGCCGATCATCGGCCACCTTCGTCAG
>Ga0115002_10008765_pt1 | contig 11150 bp, 7 predicted proteins | sample ArcticOcean_MG_C_8_FD_89576 | JGI IMG/M metagenome (GOLD analysis project Ga0115002, IMG submission 89576) | Marine microbial communities from western Arctic Ocean - ArcticOcean_MG_CB11_86 | ecosystem: Environmental > Aquatic > Marine > Oceanic | place: Arctic Ocean: Canada Basin | collected... | reverse complement strand
ATGGCGGAAACTTTCACGACGCCCTGAGCCTGTGGTAGAAACACCATAATGCTTAGCTGATATACGGTCGTGAAGATAGTTTTTGAGCACACCGTTTTCGATGAGTGTGGTACGTTCTGTCGGTTGGCCTTCGTCGTCGATGTTGAGGGCACCCCGATCATTGTCTTGGGTGCCGTCATCTATAATTGTCACAAAGTCGGGCGCAACTTTGGTGTTGAGCATGGTTGAATAGATGGATGTGCCTTTGCGGTTGAAGTCGGCCTCTAGGCCGTGTCCGATGGCTTCATGAAGCAAGATGCCTGAGGCGCCTGCAGCTAAGACTACGGGCATCTCACCTGCAGGGGGGCGACGTGCTTCAAAGAGGATCATGGTGCGATCGACAGCTTTTTGACACACTTGGCGGATGTTGGGCTCGCTAAACCAATGGATGCCTTCTCTGCGTGATACCGATGCGCCATTGCTTTGACGCACGCCATCTTTTAGTGCGGTGACCGAACTATACAATGTGGCCATAGGACGGCGGTCGGTTGCAAAGGTGCCATCGCTGGTCACAATGAGGATACGCTCGTCGCTGTCTGACCATCGGATAGATACCTTTTCAACAGCAGGTTCCATTTGTCGAATAATCGTTTCCGCTTGGGTAACAAGAGGAAGTCGTTCGGCAACATCTACCTGATCCCAGTCACGGTTAATGGGATAATAATTACCAGGTGATTGCAATTGAACGTGCTGAGGGGGCACTGTTTGTGTGCCTTCTGCAATGGCCGCTGCCGTGCGTGCAGCGGCTTTCATGGCATCGATGTCTAAATTTTCGCTGTATGCATAACCGACTTGGTCTCCAAATACTGCCCGGATGCCAACACCTTGTTCGATATTTGTGTTGGCCCGTGAGATAATGCCGTCTTCTAAGCTTAGAGATGTTGTTTTGGTATGCTGAAAATACAAGTCTGCAAAATCAGCACCGCGCGACAGGGCTTCTGTTAGAATGTGTTGTGTGGTGGTTTCATCTATGCCAAACCAGCGCGCAAAAGGGTTTTGATCAAACATCTAAATCTCCTTGATTAGGCATAAAAAACAAAAAGACGGAGCTTCCCCGATAGCTCCGTCTTGACAGCATCCAAATCTTTAGATTTGGCATTCTATCAAATATAGCAAAAAGGGGACACTTTATTCACACAAATTTTGGCAATTTTTGTAGGTATTTTCTGCAATCTTGTAGGTACTTATGCGTACAAATTTCTTTTTTATCGATCTGTGAGTGGAATGAGACCCGTCATAATGGCGTAGCGTGTGAGATCGGCTTGGCTGTATCGGTCGAGTTTTTTACAGATGCGGCGTTTATATGTATGCACCGTACGGGGTGACAAATCCATCTCTTCTGCAATTTGTGTTGCCGAATCTCCCAGTGCCACACGGCGCAAGACTTCCATCTCTTGTGTTGATATATTGATTTCTGTAGGCGGACGATAGGCCAAAAAGCGCTGTTCTTTGAGCAGTCGGAGCGTTTTGAGCTGGGCTGAAATGAGTTCCAACAAGGGCATTGTGTCTTGTATCCAATCTAAGGCTGTTTCGGCTTCGTTTAATGGACACGCACCTGATAATACTGCGACACATTCGCTGCTGTATTGCAGGCGTTCAAAGAAGGCCACTTTGTTTTCCCATTTTTCTGGTTTGTGGTCTGGGCGCGATTGAACATATTCATCTTGTCCATCTACAACGACAATGCGACCCTTTCGAGCAGAATAGCACAACATAGAATTTTTATCTGTGAGTTCTTCACGCCAATTTAGCTGCCGTTTTACACTGGGTGTCGAACGAGGCGTTAAACGTCCATCTTCCGTGAGGTTGTTAAAACTGGCTATGCGTACGACTTCGAGATAGTGTCGATCTTCATAAATCACAGCCAGCACCAAAGAGCGAATGCGTGCTGCACGAATGAGTTGTTCTGCCATAACGTCCAAGATACGTTCTTCATCTTCTAAGGGTAATACAAGACTGCCGACAATCGAAAAAGTTTGATACAAACGATCTTGTTTTTCGAGAAAGGTGTCATAGTTTTCGGGGGTGATCACAGTGTTTCTCCAGCGTTGATTATTTGCGATGGTGTGCTTGACGATCTAATCGGTCTCGTAATTCTTCAGCAGTATCAATGACGGGATCAATAAGATGTTTTTCAACCCATTCGCGCCCCGTATGGTGCTGGTATAACGGCAGTTGATCAGATTCAAAAGCGGTTTGATAACTTTGGGCTGTTTCGGATAATTTCTCGTTTGAATCGATTATGATTTCTTGTTTTGAGAAGCTGGCGTGCCACAACAAGGCCGAGATCTGGTAGGCGCGTCTTGCAAGGTTTTCGTCGGGGGTGATATGGGGCGTGTTTTTATCATTGAGCAAGGCGACTTTTTGCCAAATGTGTTCATATGGGCGAAATGCTAACAGGGGGATATCTGTGTTGTCAATGCGCAACATCTCCCGGTCGCGTTGATAGTCTGCTTCAATCGTAAAGGGCTTTCCGTCTGCGTGACCTGAGATCATTAGTTTTTTTTGTTGGCGTGTTGGAAAGTGTTGCTGGTCGAATCTTTTAAAATTGGTGATCACGTCCATACGAAATCCCGATGTTGTGAGTGTGCCATAAAACCGACCATCGGGTATGGTGTCGTAATCTGAAGATGGCGCATCATAAGGTGAGGATTCGCCAACGGCAATGAGCCCCTTGGGAAAGACGCTGTCGAAGTGGGTGATGTCATAAGAAAGCGTTTCACCCCGCAAGACCAACATGAGAGCCAGGCTGTGAATGGATTCTTGGTATTGAATGGGTTCCATGAATTTTTTGTTTCGATCATTGCGACGCGATTCCCGATTTTTTTCAAATACAGACTTCATGTATGAAATGGTGACATTTTGATGTGATCGTAAGTATTGGATGATGTGTTCGGTGATGGGGTTGTAAACGAGCAGGAAGTTGTAGCGCATGGTGGCCGAACTGTTTGCAAGGGCGTTTACCAATTGATCACATATGTGTGGGTCTCGTGCTCGCGCCATGGGTTTTTCAGAAAATATAAAACGCCCATCCGGAATCAAACGCGCAAGATAAGGTGTGCGATGGTTGGGTTGTAAGGCCAAGTAGTGGATATCGGCTTCAATGTCACAAAAAGCGTCGATGGTGTCTACTGTTGTGAAGTTTGGCCGATGGAGAAGGTCATCTTGCATTTGTGGATCTATACCATATACCTGCATGCCCAGGGCAAGTGCTGCTTGGGTCATGTGGGTGCCGATGTAGCCACTACAACCGGCAATGGCAATGGTTTTGGGTGTGTTCATAAGTAAAGTGAGAGGTATAAGGGTATTGGTTATTTTAGGTCGACAATGACGGGGGCGTGATCAGATATTGTGAGCCCCCCTTCACGATGAATATAAGATGAGTGGATCCGTTTGGCTGCAGCCGCATTACCAAGTAAGTAGTCGATCCGCCAACCGCGGTCTAATTCACGCGCTTTGCCCCTATTTGACCACCACGAATAGGGGCCTTGTATATCACCTACGTTTTCTCGCAAAAAATCATGCCACCCCGAGTTGAGCAAGTCGCCGATCCAGGCGCGTTCGTGTGGCAAGAAGCCCGATGCATTTTCGTTTCCTTTGGCATAGAAAATATCGCGTGCGGTGTGTACGATATTAAAGTCACCCCCTATTAAGACGGGTGTGCGTTTGCGTTTGAGTTTGTCTGCCCAGGGACGAAATTCAGCCATCCATTCTTCTTTTTTCTGTTGTCGTTCATCTCCTGAAGAACCCGATGGCAAATAGACACTGACCACGTCTACTTGGGCTGTTGAGACATGAAGCACACGACCTTCTGTGTCTTCTGTTCCAATGCCACGCGTTTGTTTTTTTATTGGGTCACGAGACCAAATGGCAGTGCCAGCATATCCCTTTTTTTGCGCGGGGTGCCAAACGACATGCCATCCGTCGGGGTTTGCCCATTCACTGGGGAGTTGTTCTGGAAGGGCTCGAACTTCTTGAAATAAGATGATGTCGGGGTTGAGCGTATTGATGTGGTCTTGAATACCTTTGCGAATAGCGGCACGTAAGCCGTTCACATTCCAAGTGATGATGCGCATAAATAACTTACTCCAGGTTAGTATCCTATTTAGAAACGAGTGTTTTAAGATAATGCCTGTGATCAATAAAATCAATGTCTCACAATATGTGTGATTTTTTGATGTAGGGGTAGAACGTTTTGTGATAGGTGTACTGTTTTGATCATGGCGCAATATTTGATAAATATATGCGTAAATTGTTTTAAAATATAAACTTAAGTATTTTTTTCTGGAAAGCGATGTTTTTGGCACAAGGGTTGCCATGTTATCGGGCATCTGCCTCCTGCCCCGTGAGCACACACAAGTGGTCTCGCGAGACAGGAGAGAGAAAGACAATCTCTCCGACCTGTTATTGTGAAAGGGTGCCCCGATGGCAACTGCTTCTGTTTGGGATAGCGAAGTTTTAGACATTTATTTTCAAGATATTTCTAATGCTGTGCCTCTGCCGTCTGAAGAGGAAGTGCGATTGGCCAAGTTGATTCACCAGGGTGATGAAGATGCTCGGAATGAACTGGTGGCTGCCAATTTGCGTTTTGTGGTGCGTGTGGCCAGTGAGTACCAAAACTGCGGTTTGCCTTTAGAAGATTTGATTGGTGCAGGCAATGTGGGTTTGATTCATGCTGCCGAACGATTTGATGAAGAGCGTGGGTTCAAGTTTATTACCTATGCGCATTGGTGGATCCGGCAGGGCATATATAATGCGATTACATTGGAGTCTCGTTTGGTGCGTTTGCCGGCCAATCGGGTGAAGTTGCTCAGTAGCATTACCAAGCTTTTAAGGCAACTCGGGCAGGCCAATGTAACCGATCCTTCATCTGAGTTTATTGCACAGGAGTTGGGTGTCTCTGTCGAGATGATAGAAGATACGCTTTTGCGTGCCCAAGATGTGTGTTTACTTGATGCCGATGTAGATGAAGAGGATCATGCGCCTATCAATGTGTTGTCTGATGATGCACAAGCGTTGCCCGATGCTGATGTGATCGCCCATTCGGATCGACGACTGATAGAAAGGGTATTAAATACGTTAGAGGATCGAGAGGCGCAGGTTTTGCGTTTGCACTTTGGTTTGGAAGGACAAGAGCCACGCACGTTGGCACGTATTGGTAAAGGGTTGGGTTTGACCAAAGAACGTGTGCGGCAAATCAAAGAGAAAGCGTTGAGTAAGTTGCGACATCCACTGCGGCGTGGTCATTTGAATGAAGTGCGAGATGCCGGGTAATATATGTGATCTAAAAAGGGGGTTGGGCTTTGGCCCGACCCCCTTTTTGTTTTTGGCAAGCATTATGGTTTTGGGAGTGCGTCGAGCGCTTGGCGGTATTTTGCTTCTTGAGGAGCCAATCCGATGGCTTGGCGAATGTGCATTCTTGCTTTTTCTATATCACCTTGCATGTGATAAGTTTGGCCAATCAGATACCAAGTATTTGCATTTCTAAGGTTGAGGGACATCGCTTTTTCAAATAAAGGCAAAGCTTCTTGAGGGCGATTTTCTAAGAGGGAAATTTCACCGAGGTTTTGATAGACGAGATCGAATTCAGGCAATAGGGTTATCACTTGGTTGTAGGCGTTCTTGGCATCGGTGTATTGTTTTTTTTTCTGGAATGTTTGCCCCAGCAGATACCAGCTTTCAGCTAAGGTTTTGGGTATCCACTTGGGGGTGCCCCCTGATTGTGCATACAATGCCAAGCTATGTTCCAAATATGAAATGCCTTCATGATACAAACCCGCTTTAGACAAACCCATTCCTATTTCGTCTGGTATGCCCCCAAACTGTTTTTCTAATTTTTGCCACAAAGTTTCAGCCTCTTGGCGTTGCCCAGCTTTTAAGAGGGTGTTAACCATCATGATTTGACTGAGGAGATAGTTGGGCCGCAGGTCACTGGCTTTTTGAAAGGCTTGCTTGGCTTCGTCCCAGTTTTGGGCTTTGTAGGCCTGAATGCCCGCAATGAGTGCGTGATCGGGATAGACTGGGTCGCGTTTGGTTTGTTCTTGCCACGATGCAATTGCTTGGGCGACGTTCCCTGTGCGTTTGTAAATGGTGACCTGAGGGTGGTCGTAGGCCGTTACTGTGGGGTCGGAATCGGTGTGGTGAAATGACCACCCAAAAAGAGAGGGTGAGATTTGAAATTGTTTGTGGATAACAAAGCCCAATTCGCCCATTTTAAGTTTGCGATAATAGGTGTGGCCAATGGGATATTGGGTGGATACACTGGCGAATTGACGGGTTCGGTTTTCGTCTATGGATATGATCCAATCAATCGTTTTTAAGAGGTCGTCGATGTAGGCGATTTGTTCCCAATAAGGAATGAATCCTTCTGTGTTGAGAAGGAAGTTTGCTTGGTCGGTTTTGATGCGATATTGATTGGGTGAGACCATCCATTGCGTCGAAAATCCGCCGCGTTCTGTGAGTACGCTGGCGTTTTTGGGGATGTTCTGACTGATCCATTGCGTTGCCACAATTCGGCTGTCTTCTTTGTCATAGATACTTGTAAATGTAAGGGCATAAACAATCGTTGGTATGGCAATTAAAATGCTGGTCAATGAGATGGCAAATTTGAATGTGAGGTGTTTTTGAAACCATTGCCCAATGAATAGGCTCGTGTAGGCACCTAAGATGCACAATGTGGGAAGCATGGGGGTTGTATAACGAATGGGTTTGGTGTGTAACCCACCTACCAATAAGAAGTAGGGTATGAGCCAGCTCAATAAAATGAGTCCAATGATAGAGCGCTGATGGATAACGAGCACGATGCCAGCGAGTGCCGCAAGTTCTAAAGGATAACCCAATGCATCGCGTAAGAGATGGGAAAAATAAAAAAGATAGGGTGTTGTGGAAAAGTCGTAGAGTGTCCAGATATGCACGCGTTCACCCCGTGCAATTTGCATGCTGGGTATGAGTCGGCGTGCATCGTTATCGCTGAAAAATAGGGCGGGGTCAAGGATGAGGAAGGGTTCGCAGATGAGCAATATTGTCACCCCAATTGCGACAGCAATCCCTATCCTTTTCCATATCTCAGGGGATCTGAAGTGCAAGAAGGCAAAGGTGAATTTTTTTGGCGCTTCTGCTTCTTTGTTTGCTTGTGATTTGTTTAAAAGATGGGCCATTAAAAAAGGGATGCCCATCCAAACGCCAACCAAACGGGTTCCTGTTGCCAACCCAATGGCGATGCCAAATGCGATGTAGAGGCGGGTTTGTGAGGCGGGTAAATGGATTGCAATATAGAGGGCGAGTGTTGCCCAAAACGTTAGGGATATGTCAACGGTGTAGTAGTGACTTTGTTGGATGTGTCCAGTGCAAAATGCAAGGAAGAGTGCGCTGAGTAGTCCTGTGGATGTATTGCCAATTTTGCGGCCAATTAAGAATACGAGGAAAACGGTGAGTGTACCTAAGAGGGCTGAGATGCTGCGCGCTGTGAGGTGGGTAAAATAAGTTGTGTTTTCTGTAAAGGGCGTGATATCGGCTAAGAAACCTATGGTGTGTGCCGTTGCGGCGAGCAGATACATTGGTGCTTTGCCATAAGAAGAAACGATGTCGCGCATGTTGTGGCCGATGTGTGCGGCACTTTCTATGAGGGTTTGTTCATCGGGGTGGAAGGCGTGAAATTGACCTGTTTGGTGGTTTGTACCCCAATCGAGGCCATAAAACCTCAGGCCTGTTGCGCATATGAGTATGGTGATTAAAATACCGAGATTTTTCCGGGTCACATTTGCTCCAGTGTATTTTTCTATGATGCGTATTTCTCGATATTCGGCAATTTGGACAAAAATGTGAAGCGCATAAAAAAGCCCATCCGTAATTTTTGATGGGCTTTTGCTTTGGGCATATAAGCTAATTGTTGATCATTTGGGACGGTTTGGTGTTGCGGGTTAGGCCAGCTGGAAGACCTTGGGAAAGGTTGTCAGGTTCTCACTGCCATTTTTTGTAACGACCACAAGGTCTTCTATGCGTACTGCGCCTCGGTTAGGATAATAGAGACCAGGTTCTACAGTGACAACATGACCTGCGCGCAGTGTTTGTGCTGTTTTGCTCATGCGAGGGGCTTCATGTATTTCTAAACCAATGCCGTGACCTGTGCCGTGAAAGTATCCTTGCATACGGCCATCTACTTCACCGGTTTTATAATTGCGGCTTTCAAAGAGGTTTACAATGGCCTCGTGAATGGCTTTGCCATCGGCGCCTTCTTTGATGCGTTCGAGCGCAATCTGCTGGCCTTCGAATACGGTGTCGTAGATGTTTTGCAGCGCGGTGGAGGGCTGACCTTTGACGACTGTGCGCGTGATGTCGGCAAAGTAGCCTGTGCGATTGTTTCGTGGGAATATGTCGATGATGATGGGTTGATGTGCCAATAAGGGGCCACTGCCTTCGTTGTGTGGGTCACAGGCTTGATCGCCACATGCTACAATGGTATGTGTGGCGCTGCATTCTCGTTTGAGCAAGATGGTGAGAATACAATGTTTGACCCTTTCCGATGTAAGTGGCTCATGGTTGAGGTAGAGGGTATTGTTTTGGATTTCTGATTGGCGAATGAGGTTAATGGCTGCTTCCATGGCAGCTTCTGTGTGTTGTTGGGTTTCTCGAATGTGGGCAATTTCTTCGGGTGTTTTGATTTCGCGTTCTGACCAATAAACGCTCTCTGGAAATGTGATTTCGTATCCTTTTGCGCGAAGGTTGTCGGCGGATGCGATGGGAAATGTGCGTGGAACATGGAGTTTATGAATGTTTTTTTCGATAAGGAGTTGGCATAAAGCGTCTAATGCCGTTAGGGATTCGGTGCCCGCGTTTTTGGCTCGTTCGAGATAATGGGAGAGAGAGAGGACTTGGTCAACACGGGATTGTGATTTTGCACGGTCGATTTCCAGATCTGACATGAGCAATAATTTTTCAGAGGACGTTTGTAAAAAGATGAAACTGTCGGGCGCAAGAAAACCTGTGGCATAATACAGGTCTGCATCGGTTTCACTTGCGGCGATGATGAGCCGGGCTTCTTGAGACGTGCTCATGAAATCTGATCCTTTATGTGATTATATAAAATAGTTTAGGGGCAGGTTTAAAACCCCTGCCCCTAAAAATTACGAACTATTGGTGTTAAAGTCTATTGGGGGATGCGTATTTCAACTGGCCGACGACGGCCACCATTTTTAACATGAAAGATAGCAGATCGTCCTTTTTTCAATTTTGTGAGTGCGTCTTCAAAGTCTTTAACAGATCGAATGTCTATTTCAATGGGATATTGCAAAACACTTTGGATGACATCACCTCTTATAAAACCCGCACGGCGTGCTTGGCGCGAGGCATCCGTCACCAAAACACCTTCGATATCTTTAGGCAAACCTGCTTGACGTGACAGCTCGGGGGTAATATCCTGAACCGTGATACCTATTTCCGAAATTTCTTTACTTTTCTCAGGACGTTGGTGTGAGGTTGTTTGTTGCATGTCTTCTGGAATTTTATCGGTTAGGGTTGCTGTGATGGTGCGATTCTTTCCACGTCTAAAAATACCGAGGGTTATTGTGTCATCTGGCCGTTTGCGTCCGATAATGCTTTGAAGTTGATTGGGGCGATTTACTTCTTGTCCATCAACACTGAGGATGATGTCATCGGCTTTTAATCCTGCTTTTTCTGCTGGTGTTTCTAAAATGACCCTGCCGATTAAAACGCCCTTGGGGCGATCGAGACCGTAGGCTTCAGCTGTGCCAGAGGTGACTTCTCTGAGCTCAACGCCGAGAATACCACGTTTGACTTCGCCATATTCAATGATATCATCCATAACCTTTTTGGCCAGGTCGATGGGTACTGCAAAGCTGTATCCGACAAAACCACCACTTCTACCTGTTGAGGCAATGGCTGTATTGACACCAATAACTGCGCCATCGAGATTGACAAGGGCACCACCAGAATTGCCAGGGTTCACAGCAGCATCTGTCTGAATGAAGTCTTCAATGCTGAGGCCCGTTTGGTCTTGAAGGATGTTGATGTCACGGCCAATGGCGCTGACGATGCCGGAGGTGACTGTCGATTCCAAGTTGAGTGGTGCACCTACAGCAAGAACCCATTCACCAATTTTTACTTTGTCAGATTGTCCCACTTGTGCAGGTTTTAAATCTGTTGCATCAACCTTGATAACTGCAATATCGGTGAGTTGATCAGAGCCGACGAGTTCTGCATCGAACTCACGATTGTCGCTTAACCGAACCGTAAGTTTATCTGCTTTACCTGCGACATGGTGATTGGTGAGAATATATCCATTGCTGGTCATGATAATGCCTGAACCCGTGCTTTCTCGTTCGGGTTCAGCTTCTTCTTCGGGTATGGGAAACCCGAAAGGACTGATGCGTCTGCTACGCCGCTCATTTTCATCAACTTTTGAGATAACATTGATGGTTACGACAGAAGGTGTGACTTCACGTGCAAGGGCTTTAAATGCTGTGTTAAAGGCTTTAATTTGTGTTATGGCTTGTTTTTCTTCTGCCGTTAAGGTTGCATGTGCATTGTTGAAAGATAGTAGGCACAGCAGAAGTGCCCACACCCAAATGGTTTTTTGTTTTTTCATATGAAGCCCCCTTGTTTAAATGATGAATCTTAAGGTTTACTTTTTTGTGCGCAGAGCGCATACCACTGTTTGCGCCAATTAGACCCACGAGGCCTGTTGAAGGTTCCAAAAAAGTGACATACTTGAAAAAGCCTCAAATTACAAGGTCTCAGGTCACAAAACCTTAGGTCACAAGTCAAAACAATCATGCCCTTTTAGATTTGCAACTTGGGGCTTCGTTTAATTGCCTTACAGATTGTGTTGCTGAATCTTACGATAGAGGGTGCGTTCGGCCATGCCAAGGAGTTTGGCGGCTTTTTTGCGGTGGCCATCTGTGACGCGTAGTGCGTTAACAATGGCGTCGCGTTCGATGTCTTCGAGAGGGCGGATTTCATTTTCTGCTGGGGGCGGCACCGTTTCTATATATTCGATTTCTGTGCCTGGGTCTGAAATATCGGGCTGGTAAATGGGCAAAGATTGTAAGGGACGTTTGGGTTGGTTTTGTTGCATGAGAAATGCTTTGAGTTCT
>Ga0115002_10008764_pt1 | contig 11151 bp, 8 predicted proteins | sample ArcticOcean_MG_C_8_FD_89576 | JGI IMG/M metagenome (GOLD analysis project Ga0115002, IMG submission 89576) | Marine microbial communities from western Arctic Ocean - ArcticOcean_MG_CB11_86 | ecosystem: Environmental > Aquatic > Marine > Oceanic | place: Arctic Ocean: Canada Basin | collected... | reverse complement strand
GTCAATGTCGTTTGGCTGCGCAATAGTGCGGCGACGAAACTCAAGTTCATCCATTATTTTGATGCCCCTTTAAGTTGTTCATCATCACGGCTTAAAGCCTCTTTAAGTTGATTTCTGGCACGGTATAAACGAGTCATTACCGTGTTTTTATTTAAATTAAGTATGCCTGCAATTTCTTCACCAGAGCAGCCCATTACAACTTGCAGTAATAATGGCTCTCGGTATTCATCAGATAGCAGTGCAATCTGGCGTTGAATTACCGTTTGTTCCATTTCATCGTCTAATGAATGGCTGGTTTCATCAACAAGCATATCGTTTTCTACGTCGCTGTAATCAAACTGTTTACGTTCAAATCGGCGTGCGTTTTCTCTTCGTAATATAGTAAGCAGCCAAGGTTTAGCTGCCTTTTGATCAAGTAAAGAGTCGAGTGAACGCCATGCGCGTAAAAACGTTTCCTGTACTAAATCATCTGCTATGTGCGGATCACGGCATAACCAATAAGCAAAGCGATAAAGCTCTTTATTGTAAACGTGGACCAAGGCTTCATAACGCTTTTGTTTCTCTGCCATATCGATTAAGACCTGATTGTTTGATTTTTTCTTTCCAAGCATAAGCACTTTTTTAATTAAAAATTATTAGTTATTGCAAAAAAAGACCTAAGGTTCGTAGTTATTAATCATAAAGGTCTTTTAATACAGCTTGTTGCGACTTTGATGCCTGAGTTTGATAGATCTCAAGAATTTTAATAATAGCATTAAGATCCGTGTTTGCGCCTTTATTACTATAAAGTTGTGCCTGCAATTGGCTAATGAGACCGTTAAGCTCGCTGCTGTTTACGTGGATGCAGAGCTCATCAATCGCGCCAACATTTTTATGGGTCACCTTTACAGAAAAGTTATTTAATGCGGTGTAAAAGGCTTTCACATCGTGTGTTTTGGCTAATGCTTTAAGCTCATTTAAGCTTGGCTGAGAAGTACCACGGGTGTTTAGCTGTAATTTTTCAGTCGTATTTTTAGTAGAACGGCTTATTAAGTAAAAAATTACAGTACCAATCCATAAAATATACCCTAAAGCGGCAACAACTATTAACCAAAGAGGAGTATCACTTTTAGTTTCAATAGGTTGTGTGCCAGTTGCTTGATTCGAAATATTTTCAAGAGTAGATGAATTATTTGTGCTGGGTTGTGGGTTTGCTATGGCTGTATTAGGCGCGGTAGCGCTTGGCGTTACTGTAATAGTACGCTTTGGTAATGTGGCTAAGCTAATACGGTTCATTTTGGTATTAAACCAAGGCAGCTTTATTTCAGGCAAAGTATAAGTACCTGGTTTTTGCGGCAGTAAGGCATATGATGCCGTTTGCTGCGACACAACGCGTCCGTCTCGCACTGCATTGTTATTTTCTTTTTTATCAGGGTAGCTGCGTATGCCATCAATAGTAGGCATAGAGATTTCAGGTAATTGCTCTTTTGTAACTCCAAGCGCGGTAAGTGTAATAGTACGAGTGATAGGCGTACCTACTTCTACTGTGTTGTCGTTAGGTTGCCATTCTTCATCAAGGTTAACCAATTCGCTTGGTAACCATGCACCTTTATAGTCACTCGGGATCGGTTTTATTTCTACTTGCTGATCATCGCCAAGAGCAGATACCTCCAGTTGGCGGTAATTTTGCTGTACTCGCCCTTGAAACGCAGGGCCTGCAATCGTGTAGGCACCACTTTTTTGTGGCTGAATCAAATACTCACGAGTAATAACAAGGTAGCGTTTGCCATCAACTAGCTCATAACTCTCAGTTTGTTTACCTAATTGGGTTAGCTGAGCATCCTCCATACTTGGTGTGCTTAAGCTGCCATCAAGCAGTTCTTTGGCAAGGTAGAGCTTAACAGTGTAAACACCGGCTTCTTGCACAAATAATGAATTACTCGAGAGCGACGTTTTTAAAAATATTTCGTTATTTTTATCTGCATCAACTGAGCGTTTTGCCACTTTTAACTTAATAGGTTGTGAGGTTAACCCTGCAACGCTAAATGCTGGTATCGTGTAATCACCCTCTGTACGGGTCATTAGTTTAACTGACCACGTAGTTTGTTTATTAATGCTGCCATTAATAATGTTGGTACGAGAGCTTAAGCTTGTTGGGCCTACAACAAAGTCTTTTAACAGCGATGAGGTGTCTGGTTGCTCGCCTTTAACTGTATCGTCTACCGATATATTAAGCATAAAAAATTCACCCGCTAATACAGGGTTTTTATCTACGCTGGCTTCTAATTTGGTGGCAGCCCACGAAGGCATCGCACTTAATAGCAATAAACAGCAAAATAATCGCATTACCATGATTTTTCGACTCCTGTAGGGCGACGTTTGTATTGTCTTTTTTGGGCTTCTAATTGCATTTTATTCCGTAATAAAATAGCCGGATCGTCCGGGACTTTTCTAAGTAGTTGATTAAGCTGTTGTGCTTTTTCTTTTTCTTCATTAGTGAGCTCACTTGCTTGGGCTTGCATCGCTTGTTGCTGAGCATTTTGTTTTTGCTCATCAGTGGCAGGTTGCTCACTTATTGCTTGTGGCTTACTTTGTTGCTGCTCATCCTCTTTAGGCTGGTCAGCGTCTTTATTTTGCCCTTGTTCGCTTTGTGGCTGGGCTTGCATATCAGGCTCATTTTGCTTATCTGATTGCTCGCTAGGCTCACCTTGTTGATCTTTTGATTGTTCAGACTCTTTATCTGATTTTTCATCGCTTGAGCTTTGACTTTCGTTTTCGCCTTTTTCAGAATCGCTTTTATCACCATTTTGTTGCTGATCCTGTTTTGACTGTTCAGAATTTTGCCCTTGGTTTTGCTCATCTTTTTTCTGACTATCATCTTGGTCTTGAGAGTCGTCGCCGTCGCTTTGCTGATCTTGCTGCTCTTGTTGATTTAGTAATTGCTCAACTAAGGCTTGGTTATCGGCTGCTTGCGTAAAGTCATCTTGTAAGGTTTGGGCTTGTTTGTACGCTTCAATTGCGTCCTCAAGTTTGCCAGCTTTGGCAAGGGCATTACCGTAGTTGTATAAACCGGTAGCCGACTTATCATTACTAAACTCATTAAGTGCAGCATCAAAATTACCTTGCTGGTATAGCGCCGCGCCTTTTAACTCACTCGATTGCGCCTGTGTTGCTGCATCGTATTCTTTATTATTGTAAGCCTCTAATGCACGTTGATCTGCATTTTGCAAAAGAGTAGGGAGCTCTACGGCATACGCATTTTGCTGCGGTAAAAAACCAAAAGCTAAAAAAGCCCCCAACAAGGCAGCGCGTCTAAATAAATACAAGCCAAATGGCAGTAATAACAAGAGTCCGTAAATACCTGCATCTATTCGCCAAAGCGCGTGGCTTTGTTTTTCGTCTTTCAATAATTCACTCTGCGCATTTGGAGCAAACGTATTTATGTCGTTATTGCTAGGTTGGTAACTAGCAAATTTACCGCCGCTGCTTGATGCTAAATTTTTAAGCTGAGAGGCATTAATTGTAGGTACTACAATTTGGCCGTATCTGTCTTTCAAAAAGCCGCCTTCAGGTAACTTAATTGGTGCGCCTTGAGCGGTACCTACACCATATATATTTAATCTATATTGGGTGTTACTGGTAAAGCTACTAACGTCGCTTTGTTCTTGTTGGTCAATACCGTCGGTCACTAAAATAATGTCGCCATCAATATAACCCGCTTGTGTTAATAGCTCTTTGGCCATATCAAGACCCGCTAAAACGTTTGAGCCTTTGTCTGGCATTATTTCAGGGCTTAAGCTTGGAATTAAATTACTGAGTGTTGTGGCATCGTTTGTTAGTGGTGAAATTACATAGGCCGTGCCTGCGTAAGCTACAAGCGCGGTATCACCTTCTTTAAATAGCTCAATCATATCAAGTGCTTTAAAGCGTGATTGCATTAAACGATTTGGTAAAATATCGGTGCTGTACATTGAATACGACATATCCATAACAATTACACGGGCACTTTGACTTTGAAATACAGGAACTTGTTTTTTCTCAAAGCTAGGCCCAGCACTAAATAAAATGCCAAGGCTGCAAAACAAAGCAACTAGCCAAAGTGGCTGGCTGGCTTTAGTGTTTGCTTCGCTCATTATAAATTGTGCTAAATGTGGTGCAATTAGCTGCTCACTGGTGGTTTTTTTATGCTTAATTAAGGCAACAAAAAATAATGCCACAGCAGGTATGAGTAACCATAAAAGAGCGGTGCGAATAAATTCAAAATCCATTAGTTTGGCTCCTTTAATGCACGCAGTGTACTAAGCATTACTTTTGAGCTAATAAGTAAAATAGCGATAAGTAATGGGTAGTAAAATAATGAGCTTTGTGGGCGAAATGTTTGTTCATCAGCGCTAATAGGTTCAAGCTTATCAAGCTCTGCGTAAATTTGTTGAAGGCCAGCTACATCTTTGGCTCTAAAGTATAACCCGCCAGTTTGCTCGGCAATCTTTTTAAGTAATCTTTCATCTAAATTACTGCCACTAGAGCCTCCCACATTAAAGAGACTAAAGCCGCGCGGATTATCTGAGCCAACACCAATGGTGTACACTTTAATACCTTCTTCGCGAGCTAGCAGTAGGGCATCTTCTGGGTTTAAATTACCAGCGGTATTTTGTCCGTCGGTTAACAGCACCACAATTCGGTTACTTTCATCTTTATTGGCAAAGCGTTTTACCGAAAGACCCAATGCATCACCAATGGCTGTTGCGCGCCCCACTAAACCAATTTGCGCTTCGCTGAGCATTTTACTTACTGTTTTAACGTCGCGGGTGAGCGGGGTTTGTAAAAACGCGGTGTCGCCAAATAATATCAGCCCAAGCCTGTCGCCTTGACGTTGCTCTATAAAATCACTGAGTACGGCTTTTACCATGGTGAGGCGGTCAACATATTGGCCATTATAAGCCATGTCTTGTTCGGTCATCGAGCCTGATAAATCGACCGCTAACATTATATCGCGTCCTTCATTTGGTAATGAGATTGGCTCATCTAACCATGTTGGATTGGCAGCGGCAGTAACAAGTAATAACCAAATTATCCACTCGAAAGGGTTTAAACGTCGTGCGTGTGGCTCAATGCTTTGGCTGGTTAAATTGTGCTTTGCAAAACTGGGTATACGTAAACGCGTACTGGCATTACTTGCAGCGGGTTTTAATAGTAAAAGTAATAAAGGCAAGGGTAGTAATAAAAATAACCATGGCCAGCTAAATTCAAACATTTACTGACTCCTTTATTTTAAATTGCTTAATACCTTGGCGAAATTTTTCGCACAGTGTTGTATCTTTTTGGCTGGGGTTATACAAGCTTAGTATTTCTTGTTCTGTAAAGCTTAAACCGGTGAGTGTATTAAGTGTTGTGCACCATTTAGAGGTAGATTGCGCAGCAAGTCGCTTGTCGTAATATTCAATCACTAAACGTTTTAAAATAATATGCAGTTGCTGAGGGTTTTGCTCACTTTGGCTCAATTGTATTGCGTAGCGTTTAGGCTTTTTAAATTTATGTTTTTTATAAAATATATAAATAGCTGCGCACAGTGCTAAAAACAGCAGTGCAATAATAACCCACCAAGCAGGGGCGAGTGGCCACCAATTAACTTGGCTTGGCGCTATTATATCGTGCAGGCCATCGAGTGGATTGGTTTGCATGGTTATTTTCTCACTAATTGCAGCTCAAGCGGTGTTGCTGCATTGAATGATATTAAATTAAGACCCGATTTAGTTAGGCGATTAAAGCGCGCGCTAAATGCTTGCTCAGCATTTTTAGCAAAGCGTTCTCTAAAGCTGTTATCCATTAATGGTAGGGCAAAGTCTTGACCATTTGCATTAACGGTAACGGCTTGCTTAAACGCAGGTAACTGATGCTCAAATGGATCGCTTATGTGGCAACCAATCAGCTCGCAGTGGCGGCTTAATATTTCAAGTTGCTTAAAGCTGGCATCATCCAGAGCATTAAAATCAGACACTAAATATACTAAGCTGCCTGGTTTTGCTAAATGGTTAAGGCGCTTTAGGTTATCGCTAAAGTTGTTAGTGGCTGTTTTATCAATATTGTTAAGCGCTTGCTGGTGGTTGTCGCATAAATTATGACAAAGCTTAAGCACGGCTTTTTCACGGGCGCTGGGTTTTAGCTCTAAATGCGAGTGCTGATTAAACACAATACCGCCAATTCTATCGCCGCGCTGACACGCCGACCATGCAACAAGAGCGCTTATATGCGCAGCTTGCACCGACTTTAACAGTAACTTTGAGCCAAACAGCATTGAGTTAGAAAAATCAGTGAACACAAACACAGGGCGCTCTTTTTCTTCTTGAAAGAGCTTTGTGTGAGTCTCGCCGGTACGCGCAGTAACTCGCCAATCAATAGAGCGAATATCGTCACCTTGCTGATAATGTCGCACTTCGGCAAATTCCATTCCTCGGCCTTTGTGCGGTGCAAGGTATTGCCCTGTTAAGGTATTTTTTATTTTTACCTTAGGGGCAAGTTCAAGCAATTGCGCTTTGGCTTTGTAATACATCAGCTCTTTGAGTGCTAAATTAACACCGTGGCTATGGCTCTGTTTGAGCCATGCTTGGGTTTCTAATTGTTTTTGCATAACTTATGGTACGGCTACAAGTTCAACTATACGGCTTATTACTTGATCTTTAGTAATGCCATCGGCTTGGGCTTCGTAACTTAAAATAATGCGATGACGCAGTACGTTATGCACAACAGCTTGAATATCATCAGGTGCTACAAAGTCACGGCCTTGAAGCCATGCATGAGCACGAGCACATTTATCAAGTGCTATTGTTGCACGCGGACTTGCACCAAACTCAATCCAGCTACCTAGTTGCGCGTCTAATTTAGCGCCTTCACGAGTGGCAATAATAAGTTGTACTAAATATTGCTCAAGTGGCTCTGCTAAATAAAGGCCTAATATTTCTTTACGAGCTGCAAATAAATCGCTTTGACTAATTTTTTGCATTACTGGTTGTTGCTCGTTAAGCGCTTCGCCGCGTGTTAAACGCAGTATATCAAGCTCATGCTCTGCGCCAGGGTAGTCAATACTTAGGTGCAGTAAAAAGCGATCCAGCTGGGCTTCTGGTAACGGGTAAGTCCCTTCTTGCTCTAGCGGGTTTTGCGTTGCCATAACTAAAAACAGTTCGCTAAGCGGATAGGTATTTTTACCCACGGTAACTTGTCGCTCTGCCATGGCTTCTAATAGTGCTGATTGTACTTTGGCTGGTGCACGATTAATTTCGTCAGCTAAAATTAGGTTGTGAAAAAGAGGGCCTTTTTCAAATACAAACTCGCTAGTTTGTTGGCGGTAAATATCGGTACCTGTTACATCAGCTGGTAATAAATCTGGCGTAAACTGTACGCGCTGAAATGAGCCTTCAATGCCTTTAGCAAGTGCATTAACTGCACGTGTTTTTGCAAGCCCAGGAGGGCCTTCTACTAATAAGTGACCATCAGCTAAAATAGCAATAAGTAGCGCTTGAGTAAGCTCTGGCTGGCCAATGATTTGTGTATCTAAGTACGTTTTTAATTGTGAAAATGCGTTAGCTGCCATAATAAGTGGACTGTCCTCGTCAGCTGGGTTTGTACCTAATAGTGTTAGGTGATAAATACTGACCTATTTATAAGGTTTATAATTGGGTAACTCAAGAGTTAGACTGTATTTTTTAAAATAGTTCGTTATTTTTTAACGAATTTTAGCGTACCACAAAACTTTGTAAATGCGTCTAAAAAAGCCTATTGTGATAGTCGTAATTAAACACTGTTTATATAAATTTGTGTTTTTCTATTGGCTTTAGCACACGGGTTGTTTAGAATCGAGGAAAACAAACAGGTCAGACCTGTCAGCGGGAGAGCATAAATGTCTGAGCAAAATATACTAAAAACACCAAAGGGCGACCGTATTGCCATAGTTAGCGGCTTACGTACACCTTTTGCAAAGCAAGCAACAGCGTTTCACCATGTACCTGCACTTGATATGGGTAAGTTGGTGGTTAACGAAATGCTTGAGAGATTAAATTTCAACAAATCAGAAATTGATCAACTTGTATTTGGTCAAGTAGTACAAATGCCAGAAGCGCCAAATATTGCTCGTGAAATTGTATTGGGCACAGGTATGCCAGTATCGGTTGATGCATATTCTGTATCGCGCGCATGTGCTACCAGCTTTCAGGCTATTGCTAATGTAGCTGAGTCTATTATGGCGGGATCTGTAAGTGTAGGTATTGCAGGTGGCGCAGATTCGTCATCAGTATTGCCAATTGGTGTAAGTAAAAAGCTAGCAGGCAGCTTAGTTGATTTAAATAAAGCGCGTACGCTTGGTCAACGTTTAAAAATATTTTCAAAACTGCGTTTAAAAGACTTATTACCAGTGCCTCCTGCAGTTGCAGAGTACTCAACAGGCCTTTCAATGGGGCAAACTGCTGAGCAAATGGCTAAAACACACAACATTAGCCGTGAAGATCAAGATGCGTTAGCGCATCGTTCTCACTCACTTGCAACGCAAGCATGGGCTGATGGTAAGTTAAAAGATGAAGTAATGACGGCGCATTTACCGCCATATAAAAGCTTTATTTCAGAAGATAACAACATTCGTAAAAATTCAACGGTTGAAGGCTACGCAAAGCTTAAACCGGTGTTTGACCGTCAGCACGGTACTGTTACCGCAGCAAATGCAACACCATTAACTGATGGTGCAGCGGCCGTACTTATGATGAGCGAAAGCAAAGCAAAAGCACTTGGCTACGAAATACTAGGTTACGTACGTAGCTTTGCATTTTCGGCAATTGGCGTAGAAAAAGACATGTTAATGGGCCCAGCTCATTCAACGCCTATTGCACTAGATAGAGCGGGTATTACGCTTGCTGATTTAGATTTAATTGAAATGCACGAAGCGTTTGCATCGCAAACACTTGCCAATATGAAAATGTTTGCCTCAGACAAATTTGCACAAGAGCATTTAGGTCGCAGCAAAGCAATTGGCGAAATTAACATGGATAAGTTTAACGTTAACGGCGGCTCTTTAGCATATGGTCACCCATTTGCAGCAACAGGTGCACGCTTAATTACGCAAAGCTTACACGAGCTTAAACGTCGTGGTGGCGGTTTGGCATTAACAACAGCGTGTGCTGCTGGTGGTTTAGGTGCAGCCTTTGTATTGGAGAGCGCGTAATGACTGATTCAGTATTTAATTTAGCGGTAGATGAAAACAAAATTGCCGTAGTAACGATTGATGTGCCAGGGGAGAAAATGAATACCCTGCGCAGTAGTTTTGCCGATGACTTAAAAGCATTATTAGAAGACGCTAAGTCGCAAAATGTAAAAGGCATGGTATTTATAAGCGGAAAAACCGATAACTTTATCGCGGGCGCCGATGTAAAAATGCTTGATAGCGTTCAAAAGCGTGATGATGCTTTAGCTATTAGCGAACTATGCCATCAAGCATTTTTTGATATGACAAAACTGCCATACACAACAGTAAGTGCGATTCATGGCGCTGCATTAGGTGGTGGTTTAGAGTTTGCTTTAGCGTGTGACTACCGTGTTGGTACCGACAGCGATTTAACAAAAATTGGCTTACCAGAAGTGCAACTTGGTTTACTACCAGGTGGCGGCGGTACGCAGCGCTTAACTAAAATTGTTGGTATTCAAAAAGCACTTGAGTGGATGCTAACAGGTAAACAAATTCGCCCTAAGCAAGCTAAAAAAGCAGGCGTGCTTGATGACTGTGTACCACACAGTGTGCTGCTAAAAGTTGCAAAAGAATTTGCGACTAAGAAAAAGCCACAAGCAAAAGAGCCAAAGCTCGACAATATTAGTAAATTACTAGAATCAAACCCGTTTGGCCGTAACTTTATCTTTAAAAAAGCTAAAGAAAACGTACTTAAAAAAACGGGCGGGCACTACCCAGCACCACTCGCTATTATTAAAGCTGTGCGTGCTAGTGTAGAGCTTGATGAGCTAAAAGCGTATAAAACAGAAGCTGAAAGCTTTGCAACACTTGTAATGAGTGACGAATCGAAAGCGCTTCGCGGTATTTTCTTTGCAACCACTGAAATGAAAAAAGAGTGGCGCAATGATGACGCACCCGCAATTAGCAAAACTGCTGTTTTAGGTGGTGGACTAATGGGCGCAGGTATTGCGCACGTAAGTGCTGTTAAAGCTAAAGTACCGGTACGTATTAAAGATGTAGCAGAGCAGGGCATTAGTAATGCAATGAGCTACACCTACAAAATTTTAGACAAGCGCCTTAAGCGCCGTATTATGTCTAAAGCTGATATGCAGTTAACAATGAACCGTATTACAGGTACAACAGACTACAGCGGCTTTAAACACATTGATTTAGTAATAGAAGCTGTGTTTGAAGATCTTGCGCTTAAGCAAGGTATGGTTGCCGACGTAGAGCAGCAATGCCAAGAAAATACAATTTTTGCTAGTAACACGTCATCATTACCAATTTCGCAAATTGCAGCGCAGGCAGCACGTCCTGAAAATGTAATTGGCTTACATTACTTTTCACCAGTAGAAAAAATGCCATTAGTGGAAATTATTCCACACGAAGGTACATCTAAAGAGACTATTGCTCGCGTTGTTAACTTTGCACGTAAGCAAGGCAAAACGCCAATTGTTGTAAAAGACATGGCCGGTTTTTACGTAAACCGTATTTTAGCGCCTTACTTAAACGAAGCTGCTAATTTAATGCTTGCGGGTGAGCCAATTGAAAAGATTGATGCAGCCCTAGTTGAGTTTGGCTTTCCGGTAGGACCGCTGGCTCTACTTGATGAAGTAGGGATTGATATTGGCTCTAAAATTGCTCCAATTCTTGAAAAAGAATTAGGTGAGCGTTTTAAAGGCCCTGATGCATTTATGCGTATGATTGATTCAAAACGCCTTGGCCGTAAGTCGGGTCGTGGTTTTTATGAATACGACAAAAAAGGCAAAAAGGTTGATGAGTCAGTTTACGAACTATTGGGTGTTACCCCAGCTCCACGTTTAAACAAAAGCGAAATTGCTAAGCGATGTGTATCGAAAATGCTTAACGAAGCAGTACGCTGTTTAGATGATGGCATTATTGCAAGCCCTCGTGATGGCGACATTGGTGCAATATTTGGTATTGGTTTCCCACCATTTTTAGGTGGC
>Ga0115002_10008763_pt1 | contig 11151 bp, 8 predicted proteins | sample ArcticOcean_MG_C_8_FD_89576 | JGI IMG/M metagenome (GOLD analysis project Ga0115002, IMG submission 89576) | Marine microbial communities from western Arctic Ocean - ArcticOcean_MG_CB11_86 | ecosystem: Environmental > Aquatic > Marine > Oceanic | place: Arctic Ocean: Canada Basin | collected... | reverse complement strand
TAGCTGCCGTCGTAGGGCGAGGGGAACAGGTCGGACCGCGTGCGGGACGCTGCCGCCAGCTCGAGCATGTTTGCGACAACCGCGGACTGGTCGGCGGCGACATCGGTCGTTTCGTTGGGATCGGCGACGATATCGAAGAGTTCAGTGGTGACGATGACACCGTCGGCGTCGGCACGTCGGTAGAGCTTCCAGTTGGTGTGTCGTACGGCCTGCTGGCGCCCGAGTTCCCAGTACATCGTCGTGTGCTGCTGCTGCCCGCTGGTGCCTAGCAGGGTGGGGGCAAAGCTAAGCCCGTCGCTCGCCGCGGGCGGCGCACCGATCAGGTCTAACACCGTCGGGAGCACGTCCCACTGCGCAGAGACGTGGTCGGTGGTGGTTCCCGCGGCGATCCGCCCGGGCCATCGCGCCACCATCGGCACGCGGATGCCACCCTCGTACAGCTCGGTCTTGAGTCCACGCATGCCCGATGCACTGTTGAAGAACTCCGAATCGGTGCCGCCGTTGAACGTGGGGCCGTTGTCGCTGCTGAACATCACGATCGTGCTGTCACGCAGTCCGAGTTCATCGAGAAGATCAAGAATGAGCCCGATATCGCGATCCATGCGCGTGATCATCGCGGCATATCCGGCACGCGGCTCCGGGTGTGGAAGGTAGCCCCGCTCGCCCAGATAGACCGTCTCGTCGAGGGTGCCGGCATACTCGGCGAGGGAGTCCTCGGGCACCTGGATGGATACGTGGGGAACCACGGCCGGAAAGTACAGAAAGAATGGTTGTTCAGCGTTGGCGCGGACGAACTCGAGTGCGGCGTCGAGCATGCGGTCCGGGGCATACGTTTCGCCGCTGAATTCGGCCCAACCCGCCGCATCGGTCGGGGCGGTCTCCACGCGTTGATGCGCCGAGAACCACTCGTTGCCGGGCAGCAGGTCCTTGTCGCGGTTGCGCCACAGGTGCGTGGGGTAGTAATTGTGCGCGACTCTCTGGCATAGGTAGCCGTAGAAGAGGTCGAAACCCTGCGCGTTGGGGTGCCCGTGGTCGTCGGGCCCGCCAAGCCCCCACTTGCCGATGGCTGCGGTGGCGTAGCCCTGCGCCTGGAGCAACTCGGCGACCGTCACTTCGTCAGCCGCCAGCGGCCACTGACCCTCGGGTTCGTCCGGACCCCAGCCGCCAAGTTCCTTGTTGTCGCGAATGAAGGCGTGACCCGAGTGTTTGCCGGTCAGCAGACTGGCGCGCGACGGGGCACAGACGGCACTGCCCGAGTAGTGGGCGGTGAACCGCATGCCGTCGGCCGCCAGCTCGTCCAGGTTGGGCGTGCGAATGATCTCCTGGCCATAGGCGCCGACCTCGCCGTAGCCGAGATCGTCGGCGTACAGGTAAACGATGTTCGGCGCGGGGTCATCCCGCGGAGGGTCGACGGTCGGGCCTACGCCAGCGCAGGCGGCGACGGTCAGAACGGTCGCGATGAGAGCGATGGACGCAGGTGCAGGGCTGGTGCGCATGGATCGTCTCCTCATTCGTCGTCGGTTGACCGTCTAGACAGTAGTCGTTCGGTTCGACCCCGAAAAGTGCGTGTGCTATCCAAGGGTCGATGCGACAATCTGACCGCCCTCACCATCGCCCGCGGACCTGATTACATGATCAACGTTTCCAACCTATCGAAGTCGTTCGGCGCCCAGGCGCTGTTCTCCGGCGTGACCTTCAAGCTTGATCCAGGCCACCGCTATGGTCTGGTCGGTGCTAATGGATCGGGGAAAACGACGCTTCTCAATATCCTGTCCGGAGACGAGTACGCGAGTGCGGGCACCGTCGCGATTCCCAAGAAGTTGAAGCTCGGCGTGCTGCGTCAGGACCAGTTCCAGTACGACACGGAGCTGATCCTGGAAGTTGTGATGATGGGCAATAGCGAACTCTGGGACGCGATGGTCGAGAAGGACAAGCTCCTAGAGAACGCCGAAACCGAGTTCGACGCCGATCGCTATGCCGAACTCGAGGACGTGGTTGTTCGTCTCGACGGCTACGCTGCCGAGGCGCGAGCCTCGGAGATCCTGGAAGGGCTCGGCCTGCCAACGGCAACGCATCGGGATTCGCTCTCGACGCTGTCGGGTGGCTTCAAGTTCCGCGTGCTGCTGGCGCAGGTGCTCGCGGGCTCTCCCGATGCGCTGCTACTCGATGAGCCGACGAACCATCTGGATATTCTCTCGATCCGCTGGCTCGAGAAGTTCCTCCAGGACTATGCCGGCACGGCCGTGGTCATCTCGCATGACCATCGGTTTCTCGACAACGTGTGTACGCAGATTCTCGATGTCGACTATTCCACGGTAATCCTCTACCCAGGCAACTACTCCACCTTCATCGCGGACAAGCAGGCCGAGCGCGACCGGCGCGAGAAGGACATTGGCAAGCGGCAGAAGGAGATCGCGCATCACCGACAGTTTGTCGATCGGTTCCGCGCCAAGGCGAGCAAGGCGCGCCAGGCGCAGAGCAAGCTCCGTATGATCGAGAAGAAGGCCGACTCCCTGGAGGAGCTACCTCCAAGTTCGCGGCGCTATCCCAAGTTCCGGTTCGAGCAGGTCCGACCGAGCGGCCGCGAAGTGCTTACCGTCGAGGGCGTCAAGAAGGCCTTCGGCGACAAGGAGGTTCTCCACGGCGTGGATCTCCAGGTTCGTCGCGGCGATCGCGTTGCGATCATGGGACCGAACGGGGTCGGCAAGTCGACCCTGCTGAAGATCGTGATGGAACAGCTCGAGGCCGACGCGGGCGAGACGGCCTGGGGCTATGAGGCTCACCCGGGCTACTTTGCGCAGGACTATCGTGCCGCGCTGGTTGCCACGGAGCAGACGGTCGAGGCGGCCGTTGCCGAGGTCGCTCCGGGCGAGTCGCGGGGCTTTGTGCGCAACCAACTTGGCATGGTGCTCTTCTCTGGCGACGAGGCCGAAAAGCGACTGGGCGCCTTGTCGGGTGGCGAGGCGGCGCGCCTGGTGTTCTGCCAGCTGGCCATCCGGAAGCCCAATGTGCTGGTTCTTGATGAGCCGACCAATCACCTCGACCTGGAAGCGATCGAGGCACTGGTCGAAGCGCTAAAGAGCTATCCCGGGACCCTGATCTTCGTGTCGCACGATCGCTGGTTTGTGTCGCAATTGGCGACGCGCATCGTCGAGGTCAAGCCTGGTGAGATCCTCGACTACGTGGGCACCTACGAGGAGTACGTGCACTACTGCGGCGATGATCATCTCGACGCGGACACGGTCGTGCTGAAGGCGAAGCGCGACAAGCGCTCTGACCGCAAGGCGAAGGCGACAGACCGCAAGACGAAGCAGTCGGCGGAGAGTCCGGAAACTCGTGAACAGCGGGCCGAGCTGAAGCGTCATCGCAGCGAGCTGGTAGCCGGGATCGAAAAGGCCGAGCAACGCATTGCGTCGATCAACGAGGTCTTTGCCGACCCGGACTACTACGCGAAGACCGGCCATGACGAGGTGGCGGCGCTGCAGTCAGACCTGAAACAGGCGGAAGAGGCCCTCGGAACGGCAATGGCGGACTGGCAGGCAGCGGAAGACGCTCTTGCGGCGCTCGACTAACTGGCGGGCAGCAAAGGCCTAGCGGAAGAAGCATCGGCAACGATTCAACCTTTCGCGCGAAGGGCGCGTTCTTGACAATGTCGGGATGGGCGAGCGCGATGCCAATCCCGACATTGTTTAGATCATCGAGCATCCCTTCGTAGCAGAGAGGCCCCGTGGGCAAGTCCAACTATCCCGGTGAATTCGAGCAGGTCGTAATGCTTGCGCTCGCGCGCGTCGGCGACGGCGCCTACAGCGTGCCTGTGCACGAGGAAATCCTCACGACCAGTGGCCGCGACGTGGCCATTGCCTCCGTCTACGTGACGCTGTCGCGTCTCGAGAACCAGGGCCTGGTCCGGTCGGAAGAGGAGCCGCGCGAGACGGCGACGGGCCGTCCGAATGAATCCACGCGCTGCGATCTGGAGCGAGTAGTCAGAGCGGTCACCATGCGCAGGCTGCGATCCCTACAATGAGCGTCCACCCCGGAAAGCCGGCGCCGGCCTGGCAGAGCGAGTGACGCATGACGATCGAGGAACTGATCGACGGAATTCCGAAGGCGGAACTGCATCTACACATCGAAGGCACGCTTGAGCCCGAGCTGATGTTCGAGATCGCGGCGCGCAACGATGTGGCGCTGCGGTTTGGCAGCGTCGATGAAGTTCGCGCGGCGTACGAGTTCGACAATCTGCAGTCGTTTCTCGACATCTACTACGAGGGCGCCAGTTGCCTTTTGAAGGAGCAGGACTTCTACGACCTGACCATGGCTTACCTGCGTCGAGTGGCAGCCGACAACGTCATCCACACCGAGATCTTCTTCGATCCGCAGGCGCACACCGATCGGGGTGTGGCGTTCGAGACCGTGATCGACGGAATCTGGTGGGCGCTCGAGGACGGCCAGCGGGATCTGGGCATGAGCAGCCGGGTCATCATGTGCTTCCTGCGGCATCTCAGTGCCGAGGCGGCCATTGCGACGCTCGAGCAATCGTTGCCACATCGCGATCGCATTGTCGGCGTGGGGCTCGACTCCTCGGAGGTGGGGAACCCTCCGTCGAAGTTTGCCGCCGTCTTCGATCGGGCTCGCGAGGAGGGCTTCATTCCTGTCGCGCATGCGGGTGAAGAAGGACCTCCGGCATACATTCACGAGGCACTCGATCTGCTTGGTGCCGTGCGCATCGACCACGGTGTACGCTGCGATGAGGATCCTGAGCTCGTCGATCGCCTGCGACGCGAGCAGGTGCCGCTCACGGTGTGTCCGCTGTCGAATGTGAAGCTGCGGGTGTTCGACGCCATGGCTGATCACAACATCAAGCGACTACTGGATGCGGGGCTCTGTGTGACCGCGAACTCCGACGACCCGGCGTACTTCGGCGGCTACATGAACGCCAACCTCCGCGCGATGGCGGCCGAGTTGCAGCTGGAGCCCGCGGATATCGTCAGGCTCGTGAGGAACTCGTTCGTCGCCAGTTTCCTCGACGAGGACGTGATGGCTGACTACCTACGCCGTGTGGACGATTTCGCCGGTCAGGGCGGAGCGGTCTAGCCGCGCCGAAGCAGAACATCGGGGTCGGGCTCGGCGACACGATCCATGACCACGATCGTCTCGATGTGGTACGTCTGTGGGAACAGGTCGATCGGGCGAACCGAGACGAGTCGATATCCGAAGGGGTGCATTTCCTTGAGATCTCGGGCCAGGGTCGTCGGATTGCACGAAACGTAGACCAGCCGATAGGGGCCCGATCGAGCCAGTCGGCGCATGACCTTGCCGCCAGCACCGCTGCGCGGAGGATCGATCACTGCGACGCCCGGCGCCCCGTGCTGTTCCAGGACGGAAGGGAGGGTTCGGCGCGCATCTCCCGCATAGAAGTGACAGTTGTCGATACCGTTGGTCAGCGCGTTCTCACGCGCGGCGACGATCGAGGGTTCGACGATCTCGACTCCGATCGCCTCGTCGGCGAGGTCGGCCACGCCGAGTGTGAAGAAGCCGACGCCACAGAACACGTCGAGCACACGCGACGGTACCGCCTCGGGTGCTGTGCTGAACCCGGCGGCGACTTCCTCGCGAACGATCTCGAGCATACGTGCGGCTTGCGCCGTGCTCGTCTGGAAGAAGGTCTGCAGACCGATGTTGAAGGCCAGGCCGCCGACGCGTTCGACGATCGTTTCGCGCCCATGCAGAACCTCGATAGTCTCGATCGGGGAGCCTTCGTCAAAGCTCCCGCGGATGGCCCGGACGACCGACACGATCTCGGGGGCGAGCGCGGCGATACCGGCGGCAAACTCCTGCGCGCCGGGGAAGCCTCCACGCTCGGTCACCAGCCCCACCATGGTTTCCCCGGATTCGCGGCCGTGGCGGATCATGATCTCGCGCAGAAAGCCGGCGTTGGCGATGGGGTCCCACGATGCCAGGTCATGATCGGCGGCGAACTGCCGGGCGAACGCTACGACCTGCATGGCCAGTTCCGACTCGAGGCGGCACTCGGTAATGGGCACGACACGCCGCCAGTCGCCGCCGACATGTAGACCCAACCCGTCGCGCGCATGGAAACTGAACTCCATCTTGTTGCGGTAGAACCAGGGCTCGTCGGCCGCCACGATGGGCGCGATCGGCACGTCGGCGAATTCGCCGATCCGTCGCAGACTGTCGTGCACCGCCTGTTCCTTGGCGGCGAGCTGGGTGGCGTAGTCCAGGTGCTGCCAGGAACATCCGCCGCAGCCTTCGGCGTAGTGCGGACAGGAAGGGTCGACGCGCGCCGACCCCGTCGTCTCGATCTCGAGCAGCGTGCCTTCGGCGTGGCGGCGGCGGACACGATCGAGCTTGATCCGGGCGCGATCCCCTGGCGCTGTGCGCGGAATGAACACCGCCATGCCGGGGTTCTCGGCATCGCCGAGACGCGCAATACCCTTGCCGCCGTAGGCCAGCGACTCGATTGTCACCACATGTTCTTCGCCGGCCCGGGGCCGGCCCGCTTTCCTGGAACCCATGGTGCTCGACCCTAGCAGGACCGCCGCACCCCTGCCTGCGAGGTTCATGGGTCGAAGGTCGAGGGGCTCAGTCCGCTCGCAGCGTGGCGTTCGGACCGAGTCAGGCGGGCGCCATGCAGGAACGCGAGGGCGTGGCGGTGACTGCCCCAGAGCCGCTGTGACGGGACCCGCGCGATACCGTGGCCGACCAGGCTCGCTAGCCGAGCTTGGCTAAGCACAACGTGATAATCGGTCCGTCCATGGAGAACCGTGATGCCCCGCACCCTCCCGCGATTCCGCTTGATTCCGTTCATGGCCGTCGTCTTGCTCGTGATCGCAGCGGCTCCGGCTGTCGCCCAGGAACTCGATCCTGACCTCCTGGGCGCGTTGCGCTATCGCTTCATCGGGCCGGATGGGAACCGCGCCATTGCCGTGGTGGGCGTCCCGGGCAACGACAAGATCATCTACGCCGGCGCCGCCTCTGGCGGCATCTGGAAGAGCACGAACGGCGGACGGCAGTGGACGCCGATCTTCGACGACACCGACGTGGCCTCGGTGGGAGCGCTCGCGATCGCCCCGAGCGATGTCAACATCGTGTGGGCTGGAACCGGCGAGACGTTTGTGATCCGTCCCGCCTTGGCGCACGGCAACGGTGCCTACCGGTCCCCCGACGCCGGGACCACGTGGGAGCACATGGGGCTCGAAGCCACCGGGCGCATCGGTCGGGTCCTCGTCGATCCCCGCGACGCGCCAGACAGTCTTCGTATGCGCAGCCGGGCACGGCTATGCGCCGCAGCCGGAGCGGGATGTTTATCGCACCACGGATGGAGGCGACACCTGGGAGCTGGTGCTGCACGTCGACGCGGACACGGGATGCGGCGATCTGGCCATGGACCCGACGAACCCGCGCGTTCTCGTCGCGGGCATGTGGCAACTCCGCATGGACCTCTCAGGACTCAAGAGCGGCGGGCCCAGCAGCGGTGCCCTGCGCTAGCTCGACCCGGCGACGCTGAGCGCCGACTTCGAGGTGCTGCCATCGCGCCCTGCCTATCGCTTCCAGTCGGTGCAGAGCATCAAGACCGAGTCGGGCAGCAACGTGACCGGGCGCAACCCAGCCTACGGTGCTGGTATCAACTACTGGCTCGGCGACGACCATGCCGGCGAGTCGGTCGAGATCGAGGTCCGCAACGCTGCGGGAGATCTCGTCCGCACGCTTCGTGGGAGCAGCAATCCTGGACTCAATCGGGTGATGTGGGACCTGCGGCATGAAGGTACGCGTGAGCCGAAGCTGCGGACCCCGCCGCCGGATCACGACGGGGTGCCCCTGGGCGAAGAGGGCTGGCGCCGCCTGCGCACCTGGGATCTCGATCTGTTCCCGGGCTATCGTGGTCCGCTCGCAAGGCCGGGCGGTTACATCGCGACGCTCACGGTGGGGGAGGAGTCCCAGGAAGTGGCGGTCGACGTCGTCAAGGATCCGTATTCGGCCGGCACGCTGGCGGACATCGAGCAGCAACTCGAAATGACGCTTGAGCTGCACGCTGATATCAACGAGATCGCGGCGATGCTCGACGAGCTGGAGTGGACGCGGAAGGAGCTACTGGAGCTATCGGTGCGCTATCGCGACAACGCGGCCTATCAGGCGGGGATGCAATCGGCGGACGAACTTGAGAGCTATGCGTTGTCGATCGAGGCACGGTTGTTCGATGTGACTATGACCGGGGCCCGCGAGGATGCCTTCCGCGCGCCGATGAAGCTGTACGGCCGCTACGGCGCCCTGGCCAATGACGTTCCACACGACTCGGCAGACTTCCGTCCGACGGATCAGCAGCGCGAAGTGCACGCGATTCTCCGGGCGCGCCTGGTGGAGACCCGTGCGCTCTACGAGCGGCTGATTCAGGAGGACGCGCCGGCCTTCAGGGAAATGCTGCAGGAGCGTTAGAGCCCAGGGCAGGCTGGTTCAGGCGCTGAGCCAGTACTGGGCGGCCACCCGGGCACTGATGGCCGGCTTGACGTGCTCCTGGATGATCCGTTGATGATCGGCCTGCGCCTGATATGCCTCGTAGTCTTACGGCGCCTCGCCGCGGGCAGGGCGCGAGCGAATATACTGCGTCCTTCCAGTTGTTGGCTCTGAAGTGGTGGAACGAGTGATGAAAACCGGACGCAATGACCCGTGCCCCTGCGGCAGCGGCGACAAGTTTAAGAAGTGTTGCGAAGGCAAGCCCGACGCGTCGCAGAAGGTGCGAAGCCGCGGCCTTTATGCGCTATTGCTCGTCGTGCTGATCATCGTGGTGACCGGCGTCGTTATCGAGCTGCGCTCGGACAGAGGCGCCACCGAAAGGGCGGATCAGGTCTGGTCCGCGGAGCACGGGCACTATCACGACACGAGTCACGGCCACTGACGATGGGCGGTTCTACTCCCAGACGACAGCGCCTTCACCGCGCTGGTCGATCAGTCCCTGGAAATGCGCCACCAGTTGATCGCGGCGCTTGAACATTCCGTCCAGGGCCTTGCCATCGAGATCGCCCGAGGTCGCTGCGGCCACCTGATTTCGATCGAGTGCCGGTAGCGCTTCCCAGAACGATTTCCGCACCATCCGAAGGCGCGCAGCGTTCCGTAGTTTGTCGTTCTGCTGGAACGTGCGGGTGTGATCGATTAGCCAGGCGTTCCAGTCGCCGTCGATCAGCAGGTTCCCTGGATTGCGATCGACGTTGCCAACCAGCTCGTCGAACAACAGCATTTCTTGGATCTGCCGACCCCAGCCCGTCGTCGATACGCGCCTGTTCCATCATCGAGTCCTCGACCCACATCTGAACGGTACCGTCGGCACGATCCGCGGTGCGATGCACTGCCGGCGGGACGTTGTCCATCCCGAGCATCGTTGCGATCTCGTAGGCCGGTACCTCGAAACCACAGTAGTCGCGGAGTGACTGGAAGAAGCTGCCGTCGGCGAGGCGAACCCGCGAGTGGGTCTCGTCGACGTTGCGAAACATCGCGGTCGCCCGAACACCGTCGCGCGTCAGCGTGAACCGCCGCGGCGCTGTGGTCCCGATCCCCACCTTGACGTTGGCGATGATCTCAGCGTCGTTGAGGAACTGGATGATGGATGCGTCGTCCTGAAAGGGCAGCGCGGCACCATCGACGTCGAGCCATTTCGCGGGACGATCCTGCCCCGCTACGTCCGGGGCCAGCGCGCCGACCAGGATGACGGCTGTGGCGAGGCATGCCGCAGGGCGCGAGAAGGAGGACGCATAGGGGTGCAGCGCATGGGGATCTCCTACAAGCAGCGTGGACGTAGATTGCACGGACTGTACGTGTGTGCGGCGAACATCACAATTGGTGGAGCTCCGGGCCGTCGGCAAGGTGGCAGTAGGCAGGCGCCTTCGCTTGTCGCGCGACGGCGGTTCGCGCTGGCCGACGCACTGCCGGCACCCTCCCGGGAGCTGCCCGAGGCTCGGGATTCTGGCCACGTTCTATCTGATCTGCCTAGGGGGCGATCGCGTCCCGGATGGCGGCGCCGACGATCCGTGAACAGGCGCGCACGCTCACCGTGAAAGCCATGAAGGGTCCGAAGTCTCGCGTCGCGGGCATACTGGTGAAGTGCAACCCGGGCACGCTGGTGCTGAACCGAGCGTCTAGTTCGGGAGAGCCATCGCGGACGCGCAGTTCGCTGCGCAACGCGGGCCCGAGGAAAGCCACGCGCCCGATGTCGACCTTGTAGCCAGTCGCCAGCACCACATGGTCCACCTCGGCGGTTTCCGTCGGCGCGTCGTGTTCGTTTATCAGCTTCAGGCACAGCGACGAACCGGTGGTGTGAGAGGCAGCAACGCGGTTACGCGGATGCAGGTGGACGCTGGGTACGTCAATCCGAGGTGCGAGCCAGGGTTCGAGCTTGAGTCGACCCTCCTCCCAGAAAGCTTGCCCAATGCGTTCACGTTCGCCGTCGGGAAGGTGGGCCCACCACCCCGGCTCCGCCTCGGACGCGTCGAGCATTTTGTCGACCCACGACCAGTCGGACTGCGCCAGCGCCGGAGTATCGTGCCGATAGATGAGGTGCACAGCAGCCGCGCCAGCTTCCTGTATCAGCGCGGCCCACTCAAAAGCGCTCTGCCGTCCGCCGACAATGGCGATCCGTTGGCCCGCCACCTCGCCGAAATCCACGAAGTCGCGCGTGTGCGCTCGGAAGTCCACCGGAATGGCGGCGGCGAGTTCGCCGGGCACGTGGGCGAAGCTGTGGAACCCGATCGCAGCGACCACGTGGTCCGCGGTTACGACGCGGCCGTCGCCGAGGGTTGCGACGAATCGCCCAGGCGCGTCGTCATCGGTCTGGACTTCGAGTTCAGTGACGGTCTGGTCGACCACCTCGATCTGGCTGCGCTCCTGGAACCACCGGACGTACTCGAGGTAGGCGACCATGCCGAGCGGGTGCAGTTCCGCCAGATCCTTGGCGGTGTCTCGTGCGTAGCGGCGGAAATCGAGTTCGCCCAGAGGGTCCAGATGCCACTTCACGCCCGATCGCAGCAGCATGCCCGCCGGCATGTTGTTGTGCCAGAAATCCATGGGGCGCCCGACCAGCAGGTGCTCCATGCTGTGGGCACGGGCATAGCGCGCGAGGCCGAGGCCAAAGGGGCCAGCCCCGAT
>Ga0115002_10008760_pt1 | contig 11153 bp, 7 predicted proteins | sample ArcticOcean_MG_C_8_FD_89576 | JGI IMG/M metagenome (GOLD analysis project Ga0115002, IMG submission 89576) | Marine microbial communities from western Arctic Ocean - ArcticOcean_MG_CB11_86 | ecosystem: Environmental > Aquatic > Marine > Oceanic | place: Arctic Ocean: Canada Basin | collected... | reverse complement strand
TGTCTTTCCAAATCGTTTTTTTGCTTCGAAGTAGAGGTCCTGGCGTAACAAATAATTCTCTTGCTTTCTTCCTGCCCACCGTCCGAGGCCGAGGCAGTCCAGCAGGCTCTGTCTATCTACAAGCCTCGTCCCTCCCGGAGTCCTGGCGCAGAAAAGCTGTCCCTTCGGAATCCCACTTACGAATCGTGCTGTGGCTGATTCCAAATTCGGCGGAGGCCTCACTCATCCTGAGAAGTGCTCTTGGGCTCGAAGCTTGTGACTGGGCGCAACGGGGGCGTAGCATTGGCGTAGCGGTCATCGGAATATGTCTCCGGTGGCTGGCCGGGGGAACGTTTCAATCGCGTTCCCTCGGCACTCTTTAAGCATCAGGTCGAACGACGACCTAGCAGAATCTTCGTAAACCAAGACTTATCAAAGATTCCGCTGTCTGAGTGACGAAGTCACAAGAGGTTGCAGAGCGAACCGATCAATCGGTCGGCATTCGGTCTGAGATACCAAACCCGCGCCCTCTTGCGGCCTCCGGCCGCTCAGGTTCAAGAACCTGAGCCACCCGCGCATCACGTTGGTCGGCCAAGAGTCAGCCGCTGTAGTTTCCTGTCGATGCTCTCTGCCAATTTGGTCTTTCCCGCGGCGCGAAGAATTTCCGCCAACTGTTGTAGACCGCCCACGCACAAGCACTTGAAGTGACGCCGTTGAATCACCAACGCTTCGACTGCGGCAGCTTCGGCCGTTTGCAGTTCACCTCGTTCGAGCTGGAGTGAAGATAACCGTCCAAGAAGTCTGGCGTGTAGCACTGAACCCTGGAGGTGCAGTCGGTCGATGTCTTCAAGGCCCTTGGAGATCCAATCTGCGGCTTGATCGAAGTTGCACAGCGCGAGATGACACGCAGCAAGAGCGAGCATGCTGAACGTGGAGTCGGGGTGGTTATTACCGAAGAGATCCAGCGTCAATCGTCGAGCTTTCTCGGTCAATGTCAGTGCGCGGGCGTGATCCCCAGCAGCACTGACGGCTCGCCCGAGATCAGACAGCGCGGAAATGCACTCGACAGAATCGGAGCCGCCGATTTCGCACCACTTGGCGACGGCTTGCTCTGCATCGGTGATTGCGGAGTCTATTTGTCCGTCATCGAGTTGCGAATAAATTTGGCGACGCGATTGCAACCGTGTGTCAGAAGTGATCGTTGAGAGGTCCATGAGCTTTTTCTCAAGCAGCGACAGGCCATCTTGTTTCAGTGCGGCCAACGACGTTCTAGATGTTCAAAGTATCACAAAAACGGAAGCAGGCCCGATGAGGCAACACCAGATCCGACACATGGGGCAGTAGTCAGTTTGGTAATGAACCGATTCTCCCACCGAAACCTCACCCAGTCAAGCATATTTACCCCACACTGAACGTCGTCTTCCTCTTGTCCCCACACCCAATAGATTGGTAAACTTGAATACGTTGCGCCCGCGTTCTGTTCCTGAATGAGAGAGCCGATGTCGTATCCGGGGTTGCCGTTACACCGACAACATCTCGCCAGCCGGTGGACGTGTATCGCGTCGCTGTTGGCTTGCTGCGTGCTTTCCCATTTCGGGACGTGCGACGCCGCCGAACCGGGTGACATTGCTTCGCTGAGAGTTTCTCCGCAGACGGTGCGTGTTGACGGAATGAACCGCCGGCAGCAACTCATTGTGACGGGCAAGACATTGGCTGGTCGGGAAGTCGACGTGACCGGTCGTTGCGAGTTCACCCTTTCAAAGAATGACATCGCGACGGTGAACGAGGCCGTCGTGCGGGGTACGACCAAAGGGAAAGTCGAACTCAGGGTACGACTTGGTTCGCACACGGTTCGAGTGCCGGTGGTTGTCGGGGACTTGTCGACGTTTCCTGCGGTGCATTTCGCCAACGATGTGATTCCCATTTTGACAAAACTTGGCTGCAACAGCGGTGGCTGTCATGGCAAGCAGACGGGGCAGAACGGGTTCAAGCTTTCGCTGTTCGGGTTCGATGAAGTCTTCGACTACGAAGCCCTCGCCAGCGAAGCCCGCGGACGCCGCATCTTTCCCGCCGACCCCGAAAGCAGCCTGTTGGTCAATAAAGCCATCGGCCGCACCGCACACGGCGGCGGTCGACGCGTTCAAGAGGGTTCGGCCGAACATGAATTGCTCGTCGAGTGGATTCGGCAAGGAATGCCCAAAGGCAAAGAGTCCGATCCTCGCGTGAAGTCCATCATTGTCGAACCGGCCGAGCGGGTGTTGTCATTAAAAGGTCGACAACAACTTCGCATCACGGCCGTCTTCTCCGACGGCAGTCAGCGTGACGTCACGCATGCGGCCTCTTATTCCAGCAACGCAACCGTCGTCGCGGAAGCCGAGCCGAGCGGGTTGATCCTCACCGGCGTTATCCCCGGCGAAGCAGCCATCACAATCAACTACATGGGAAATGTCGGCGTGGCCCGCGTGTTGGTGCCACGACCGCAGACGCTGGCGTCGTATCCGAAACTCGTCGAGAACAACACGATCGACAAGCTGGTCTACGCCAAGCTGCGAAAACTGGACATCGTGCCGTCGAAGTTGAGCGACGACGCCACGTTCTTCCGTCGGTTGCACCTCGACATGCTCGGCGTGCTCCCCGAACCAAGCGACACGCGTGCCTTCTTGGCCGATGAACGTATCGACAAACGCAGTCGGGTGATCGACCGTGTGATGAAGCGAGACGAATTCGCCGATTTCTGGGCGTTGAAATGGGCCGACGTGTTGTTGGTTGATCGTCAAAAACTGGGCGAGCGGGGCGCGTATGAGTTTCATCGTTGGTTGCGAAAACAGATGGCGACGAATCGTCCTTACGACGAATGGGTCCGCGAGCTGATCACCGCGACCGGCAGTTCGGGAACCAACGGACCGGTGAATTTCTATCGCGCGTTGCGAACGCCCGAGGAACTGACGCGAGCGGTCAGCCAGGCGTTTCTGGGAATTCGGATCGACTGCTCGCAATGTCATCATCACCCTTTCGACAAATGGGGCCAAGACGACTTCTACGGCATGGCCGGGTTCTTCAGCGGATTGAAACGCAAGAAGCTGCCGGCCGGTCGCGAGTTCGTGCATCATGCCGGCTACAAGCCGACCAAGCATCCGCGCACGGGCGATGTCCTGCTGCCCAAGCCGCTTGGCGGCAATGCGCTGGAAGACGGTTCCGAGGGCGACCCGCGCGTCGACTTGGCGAACTGGATGACGCAGCCCAATAACCCCTGGTTTGCCCGATTGCCCGCCAATCGATTGTGGAAACATTTTCTCGGGCGAGGACTGATCGAACCGGAAGACGATCTGCGCTCGACCAACCCGGCCACCAACGAACCGCTGATGGCTTATCTTACCGGTCAAATCGTGAGCAGCGGATACGACCTCAAAGCCCTCATGCGACAGATTGCGAACTCGCGCGTGTACCAGCTTTCGAGTGTTCCCAACGCCACGAATTTTGACGACGCGCAGAACTTTTCCCATTACACCGTCAAACGCATTCCCGCCGAGGTACTGCTCGACGCGATCTCGCACGTCACCGGATCGCCCGAGAAATTCCCCGGTTTGCCCGCCGGTACGCGGGCCGTGCAATTATGGGATAATCGCCTGCCATCCTATTTCCTGAAGACGTTCGGCCGTTCGGAACGCACGTCGCCCTGCGAATGCGGCAAGTCGAACGAGCCGACAATGGCTCAGGCGTTGCATCTGATGAACGCACCCGAAGTGGAAGCGAAGATCGGCGATCCTGCCGGTCGTGTGGCCGTGTTGGTCGCCGACGGCAAGTCGCAGGCTGAAATTGTCGATTCACTTTGCTTGACGGTTCTCGGCCGACCTGCCAACAAAAAGGATCGCCGCATCGCCGCTGGGTTGTTTAACGGAAGTCCACCCCGCCGCGCAGCCGAAGATTACCTGTGGACGCTGTTGAATTCCTACGAGTTCCTTTTCATTCACTGATCTTCCTTCACGAATACCGACGACTGGCCGCCACACGACCGATTCGATCGGAAAGGCTTACTGATGTCTGCCAACTCTGCAAACAATCGCGATGGACACTCACGCCGAGAATTCCTGCAAGCCGGCTCGCTGGCCGGACTGAGTCTCGCTCAAGTGCTCCGCCTGCAAGACGCCTGTGCGGCTGAAGCGGCCAAGCAGGATATGAACTGCATCTTCCTGTTCGCCATCGGCGGGATGGCCCATCAGGACATGTGGGATCTCAAACCGAACGCGCCGGCGGAAGTTCGCGGCGAGTTCCGGCCCATCAAAACCAACGTACCCGGCTTGCATGTCTCCGACTTGCTTCCGGGTGTAGCCACCGTGATGGACAAACTGGCGATTCTCCGCAGCATGACGCACGGCAAATCCGATCACGGTGCTGGGTATCACACCATGATGACCGGCAAGGAACCGGTTGGTGGAGGTTTCCTCGTGGGCGGGTCGAAGAACAACAATCAGCACCCCTGCTTGGGATCGATGGTTTCACGTCTCGGCAAACCGGGACCGCTTCCACCTTATATCTGCGCCCCGAATTTCCAGGACAGCGGCGGTCCGTCGTTTCTTGGCCCTAGTTACGGCCCGTTTGTCATCAATGCCGACCCGGCCGCCCCCGAATTCAGCGTGCGCGACATCACGCTGCCGACATCCGTCACCAGCGAACGCAACCAGCGACGCCAGGCCGCCCTGCGTGAGGTGAACCGGTTCGAGCGCCGCGTCGAAGAAATTAGTCGACAAGAGAAAGCGTTCGATGCCTTCTACGAGAAGGCATACAAATTGATGACGTCGGCCAAGGCAAAGGAAGCCTTCGACATCACCCGCGAACCCGAGAAGGTTCGTGAAGAATACGGTATGACAAGCGTCGGCCAATGCTGCCTGCTGGCCCGTCGCCTTGTCGAAGCGGGTTGCCGATTTGTTAGCCTCGAAAACGGCCACTGGGACACGCACCGCAAGAACACGTACAGTTTGCGTGATCTGCTTTGCCCGGCCTTCGACCAAGCGATTCCCGCATTGATGAACGACCTCGAACAACGTGGTCTACTTGAGAACACGCTTGTTGTCATCTCGACCGAGTTCGGACGCACGCCGAAAATCAACGACCTGATTGGCCGCGATCATTGGCCCAACGCGTTTTCCATTCTGATGGGCGGAGCCGGTTTGAAAACCGGGCAGGCGATCGGTGCCACCGATAAACAGGCGGGTGAAGTGGCTGATCGTCCCATCACGCCGCAAGACATGGCCGCGACCGTGCTGAAGACACTGGGCATCGATCACTCGGCCGTCATGCACACGCCGCTAGGTCGCCCGGTTCCTCTGGCTGATGGCGGCAAGCCGGTGACCGAGCTGTCGGGCTAAGATACTGATCAACTGACATTCATCCGAGGATCAAGACCGTGTCGCTGCCATCACGGATATCACTTGCCACGCTGGCTGCTCTGATACTGCTCGACTCAGCCGCAGTTCTACAGGCCCAACCCAAGCCGGGTTACATGCCGTCGAGTACGCATATCTTTCCCGCCGGTGCGAGACGCGGGTTCGTTGTGAATGTTCGCATCGGGACCGAATGTTTCCCGCCAGGCAGCCGGTTTGAAATCAATAGTAAAGGTGTGACTGCGCCGTCACTCTTGGGTAAAGAATTAGCATTCGACGGCGAGCCGTCACCACGACGGGAGCCAACGCAGATTCCCAATACCTATCCCCGCGAATGGCCTTCACAAATCAAAATCGCCGCCGATGCCCCCATCGGAACCGCTTATTGGCGAGTCACCTCGGCTCAGGGGGGTACTGCGTCGCGTCCGTTCTTTATCGGTGACTGGCCCGAGTTCATCGAGACCCAAACAAACTCAACCGTTTCCCATGCCGACCGCGTGACATTACCGGTCACCGTCAACGGCCGCATTAACGGCGAGCGTGATCTCGATCATTTCCGCTTCGCGGCCGATGCAGGTGACGTGGTCGTCTGCAATCTTATGGCGGGCCGTTTGGGGTCGAAACTCGATCCGGTCGCTGAGATTCTCGATGCCAACGGTCGTTCGCTGCCGATCCAGGAAATTCGCGTCGGTGTCGATCCGGTGCTCGCTTTCAAAGCCGAGTCCACCGGCGAATACGTGTTGCGCATCGGCAACGTCACACACCACGGCAGCCCTGCGTTCGTCTACCGCGTCGAGATTTCGACATCGCCTTTCGTGCAGTTTGCATTTCCTGCCGGCGGCCAAGCCGGTAGTCGACGACGGATTCGCTTTCACATGCTTTCCGGAACCGAGACCCCCCGCATTGTTGAGCGAAATGTCGAGTTCCCGAAGTCGTCCGCCTCCACGTGGAGAATGCGAGACGAGAAATTGGCATCCAACGCGATCGCATTGAATCTCGATGCCGACCCGAATGTCGTCGAAACCGAACCCAACAACACGACCGAGAAGGCCATGCCGGTCGAGTTGCCAATGACCATCGATGGGCATTCGCTCTCACCAGACGACGAGGATTGGTTCCGTTTCGATGTTCTCAAGGGAGAACATTACTCGATCTTTTGTGCTCCCGCGCCGCAAGGTTCATCGTCGCTCCCCACGTTGATGCTCCGTGACGAATCCGGTAAACGTCTGCGATCGGCCACCGGGATCGACGCCCCCGACGGCGTGGCAAGAATCGCTTGGACCGCCCCGAAATCCGAGCCCGTTTTCCTTCGTGTACGTGATCTGCAATTTGGCGCGCGGGGTTCTGAGGATGCCGTTTATCGCCTCACCGTTCGCACAACGCGACCGAATTTTCTGCTCACGCTGGGGACTGACGGACTCAACGCCGAGCAAGACGGAAAAACGCCCATTAAAGTCGGCGTGACACTCCAAGGTGGATTCTCCAAACCGATTGAACTCACCTTTGAAGGGTTACCCAAAGGAGTCACGGCTGAGAATACCACCATCCCGGCAGGTAAGACATCCGCCAGCGTGAATCTCGTCGTCGCTAAAGATGCCACACTGGCATCGGTGCCTTTGCGACTCATCGGACGCGCGACCATTAACGGAAAAGATGTGACGCGCATCGCAAGCGGGAGACACTTGGGAAGTGATCACGAGGGGGCCGGCATCGGTCCGCTGACTCGCGAGCGGTTGCATCTTACGGTCCGCCAAAAACCGCTGTTCCGACTATTCTGCCCCGAAGCCTACCTGTATGCATATCGCGGTTCGGTGTTTTCCTACCCGATGGGAATCGAACGGCTCGACGGGTTCGATGGCGAAATTACATTACAAATCGGCGACCGACAGAACCGCGATCTCGACGGCATCCAGATGTTTCCGGTGACGATCTCCCCCGGCGAAACCGAAATCAAGTTGCCGATTTATCTGCCCGAAACGATGCACATCAACGTGCAATCGCAATCGCAACTGTATTCTCAGGCATTCGCGACCTATCGCGATCGCAACGGGCAAGAACAATCGGTGCTCGTGCTCTCCGAAAAACGAAACATGCTTCGCACCCTGCCGCCGGTTGTCAAATTGAAGACGATTTCCGAAACGGTCTCTGCCAAGTCGGGCGGCAAAGTGTCTTGCCGCCTGCTCTTGCAGCGGACATCAAATTTCCCCGGCCCGATGAATCTCCGGCTTCTCGAACGACCGGCGAACGCGGGGTTCCGAATCGATGCCGTCGAAATCGCGGCGGGGAATCGCAATTGCGAAATCGTTGCGAGAATCCCAGCCGACGCGAAACCAGGGACAACACATCGTCTTGAATTGGAAGCCCGCGGCCGAATGCCCAACGGCACTCTCGTCATAACCGGTACAACTGTGATGGTTCGGGTCGAGTAAGTCACGCTCGACCTGTCGCTGAGTGGATCGAAGCACCATCTTGCGATGTGACATCTTGACCGTGGCGTTCGACGACCGATATAGTCGAGGAACGGGTTTATTTGCCCACATCTCGTCTGGAGTGGATCATGGGATATCGTTCCTGCATTGTTCGCACGGCTTTGCCGCTGCTTTTCTGCGTTGCGCTCGTCGGCAAGCCGCAAACCGCCTCGGCCCAACTTCCGACGGGCTACGAGACAAAAAGCGACGCCGAAGCCACCGGGCACGAATTGCGGAGCCAAAGCGACCTGTGGATTTTTGAGGTGCGCTTCAAGCCGATGCGTATGCAGTCGGTCGAGTTGACCGATCCCAAAACCGGTAAGAAATCGCGCGAGCTGATTTGGTACCTGGTGTACCAGGCGTTGATCCGCCCTCAAGCGCGACGCGACGACGATTCCGACACTCGACCCGACAACGATGCGTTCGAGGATCCTCAGCTATCGAAGCCCTTGTTCGTACCAGATTGCACTCTGATCACGAACGACAACGGCGTGCAACGTATTTATCACGACGTGAATTTACCCCAGGCCCAGGCAGCCATCGAGAAACGCGAACGTCGAAAATACCTTAATGTCGTCGAGGCAATCGCCGAAATCCCTGACCCCACCGCGCACGATGCCCTCAAGGAAACTGTCATCGACGGCTTGATCATGTGGCGGGGGATCGACCCCAGAACCGACTTCTTCACGGTGATGCTGGACGGGTTCTCCAACGGTTATCGACATGTGGAAGGGCCAGTCAGCGGCGATCAACTTGTCGAATTGAAAGACGCCGGTGCCATCGACGAGTCGACCTTGTTGTGGAAAGTTCCCAAGAAAGATCGGCTGGCAACCATCGGAGCCTGGATTCGGGGCAAGCGGGTTCCCGGCTTGTTTGAAGAGGAAGCACGCGCGACCCCCACTGTTCCGCCGGCTGACGGTGAAGCGGCTGACAAAGAAGCACCCGCCAAAGACAGCGCGATCTGGTTCTACACCGTCGAGGGGGACAAGGCCCAGAAAAGCACAATCTGGCGGCGCACGATCGTTCAGAGATACTGGCGTCCTGGTGATCGGTTTGCCGAAAGCGAAAAGGAAATCCGACGCCAGGGCGATCCCGTGTGGATTTACCGCCCCAGCGAGGCCAAAAAACCCGCCTCCAAACCGAGCGAAAACGACGCCAAACTGGCCGTCCCTCCACCTGCAGCCAAAGACGGCGACGACAGCTAGCCCCGATCGATTCTCGCCCTGGACGCCGATCACAGGGCGACTCTTGCGACATTTGGCGACTTTTGCCAGAATGCAGGTTCGCAATGATGACGGTCGTCGAACGGCGGCAATTCTACAAACACCAGCGGCCATTGAGCCGCTTGAAGAAGGAATGTGGGACAATGGCACATAAGAAGGGGCAAGGCTCCAGCCGGAACGGTCGCGACTCGAATCCGCAGATGCGGGGCATCAAGAAGTTTGGTGGCGAAAGCGTGATCGCCGGCAACATCATCGCCCGCCAATGCGGCACGAAATGGCACCCTGGCAAAAATGTGGGCATGGGCCGAGACTACACTCTGTTTGCCCTGACCGCCGGGACGGTCTTCTTCGATCGCAAAGGTCGCCGTGTCAATGTGGCGGTTGCCGAAGCGAACTAGCGCGGCATACCCATCAAGACAACACGACGGGCGGGATCGCTTCACAGCGGGTCGCCCGTTCGCATGCGCCAAGCGAATCACTCAGCCGCAGGCGGCGGCTCGGTTTCCACGTCGTGCCATTTCATGGCGCTATCTAGCGGTTCGATGCGCAACACGATGATGCCGTTTTCAAAAATGCGCACACTGCCCGTCGACTCCGAAACCGCGATCGCAACAGACTGCGCGGCCTTGGAAATGGCGGCAGCCGACCAATGACGCGAGCCAAGCCCCTTCGACAACGTCAACCCCTCGGCAGGGGCGTCGATGTGTCGTCCAGCTCCTTGCACGACGCCATCTGAAGAGATCACAAACGCCCCATCCAGTTGTGCGATTTCCTTGATACTCTCGCGCACGCGCGGGTTACGGATCATCCGTTCCTTCTTGGGGTAGCCTCGAAACGGATCGTGGACCTGCTCATGAGACATCGAAAGCACTTTGCGGTGATTCCCCACCACGAAGAGCGCACCCATCGGCTTCCCTTCCCGGCCTTCACGTCCGATATCGACGGCAAGATCGACAACGATCCGCAATGTGTCCAGCGGAACTTGCGTTTCCAACCGGCGTAGATCGCGGGCGGTCAGCTTGGCCAGTTGCTCGGCCAGATCGATAACGCTGATCGTGTCCAGCGAGTTGCGTTCGTAAACACCGTAGAGGGCAACGATTTTGTCCCCGCTGGCCAGCAGGTCGTCGGCGATCGCTTCCAGCAACGCCTGGCTAAGTTGCACCTGGCGCGTCTGTGGTTCGTCTAACAACGGTATGAAATCGACTTCATCGTCGGCAGCGGCCCGTTGTGCATCGGGCCTGTCGGAAGCAACAACAAGCGGCACTTTGCGTAGAAACTTGCGGATCGCAGCGAAGTCGTAAGGGACATCCGCCAGAATGACGATCTTCGCATCGTTCTCTTCCGCCGTCTTTCGGGCCGCTTTCAGCAGACCCGTCAATCGCGGGGAGATTTCGACGCGTTTCATTCGTTCGCTCGTTCCTGATGCCTGACGTGAGATTAGACGAGAGGATTTCACTATAGAGAATTCAGAGCAACCGTCAATACGTCGCATGGAGGGGGAGCCAGTTAGCCCTTGCGCTTGGCTTGTTCGGCCGCGACAACTTCAGGGGGAACCAGAGTTTCCACAAGCGAAGTCACCGCACGCACTTTGCTTCCAGGTCCGATGGAACCGAAAACCGTTTCATCCACCGTGAGTTTCTGCGAGACGATCAGCCCGCGTTCTAAATCGAAGACTATCTGGCCTCGAGGACGCTGCTGGATTAACTGCATCAACGCCTTGGGATCCTTCACAGGCGTCAGCATGACCACTTTGGATTCGATCGTCGCCAGGTTTCCCTCGACCGACAACAGTTCAAACCGACGTTTCAGTTTGACGTTCTTGCGAACTCCCACAGCAACAGCCACCTGCACCTCGAACGGCTCTTCCGACCCCGACCATTCATGGCCGATCGGAATGGCCTGATCGGGCAACACGACCAGAAAGCTCTGTTGCGGCTTTCCCTTGGTCGGTTTGGCGACGACCGCCCCTTTCAAGGGAATCGTCCGCAGTAAAGCGCCGCTGGCTGAGACCTTCACCCGAGCCTGCGGCTGACCAACGGCTTTCCGAATTCGGGCATAGGCTGGATCGGTTGGCTTCTTCTTCTTCTTCTTCTTCTTCTTCT
>Ga0115002_10008759_pt1 | contig 11155 bp, 9 predicted proteins | sample ArcticOcean_MG_C_8_FD_89576 | JGI IMG/M metagenome (GOLD analysis project Ga0115002, IMG submission 89576) | Marine microbial communities from western Arctic Ocean - ArcticOcean_MG_CB11_86 | ecosystem: Environmental > Aquatic > Marine > Oceanic | place: Arctic Ocean: Canada Basin | collected... | reverse complement strand
CTCGGTGCCAGGCGGCGAAGGGCTGGCGCACAAGACCTGGAACCCACGGCTGGGGATTATCGGAGGGTTGTCGATCTTGGGGACCACCGGGATCGTCGTACCCTTCTCCTGCGCCGCCTGGATCGCCTCGATACACCGGGGTATCGACGTGGCCCGGGCCACCGACACCGCCCATATAGGCGCCGCTACCGGCGCAACCTCCGAGGCGGCGGTGCGGCGGCGGCATGATCTGACCGAGGGCGAGATGATCGACATGGGCGATTTTGCCGGCGGTATGCTGAAATATCTGAAGGGACATCCAGTGCCCCGGCTCAGCATCGGCGGCGGTTTCGCCAAGCTTACCAAACTGAGCCAGGGCCATCTGGATCTGCATTCCGGGCGCAGCCAGATTGATCTGGACTGGCTGGCCGAACGGGTGGCGAGCCTGGGCGGCGACAACGCTCTGATCGAAGCGGTGCGCGGCGCCAACACCGCGATGGAAGTCCTTGGCCTCGCCGCCGCTGGGAATTTACCGCTCGGCGACCTCGTCGCGAAGGCGGCGCGGGAAACCGCACTTAGGGTGCTTTCCGGCGCACCGATGGCCGTCGAGGTTGTGGTTGTCGATCGAGAAGGCAACCTGGTTGGAGCGGCGCATGGTTGGTAAGCGCGTTTTGATCCTGGGGGGCACCACCGAGGCGCTGGAAGCGGCGGAACGATTGAGCGCCCTCGGCGGAATCACCGTGATTACCTCGATGGCCGGAGTGACCCGGAACCCGCGCTTGCCGGCCGGAGAGAATCGGACCGGAGGTTTTGGCGGCGTATCAGGCCTGACCACCTATCTCGACGCTGAGGATATTGCCGCGGTGCTTGATGCAACCCACCCCTTTGCCGCGCGGATCAGTCGCCATGCCGGCGACGCCGGATCGCGGGCCGGTGTACCAGTGCTCCACCTCACCCGGCCGCCATGGCGGCGACAACAAGGGGACCAGTGGCACGAGGTCGACAGCGCCTATGCCGCCGCCGCCTGGCTGAACACAGCGCCGCTTGCCGATGGTTCAACTGTGTTTCTGACCATCGGGCGGGCTGAAATCTCGGCTTTTTCTGAAATTGACCGCTTACGCTGCGTATCGCGCAGTATTGAGCGGCCAGATTTTGCCGGCGCGCTACCGTTCGCCGAAATCATTCTGGCCCGAGGACCGTTTTCCGCCGATGACGAGCGCCAACTCATGGCGGACCGCAACATCGTATGTCTGGTAGCCAAGAACAGTGGCGGCACGGCCAGTTATCCTAAAATAGAGGCAGCGCGCGCCTTAGGTTTGCCGGTGGTGATGATCACCCCCCCGGCCGCCCCTGGTGGCGAAAGCACGAGCAGCGTTGATGTCGCTGTCGCCTGGGCCCATGGAACACTTGGGATCAGCCGGTAGCTTATCCGCGCGTCGTTCGCAGGACGTGAACGTGATCCGCGTCATAGAGCGCGCTATCGCGAAAACCCTCAGCGGCCAGGGCCGGGCCCACCAGCAGCAGGGCGGTGCGAGTAATCTTCTCGGCCCGCACCTTATCGGCGATATCGCCTAGTGTGCCGCGAATGATCTTCTCGTCAGGCCAACTCACCCGATAGACTATGGCTACCGGACAGTCCAGTCCGTGAATCGGCTCCAGCGCGCGGCGAACATGGCGCAGATTGCGGGTCGACAGATGGATAGCCAAGGTCGCGCCGGACCGGCCAAGCGTCTCCAGTTCCTCGCCCGGCGGCATGGCCGAAGATTTCATCGCCGTGCGGGTCAGGATCACCGTCTGGCTCACCTCCGGCAGCGTCAGCTCCTGGCCAAGTGCCGCCGCCGCGGCGGCGAAGGCTGGCACCCCCGGCGTGATAACAAATGGGATATCCAGCGCCCGAAGCCGGCGGATCTGCTCGGCGATGGCGCCGTAAATCGATGGGTCACCGGAATGCACGCGAGCCACGTCCATCCCTCGGGCATGGGCGGCGGCGATCTCTTCAATAATCTGGTTCAGGGTCATCGACGCGGTGTTCAGCACCCTTGCGCCATTGGGGGCGAACGCAACCACGGCTTGGGGCACTAGAGAGCCGGCATAGAGACAGACTGGACAACGCGCAATCAGATCGCGTCCGCGTATGGTGATCAAATCCGGGGCGCCCGGGCCGGCTCCGATAAAATGTACGGTCATGACGGCAGGACCTTCGGCTCGGCCGCTGGCACCGCATAACCACGTGGGGTGAACACCCGGTCACCGGAAACCCGCGTCTGGCTGCTACCGATCATCACCAGCGAAAGCATGTCGACGGTCTCGGGATCGAAAGTTGCAAGCGGCGTTACCGACACCGATTCCCCGGGTCTTCCGAGCGCCCGCCCAAGAATGACCGGGGTCGACCCCGGACGATGCGTTCCGAGAATCTTCAGCGCCCTCACCAATTGGGACCGCCGTCGCCCAGAGGCGGGATTGTACAGCGCGACTACGAAGTCGCCCTCCGCCGCCGCCTGTAATCGTCGCTCGATGGCTTCCCAGGGCGTCAGCAGGTCGGAAAGAGAAATGGTGCAGAAGTCATGCCCCAGGGGTGCGCCGATCCGTGCCGCACACGCCTGTAGCGCCGAGATGCCAGGGGAGACCACGATCTCTAGTCGCTGCCAATCCGGGCGGTTCAGTTCGTCCAGGCTTTCGAAGACCAGGCTGGCCATCGCGTAGATACCCGGATCACCGGAGGAAACCAGCGCCACGGTCCGGCCTTTGGCGGCGAGGTCAAGGGCGGCGACGACCCGATCGCGCTCCTCGCCCAACCGATAGTCATGTCGGGTCTTGCCAGCCGCCAGAGGCCCAAGCAAATCGAGATACAGACCATAGCCGACTAGATCACTGGCCGCGCCGACCATGCGCTCGACCTCGGGCGTGCGCCAATCGGCTGTGCCTGGTCCGGTGCCGACCACGAATAGCCGGCCGCGCGGCACGCCGGTCACTGACGCATCAATGATCCCCGGCGTCCTGGCGATGGCGCAGGTGGCGCGTTTGGAGCGTTGTTTCTCAATCAGCAATTCGCCAGCCGGGCCGACCGTCGCCAACGCCGCCGCTTCAGCGACACCGTGGCAGCCAACCTCGCGAAAGACGAGTTCGGAAGGGTTCGCGAGTCTGGGCGTCTCCATCTCGAGCGCCGCTGCTGTGAAGAACCGCGCGGGGCGACCAAGATCCTTGGCCAATGCGTGCACCGCGGCCTCGTCCATCTTCACATCGACCGAGACCACGGCGGCGACACTTTGGGCCGACAATCCGGCGTCGGCCAGGGTCTGGCGCGCCAACGTGATCAACTCTTGCGGGTCGACATCCCGCTCGCAGCCAACACCCAACACCAGACATTCGGGATGATAGACCAGCGTTCCGGTCGCAACCGGGCCATCATGCTCCGTCGCACAGATCAACAGGGCGGCATCCCCGCTGATCGGCAGTGTCGATCCGGTGAGCCAGGGGAGATCGCCCTCAACCCGCATTGCTTGCTGGGCTAGCAGCCGGGCCATGAATTCCTTGTAGGAAGAAGCGGTATTCGCTAGATGCCATCCCCGCGGCGGCTCATCCAGCGCGACGCCGAACCGCAGGTCGCTCGCAGTGGTAATTGCCGCCGCCACATCGAGCAGCACCGCGACCCGTCGGGCCAGATCGTTGGCGCCGTGATGGCCACCAAGCACCGGGACTACTGCGCTACCATCCTCGGCTACCACGACAACCGGCGGATCCTCGGCTTTATCACCGATCACCGGGGCCAGGAGGCGCACAAGCGCGCCCAGGGCGCCGATGAAGACGATTGGCGTGCCTTCGACGAAAAGCTCACGGAGATGGTCACCAAAGTTTTCGACTGGCACGTCAGTCCCGTCCGGGCGGCCATGCAGAGGCGCTTTGAGGCCAACCGCGACCCGACGTGCTGTCCCAACGCCGGAGGCCGAAACAACGACTATCGCGGTCATATCCAGGCCCGCCCGCGCCGGTGCACCAAGATCATCGAGAAATACGGCACGGCCTTCTCGTCGACCGCCGAAAGCGCCAACACCCGCTGATTATCCATGGTCGCGCGCTCCACATAGCGAGCATCCTCGGCAAGGCCGGTCCGTTCCAGTAACGTGCGGATCCGTTCGAAATGCCTGCCAATCTTGACGATGGCCACCGCGTCCGCCAGTCCTAGCCGAGCCTCTAATACCGCATCGTCAAGCGGCGCTGGTAGGACTATCAGCACGTCATTCTGGGCCGACAGCGGCGCCGACAGGGCCGCTGCACAGGCCATCAACGAGGACACGCCGGGGATCACCTCGACCGGGTGCCGATCCGCTAACCGGCCAAACAAATACATGAACGAGCCGTAGAAGAAGGGATCACCTTCGCACAGCACCGCCACTGATCGGCCGTGATCCAGCGTGGTGGCGATCCGCTCGGCAGCCTGATCGTAAACCTGGGTCGCTGGGAACCGATTAACCAGCATCGGCATGCGGATGGCGAATTCCTCCCGTCCCTCCGGGATGTGTGGCGCGGCGATGGCACGGGCTAGGCTCGGGCCGGTTTCGGGCGCCGGATAGGCGATCATATCCGCGCCCTGCAGCACCTTCAGCGCTTTCAGGGTGATGAGGTCCGGATCACCGGGCCCGACGCCAACACCAAACAGCCGACCGGTCACACCGCCTCTCCCCATGGTTTAGTGACGCTCCACTGGGTGACTGGCATCAACGGCCGCCACCCCTGGAAGGCCCCAACCGGTTCGGCTCGAGAGATGACGATCCGGGTCAGGCTGCCGCCAAGGCGCGATCGCCAGGCTAACAATGTGGCCTCACCCTCCAAGGTCACGACGTTGGCGACCAGCCGCCCGCCGGGCTTGAGGGCCGTCCAGCACGTCTCGATCACCCCGTCGGCAGAGGCGCCGCCGCCAATGAAGATAGCATCTGGCGCTGCGAGATTGGACAGCGTGTCTGGTGCGGTGCCGGCCAGGATTTGCAATCCGTGTACCCCCAGTGCCATCGCGTTTTCGGCGATCATCGCCCTGCGCTGATCCCGGGGTTCGATAGCTATGGCGCGACAGCGGCGGTCGATGCGCAACCATTCGATGGCGATCGACCCGCACCCCGCGCCCACATCCCAAAGCAGCGCATGCGGCGATGGCGCCAAGGCTGAAAGGGTCGTCGCGCGCACCTCCCGCTTGGTCAGTTGTCCGTCATTGACGAACGCATCGTCAGGTAAACCGGGTATAAGAGGACGGATCACCGCGTCTGGCCCGGCAACAAGTTCGACAGCGATCGTATTGAAATCATCCCCTGGTGGATGCCGCCAATCCGCCGCCAAGGCCTCCAAGCCGCATTCGGCCGGTCCGCCCATTCTCTCTAGGACCGTCATCCGGCTATCGCCAAAGCCACGCTCGACCAGCCGGTCCGCCACTTTGGCTGGTGTCTTGGCGTCATCGGACAGGATCACCAACCGAGCGCCAGGCTGGAAATGACTTTCCAGCAACGCCAAGGGTCGGCCATGCAAGGTTAGGAGGTCAACCTCGTGTTCCGGCCAGCCAAGGCGCGCGCAGGTCAGCGCCAGCGCCGATGGCGCCGGAACAATCAACATCTCTTCACGCGGGATGCGGCGCACTAAAGTGCTGCCGATGCCGAAACACATCGGATCGCCGGTGGCCAGAACGCAGACCTGGCGACCGCGCATTTCCTCCAGCCGGTCAACCAACAAACGTATTGGTGAGGGCCAAGCCAGCCGTTCGCGACCGTCCTTGGGCACCATGGCGAGGTGCCGCTCGCCGCCAATCAGCACGTCAGCTGTGTCAACCAGGGCCCGGGTGCTGGGCCCCAGACCCTCCAGTCCGTCTTCGCCAATGCCGATGACGCTGAGCCAACGGCCAACCCCGGTATTCGTTATCGTCGGGGTCATGTCTGGCTGCTCCCGGCGGCGATCCGGGCGATCGCATTGACCGCCGCCGCCGCCATGGCACTGCCGCCGCGCCGGCCGAGCAGAGTCGCGTGTGGGATTTCCGGTGTCGCATTGACCAACGCCTGCTTGGATTCGGTTGCGCCGACGAAGCCGACCGGAAAGCCTAGCACCGCCGCCGGCATTGGCGCGCCGGCTTGAATCTCTTCGATTAAACGGAAAAGCGCGGTCGGCGCATTGCCGATGGCGATAACCGCACCAGCCTGATGGTCGCGCCAGAGCGGCACTTGCGCGGCCGATCGGGTGGTGTTTTCGGCCTTGGCGCGCCCGGCCAGTTCGGGGTGATCTAGGAACCCGAGGACCGGATTGGCGAGCCCCGTTGCACCCAGCGAGATCCCCGCCGCGACCATCCGGCAATCGCATAGCACCGGCGCTCCGGCAGCCAGAGCCCTCGCCGCCGTCTCTATGGCGCCTGCAGAGAACTTCAGGTCACCAAAGATTTCAGGCATGCCACAGGCATGGATAAGCCGCACCGCGACCTCGGCCTCCTTGGCAGGAAATCCCGACAGATCCACCTCGCGCCGGACTGTCTCGAAAGACAGTCGGTAAATCGCGGCAGGATCCTTCAGATAGTCCAACCGCATGGCTCAACCATCCTTGTTGGCGTCCACGCGGGGCGGGTCGCTGTTCATGCTGCGCGGCCCGAGCGGATGATCGGCATGGGGATAGGGGTGGTGGTGATGCCCGTGATCTCCCTCGTGATTATGCCGGTGGCTGTGGTCATCGCCGTGACCATGTTGGTGTTCGGGGGCGGAATGATGATCGTCGACCGGGTTGGTCCCGATGCCCTCGACGTGATGGTGATGGCTTTCCTGAGTTAGGCCGACCTCGGCCTCGAAGCCCAGCACCTGGTTGCGATACTTGCACATCTGACAATTCATGTTGCCGTTGCCTTCGAGGATCTCCTGGACCCGGTCGACAAAGGTATCGATGACTAGCGGGTGGTCGTTGAGATACCCGGCCTTGACGAATTCGACCCCCGGATGCCGCGCTGCCACGAGGTCGGTATAGTCATAGATCCGCTGCACCAGAATGCCGGTGAACAGGAAATACGGAAACACGATGATCCGCTTGTAGCCGAGTTTGGTGACATGCTCCAACGCTGGTTCGACCAACGGAAAGGTGACGCCCGAATAAGCCGTCTCACCCCAACCGAACCCCATACCCTCCCAGAGCATTCGCATGACCTTGGCGACATTGGAATTGGCGTCAGGGTCTGAGGCGCCGCGCCCGACCACCACCAGGCAGGTCTGGTGGCGTGAGATATGGTCGCCGGCACCGGCAACCGCCTCTTCGACCCGCTCGGCCGCCGCCTTCAACATCTTCAAATCGATGCCAAGCTCGCGGCCATAGCGGATATTGAGACCGTTCTGCGCCTGATAGGTGTTCAGCACCGAGGGAATATCGTTCTTGGCATGGCCCGCAGCGAACAGCATGCCGGGGATAGCCAGGACCTCATCGACACCCCGCTCCTTGAGCGCGTTTAAACCGTCGCGGATCACCGGTGTGGCGAACTCTAAATAGCCATAATCCACCGGATATTGCGGCAACCGCTCGGTCAGCCTTTTGGCCAGCACCGCGAATTCACGCACCGCGTTTTCGTCGCGGCTACCGTGGCCGCACACCATCACGCCAAGTTTTCTAGGCATTACGCTCTCCCCTTCGTGTCCGCCGAAGCGGCCACGCACAGGGGCGCGGGGAAGATCCCGTCCTCTAGCGTACCGCCACGGATATCCCTTTTGGATCTATCCGGTTTCGATCCATGAAACACCTGTCACGCCTCGCGTGTCCCAGGTCGCGGATCGACATGTACGCTGGTTGCAGGGGTGGGGCAAGGGGATGTGGGAGGCTTGGTTTGGCCCATGTAACAAAGGATCCCGAGAGACAGCTGGGGCCCAGGCCTGAGAATTTCTATGCGATACACGGCTGCGTACTCCCACGCTTGCTTGATAGTGATTGGCAACCTGCCGCTGGCCATCGCCTCAGGCCTTGGCCCCGTATCAACTAAGGGGGTGTGCTTCTTCTTTTGGAAAGAACACTCCGCCAGAACGGCAACGGCGGTCAGCCGCGTCCACGATAGGGCACTACGCCGGAACCGGATGCCCAGGTCCCTTCCGGCGCCGCTACTTCAACGAAACTTAGGGCGATATCGATGGTGGTGCCCTCGTGAAATCCGAGATGTTTACGTTAGGGCCATAGATAAAATTTTAGCGGCTTGCTCTCCACCAGCCACTGGCCAGGAATATAATCGATCACCAGATGAGCAAAATCCGGCTGGCTGGTCACCGGATAGACGCAGGTGAACTCAGGTCAGGTATAGCGCGATGTAATCGATGCCCGGATGCGGGTTCGGGACGCATTCCAGGACTGATCCTGTGGTGACGGCGGCGTCTGCACGGTCTGGCCGAGTTGGGTGAGCGGGGGCTCGGTCATGGGCTAACTTTTCTAAGCAGACGTGAAGAATTGGTTCTGCGGCCGCGGTAAACCGAGGTTCTCTCGCAGAGTCTTGCCCTCGTATTCGGTCCGAAAAATTCCCCGACGCTGCAACTCCGGTACGACCTTGTCGACGAAATCGTCCAGTCCCGCAGGCAAGTATGGGAACATGATATTAAAGCCGTCGCTGGCTTCATCTTCAAGCCATTCCTGCATCTGGTCGGCAATGGCTTTTGGCGTGCCGACCATGGCGAGTCCGGAAAACCCACCAAGCCGCTGTGCCACTGTCGCACAGTCAAGCGCTCTCGCTCGGCCAATCGGATTGCCCGTTCACGGCCGCTTTTGGATCCATTACTCTCGGGAGTTTCCGGCAATGGGGCGTCCGGCTCAAAAGCCGAGGCGTCATGCCCAAGCGCGATCGACAGCGAGGCGATGGCGCTGTCATAGTGCACCAAGCTATCGAGCAACGCCCGTTTCTCGCGGGCTTCGGCGTCGGTTTCTCCAATTACCACCAGACAGCCGGGCAGAATTTTCATGTGGTCGCGCGGGCGGCCAAGAACATCCATGCGGCCTTTCAGGTCGGCGAAAAGCCGCTTGCCGTCCTCCATCGTGGCTAGTCCGGCAAACACCATCTCGGCGGTTTCGGCGGCGAGCTGTTTGCCGGGCTCGGATGCGCCGGCCTGCACGATCACCGGCCACCCCTGCGGCGACCGTGCGATATTCAGCGGCCCGCGCACCGAGAGAAACTCTCCCTTATGGTTCAAGGTGTGCAAGCGCTCGGGATCGAAGAAGATTCCGGACTCCGGATCGCGGATGAAAGCGTCGTCGGCCCAGCTGTCCCAAAGCCCGGTGACAACATCGTAATATTCCCGCGCCCGGCGATATCGCTCGCCGTGCTCCATGTGTCCTTCCATGCCGAAGTTGAGCGCGGCGTCCGGGTTCGAGGTGGTAACCAGGTTCCAAGCGGCCCGGCCACCGCTGATATGATCAAGCGAGGCAAAGCGGCGGGCAACCACATAAGGCGGCTCGAAGGTGGTCGAAGCGGTGGCGATCAAGCCCAGATGTTCGGTCATCATTGCCAGCGCCGGCAGGAGGGTAAGCGGGTCGAAAGAGGTCGCCGTGGCGCTGCGCTTCAGTGCCTCGATCGGCATGTTCAGAACCGCGAGATGGTCGGCCATGAAAAAGGCGTCGAACTTTCCGCGCTCCAGGGTCTGGGCGTAGCGGATTAGATGTTTGAGGTTGAAATTCGCGTCGGGCGTGCCACCGGGATAGCGCCAGGCGGCGGTATGAATGCTAACCGGGCGCATGAAGGCACCGAGACGAAGGCGTTTAGTGCTGGTCATGATGGATGTCTCGCGCTGCTTACGTCGGTACTTCCAGGACAACTTGGATGATGGCGAGCGCCGCGGTGTCAAGCAATTGAATTCCGGTCACGACAGGAGCATTCCTGAGTATGATCCCACGTCTTTTGGCTCGGCAATTGAGGGGGCGACCATTCGCAGGTTCGGCACCGCCGCGGCCCCTTTGTCGGGTCGGGTTTCCGAATGTAATGATCCACCGTGGATATGCACCAGGGATCTCGCGATTGACAGGCCCAAACCTGCCCTCTGATGATTCTGGGTGAAACTGGAGGAATCCTGTTGGAATGGCTCGAAGACCCTATCCAGGTCAGCAATTTGGACGCCGACGCCAGAATCAATAACGGAAAGCCTCAACCATTGTTCTTCTGGTGCATTATCATCTGGTTCAACAACGGGCTGTTCAGATCCGAGGTCTGTTTGGCCAATATCAATTGAGAGATGGCCAGTCGTGCGGTGCAGACCCAGCCGACACGCAGCCCGGGGTTGAGGGTTTTCGAGAAGGTTCCGCAATATACTGCGCGGGTCGCGTCCACATGCCTGACGCGCGCCACCTCAAGCGCCATTACCGAGGGGATTGCCTCTCCCTCGTAACGCCGCGCGGTATAGGCAGTATCCTCAATCACCGGAATGCCGAGGTCAAAGGCCAACGCCAGCAGACCTTGGCGCTCTTCGAGGTTGAGGGTGGCGCCGGTCAGGTTGGCGAAGTCTGGGACGGCATAGGTAAAATCACGATGTCACCCGCTAGTGCTTGCGCGGCTGCGCCAGCGTAAGCCTCGGCGGTCATGTCCCGTCGCCCAGGTTGAGCTGATCATAACGGGGCTCATAGGCTTGGAAGGCCTGTAAGGCGCCAAGGTAGGCCGGCTACGAGACCAGGGCACTAGCAACAGTTGGCCTAAAAAGTCCAGCGCCTGCTGCGACCCGGGCGTGATCAGTATGTTCTTGATTGCGCAGGACACCCCAAGACCATTCATGTAAACCGTTATTCAGCCCCGCTGGGCCTGCTTGCCTATTGATCACGATGCCACGAACGTCCTGGAACGGATAAGACGATCATGACACCCGACACTGCGTTTCTCGGAAATCACTACGGTCGTTTCATCTGGAATATCGGTGGACGCAAGGAGCGGCCCTTCAAGGTTCTGGCGCCAATTCGAGCCCGCAGTTTCGGCGATGTCCTGTTCGGGTTCTCCAGCATCGCTCGGTTTGTTGCTAACTTCGACCATTCACACACTAATTTTATTATCGCCGATTCTCGCGCCTATGTGCGCGATTTTTCAGGATATTTCCCTTTTCCTAATAAAGTATTCGATTTGCGCGATTCGTTCGAGAAGCTGGCGGTGTCTCAGTTGACGGATGACCTCCAGAAGTACGACACGACTTCGGACGCCTATCATGATTTCGTCGCGCTTCCG
>Ga0115002_10008756_pt1 | contig 11158 bp, 12 predicted proteins | sample ArcticOcean_MG_C_8_FD_89576 | JGI IMG/M metagenome (GOLD analysis project Ga0115002, IMG submission 89576) | Marine microbial communities from western Arctic Ocean - ArcticOcean_MG_CB11_86 | ecosystem: Environmental > Aquatic > Marine > Oceanic | place: Arctic Ocean: Canada Basin | collected... | reverse complement strand
TTTAACGGCGACGGTGTCGTTAAACTCTGTGGGAGCCTACAGAAAACTAGATCCTGGTGGTTAAGAATCGCATTAAAGCCGATCACCTCGGAGGGATACGATTCCGCGGAACCGTCTGCACCGTTTAACTTGAACCGCTTCAACCGCGTCTTTTTGCCTCGCGCCACATCGACAAACCGGGTAGTTTCTATCGTTCAATTGCAAAATGTTGGAGATGAACATGGTACAACGCGCCGTGGATTCGCTGATCAATTCGAGCTTCCTGAATCCTGGGGATGGCGGATTGTCGCATCTGTTCAAAGACATCAAAGACCGTCCCAAACTCGACTCAGCAGAGGCATTGCTGGAGGTGTTGGATGCTGCGGATATTGGGGCGTGCGTAGTTTCGATCATGCAGCCTGAGCATGCCGAATGGGTAGGCAACGCGCATAAGGCGTATCCCCAAAAAGTAATGCCGGCGATGATCGTGAATCCTCTCGAGGGCTTCAAAGAGGTGCAGCGTGTTGTTGAGTATTACGAAAAATATGGTGTTCGGTGTCTGCGCATCCCACCGTTTCGCTACACGCTTCCGCCGACGGATCGAGTCTACTGGCCGTTCTATGTCAAAGCGCTCGAGCTGAATATCGCAGTTTCGATGAACGCTGGCATGCCGGGTCCGCGCCGTCCTGGGCACGTGCAAAATCCGATTCACTACGACGAAGTGGCTTTTCATTTTCAAGATCTGCGCTTGATTATGACCCACTGCGGGCAACCATGGATCGATGAGATGATCTCGACGGTTACACATTGGGACAACGTCTACATGTCCTGTACGTCGGTCGCTCCTAAATATTGGCCGGACGATCTTGTGTATTTCATTAATACTCGGGGGCGCGAGAAGATGATGTTTGGCACCGAGTATCCAATTATTGAGTGGGAGCGGGGACGCAAAGAGGTCGATGCCTTAAATTTGCGTGATGACGTCGAGCCGCTGTTTCTGCGAGAAAATGCATGCCGCGCTTACGATTTCGCGTTTGATGTGTCATAGCACTGGCGTGCCACGCGTGTGGGCGCCGCTAGCCGGAGCATTTGGATGCCCGTAAGCTACCTTGATCTGACATAAATCACGGCGTTAGACCGCCTTCGGCTCGCACAATAGCAGCGCTTTCGACAGCGTACTCGATTTTTCTTCACGCCACATATGTTTCAATATGCTCCGATCAGAAAAAGCTCCGTTCGCTGCCGAAAACACTACACTTGCGCGCGTATCGCTCGCTAATTTATATCAGATGAAGGCTAGTGCCCATGGATCAAATCAATAAGCCGAAAAATGCAATCGTAGTACTACTCGATAGCCTCAATCGACATCTCATTGGGGCTTACGGCGGCACAGAGTTCGAAACCCCAAACCTTGACCGATTCGCGCAAGAGAGCGTTCGTTTCAATAAGCATTTTGTCGGTTCGTTGCCGTGCATGCCCGCGCGTCACGATATTCTGGTCGGCGCTTTGGACTTTTTGTGGAAGCCCTGGGGTTCGATTGAGTTGTGGGAAGAAGCCATCACCAGGCCGCTGCAGCGCGCCGGTGTGGCAACCATGCTTGTGAGCGATCACCCCCATCTCTTCGAAGTAGGCGGCGAGAATTACCACACGGACTTTCGCGGCTGGGAGTACTTGCGGGGCCATGAGAACGACCCATGGAAAACCCGCATCGATCCATCTTGGGTCGGAGCGCCGGCTTTGCCCGCAGGGGACGGCCACGGCCAGTGGTACAACACCTCGCGTACATGGTTTCGCGAAGAGCTAGATTTTCCCGGACCCAAAACGCTCAATACCGCCGCGAGTTGGTTAGACGAAAACGCCGATGCGCATGATCGGTTTATGTTGTTTATCGACGAGTTCGATCCGCACGAACCATTTGATACTCCGCCGCCGTGGGTCAATAAATATGATCCCGATTGGGAGGATGAGTTGATCATCTGGCCGCCTTATTCGGTCAAAACGGTCGAGCGGGGCATTCTCAGCGAACGTGAGGCACGCCATGTGCGTGCGAACTACGGGTCCAAGCTCAGCATGATTGACCATTGGTTTGGTCGCTTGTTAGATTCGATTGATCGCAACGGATTGGCGGACTCTACGACGGTCATCTTGTGCACTGACCACGGTCACTATCTGGGCGAGCGCGATATGTTCGGCAAGCCTGCCGTTCCCCATTATGAACCACTCGGGCACACGCCCTTGCTCATCCGCCACCCGGGGACTGAGCCGGGCGTGTGTGATGCATTGACGACCAATGTTGATATCAACGCGACGTTGTATGACCTATTTGCTATTGAACCTGATCACGTCACTCACGGCCATTCTGTGATGCCGCTTATCACCGGGGAGGCAACGAGCATTCGCGAGTGGGCGCTTGCTGGAATCTGGGGCAAGTGGGTCCATGTCATTGACGGCAAACACAAGTACGTTCGCGGGCCGGTCACTGATGACAACCTGCCGTTATCGATGTGGTCCAATCGATGGTCGACGATGCCAATTCCGCAAACGCCCAACGTGTTGTTGCCGAAACCCAATGCGAATGCTTATCTAGATTTCATGCCGGGTTCGAGCGTGCCGGTTATCCGCCAGCCATTCCAACCAGGTGACATGTTGCCCTACTGGGCGCAGGGCCACCGGCCTGGCTGGCACCATCTGTTCAACCTCGATGACGACCCGGATGAACTCGAGGATCGATTAGGCGAGCCGCGTGAGAAGGAAATGATCGATCTATTGCGCGCAGCGCTCGAATCGGTCGGAGCGCCTGCCGAGCAATTCACTCGTTTGGGGATTGCGTAGTGGTCAGGGTGACGGACCTCCCAGAGTACGAACGTGCCACTTGTTGGGCAAGAACCTCGCACCGCTGGGTCCGCTGCCGTGGGTGCGCTCCAAAAAGCCGTTAAGTCAGCAGAAGATCGCTTTGATCACGACGGCAGGGCTGCACGTGCGCGACGACGATAAATTCGCGTTCACGGATGCAAGCTATCGTGTTATTCCTCGCGAGCTTCGAGGTGACGACTTGCTGATGTCGCACACCTCGGTGAATTTTGATCGCATTGGGTTTGCGGAGGATGTCAACGTGGTGTTTCCCATTGATCGCTTTCGCGAGCTGCAAGAATCGGGCGCCATCGGCAGCCTTGCGAACAACCATTACAGTTTTATGGGCGCCGGCCTTCTGCCCGATGCCTACGAAGCGAGCGTAAGACCGTTAGCCGAAATTATGCGCAACGAAGAAGTCGACGTCGCATTCCTGACACCTGTTTGACCGAACTGTACGCGTGCCGTGTGTGCGATCGCGTATTTCCTGGAAGCCGAGGGCATCATGACAACCGGCATCAGTCTGGTTCGGGAGAACGCTGAGGCGTTGCAACCGCCGCGCACACTATGGGTGCCGTTTCCGCTGGGGCGGCCGTTAGGTACACCGAACGATGTGGAATTCCAGCAACGAGTAATTAGTGCTGCTTTGGATTTGCTTAATCGAGAGCACGGTCCCGTGCTTGAGGACTTTCCTGAGGACATTGATGCGAGTCAATTTGGGCCGCTCTCCTGTCCAGTTTCGTTCAAACAAACCGAACCACAAACCGATGCATGGCCGGAGCGTCTGCGCCGTGAAATTGCCGAACTCAAGCCGTGGTATGACGAGGGCGCTCGGCGCAGAAGGCGCACGACCGTGGGTGTGTCACCACTTGATATGCAGGCGAACGCTGATTTCGTTGGCCAAGCCGTGCACGCGCGGGGGTTTTCAAAAGAAGACATCGTGACGCTGAAACTTGCGGTTGAAGATCTTAAAGCGTTTTATAGCGAAGCGTTGACAGCGCGACCGGGACCACACGATGCTGACGCGGTAATGAAAATCCTATGGTATGACACCTTCCTCGGAGAAGCCTTGCATGAATTGCATGAAATATGTCGGAATGATGAGTCGTTGAAATTATTGACGTTATTCCTTCTGCCAAGGTCCGTTCAGCACGATGACTAGTTTGCAGTTGAACCCACTAGGCGAACAGCTGGGTGCTGATATTGCTGGCGTTAATCTGAACGCGCTAACCGAGCATCAATTCGAAGATCTGTATCAGCATTGGTTGACGTGGGGCGTGTTGCGGATTCGCGGCCAGCGTCTCACGGATGCTCAGTTGCAGCAATTCAGCTCGCGCTTTGGCCTGTTGGAGGAAGCACCTTTGGGGTTAATGCCCGAAGCACAGCGGCGTAAGCTGAAAAACCGGTTCGTGACGGTCATTTCCAACATCGAAGTTGATGGCAAGCCTATCGGAGGGTTGAGCAATAAAGAGGCCACTTGGCACTCGGATATGACTTATATCGAAAGCCCCCCACCTGCCAGCGTATTGATGAGTATCGAGGTGCCTGCAGTTGGTGGCGATACGCATTTTTGTGACCAAGTCGCGGCTTATGCTGCGTTGCCTACGCATTTGCGTGACAAGATCCAGGCGATCTCGATCAAACACAACGCGGCGCACACGAGTATCGGAAGTTTGCGTCCTGGCTTCGAGCCGATTACCGACCCGACTCAAGCGCCGGGGGCCATTCACCCGGCTGTGCGGATCCATGAAGAAACCGGATCGACGGCACTTTATCTAGGCCGTCGAGAACTGGCCTACATCCCGGGCGTGTCGCTGCGGGCAAGCGAACAGCTGCTCGATGAAATCTGGGAATACGCCGCGCTGCCGCAGAATACGTGGACCCAACAATGGCAAGTTGGCGATGTGGTTATTTGGGATAACCGCCGTGTGATGCATCGGCGCGAGGGGTTCGATGCTGGATTGCGGCGTTTGATGAAACGCTGCCAGGTACTTGCTCGGGACACCAATGACTCGCATCGATCGAGCGTCAATCATTAGTTATTAAGGTCTCGCGGCCTCGAATTTACGTCGAACGAGACGGACCATGCGGTTACTTTTCGCCGGTTGCGTCCTCGCTCTGTATTTTTTCCAATTCAGAGTCCAAATCAGACAGGTCGTTGAGCAAAGCCGCCACAGCCTGACTTTCGGGCGTGGTATCGAGCACTTCCTTTTCGGCGGTAACGTTGATCAGTTCGATGACTCGCAGGCGTTCTTCAATTTGCGTGCTTATCACTCGAGTTGGTTCGTCGTGGTGCGCCAGCACGCCCGTGCTCAATAGCGCCAGTAATAGGGCATTAATTGTTCTCATAGGTTCCTCGTTCGTCAGTGTTGTTGGAGGTCGTTGCTTGGGACAGGATCGGTCCGACATAGTCGTCGCGATGATCCCAGATCGAATGTTCATTCAAGGCGTAGATGTAGCGATACCCGCTGTGAGACGTTTTCTTAACCGAATTGTCGGACTCGAGTAGCCAAATTGACTCATCCGGGCGTCGTACGGCGAGCACCGCGTGATAACCGCGAGCTCGTCTGTCATAGGTCACGACTACCCGCAGGGCGCTTGCTGCGAAACCGAGCTCACGCAGCATGAAGTATTTCGCCGTGGCATAGTCTTCGCAATCGCCGCCTTTAAGTAGAAAGTCGTAAAGGGTCGTCCATTGATTGCGTAGGACGGCTGTTTTATGGCCATCCTCGTCGTAAAGACGCTTTGTTCGATCACGCGCGTATCGGCCCTTATTGATGTAAAAGTTGACTAGCTCGATTTGCTCATCAGGTGTCAAAGCGTCGGCTCTGCTAATGGCGCGATTGAAGGACTTCAAACGCCCGCGACAAGCCGTTTTGTCGGTTGCACAACGATATAGTTCGTCCGTTTGGCTCGCGTGTTTGGCGAGCATCGACGACCATGCCAACGAGCCGGTAGCCCCGCTGAGCATGTCTTCAGGCGCGCTAAATGGATACTCGTTGGGGACTACATGGGTGGACGTACAGCCGCCTGCGACGATCAAGGCCGTCATGCATATTGCACGACTCATAGCACAAACTGATGTTGTGAATCGCATGCACGGATTCTGTGCCAGCCGCGGCGGTACTACAACCACTGCGTAACGATTGTGGCTAGTGTAATCTTGCGAAGGCAGCGGCATACAGGTCATAGATAAAAAGTAAAACGAGGAATATCGCATGAGCAAGATTTCAGAAGACCCACGTATCGACCCGCGCATTAAGGCTCTATTTGGGGCGTTGGACCTGGCGGCTGCTTGGGACGCCGACGATCGTGAGCAGTTACTCCGTGAAGCCAACTCGGAAGCCTCAGTCGAACAGCGCGAAATGCTGGACGCATTCATGGCAATGAGCGACAACGACGACGTCGCGCCGTCCGCGGGGCTGTCGATAACCGACCTTGAATTTACCTCTGCTCCGGACGGCAACCGCATCAAGATTCAGTTCATTCGTCCTGACAATTCCGACATTGTTCCGTGCGTCTATTATATTCACGGCGGCGGCATGCAAACGATGTCCTGCTATGACGGCAACTATCGGGCATGGGGCCGCATTATTGCTGCACAAGGTGTGGCGGTCGCGATGGTCGATTTTCGCAATGCGCTCACGCCGTCGTCGGCCGAGGAAGTTGCGCCCTATCCGGCGGGTTTGAATGATTGTGTTTCGGGGGTGAAGTGGGTTGCCGCATCGCACGACGAACTCAACATCGATCCCGATCGGATTATCATCGCCGGCGAGAGCGGTGGCGGAAATCTAACCATCGCTTCGGGACTGCGCCTGAAGCAGGACGGCGATTTGGCGGTGATTCGGGGTCTCTACGCATTGTGCCCCTACATTGCCGGCATTTGGCCGCTGCCGGAGAATCCGTCTTCGACAGAGAACAACGGGATTCTGCTCGACTTGCACAACAATCGTGGTGCTCTCGCGTACGGGATAGAAGAATTAAACAACAGAAATCCACTCGCGTGGCCCGGGTTTGCAACCGAAGACGACGTGACGGGACTGGTGCCAACCATCATAAGCGTCAATGAGTGTGATCCACTGCGAGATGAGGGCATCAATTTTTATCGTTTGCTGATCCGCGCCGGGGTCAGCGCACGCTGCCGTCAAGTCGTGGGCACCATTCACGGTACCGAAATATTTCCCGCCGCCTGCCCAGACATATCGCGGGATACAGCGGTCAATATCGCCGACTTCGCGCGCACCGTATAGCCTGAGCAAGGCCTCGGCGCATTAGGTAAGCGTTAGTAGTCGGACCTATCTCATTGAAATTGTTGAGCATTCTATCAGTTATGCTATGTAAGTCGCCGGTGGCCGGCTAGAGGTGGGCTCAGATATGATCAGCGTTCGAAGGAGAACGCCACGGCGCTGACGATTCAAGACCTCGGTGCGATCGGTGAACTTCTCGGATCGTCGGTGGCGTTTTTGGTGGTCGTCTACCTGGCGCTGCAGATCAGGCAGACACAGCAATTCATGCGAGCGCAGGTGGAAAGACCGATTATGCGCATTTCGGTCGACGGCGGGGAAAGGGACCAATTGGACGTGCGAAGGCGAGATTTTGACGACTTTTAGCTGTGGCCCTAATGCTAGGGCTTCCGTACGATGCTGTTGACTCATAAGTAGGGCCCTGCACCGTGAAACGATTGCTCCTCGTGCTCCTGATCAGCTGCATCTCATTGGTACCCGAAGTCGCGGCGCAGGAGGACGATGTTTTTTCCAGTCGCTACGCCCGCACCTTCCAGGATGTCTGTGCCGTTTGCCATGGCGACCGGCTGCAGGGGGCGGCCCAGGGAACGCCGTTGGTCGGAGTCGACCTAGTGCACGGCGACTCAGTAACCGAGATCGTCGAGAGCATCACCGACGGTTTTGCCGACAAAGGTATGCCTGCCTGGTCAGGAACACTCAGCGATGAGCAGATCAAGAACATGGCGCTGTTCATCAGCGAAGTGCGTCAGGGGCTCGATTATGCGGATTTTAAGTACGACGCGGAATTCACAGTGCCGAGCGAGACAATCGAGACAGCGTTGCATGACTACAAGCTAGAGGTCGTGGCCGAGGGCATCGATGCGTTACCGTTCTCGATCGCACCGCTGCCGGATGGCACCATCCTGCTTACCGAAAAGAAGCTCGGTTTGAGCATCATATCGCCTGATGGAACGAAATCGCGTTTCATCGAAGGCACTCCTCAAGCCTACGCCGACACCTACATAATCTCGGTTAAGCAGGAGTGGGGGAATGGCTGGTTGCACGACGTGGTTCCGCACCCGGACTATGAAGACAACGGTTGGGTCTATCTTCACTTTGGCGATCGATGCAGCGATTGCAACGAAGCCAGCCGAGCAAGCGGTCGCTCGGTGTCGATGAATACGCTGGTTCGCGGGCGGATTAAGGATGGCCGTTGGGTCGATGAAGAGACGCTGTGGAAATCCGACCTAAAATTCTATGGACCTGGCCCGGATCTGGGTGCGGGTGGTCGGATGACTTTCGATGATCAAGGCCACGTCTTTCTAAGTGTGGGTTTGAAAGGCACGAGCAATTTTGATGGGCCGCAAGATCTCGGCTATCCTTGGGGCAAGATTCACCGGCTACACGATGATGGTCGTATCCCCATAGACAATCCGTTTCTTGAAACAAAGGGCGCGCTGCACACGATTTGGACGTATGGCCACCGAAGTCCCCAGGGTCTTGAGTGGCGTCGAGAAACGGGTGAACTGTGGGGTACCGAGCACGGCCCACGTGGCGGTGACGAGGTCAATCGGTTGCTGCCCGGGCGCAACTACGGATGGCCTTTGAGTTCCAAGGGTTTGAATTACAACGGATCGCCCGTGGCCTACGGCAAGCAGCTCGGCATTGAGTTCGACATGGACGACATCGAACAACCGGTCGTCGATCTGTCACCGTCACCCGCGGTGTCGAGCTTTATTTTCTATGACGGTGATCGGTTTCCAAAATGGCGCAATCACATCCTCGTCGGATCGCTTAAGGCGCAGAGCCTTTACCGAATCGAGCTCGATGGCAACCGAGCGGTGAGCAAAGAGATCCTGTTCAAAGGAATTGCCCGCGTGCGCGACATCGAGATCGCCAACAATGGTGATGTTCTGCTGCTCTTAGAGAACAACAGCGGCAGCAAGATCGTACGGATGTCGCCTGCGAGTTAAATCGACGTCTCCGAGCCCAATTGTTCTCCTCAATATCCAATACCGCTCGCTCTTCCCGTCCCAGGCGTTCATACAATTGTTTGTCGATGACTGTTGGTGCGTTGATGGACGATGCGAGCGCGAAAAGAACGCATGTGGCGGGCGCCATAGCTTGTTCGTGCAATTCTGTATGCCACCGTGCTACAAAAGCGCGTTGTAGACAGCTCGATTGCGGACGATCACGCGGTTGGTCTCCCTAACGTCGGCCGGACACTATCCCGCACCGTGTAAAGCGAGCAGGCTATCGATGAGTGTTAGGTGGGTGTTAGTAGTCGGACCTATTTCATTGAAATTGGTGGATATTCATATAGATCAGCTATGTAAACCGTCTTAAGATCCTGCGCTAGTCTGCAAAACAAGAAAACGGGGTGGGTTCGGTGATGATTGCCGAAGTCGGCAGCGGTCGAGCCCAATAAGATGGACCGTTTACTTGCCACGTGTCGCCGTTTATGAAATCACGGGTCCGAGCGATAGCGTCCATGATTGCGTTGGCGAGCCCGATATTGCTCGGGTTCATCGCTGTGGGGATGATTCCGAAACGGGATGGCCCGGTGGACATTTGCCCGAGCAACCGCCACTTGCGCTGACCCGCATTGCCGCCTAAGCCAATCGTCGTCGACGTCGATCTAGGCGGATGGTGCCATCATCAACGTGCGGCGCAACCCATGGTGACCATCACGCCCAAGATCGCCAAACCAGACCTTTCTCATTCTGGCCCGGCCGAAGCGAGCCATACGGTCGCGGACACGGTTGTAGCTGTTGCCACTCTAAGCGTCGAGGAATCGGTGCCAGTAGCCGACATTCTCGATGCGGGTGAAAATCTGGGACTTCTCGCGAAAGGCACGTGGGCTGCTGGGGAAGCGTTACATGGTGCGAGCATTGCAACGCCCGTCCTCGTCGCCACGGGCAAAAAGTCTGGGCCCACCTTGTGCGGTACCGCGGCGGTACATGGTGATGAGCTAAATAGCATCGAGACAGTTCGTCTATTGCTGTATTCGGTCGATCCGAAGAAGCTCAATGGCCGGCTCATTGGCGTTCCGATCGTCAACTTGCACGGTTTCCAACGCCAGTCGCGCTATCTGACGGGTCGCCGCGACCTCAACCGCGTTTTCCCAGGCAATCCACGCGGCAGTTCTGTCTCGCGGATGGCGCATGGCTTCTTTAATGAGTTAATTCGGTACTGTGATGCATTGGTTGATTTGCATACGGGTTCCTTTCATCGCACGAATTTGCCCCAGTTGCGTGCCGGCCTCAACAACCCCGATGTGCTCGAACTGACGCAAGGTTTGGGTTCGACGGTGATCCTGCGTAGTCCGGGTGGGCCCGGAACGTTACGCCGATCCACGGCGGATGTGGGGATCCCGGCGGCGACGCTCGAAGCCGGCGAGCCGCTGCGTCTCCAAGTCGACGCGGCAAACCATTAGGTCAAGGCATTGTTCACGCTGCTCGATACGATGGGGATGTACAAAAAACGCAGTCTGTAGGGTACCCCCGAACCAACCTATTACAATTCGGCCTGGGTGCGCTCGGATCATGGCGGCATTTTGTTGTCGAGCGTTAAGTTGGGCAAGCGTGTGAGCGAAGGCCAGCGCCTCGGCACGGTCACAGATCCTATCAGCAACGAGGCCGTCGTGATCCTTGCCCCGTACAACGGCCACATTATCGGCATGGCGTTCAACCAATTCGTGATCCCGGGGTTCGCACCTCTTCATGTAGCTCGCCAAGCAGAGCCTGGGCTATATCGGAAGATGAGCACGACGCGCTAGCGGAGTGGATTTCGCCCTACCTAATGGGAACGCTGGGAGACGCCGAGTCGGAGTAACGCCGCCACTAACGATCGCGTTGTTGAAAGGGGTCGACGCGCACAAATCAGTGTTGCAATCAACCCTCTTCGGGAACATGATTTATAGTTCACTACACTAAAGTTATCCGAACGGGGGACACAGATCATGGCAGCGCAAATGCAAGAAAATCCGGACCAGGCCGCCCTAGCGCGCACTCTGGCGACGATCGACCGGCTCAGCCTCAATAGCCACCTCAATGAGCTGGAGACCCAGGGCTGGACCACCATCAAAGGGGTGTTGTCTCAGAATA
>Ga0115002_10008755_pt1 | contig 11158 bp, 8 predicted proteins | sample ArcticOcean_MG_C_8_FD_89576 | JGI IMG/M metagenome (GOLD analysis project Ga0115002, IMG submission 89576) | Marine microbial communities from western Arctic Ocean - ArcticOcean_MG_CB11_86 | ecosystem: Environmental > Aquatic > Marine > Oceanic | place: Arctic Ocean: Canada Basin | collected... | reverse complement strand
GTGGCCGTTCCTTTACGGGCATGTGTCCAATTCCAAACGCACTGCGGGATTCCTCTGAAAACTTTCATGTGGTGGTTTCCCGCTATTTTTTTGTGGCATCAGACAGATGCGATGGCAACACGCCAAGGTTGCCACGACGTGAAGATTTTCCAGCATGGACGAAATACAACCTCATCGCAGTGTTCATAACTCTAGTATAGAAATCCGATACTGGGCCTGATTCGCGGTGCCGAGGTACCACAGTTTTGAGAAAATGCTGCTGAAGAAACCGTTACAAACAGACCTCGCAAGCCCTGATGTCACGAACATCTGCAAAAGACGATGTCCATTTGAAACCTGCCCGTTTGGTGGAACTCGTTTGCGAGACCGCCTTGCTGGAGTGTGGTCGGTTCCCCGGGTATCATGCGACACCGTCTCTTGACGGCGTAAGTCACTGTGCAGGTTGTCGTTACTCGATTGCGTTGGTGGAGAGTCTCTTGAAGTATCGCACGCTGGGTCGCACGGAGTTGGAAGTGTCGTCTGTCAGCCTGGGAACCGGTGGGCCGAGTCGGATCGGCCAATGGACGCACCGTGACGAAGCCGAGTCGCATCGCGTCATTCACCGCGCTCTCGATTTGGGCATCAACCTCTTCGACACGGCAGCCGCTTATAGTGACAGCGAAGAAATCCTCGGCCGCGCGCTGAAGCAAACGCCGCGCGACAAGTACCTCATCGCCACCAAGTTCACGCCGACGCGTCAAGACGACGGAGAGGAAGGTGAAATCGTTGAGTCAATCATCTCCCCTGAAGAGCTTGTCGAATCCTGCGAGCGAAGCCTGAAACGGTTGCAGATCGACGTGATCGACGTGTTCCAATTTCACGGCGTGCTGCCGGGGAATTATCGTGAATGTGTTGATCGTCTGCTGCCGACAGCGAAGGCGTTACAGGAACAGGGCAAGATTCGCTTCCTGGGCATCACCGAGTACTTCTATCAGGATCCCGCCCACGAGATGCTCGACCTGGCTCTCGAAGATGACCTGTGGGACACCATCATGGTCAAGTACGGCATCCTCAACATCTCGGCCGCATGGAGTGTGCTGCCTAAGGCGGCCGCGCAAAATGTGGGCGTGTTCAACATGTCGGCCGTGCGGGCAAAAATGACGCGGCCGGATGAACTCGAAGAGATTATCACCCGTTGGAAGAAGGCCGGCTTGATCGAGCCGGGTGCGCTGCCGACAAGGAAACCGCTCGACTTCCTGATTCACGACGGCGTCGAATCGGTTGTGGCGGGCGGTTACAAATTCGGCATCGAACCGGAAGCCGTCTCGACATTGCTCGTGGGAACGGGCAATATCCAGCATCTGGAAGAGAATGTGGATACCCTGTTAGGATCGCCCTTGCCGACTGCTGATAACGATCGCATCCGCGACGTGTTCGGATCATTCGCGGCCAGCGAGGAAGATTCAGAGTAGACGCCGACCTCACAAGAGCGTGCATCACGAAGGAACCGGACGATGGCATTGGTCGACAGCCGCTGGCAACGAACCGTCACACTTTGCGGTCTGTATGTTGCGCAAGGCGTCCCTTGGGGCTTCATGCTTCTGACGCTACCGGCGTACCTGTCCTACAAGTACAAAGTCGACGATACCCAGCTTGGCGACATGAAGGCCTGGATTCTCTTTCCTTGGACCTTCAAGCTCATTTGGGCTCCCATCATGGATTCATACACGATCCGTTCGATGGGGCGACGACGACCGTGGATCATCGGAGCGGAATTGCTGATGGCCTTGAGCCTGCTTGGTTTTCTCGGCTTGGGTGATCTATCGCAAAATCTGAATTTGATCATCTGTATGTATGTGCTTCACAACTGCTTTGCCTCGTTGCAGGATGTCAGTACCGATGCCCTCGCGATCGACATACTGCCGAAAGAAGAATACGGGCAGATGAACGGCCTGATGTGGGGATCGAAGCTGGTCGGCAGGGGGGTCGGTGCGGCGGGGTTGTCGGTCGTGCTCAATGAAGCAGGCATAGAAGCATGCGTGGCGATCCAGATCGTTCTACTGTTGGCCATCATGCTGATTCCAATCTTCATACTCGAACGTCCCGGCGAAAAGCGGTTTCCGTGGAGCGCCGGCGAAGCAGTCGAAGTGAAGGAATCGAAGCACAGAACTCTACGAGACGTCCTGCGCGACTATCTGAAGGCGTTTTCACTCACGACGATGCTGGTCTACGTCCTCTTCACTCTATTGAAGTTGATTGGCTCGGGCATCAACGAAACCGTTACTAGTACGCTCTACACGCAGCAGTTGAATCCGATCTGGACCGACCAAGACTTCACACGCGCTTCCGGCTTGTACGCCCTTTTGCCGATCATCATGGCGTCCTTAATCGGCGGATTCTTGGCCGACCGCTTCGGCCGACGGCTGATGCTGTGCGCAGGATTCGGTGGGTACGCGCTCCTTGCGATGACCTTCGCAGCCAACCCGGCGCTCTGGAACGAAACGTGGTTCAGCATGTCGTACTTGTTGGCTTGCGCAGCCTTTAACGCACTCGGCTCGGTCGCCTTCTTGTCGATGGCAATGCGCATCTCGTGGACGATGGCCGCCGCCACTGTCTTCACAACCTACATGACACTTTCCAACATCTCGCACATCGCTGGGGACAAACTCGCCGGACCTGTCAGAGAGTTCTTGAAATTCTCAGACACGAGTTTGGCGGCCAATATGTTCTCCTACGAGATGACGTTCTGGTTCGTCGGCGTGAGCAGCCTGCTTCCGCTGCTGCTGTTATTCTTTGTCCGCCCCGACGAAGTCGACGACGCCCGGCACGCGGAAGCGGCTGAAGGTCACTCCGGAGCTGTTCCGCAGACTTGATCCAGGAAGCGTGTGATGAATGTGAAACCGATCACCAACTTCGGGCAGAATCTCTCGTTCACACCGAAGCGTGTTTTCTCGCCGAAGACCGAGATCGAACTGTTGAGCATTCTCAAGGAATGTCGTGGTCGACAGGTTCGTACGATTGGCAGTCTGCATTCATGGAGCGAAGCACCGGTTGCTGACGACGTGTTGATCGAGTTGCGACATATGAATCAGGTTCATGTTGAGCAACAGGACGGTCGGACTTGGGCCACGGTTGGGGCAGGTTGTCAGATCAAGCGGTTACTTGTCGAATTGGATCGTCAGTGTGATTGCACATTGCCCTCATTGGGCCTAATCACAGAGCAGACAATCGCTGGGGCGATTTCGACGGGGACGCATGGGTCAGGAAAACACAGCCTGTCGCACTACATGGATGAGATACGTATCGCAACGTACGATCCGACGACAGGAGAACCTGTCATTCGAGTCATCTCGAATGGACCGGAATTGCAAGCAGCTCGGTGTTCCTTGGGGGCGCTGGGGGTCATCGTGTCGGTTGGTTTCTGATGTCGTCCACAATATCGAGTGGAAGAGCATTTTTGTCGTCACGAAAAACTTGACGAAGTGCTCGCAGCGGAGACCAACTATCCACTCCAGCAGTTCTATCTGATCCCGTGGCTTTGGCAGTTCTTCGCTCAGCATCGCCGGGAAGTCGAGGAGAAACGCAGCAAGTTGGCCGTCCTTTACCGGTGGTATTTCTTTCTGGGCATCGACGTCGCATTTCATTTGATCGTGTTGTTACTTTCCCGCTGTTTGCGCAGCAGGTATTGCATTCGGTTCTTCTTCCGGCGAATTGCTCCGTGGGTGGTGATTCAACGTTGGAAAGTGGTCGACAAGTCGCAGGATATGCTCACCATGGAGCATGAACTATTTCGACATATCGAGATCGAAATCTGCGTCAAGCGGTCACGACTTGCTGGCTCGATTGCGTTCGTGACGGAATTAATCAAGCATTTCGACGGAGACGAAGCGGCCTTCAGTTCCTCGACTCGCAAGGAACTAGAAACCCTTGGCTTGTGGGACGATCTCGAAGAGAGACGAGGAAGTTACACGCACAATTACCAGATTTGCGTTCGACGTATTTTTCCCGATGAGACGCTGATGTCGATGGCAAGCGGAACTGACGAACCCTACTACTCGATCAGCTTTATCAGTTATGCGAGACCGAGTGGGCGTCATGGTTTTCAATCGTTCGCCGAGAGTCTTAGTCGCACGATGGCGGCTCTATTCGATGGTCGTCCCCATTGGGGGGAAGGTCTGCCCATTGACAGCGGGCGAAGCGTCTCGTCTCTACGACCGCCTTCCCGAATTTCGTGAGATCTGTGACGAGTACGACCCGGCAGGTGTTTTCCGAAACGAGTGGGTCAATCGGGTGCTCTTTACCGAGGAAACCAACAGGGCGTGATATGAATTGTCCTGAACGCCCTCACCGCACCCGGCGGCGGTTCTCGAAGTTGATTTGACGAACGCCCTGCGGGGGACGCTTCGCTGCGGTGATGCGGGTGTGGAGTTGTTTGGACAGGCGGGTGACGGTGGCCGCATGTTGTTGGCGGCTGGCGAGGTTGGTCATCTCGGCTGGGTCGCTTTCGTGGTCGTACAGCTCGGCTCCGTCTTCCCCGTCGTTGCCCCATTCGGTGTAGCGGTAGCGGGCCGTTCGCAGGCTGTAACCGGTGCCGTATTGCGTGAAGGCGGCTTTCCGAGGTGTGGCGGAGGGGTCTTTCAACGCGGGGACCAAGCTGACGCCTGAGAGGTACTTCGGCGCGGTCAGGCCGCACAACTCAGCGAGCGTGGGGTAGAAGTCGACCATCTCGGCGGGCGTGAGGCTGGTGCGTCCTGCTGTTTTGGTGCCGGGGACGGAGATGATCAACGGCACGCGGGCCGCGTTCTCGAAGAGTGTGGTCTTTTGCCAATGTCCGTGCTCGCCCATGTGGTAGCCGTGGTCGGATGTGAAAACGACGACGGTGTTTTTCGACAGCCCGGTTTCGTCGAGAGCATCGAGAACCTTGCCGAGTTGCGCGTCGGCGAACGTAATGGAAGCGTAATACGCCTGAATGGCTTTGCGGGCGATGTCATCGGGCAAGTCGATTTGCTCTTTTTTGCGCCGAATCGATTGTTGGGCCGGCTTGGGGATCGTGTCCAGATACCCCTCGGGTGACGTCGGCACGACGATCTTCTCACTCGGGTACATGGCGAAGTATTTCTTGGGGGCCACGTAGGGCGTATGCGGGCGGAACAGGCCGACCGCCATGTAGAACGGTTTCTTCGATTTCGCATGCAGCCGCAGGCGTTCGACCGCGCGGGTAGCGATCATGCCGTCGGTTTGTTCTTCGTCGGTGCCGTCAGCAGCTAACCAACTGAGTGTGCCGCCGAAGCTGTTTTTGCGGAGCGTGAAGATGATGTCTTCGTCGTCCTTGTCTCGCCCGCGTGGATTGAAAACCTGATCCCACGAGTACGGGTCGTCGTGTCCGCTGGTGCCAATGTGTTTGGGGACGTTGTAGTGATAGATTTTGCCGATCCGCGTGGCGAAGTACCCGTTGTTGCGGAACATCTGCGACATCGTCTGCACGTTGGGCAGATGTTCGCGGATGTAGATCGCGTTGCGGCGAACGAGCGTTTGGTCGGGATACAGCCCCGTCATGAACGACGCCCGGCTCGGTCCGCACAATGGATATTGACAGTACGCATTCGCGAACCGTACACCCCGTTTCGCCAGCCGATCGATGTTCGGCGACTTCACCTGCGGATGCCCGTAACAGGCGAGGTCGCAGTTGAGGTCGTCGCAGATCAAGAACAGGACATTCGGCTTCGTGTCGGCCGTTTCGGCAGAGAGAGCGAACGAAACCAAGGGTCCGAACAACAGGGCCAGCAGCGGAACGATGCGAATTAACATGATGTCTGTTCTTTCCAGTGAGCGATGTCGAGTGGTCACTTCAAGACGGCGGTCACACCCAGAAACTGAAGTACAAGTAGATTACCGCGACAAGACCGAGCACAATGCCCGTTCCCATGACGTCCCACCGATTCCAACTAGCCCGCACCTCGGCCTTGTCGATGGAAGCATACGTCAGCCCCGCGATGCGTTTCTCGTCGGGCGGGGCCGTTAAATGAGAAACTCCCATGACGATCGCCACGCTGATCACGAACAGGATGCCCGAGAAGTACAGGAAATTGATGTCGGCAATGTAGGCCAGCACGGCGGGTGATTGGCTCTTCCCCTCAGCCGCGCCGAAGAAGACTTGCGAGGTGAGTTTCAACATGCCCAGCAAGAACCCAACCGACAACCCGGCCACGGCACCAGCGGCGTTGGTGCGGGGAACGTAAATCCCGAGCAGAAACACGGCCGTGATCGGCGGGGCTAGGTAACCTTGCACGTTTTGCAGATACTGATACAGCCCACCCTGTGAAATCAGCGGCATGATGGGGATCCACAGGATTCCCAAACCGACAATGACGACCGTCGCCAGTCGCCCGACGGCCACCAACTGTTTCTCCGAAGCGCCCGGGCGAATCTTTTCGTAGATGTCGATGGTGAACAACGACGCGCTCGAATTAAACAACGACGAGAGCGAACTCATCAAAGCGGCCATCAATCCGCCGACAACCAACCCGCGTAATCCTGTGGGCAGGATGGTGGCCACCATTGTGGGAAAGACCTGATCACCATCGATGGCCCCGTCGGCTTTGAGAGGAATTTGAATGAGACCCTTCGCATGCAAGGCGGCTCCGATCATGCCGGGAACCAGGAAGATCATGACGGGCCAAACTTTGAGAAACGCCCCGAAGATCGCCCCGCGTCGGGCGTTGGTGAGGTTCTTCGCGGCCAGCGTGCGTTGCACGATGTACTGGTCGGTACACCAATACCAGATGCCGACAATCGGCGAGGCAATCATGATGCCCAGCCAGGGGAAGTCGGGGTCCGACATCGGTCGCCAGAGTGCGTACTTGGCGACATCGTTCGAGACAAACGTTTGCAATTCGCCCCATCCACCAAGTTGTTGCAGGCCCAGGTAGGTGATGAAGAAGGAACCGATCAGCAGAATGAAAGCTTGAGCCGTGTCTGTATAGAGCACCGCGCGCAGGCCACCGAAGATTGTGTAAATCCCCGTGACGACAACGGTCGCGAACGCACCGATCCAAAACGCATTCTCGGGTGAGCCGAACGTGTCGGGCAGCAACGCCTTGAACACCAACGCCCCGGCATAAACCGTCACCGAAACTTTTGTGAACACATAGGTTGCCAGCGAAACCAGCGAGAGAATCCATCGCGCCTTCGAGTTGAATCGCTTTTCCAGAAACTCGGGCATGGTGAAGACGCCCGAGCGATAATAGAAGGGGACGAACACCCAGCCGAGCATGATCATGATCCAGGCATGCAATTCGTAATGCGCCATCGCCATCCCCTTTTGCGCACCGGAACCTGCCAACCCGACGATATGTTCGGACCCGATATTCGAGGCAAACAACGATGCCCCGATGGCGAACCAGCCCACGTTACGCCCGGCAAGAAAATAGTCGGTCGCGGTGTCCTGCTTCCGCGAAGACCACCAGACCACCCCGACCAGCAGGGAGAAATAACCACCGACAATCGCCCAGTCCAAAGTCGTCAACATCTTGTTGTCTCGTCCGAGAGGAACTACTTGCTTGGGTACCGCTGTTCCCACAATACCGAATCCCCCCCCCACAATCATCACGCACAAGAGAATGCAACGGGTGGCGGCGGGCGCACCGTGCTAGCGGAAGCCCCCGAGACGCTGGTGTCCCTGCCGGATCGACGATATGCTCGTAGCGTCTGATGCACGTAGCGAATCAATCCGGAGAAGCGATCATGCCGCTGGATACCGTTCTCGACGACGCGCGTTCCATTCAGGATTGGATTCTTGATCTACGACGTCGCATTCATCGCCAGCCCGAATTGCAGTATGAAGAGGTCAAAACCAGCCGTCTCGTTCAGGAGACACTCGGGGAACTGGCAATCCCGTTTCAGGCGAACATCGCGGAAACCGGCGTGGTCGCAACGATCGGCGGTGGCGACGGGCCGTGCGTGGCGTTGCGGGCCGATATGGACGCGCTGCCGATCCATGAAGAGGCGGATGTTGCGTTCCGCAGCGAAGTCGACGGCAAGATGCACGCCTGCGGGCACGACTGTCACACGGCCATGCTACTGGGGGCGGCTCGCCTGCTCAAACAACACGAAGCCGAGTTGCCGGGGACGATCAAACTGTTGTTCCAACCCGCTGAGGAAGGCGGAGGTGGCGGCAAGCGAATGCTCGATGAAGGCGCGTTGGAAAACCCGAAGGTGCAGCGCATCTTCGGATTGCATGTCTGGCCGATGGCGGAGACGGGCAGCGTGGCCTCACGCTCCGGTGTCTTTCTGGCAGCCTCGGGCGGGTTGCAAATCGTTGTTCGCGGACGAGGCGGGCACGCAGCCATGCCGCATTTGTCGATCGACCCCGTCACTACATCTGCCAAGATTATCACCGAACTGCAAACCATCATCTCGCGTGAACTCGATCCGCTGGAACCGGGCGTCATCAGCATCACCGCAGTTCACGGCGGGGAAGCCTACAACGTGATCCCGATGGAAATGACGTTGCGAGGCACCATCCGCGCACTTTCTCTGGCGCAGTTGGAGATCTTCCAGAATCGCGTGCGCGAAGTGGCCACGTTGATTGCAAAGGCCAACCAGTGCGAAGCGGTCGTCGAGTTCCCCGGCAACGCCTATCCGCCGACGGTCAACGATGACCATTGCTGGGAATTGGCTGGCGGAATCGCCGCTGACCTGTTGGGTTCCGACAACGTGCTCGAGTCGCCACCCATCATGGGGGGGGAAGACTTCGCCTACTACACCGAAACCGTGCCCGGCTGTTTCGTCGGGTTGGGCGTCCGCAACGAATCGATCGGGGCCGACCACAATGTGCATCACCCCCTCTTCAAGGTCGACGAAGAGGCGTTGCCCATCGGCTCAGCCCTGCACGTGGCGTTCGCTTTGGAATCATTGCGAGAGTTGAGTTCCTAGGCGTCATCACTTAACAGCATCGCTCTCTTCCCTCAACAGGATCATCCCATGAAGTTCCCGAGTTCCCTTATCGCATCGAGTTTGCTGTGGCTGGCCTTGCTGCCGACGTTTTCCATCGGTGCTGAAAATGATCGGCTCCCTTCGACCTTCCAATCGATGGATGTGTTCCAACTCGAATACGCGGCTGACCCGCGCATTGCGCCCGATGGGAAACGTGTGCTCTACTTGCGGAACTCGATGGACATCATGAAAGATCGTCGCCGAGCCGCGTTGTGGATTGTCAAACCGGATGGCTCGGAACATCGCCCGCTTGTGGCCACGGGTAACGGCAACGTGTCGCAACCTCGCTGGTCGCCCAGTGGTGATCGTGTTGTTTATGTGACGTCGGAAGCGGAGAACGGGTCGGCTCAGATCTTTTGTCGTTGGATGGACACCGGACAAACGGCCCGGTTGACGCAGCTTTCTCAAGGCCCAGGCGACCTCGCGTGGTCGCCCGATGGCAAGTCACTCGCCTTCACGATGTTGGTTGCTGAGAAGCCCAAGCCGTTCGTCGATTTGCCCACCCCGCCGAAAGGTGCCAAATGGGCCGATCCGGCGCGCGTCGTCAGCAAGGTGTTGTACCGCTCCGACGGCAACGGCTACGTGAAGGACGGTTTTCGTCATGTGTTTACCTTGCCGGCTGACGGGGGAACGCCGAAACAGTTGACGACCGGCCGTTACCACCACAACGGGCGGTTGGCATGGACGTCCGATGGTAAGGGCATCCTGTTTTCTGCCAATCGCACAAAGAACTGGGAATACGAATCGCGTGAGTCGGAATTGCACCAGGTCACGGTCGCGGACGGAAAAATTAAGCAACTGACGCGTCGCAAAGGACCAGACCACAGCCCGGCCGTTTCCCCCGACGGAAAGACGATCGCCTGGCTCGGTTTCGACGACCGCAAGGCCAGCTATCAAGTGGTGAAGCTGTACTTGATGAACGGCGACGGTGGACAACGTCGCGAACTCACAACGCGTTTTGATCGCAGCGTCGAATCGCCCGTGTGGAGCAAAGACGGCAGCGGCCTTTACTTCCAGTACACCGACACGGGAACCACGAAGATCGGTTTCGTCACCCTCGACGGTAAGGTCTCCACGTTGGCAGAGCATGTGGGGGGCGTCACCATCGGCCGGCCTTACCCTAGCGGTTCGTTTACCACCGATGGACGCGGCCGTTTCGCTTTCACGCATTCCACTCCCGATCACCCAGCTGACGTGGCGGTCGGGAAGCAGGGCGTCGAGGCGTTGCAGCGGGCGACGTTGTTGAATGCCGACCTGTTCGGCCAACGCACCTTGGCGACCACCGAGAAATTCTCTTACAAGTCGTCAAACGACGGGCGTCGCATGCAGGGTTGGATTGTCAAACCGCCGAACTTCGACGCAAAGAAAAAGTACCCGCTGATTCTCGAAATCCACGGCGGGCCGTTCGCCAACTACGGCGACCGCTTCTCAACCGAGATGCAAATCTACGCAGCCGCCGGGTATGTCGTGCTCTACGTCAACCCTCGCGGCAGCACCAGTTACGGCGAGGAATTCGCCAATCTGATCCATCACGCTTATCCGGGAGACGATTTCGACGACCTGATGTCGGGCGTCGATGCGGTCATCAAACAGGGTTACGTCGAGGCCGACAATTGTTTTGTCACCGGCGGCAGCGGCGGGGGCATTTTAACCGCGTGGGTTGTCGGCAAGACAAACCGCTTCCGCGCGGCGGTCGCGGCCAAGCCGGTCATCAACTGGTACAGCTTCGTGCTGACCTCCGACGGCTACACGTTCTTCAACCAGTACTGGTTCCCCGGTTTTCCCTGGGAGCATGCCGAGCATTACCTGAAACGTTCGCCCATTTCGCTCGTCGGGAACGTGAAAACGCCCACCATGCTGATGACGGGCGAAAACGACCACCGCACCCCGATGTCGGAAGCCGAGCAGTTCTATCAGGCGCTCAAACTGCGAAAGGTGGACACAGTTCTGGTCCGCGTCCCCGACGCCTCCCACGCCATCGTCAAACGCCCCAGCCGACTGATCGTCAAGACAAAGCACATTCTCAAATGGTTTGAGATGTATGGGAAGACGGAGTGAGTACCCAAGCTACCTGACCACGTTGGACCCTACTCGGCTACCAGAACCTCCACCACGATTTGGGCTTTGATTGTTCAGGAGACTCTTGGGGGTGGAAGACCGATTTGACGAACGAAGACATGGCCAT
>Ga0115002_10008754_pt1 | contig 11160 bp, 10 predicted proteins | sample ArcticOcean_MG_C_8_FD_89576 | JGI IMG/M metagenome (GOLD analysis project Ga0115002, IMG submission 89576) | Marine microbial communities from western Arctic Ocean - ArcticOcean_MG_CB11_86 | ecosystem: Environmental > Aquatic > Marine > Oceanic | place: Arctic Ocean: Canada Basin | collected... | reverse complement strand
TGGACGTCCATTTTTTTTATTCGGCATTGTTGCGACTGTACTTGCGTTGAGCATTACACTCTGGCTGCAGCCTGCGGGATACGCGGCTTTTGAGAAAGAAAAACTGAAGGTTCTGAAAACTCAGACTACAAAAACAATTCAACCTTTAGTACTGAATTATGATTTTCCGGGCAAAGTTTTACACGTTCAGGACAAAGGTGAAAATGAAGATTTGAGCGGTGTTTTTATTACCGACATGGAACTGACACTGGATTCGATGGTTACTCTTGCGGACCGTGGACGTATCAATGTTCGTGAAGGTGAACGCGATTTGGTTTTAACCCTTGAAGACGGGCTGATTCATTTGCAGGGATCTGCAGAAAATTACCGGACGATCGCTTTTGAAAAATTCCACTATATTTTCCGACCACCGCAAATAGTGCCTGAAAAAAAAGATGGGCATATTTGGGGCGTCCCAACCAGTTCTCTATGGGGCAATTCCAGTCAATCCTCACAAATGGAACTTTTTTTAAGGTTGACTACACCATGGGCTTGCGTGGCTTTTGCCGTGGCAATGGTTCCATTAGGTCTGGTTAATCCACGGCGTGGACGTTCTGGAGCATTTTTGCGGGGACTAATTTTGGTGGTCTTCTATTATATTTTGTGGATGGGAGCAAAAGAAATGACTGCGAATCTGAATTATCAACCATACGTCTTGTGGCTGCCGCCGCTGCTAATATGGTTTTTTGGCTTATACAGCTTATACAAAAGTAATCTCAACCGAAGCAATATTTTCGACTTGCTGAACTTTATTGCTAAAACAGAACCTCGTGTCAAAAAACAAGTTACTGACAGTTGAAAACACAGTTATTATTCTATGAAAAAATATTTATTGATACTAAGTTTCTTTATTATAAGCGGATTTTCAGGACAGACTCTTGCGGGTGAAGACAATCTGTTGCAACTTATTCAGACGCAATATAATAGTATTCTGAGTTTTTCAGGGCATTTTAGACAAACCAGCTTTCGCGCAAATTCTGAAATCGCCCCTAGGAAAGCAGAGGGGGAGGTTTCTTATAAACGCCCTGGAAAAATGCGCTGGTTGTACGACGTTCCGGAAGAGCAGTTGTTGGTCACAAACGGTGAAACTTTGTGGCTCTATGATACTTTGCTCGAAAATGTTACTATTCAAAAACTGGAAAAACTAACTGACGGAACAGCGCTTTCTTTTCTGCTCGGTTTGGGTGATTTGAATGAGGATTTTAAACGACGTAAAATCAGCAAATCCTTGTTGAAAAATCGGCAGGGTTTGATTGTTGAACTTGAACCTAATAAAAAGACGGCAAATTTAGCTTTTATCCAATTAGAGGTTGATCCGGGAACCTACAATTTACGTACAATAGCACTGATGGATCAACAGGGTAATTACCGTACAATCGCGTTGGAATCAATGAGCTACAACCTTGCGATGGAAGATAAATTTTTTGAGTTTGAAGTTAGTGCTGAGATGGAAGTGATCGAGGCAGGAAATTTATAGCATCCAGCTGACTCAAGTTTTTTCTCCCGTCAATCATGCTTAAGTGTAAATAGAAACGAGTGATTTAAAACGTGGATTTTTTTTAGGTATAGAGCAAAAAATAAATTTCTGAAAAAATATGCTCAAAAAAGAACTGACATTACTCAATGTGTACGCCATTGCGACTGGTACAACCCTGAGCGCAGGTTTTTTCCTGTTGCCCGGAATTGCCTTTAACCAAGCAGGTCCGGCAGTTGTTTTGAGTTATTTGATTGCGGCAATTCCTCTTATTCCTGCAATGTTCAGCATGGTTGAGCTTTCAACTGCGATGCCGAGAGCCGGTGGAGCATATTATTTTCTTGATCGAAGCATGGGTCCGTTTGTCGGTACCATAGGCGGATTGGGAACTTGGCTGGCACTGGTTTTAAAAACCGCATTTGCCTTGATCGGCATGGGAGCTTATCTCCGCATTTTTTGGCCGGATGTACCAGTTGTGACATTGGCGGTAATTTTGGCAGTTTTTTTTGGTGTCGTTAATCTTTTTGGAGCAAGAAAAACAGGAACGTTTCAGGTCTTCATGGTTTTTGCCCTGTTGCTGATCTTGTTTTTTTTCATCGGTGAGGGCTTACCACAAATAAATTACCGCAATTTTGATGGGTTTTATGACAAAGGCGGGGTTTCAATTATTTCAACAGCAGGACTGGTTTATATCAGCTACGTTGGTATAACTAACATTGCGAGCGTTGCGGAAGAAATAGAAAATCCTGAACGGAATCTACCTCTTGGAGTTTTCCTTGCGATTGCAACTGCGATCGCGGTTTATGCTGCAGGTACTACGATTATGGTCGGTGTGCTACCTGCAGAAATACTTGCACATGATTTAACACCTGTTGCGTCTGCGGCAGAGGTTTTGTTTGGGAATTGGGGTAAAATAGGAGTGACTGTCGCAGCTGTGATTGCTTTTGCTTCAGTTGCAAACGCCGGAATATTGAGTGCGTCACGTTACCCACTCGCGATGAGCAGAGATCATCTTATTCCGGTAATCTTCTCAAAACTTACCTCCCGAAATATTCCGCATTACGGAATTGCGGTGACAGTCTGTTTCATCATCTTTCTGGTGATGAGCTTTGATATTGCCAGCATTGCCAAGCTGGCGAGTGCGTTTCAATTGATGATGTTTGCGCTGATTTGTTTTGCTGTAATCGTGATGCGTGAAAGCAGAATAGAGGCTTATGATCCCGGATTTCGTTCGCCCTTTTATCCTTGGATGCAACTGTTTGGAGTTTTTTCGCCCATGTGGCTGATTGCGGAAATGGGGATGATGCCTATTTTATTTTCACTGGCACTTGTCACTCTTGGAACAATTTGGTATATTTTTTATGCTCGTGAACGAGTTGTGCGTTCAGGTGCGATTTATCATTTATTTGCACGTCTCGGAAAGCAAAGATTTGAAGGTCTTGATCGAGAATTACGCGGCATTATGAAAGAAAAAGGAGTGCGTGAAGAAGACCCCTTTGATGAAGTTGTCACCCGTTCACAGGTGATGGAATTTTCACAGAAATACCTTTTTGAGGAAATTACTCACGACGTTGCTCAGGCATTAGCTAGCAGTTTGGGGATTCCGGCAAAAGACCTTGAGCAAGGATTTCTGGAGGGCAGCAGGATTGGTGCAACTCCAATTTCACATGGCGCTGCATTACCGCACATTCGACTGCCGGAGATTGAGCGTGCTGAAATGGTGATCGTCAGAGCGAAAGAAACATGTTTTGTTGAAGCACCTGATTTTTCAGGAAAAATATCTCTTCAGGGACCGATACACGCATTTTTCTTTTTGGTCAGCCCAAGCGAAAATCCAGGCCAGCATCTGCGGATTCTGGCTCAAATTGCGGGGAGGGTTGATGATGATAAGTTTCTCAAGGACTGGCTGGCCGCTACCGACGAACAGGAATTGAAGGAAATTTTGTTACGTGATGAAAGATTTTTATCACTCAGAATCCGTGGCAACTCTCCTTCTTCTGTGCTTATTGGACACTCACTGGGAGAAATTCGGATGCCCGAAGGAAGTCTGGTGGCACTGATTCGACGAAGAGGAGAAACTATAATCCCTCGGGGACAAACAGTTTTAGAGGAAGGTGACCGTCTTACTATTATAGGCGATGCACACGGAATTAAAAAATTAAACAATGAATATAGTTAATTATATGTCAAACACTCGAACCGACGGACGTGCCAACAATCATGCAAGACCGCTGGAAATTAACACTGAATATACAATGTTCGCAGAAGGATCAGTTCTTGTTTCTTCCGGAAACACGAAAATTATTTGCACCGCTTCTGTTGATAATAAAGTTCCGGATTGGCTTTTGGATAAAGATAAAAAAGCCCGTCACGGCTGGGTCACTGCAGAGTATGGAATGTTGCCGCGTTCAACCGGAAGTCGCAGAAAAAGGGAAACCGGAAAAATAGACGGACGCAGTCAGGAAATTCAACGTTTAATAGGCCGTTCACTACGTTCTGTTGTGGATCTAGACGCACTTGGGAATCACACGGTCTGGATTGACTGTGATGTAATTCAAGCCGACGGAGGTACACGCACCGCATCCATAACAGGCGGGTTTGTAGCACTGATTTTAGCTTTACGTAAAATATTTCAGGCAGGACAGATTAAAGAGTTCCCGGTAAAAGAATACCTTGCTGCCATTAGTGTTGGTATTGTAAATCAACAGTCCATGCTCGATTTGAAATATGATGAAGACAAAAATGCAGAAGTCGACATGAACGTCGTTATGCTCGATTGTGGAGAATTTGTGGAAGTCCAGGGAACAGCAGAAGGAAAAACTTATTCCCGTGATCAGTTGAATTCAATGCTGGATTTGGCCGGAGATGGCATCCGCTCACACATTGTTGCTCAAAAAACAATTCTTGGAAATGTCCTTTCCGGATAAATCACTTTCAAAATAAAACATGTATCCATATATTTTTTCAGTTGAAATACCCTGGTTCAACATCATGTTGGAACCTCGTTTTTACGGTTTATTTTACGCGGTTTCGCTGTTGATCAGCACGCGAATAGTGCTTGCGGAAGTAGCAAGGAGACGTATAAATCTCAGCGAAGATGAAGCCATGAACATGACGATGCTGCTCTTTTTTGCAGGATTGGTAGGCGGACGAGCATACGAAGTGATTTTCGAATGGTCGAATTATTATGCATTTCAACCATTTTGGAAAGTATTTGCGGTTTGGGAAGGCGGTTTGGCGATTCACGGTGCTATTCTGGGCGGTATTATTGTGTTTCCGCTTTACTGTAGAGTCAAAAAAATGTCTTTACCCGTGATGTTTGACATCAGTGCGATGTGCATGATTTTAGGACAGGCGCTCGGCCGCTGGGGGAATTTCACCAATGGTGAAACCGCAGGCCCGATTACTGAGTTCTGGACAGGTATTGTTTTTCCAGCAGGTACTGCCGTCGATCGATATGCGCATGGAGCGCCAGTTCATCCCACGATGATTTATGAATCGCTGGGTAATTTTCTGATTTTCTATCTCCTCTGGAAACTGCGTCTGCGAAATCTCCGTCCTGGTATGCTCGGTGCGGTTTATTTGCTGTCGTACGCGGTTTTGCGTTCATTTTTAACTCCGCTCCGCATGGACAATCAATATTTTGTTATTGCTGACTCAAAGTTCTTAGCGGCTTATGCCATCAGCCTCCTGCTCTTTGCTGCAGGTTTATTTTGGATTTTTAAGCAAAAATTATGGCTTACTGATGAAGCCTTAAACAAAAAGATTGCACTAGAAAGTGCTGTGCCTGCGAAAGGTGTAAAAAACGCGAAAGCTGCTAAAAAGAACAAAAAACGTTAAAAACAAAAAAGGATGAAGATAGAGTTTGCTGAAATACTCACGAATCCAGGTGCTATGTTAGCCTTGATTTTTGGGCTGGATTTGCTTTTTGGTGATCCTGTTTATCGTCTTCATCCTGTGCGTTTGATTGGTAAGTTGTTAACATGGTATGAACTCAGACTCCGAAAAATAGGACTGGATGGTAAAATTGGTGGAATCATTTTAGTGCTGCTTTTATTAGCCAGTTCGCTGGTGATAGGCATGAGTGTTTTTTATTTACTGGCGTCTGTGCATTGGAGTTTAAGCTGGCTCTGGTATGTGTATCTGGGCTGGAGTTTCCTCGCATTAGGTGATTTGCTGCAGCATGCAAAACATGTAGCGGCAGCTATCAAAGAAGATGACCTTGCAGCAGCAAAACGTCAGGTTGGGATGCTTGTTGGACGTGACACAAAGCAGATGGATTTAAAGGCATGCGGACGTGCTGCGGTTGAAAGTGTCAGTGAAAATTTGAATGATGGAGTGATTGCACCGTTGTTTTACTTTTGTTTTTTCGGGATACCTGGGATGCTGTTTTATAAAGTTGTCAGCACCCTAGATTCTATGGTCGGTTACCGTAATGAGCGTTATCAGGATTTTGGCTGGTGCGGAGCCAAGTTTGATGATTTACTGAGTTGGATTCCTGCGAGACTCAGTTGGCTTTTACTTTCCGGAAGCGCCGCTTTATTTCCCGGATTGTCTGGAAGGAACGCTTTCAAAGTAGGATGGAAGGATTACTCAAAACTGCCTAGTCCAAATGCAGGTTGGTCCGAAGCGACTGCGGCCGGAGCGTTGAAAATAAAACTTTGTGGACCGGTTTGGAGAGAAGGGAAACTGGCTCACGATTATTGGCTCGGCAGTCCTGGAGATAGAGAAGGCGCGTCCTACACTGACATTCAACTTATGAACAAATTTGCTTTAGCAACCGCATTTCTTGGAGCACTCATCTCCGGAAGCTGTTTGTGGTTTTCTGGATTCAACCCATTTTTCAGCACATGAAAATTCTGATCACCGGTGGAGTCAAAAGCGGAAAATCACGTCACGCGGAAATGCGTATCCTGAAAATGGCTCAAGCACAGAAACCTGTTTATCTAGCTACCACAGAATTGCTTGATCCGGAAATGCGAAAGCGTATCTCGGAACACCGTCAGCGGCGGGGTAAAAAATTTCAGACTATTGAGGAACCGTTGTTTTTAACTGAGGCACTTACTGGAACAGATACACCTGTGCTGATTGAATGTATGACTATGTGGCTCAATAATGCTTTGCACCATCAACTACCCGAAAGTAAAATATTTACCGAAATTGAAAGTTTGCTCTCGCTGGAACGTGAACTTGTCTTTGTGCTGAATGAGGTTGGGCTTGGTGTCATTCCGGTCAATCCTTTAGCCAGAAAATTTGCGGATTTATCCGGACGCATCTCGCAACAGCTTGCTGAAGCCTGTGATGAAGTAAACTGGTGTGTGGCAGGAATATCAGTAAAGATTAAATAAGCTGAAAAACTATGAAAACTCTTCAAGTTAATTTGCCTGGTCGAGAATATCAAATTGATATTGGGCTAAATATTATCAATAAAAAACTTCCGGATGCCATTAAAATCAATGCTGCGGAGCATGTGGTTGTAGTGACAAACACAACTTTGCAGGATCTGTATCCGGACTTTATTTTCAACATTTTAGCAGATTCTGGAGTTAAGGTTTCAACCTGTGTACTGCCCGATGGAGAAGAGTATAAAAACCTGGAATCGCTTTCGCTCGTATTTGATTTTTTGATGAATGTCAGCGCTAACCGAAAAACCTTGTTGATAGCTTTCGGAGGCGGTGTAATCGGAGACATGGCTGGGTTTGCTGCCTCGACTTTTGTACGCGGGATCCCTTTCATTCAGGTGCCTACAACTTTACTTTCTGACGTTGACAGCAGCGTTGGCGGGAAAACAGCGGTTAATCATCCTGCCGGCAAAAACACGATTGGCTCCTTCAAACAGCCTGAATACGTCTGCATAGAACTCTCATTTCTGAAAACTTTGCCTTCACGTGAATTGAAAGCAGGCTATATGGAACTGCTCAAACATGGCTTGATTCAGGATGCGGATTTTTTCAACTTTACTCTGCAGAACTCCCTAGAACCGCTTGATTTTGATTATCTGGAAGAAGTGATTTTCCGTTCCTGTAAAATTAAAGGACGGGTTGTAGAGCAGGATGAGACAGAAAAGGGGTTGCGTGCAAATCTCAATTTTGGTCATACACTGGGACATTTAATCGAAACCCATGCCGGTTACGGTAAGTACCTGCATGGAGAAGCGGTTGGTACAGGAATGTTATTTGCCGCATTTGTTTCATGGCGCTGGAATGAGCTTGCGCAAAATGAGTGGGATCTTATCAACAGTTCCCTGACACAATATTTGTTGCCTGTAAAACTGGTGAAACTGGATTATGATACTTTTCGGAATTTGATTCTGCACGATAAAAAAGCACAAAAACAGGCTGTGAATTTTATTCTCTTAAAAAAATTAGGGGAAAGTTTTATCCAGCCTGAAACCTCAGTGGATAAATTGTGGGAAGAATTAAACCTGTTTACCAAGAAGTTTCCTGGAATGCTAAGCTTAGAATAATATTTTATACCATGCCTGTTTGAGAAAAAGTGGTGTTCAGCAGGTCAAAGCCAAGATTTTCCATAGTTTTATCCCAGCGCAGTTCGTAGTCCAGTTCAAGCAGTAGTGATTCGTCGAGCGGTCCGAGCCACCATGATTCTTCCTGAATTTCACGGTCGAGTTGTCCCCCACCCCAGCCGGCATATCCGCTGCCGAATTGATAAGACTCCACAGTCTGACCTGCAGCAAGTGGAGATAGAATATCATGCGCGGAACTTAAATTTATTTTTGGTGAAAGAATGGTGGTCTCTTCTACTGAAAAATCAGCACTGTGAACCGCCCAAAAAGATTCAGGTTGAACAGGTCCTCCGACCAGCAAAGGGATGTCGAAGACAGCATTTTCCTGCAGTTCTTCGGAGAGCACATCTTTTACCTGAGTTGTAGATGGATGATTCATTACTAGGCCGAATGCACCTTCTGCGTCATAACTGCACAAAAGAATTACTGATTTCTCAAAATAAGTATCTCTTAGCGTAGGCATGGCAACGAGGATACCAGGGACTTCACTGACCAACATAATGCTTTTTGACTGAAGGAAAATTTTAAATTATGGTTAGTCTATCGTATCAAAATCAAGATCGCAATTTGCTAACGCAGTTTCTTCGCACAATTCGATATCAAAAATCATCCGGACACAAGACATACGGAAATGCTCTGGCTATTCTGCGCGCCATTTTTAAAGCATCAGGACAACAGCATCTGCTTTATCTAGTCAAACTACGCAAACTCTGGTTTGCAGAGATTGACAAGTTTTTGGCCCGGAACGCATACCCGCGTAATATTTCTGTCCTACGTCAGTTCACAGTGAATGCTGATTTTACCCAGGAACTTGTTAAAGCAGGTGTCTCTGCAGATTTTCTGCAGGCAGTAGAAATATTAAAGGGTGAAAGTTTTAACCATTCAGCGCAATTGAACGGGAAGTTGCAAAAGAAACTGAAACGTTTATTGTCAACTGAAGAAACAGAACTGCTGAAACACAAAGTCAGATTCAAACCTCAGCAGACAATTCTGCACTTAACAGTTTATGACGGCAGCATCTCCCAAGCGTTACGCTTTGAAACTGAGGCTTATCTTCGCATGTTTCACCGTTTGTTGCCAGAATTAAAATTAGACGATATCCGCTGTCATGTCGGTGATTTAGGACAAGCACAATATGATCAGAGTCAGGTTGCTTCACTGGCGAAAGACTGGCATCTTCTCACACCGGAAGGAGTACATCAAAACTGTATGCCGGCGTTTCTCCATCGTGTTTCAAGAGGGCACGCTGTTTTAGTGCTTTATGTTTCATCTGAGGAAGGTTTGGAGTTGTTGAATAGTACTCCGGGGGCAGAGTGGCTCATCCAGCACCTGCATAAACAACGCACGGAACTGCAGGAAGTGCTGCAGAAAATCGCATTCGTACCGAGACCTGAACTTGATTTGGAACAGGTGCGTTTACGGTCTCTTGTGCTTGGTGATATTCAGTTGGAAAAGTCTGCCGCGGAAGCAGCAAAAGAAAGCAGTTCTTTAACTACCGATTCTTCAAAAACGTCTATCTCCGTTCAGGAACAGTTTGCTAAAATCAGCAGGCAATTGAGGCGGAGTTCAGCCGGAACACAAACTTAAAGTTAAAGAGAATCATACAGACTACAGTAACTGTTGTAGCGCTGTTCTGTGATTTTTTCTGCAGTGACGGCTTCTTTAATAATACAATGCGGTTCGTGTCGATGAGAGCAGCCTTTAAATTTACATTGTCCCAGAAATGGGATGAACTCCACAAAATGTTTATCCAGTTCTTCCTGTTTAACCAAAGGAGCAAATTCACGGATTCCTGGTGTATCGACGATGAATCCACCCTGCGGAAGTGGAAACATTTCTGCCATTATTGTAGTGTGACGGCCTTTCCCTGATTTTTTACTGACTTGACCGATTCGGATTTTCCAATCAGGAAATAGTGCTGCTATCAGAGATGATTTCCCAACACCGGAATGACCTGATAGGACGGAAATACTACCTCTCAACAACTCACGTAATGAGTCGAGTCCCTTGGATTCTGGCACACTTGTTACCAGCACGGTACATCCCAGGGATGCATAAAGTTCTTTGATTGGTGTGATTTCTGCGTCAGTGGATAAGTCAGCTTTGCTGAGGATAAGCAACGGTTCCAGACTACCGCAGGAAGCTGCTACTAAAAAGCGGTCAACTAAACCTTCCCTGAAAGGAGGATCCCGCAAAGAAGCAACGATCAGGAGTATATTGGCGTTACTGACCAAAATCTGTTCTGGAAACCCTATACTAGACCTACGTGAGAGTTTTGTCCGACGTGGAAGCAAACGGAGGATCCAACCCGCATCTTCTGCGACTTTCAGATCAATTTCTACTTCATCGCCTACGGCTATTTTATTTTGATGGAGGTTCCCTTTAAACAAGTTCCCGCGGATACGGCAGAGACGAGGCTCTGACTCGCCTACATCAACGTAGTAGAAACTTTTGGTGCGTCTGACGACGATTCCGGTCTGAGGCAATTTTATTTGAAAATCGTGTGGTTCAGTCTTCCGGTTCGAGCTCGAAATCTTCTCCTTCTGCTCGATATTCATTGAGTTTGTTACGCAAAGTACGAATGCTGATCCCTAAGGTTTTTGCGGCATGAGTCCGGTTACCTTTGGTTTCATTGAGAGTTTTGAAAATGAAACGCTTCTCTGCTTCTTTCATCGACATGCCAACTTCAATTCCTAAACCTTCGTTCTCTGTTGAAATTTGCGTTTTTGTAAAAGTCGCAGTATCGTCTGCTGATTTGTCTGCAGTGGAGTTTGAAGTTTGATTTGTTATTGCAGCCAGATCTTCATTAATGCTCGCCTTGCCAAGTTGAGAAGACATGAGTAAATGGTTGGGCTGGATTTCTTCACCATTACAAAGCAGCAAAGCACGTTCCATAACGTTTTCCAATTCACGCACATTACCACGCCAATGGTAATTTGTGAGAATGTTTAATGTTTCACGACTGACTGCAGGACAATCACGGTTATTTATTTTAGAATGCTTTTTAATAAAATATGTCACCAGTACCGGCACATCGTCCATCCTGTCCCGTAAAGGCGGAAGCGCCAGTGGTATTACGTTTAAGCGGAAAAATAGGTCTTCACGGAATTTTCCAGCATCGACC
>Ga0115002_10008753_pt1 | contig 11160 bp, 10 predicted proteins | sample ArcticOcean_MG_C_8_FD_89576 | JGI IMG/M metagenome (GOLD analysis project Ga0115002, IMG submission 89576) | Marine microbial communities from western Arctic Ocean - ArcticOcean_MG_CB11_86 | ecosystem: Environmental > Aquatic > Marine > Oceanic | place: Arctic Ocean: Canada Basin | collected... | reverse complement strand
TACTCCTACCACTTCAGCAGCTGCTCGGGCGGTGGATCCTACGACAAACATCTTCAATAGTTCTCCTTGCTGATAACTTGCTAAACGACTACGTCTTTCATACATATTTTTGTCCTAGATTAGGGCCTTAGCTAGGACAGCCCCTTTCTTTTTCATAACCGTTAGGGTGTTGACAGTATTCAAAGACTGCTGCTGAGGAGAAACTGTGTGTAAAAATAAGTTCTACGATAATCTAATCAATGAATGATCGATTGAAATTCCACAAAAGAAGATCGAAAATGCCGTCTCCGGAGAACGCACCATATGAACATGGACCTCAAGTAACGATTCAGAACTCATCCTGTCCGCATTCCTTAAATTGAAGTTCATTCCCAAAGTGTGTTATTTATCTTCTCTAACGGAACAATAGTTAAAGTCCTTGTTCAGGTCTAGCGCCGAGCGCGATGACGCCACGCAATTAAACCAACAGCAAATGCTGTGAAGATGAGCGCATAAGTCTTCGGTTCCGGCACTGCCATTGAAGAGTAGGTTCCAATGGGGATAGGATTCTGAGCCGTGGCATTCGTTATTTCGTCATCTAAGGTATTCTTTCCCGGAATAATCCAATTATTTACATTAAAAGTAGTCCCATCGGGCCCAGTTCCGCTTTTTCTGTAGGCCCATGAATCAGTATATTGCCAGGCCATCCCATTTCCTGCCACAAGTGGATCACCGAAAACATCGATGACAACTCCGTTCATAAATAGCTCCATGGCATCATTCCCATTCAGACTCCTCAAAAAATTATCAGTAAAGTCCGGTGCAAATCAAAAAAAGGTGGTGAACTCGGGGACATGATAGGAGACATAAATAAAGTCTCCTGCGGATGCGGATAACGTAAATTCCTCTATTCCGCCAATTCGCGGATCATTATTTTCGCTGGCAGATCCAAGGCCAAAGATACTTAAATCGGCAATGTCGCTCGCAGCGTAGAGTTCAACACCTCGCGGAAGTCCACGAGGGGGTTTGGGAGCATTGTCGTGTAGAGGATCAGGGATCGGGCCATTATAAACAGCCGTTAACAATAGTTGAGAAAAAGCGGTTGAGGACAAAAATACAACCGCGAATGAGATGATAGTGATGAGATTTTTCATTTTTATTTGATAAGATTGAAAAACTTGAAACTAATTTCATTCACAATTCTACAAAACCGTCTTTCCCCATAAGAGGTTAAAAATTCCCCCTACTGCACCGGGGGGATTTTAACACGTAACTGGTAAATTAGAGCGTGTTGTTACAGATTTTCCCACTTACCTGACTGGTAGTATTTCACATCAATTACACTAAAAAGCAGGTAGTTTTGTACAACTTCCATTGAAATCCAAAGCTTAAAAAGAGACCAAACTAACTGATAATTAGTGATACAAATGCGTCTAAAACTGGCCTTAGAGAACGCATCTCCATAAGCAAACGACGCATCATTCCCAATTCATAGGCGCCCTAAGGCCGTTTTCATTCGAAAGAATAATTTGCCTGAACAACCGCTGAAGAAAACCAATATGGACGGTTGTCCAATATCCCGAAGACCTATTCGATTGAGCACTTATCCACTATTAAACGATCAAACACAGCAGGTAAGAGATTTCACCAATGGAAACCAGAATCAAACCACAGCAGGAAGAAAACCGATGGGATAAATGGAAAAAGCTTCTTGGTCCGATCGGAATTGGCGTAGTTGTTATACTGAAATTTGGAGCGAAACTAAAGCTCTTGTTTGTGCCTCTTCTTAAATTCTTCCCCATATTATTGAAGACTGGGAGCACCATGATCCTTTCCATTTGGGCTTATTCGTTGTTTTGGGGTTGGAAGTTTGCATTAGGATTCGTGCTCCTAATTCTAGTCCATGAGTCTGGTCATTTGATTGCTGCCCGGATTTATAAGCTCAACGTTGGATGGCCGGTATTTATTCCGTTTATGGGCGCGATCATTGCGCTCAAAGAAGCACCACGACATGCGTGGATCGAATTCTGGATAGCTGCAGGTGGACCCATAGCAGGTGGCTTGGGAGCGCTGGCATGCCATGGAATCTATATAGTAACAGGAGAACCCTTTTTTGCGGCGCTCGCTTACACCGGATATTTTCTCAACCTCTTTAATCTCATGCCGACCGGTTTTCTTGACGGCGGAAGAATGGTTACCGCTCTTTCACCATGGTTATGGATTGTTGGGATAGCAGTAGCGGGAGCATTTGCCGTCTATCGACCTACCTTTATAATTTTCCTGATTATTGTTTTTTCACTTCCACGCTTATTTACCCTGTTTCGAAAACGGACCGATCACGAGCAGCGTTTTTTTGAAGTGACATTGGCACAGCGTCTTGAAGCAGGCTTTGTTTATTTCGGACTTATACTAGCGCTTGGTTTTGGGATGGTGCTCACCAAGTTGTGATATAGGTGTTTTCGAACCCAGCTATTAAGGCCATTCCAATTCTCCATTCGATCAGGGTCTGAGAAGGCCCAACACCGAAGGCAAAGCTGCCCTTACTTAAAGAATGTTTTCTTACTAGATTTCGATTCGGGAGCCCAAATCTTGATGTTGTCGACAAAGCCGATGTCATCAAATGAACCGAAGCCAATGAATCCTTCCTCAAATGGCACGTCGTCAGCGATCATTATGGGAGTCAGCATATCGTCAAAATAGAGAGCAACTGTTCCTTTATCGATATCGCGAACAATCCGAATCTTCTTCCACACTTCTACTCCCCAATCTACTCCAAGCGTTCGGAAATCCGTGATCGGGGTGCGTGGAGCTTCATTCACAACAAAAACATTGTGGGCGTTGTTATCACCATGTTTAGCGATGTGGATATACATGTAGTGGCTCGGATCCTGGAAACCAAAGAAAAAACAATGATCACGATGCGCATAGCCGGGAGCTTCGTCCGCGTTTTCATATTCCTTCATGTATTCCTTAATCGGAGTTCCTTTCACTCCGCTTTGCTGAATATCTACTTCGAGAACAAAGCTACCAAACGTTTTGCCTTTAATCAGAGCAATATTCAGCGGTGATCGGTGGGGAGGCTCATAATCACTCGCACCCTTTAGAGATAAAACCTGACTTCCCTGAACTTTAGTCCTCTCCCAGGCAGAATAATCGGTCATCATGAATTCCTTAAATGAAGACTTCTCTTTGAAGGACTGCTCGTATCGAAGCTTATAATTATCTGGAAGGTCATCTGGTTTGGCAGAGGCAAAAGTCACACATCCAAGAATAAGCAGATTAGCGAATAGAAAACGAAAGAAGGTATTTTTCATGTTGAAATAGGTTTTATGATTGAGGAGAAGGCAGACTAGGATGCCCAAGGAAACAATGGCAATCGATTAACCCAAGACTTGCCAGAGTAGCTTGATCCGACGACAAACGAATATGCACACTTCCCTACCCTTAATATTCATCCTCAGCTCAATCGTGCTTTCGTCGTTAAGCGCCCTGGGTGGTCCATTGGCAAAAAAGGGAGAACTGATACTGTCCAATCCATTCAACGGATCGCTCAAAAGACATGAATCGGTTGATCTACAGAACGGGTGGACAAGAAGAATCAGCTACGGAATTTGGACCCAGAAAAAAGATGGATCCATGAAAGCCATTAATGTTCCTGAGCATGGACACGGCCCGGTCTTGACCTTCATCGCTCCCATCCGCGATATCATCATCGAATGCGAATTCATGATTCCCAAAGAACCCATAAATGATCGCCATTTTCGGATCTTTATCGATGAAGACGGCTTTCGCGGACACAACATTCAATCCACCGCCAACATTAGTTCCAAATTTCGGCCGGTAGGATTCACTCTGCAGCATCTCCGCAAAGACGAACAAAAAGGCATCGTCCAAGACGCCGATTTTGGCCCGCTCGAATTGGATCTCAAACCCGGCAAGTGGTACAAAATGCGCTTGGAAGTAGTCGGCGACCAAGCGCAAACTACAGTCGACGAAATAACCTTGGAAGGTCAACATGCCGACATAAATGTTGAAAAAAGCAAGATCGGACTAAACCCGGGATTGGCCGGAGGAAGAATCCGCAACTTCAAAGCCTGGAAAGTTAAAAGCGATTCCTAACAATCTGCAGTTCGAACAAACTTCTACACACAAAACATGGACCAACACGTTTCCAAAGATCCGCTTCACGGAGTTACTCTCGAAAATATTATCAAGAACCTGATCGAATACTATGGATGGGAAGAACTGGGTAAACTCATTCCTATCCGCTGCTTTGATACAGACCCTTCCATAACTTCTAGTCTTAAATTTTTGCGCAAGACACCCTGGGCAAGAACGAAAGTCGAGCGCCTTTACATTTCCACTTTGAAAAAGGAAATCACAGACGAAGAAGAGGAAAACTAAAGAGCTCGCTGAAGGGGACAAGTTCCAGGGTCAACTTTCGTACCCTGACGGTAATTCTTTAAAAGGCGTGTGGATTCCTTCGCCAACAATCGCCGAGCCTCACGACGAGTTCCCTTAATCGCTGGAATATACATACGATCGTAGGTAGTCGTTTGATGACGTAACCAGGCTATGGTCGCCGCTTCAGCACTCTGTTCAATGGGTATACGTTTAGTCCGCCCAACAGTACCACTGCCTACAGGCGTAGCATGTTCGGTGATCAAACGAGCGATTCGTTTAGCCAAGGCTTCATAGCGCAAATGAAAGTTCAAAAATGACAGAGTTGCCCTAGTAAAATCTTCCCGGTATGTTACCTCCCCTTCAGCGCGACGCTTTCGACCAGCTTCAAGTTTCTGCTCATAACTCGGATCCGATCGTTCAATTTCAAGGGCCGCCCGCAGAGCATCAATCCGATCAGCAGGAGCCCAGATCCCCAGGGAAAACTCTTTTAGCCCCTTCCTCTTTTTAACGGTCCAGCTAGGGCCACACTTTTTGATGCGCCTACTCAAAGCGGCATCCCCAGGAAGTAACAATGCCCAATCATCCGGTACTGCTACCATCTCACCCGATTTTAAAATCACATACTTCTTCTTTGGCGCCGGACGTACCTCTAATACTTCGAAGGTCATAGAGAATACTAGTAACCCGAAATCTGTCCAACCCGAACAGGGACAAGCTGAATTACACCCCGTTCCTTCACATGTTGTATAGAAATCTCGAATACGAATTGAAAGTCGTTGAGCTCCTCGGGATCCACTAGGGTTTGTTCAATTGTCCAGCTTGACCTATCCTCAGACTCGCTTATCCGTGTGTTTCCATTGGCTCGGGCACCAGGATCCAAGCGAATCCATTCATGCCCCTCATAGAATGTAGCCATCGCCTGCTGCACCTCCATTGCAGTGGATTTCGCTTCGGGAAACATACCTTCGAATTCAAAGCTCTCAGTGATCTCCTGATAGTCCTTGTTGGCCAGCATACGAAGGAAGCGAAACACTTCATTTCTAACCAAACGAGTAAAGGAATCTCGATCGCGAGTCATGTCGATGACACCAGCGCTTTTGTCACTAACGTCGGTCGAATTTGACCCAGCGATGTACTCCGGATTTCGCAAGACTTCCCATTCGTCCAACAGACTCGAGTCGGTCACGCGAACAAGATTCTCAATATAGGTAATCACATCATTGATTGCCTCTGTTTTGAAGTCTGGGGGAATCGTATTTTCAAGCACGCGGTACACTTGGGTCAGATGACGAAGTAAAAGACCTTCAGAACGCATGAGTCCGTAAAGTTTTACGTAGTCAGCGAAACTGCTAAAACGCTCAAACATTTCCCGAGCAATGGACTTGGGCTTAATGTTCTCCGTTCCTACCCAGGGATGCTCACTCGAGAATTGATTAAAGGTTTCGTAGATAAACTCACGTTCTGGTTTAGGGTACTCAAGCTCCTCCAGTTTTTCCATTCGCTCATCATACTCGATACCGGCCGCCTTCATCTCGGCCACTTTATCACCCTTTAACTTGTCTAGCTGCTTACGCAAAATTATGTCAGGATTTTCAAGAATCGATTCAACAAGGCTAAGTAACTTGAAAGGGTATTCGGAAGCAGTGGTATCGAGCATGCCCAACGTATCGATACAATACAGGGCAAGGGTTTGGTTGAGAGAGAAGTCATCTTGAAGCTCTACATTGACACGCAGTTTTTGAGCTGAGCTTTTTGGCATGATCTCGATTATATTCCGATCAACCAGAGCACGGAAAAGCTGAAAGGAGTTTCGCCGTATTGACTGCTTCGACCGGTCATTGTTGTGACATTCGTTGATGAGAGTCCGCATCGCTTTACAACCGTCCCCTTCCCTACTCAGGACATTCAGCAACATTCCATGTGACACCTTAAAACTGGAAACCAATGGTTCGGCTGGAGCAGACTGTAATTTTTCAAACATTTGCTCGTCCCAATGAACAAACCCACGATCGGGTGGCTTGCGTTTGACCATTTTCTTTTTCTTCTTCGGATCAGAAGCTGCTTTGGCTTCCATCCGTTTGTTTTCGATCACATGCTCTGGAGCTTGTGCGATTACGTAGCCATGGTCGTCAAAACCCTTTCGCCCTGCCCGGCCACTTATTTGATGAAAGTCACGAGCGGTCAAGATACCCGTCTTTAAGCCGCTAAATTTGCAGAGCTGTGTAAAGAGGACGGTACGAATCGGTACATTGACTCCGACACCCAGCGTATCTGTTCCAGAAATGATTTTTAGTAATCCTTTCTGGGCGAGCTTTTCCATAAGTACCCGGTACTTGGGAAGCAAACCTGCATGGTGAAGCCCTATGCCACTTCGAAGAAGTTTCTTTATGTCTTTTCCAAACGGACTCGAAAAAGGAACATTTTGAAGCTCTTCAGAAATTTCTTTCTTCTCCTCTTTTGTGCACACATTGAAGCTAAGTAAATTCTGAGCCGTCTCGGAGGCTGAACGCTGGGTGAAGTGAACTACATAAACCGGGAACTTGTTCGTTGCCTGAAGTTTCTCGAGCGTCTCCGTAAACGGATCCTCCACATAACTGAACTCCAAGGGAACCGGCCGATCTATACTTGTGACAGTTACACACTCATTAGCGGTTACACGCTCAAGTTCCTTTTGAAAGAAACGTGTATCACCCAAAGTAGCTGACATCAGGAGAAACCGAGCATGCGGCAGAGTAAGCAACGGTGCTTGCCACGCAACGCCTCGCTCAGGATCTGAGTAGTAATGAAACTCATCCATGATTACGTCATGAACTTTAGCCTTTTCTCCATCTCGAAGCGCAATGTTTGCCAGAATTTCGGCCGTGCAGCAAAGAATCGGAGCACTCCGGTTTACACTGGCATCGCCCGTCATCATACCCACATTCTCAGGACCAAAGTCCCGACAAAGTGACAAGAACTTCTCGTTCACCAGAGCCTTGATCGGACAGGTGTAAACAGACTGCTTGCCGGTGGAGGCGGAAAGAAAATGGAGAGCGGCGGCGACCAAAGATTTTCCTGAACCCGTCGGCGTATTGAGTATAAGGTTCTTTCCGGTATACAACTCAAGTATCGCCTCTTCCTGGGCAGGGTACAGCTCAATCTCCTTTTCCAGAGCATAGTCGAGAAAATGCTCCAGCAGTGCATCTGGATCCGTTTGGTCCACAAGCGGTGTAAGCGGGAAATCCATGGCGAGCGAGCATTCCAATTGCTAGCTCGAGTGCAATAGTAGGTTCAAGAAATCTCCAACAAGGGGAATACGGTCTAGGTTGACGCATCTTCAAGGACTACCTCACTATCCAAGATCCATGAAACAGCGCCCCAACTTACTATTAGGTTTCTTCTTATTTTTATTTGGATTGTCAGCAGCACTACCGGCACAAAACCAACCGAATGTTATTCTGATCATCGCGGACGACATAGGTTTCTCCGATATAGGTTCCTACGGGTCAGAAATTGAGACACCCCATTTGGACAAGCTAGCCTATGATGGTCTGCGTTTCAGAAATTTCTACAATATGGCAAAATGCGAGCCGACTCGAAGCTCGCTGTTCACTGGGAGATTTTTACCCGGTAAGAACATTAAAAACGCAATTCCCTTTTCAAGCCTTATGCGCGAGGCAGGCTACTACACGGCCATGGTAGGCAAAGAGCATTTGATGTCCTGGGTTCCTGCGCGTTGTTTTGCGGTAAACAGTTTTGAAGACTCGTTTGTTTTCTGGAAGATCAATTCTTTCTGGATCCCTCCCAGTGGGGAATTTGAGTACCCCTTTCGACTTAATGGAGTTCAGGTCAAGCCGGAGGATATGGAAGTTTCCAGAAAACCGCTTTTCAAAACGGACGTCATGACGGACTACGCCGTGAAATTCCTGGATAAGGCTAACGCTAGTAAAAAACCGTTCTTCCTCTACCTCCCATATCATGAAGCACACTACCCTCTCCAGGCTCGTGAAGAGGACATTGCGAAATATCGCGGTAAATACAAGGTCGGGTGGGATAAGATTCGGGCGGCGCGATTCGCCAAACAAAAAGAGTTGGGAATCATACCAGCCAACGCCGAGCTGAGTCCACCCGAAGACAACATCAATAACTCTCGAGGACCCTATCGCGACAACGTTTATAAATACCGTCCATGGGATTTGCTGGATGAAGAAGAACAAGATGAGCTAGATCTTGAACAGGCGGTATTCGCAGCGATGATCGATGGATTAGACCAGAACATCGGGCGCGTGCTCGAGAAACTCGACCAAATAAAAGAACGAGAACAGACACTCATCATTTTTTTTACGGATAATGGATCATGCCCCTACGACTCGAATGCAGACTTCAACATTCCGCCAGGTGGAGCCGATTCCTACCGAACACTCTCAGCCGCATGGGCAAATGTTGGCGATACGCCGTATCGATTCTACAAACAGTATGGACACGAAGGCGGTGCCCATACCCACATGATAGCCAACTGGCCCGGTGTTATAAAACCAGGTTTCAACGATGGTCTCGCTCACCTAACCGATATTTACCCAACTATGCTTGAACTGGCTGGTGCCCAATATCCGGATACATTAAATGGAAAACCGACACCCACTTTGGATGGAGAGTCATTGATTCCACTATTGAAGGGTGAGTCACGACCCGCGCCAAATATCATCGTATCGGGTCACGGTGAAAATTTTCGTATGGTTCGAGTCGGCGACTGGAAGTTGGTCAGGGTGAATGGAAATGCTTGGGAACTTTATAACCTGGTGAATGACCCCACTGAATTAAACGACCTCGCCAGTAACCAACCGGAGAAAGTAGAGGCATTGATCAAAGCATACGAAGATTATTTGAAAACCTAAGTTCGGTTTACCTACTTCGATTATTTGCAATTAGCTTCAAGGCCTCCAACTCCAGCGCCTTTGCTTTGGACGGGTTGTGGTTATACCGATCCTCGGTCTCACTGAGATCTTCTTTCATGTTGTAGAGGGACCATGGCCGCTCGAAACGTTTACCTTTGGGTAGCTGACGACCTCCAGAACCATTCCCTAAGATCAGTTTCCAGTCACCATCACGTATGGCAAACATGGCTCCCCCTGAGTGGTGAATTACAGGCGCTCTTTTAAATGAATTTGTGTTGCCGAGAATCAAAGGCAAGAAGCTGAAGCTATCTTGAGCAGCCACGTTTGGCGGAGGAAGTTTAGAATCTACAACCTCCGCGGCTGTAGCAAAAAAATCGGTGTGGGTGATCGTCCGATGAGATTTGCTACCCGATTTAACTTTCCCTGGCCAGCGCACAAAGAAAGGTACCCTATGGCCCGCTTCCCAGATATCCGCTTTCGTTCCCCGTAATTCTCCATTGGCGGTATGATTACCTTCGTAAAATCGCTGCATCGTTTCATCGGATACATGATCAGGCTTATTCGGGTCCGTCTCCCGATACATGTAGGAACCATTATCGCTGGTATAAATGACCAAGGTATTGTCGTAAATCCCTGCGTCTTTGATCGCTTCCAAAATCTGTCCAACTGTCCAGTCAACCTGCATCACGAAATCACCGTAGGGACCCAACCCAGTTTTCCCTTTAAACCGGGAATGCGGCATAGCTGGTTTATGAGGTGCAGTGAGGGGAAAATACAAAAAGAATGGCTGCTTGGTTTTCGATTGGTCAGCAATATAGTCAGCAGCCTTCTCAGTTAAGGTGTCCAAGCAATCGACGATGGAGAAGTCCGAGCCCAATTCCCCTTTACGCAAAAAGTTGGGGAAGCTTCTACCAGGCTGGACACGATCAGGGAGGCCCGTGATGGAATGCCCTTCTATATAAATGTAGGGAGGAAAATCCAACGAGGCCGGAATGACAAGTGAGTAATCAAAACCCACATCTACAGGGGAGTGTGTAACATGTTTGGCCCAATCCCACTCTCCATCGGTTTTTTGAAACCCTAAGCCTAGATGCCATTTGCCGACAATTCCGGTTGCATATCCTTCTTTCTTCAAAAACGAAGCGACGGTCTCTCGATCTGATTCAATAATGGGGGCACCATATCCATTGAGCACTCCCTGGGTTAACGGGCTACGCCAACAGTAACGACCTGTCATCAATCCATATCGAGTAGGCGTGCAAACGGCTGATGGCGAATGTGCATCCGTAAAGGTCATGCCTTCACTCGCCAGTCGATTCAGGTTTGGCGTTGGTATTTTGGAATTCGGATTTAGGGCCTGAACATCGCCAGATCCCATGTCGTCGGCCATCATGAAGACAATGTTGGGGCGGGTATCAGCAGATACGAAAACAACCGCCACTAAGAGGAGGAGAATGGGTAAACGTAATGAATTCATAGTTTTATTTTAGCCACGGATGGACACGGATTTAACACAGATGATTAATAGACAAAGCGCTTGAAGCCAACTTTGTTTTTCCAAAATTAATTAAGAGACCAACTTCAATACTGGTGGCTTTGAGTTCGTTTAATAATTGTGGTTCATCCTTGGGATTATATTCAGGAGCCACCTTGAGTTCCACAAGCACTTTGTCTCCTACAATAAGATCTGCAACGTAGTCTCCTACAACAAATTCTTTAAATGTTACTTTTATCGGCGAATCCAATTCAGATTCTATACCTCGTATTTTCAATTCAACTTGGAGAGGGCGTTGATAAACTTTCTCAAGGAACCCATATCCTAATTCCTTATGGACCTCAAAAGCAGCACCAATAATTTGCTCGGTTATCTCCTCAAATTTCATACCCAGGGAATCCGTGTTTA
>Ga0115002_10008749_pt1 | contig 11164 bp, 5 predicted proteins | sample ArcticOcean_MG_C_8_FD_89576 | JGI IMG/M metagenome (GOLD analysis project Ga0115002, IMG submission 89576) | Marine microbial communities from western Arctic Ocean - ArcticOcean_MG_CB11_86 | ecosystem: Environmental > Aquatic > Marine > Oceanic | place: Arctic Ocean: Canada Basin | collected... | reverse complement strand
TATTTCCTCAGCTAAAATATTAACTAAATTTGCTAAAAATAATTCAAATCTTAAAATAATTGGTGGTTTAATGGAAAATGAGCCACTTTCAATCGAAGAGGTGGCTAAAATTGCCACATTACCTACTTTAAATGAAGCTAGAGCCAATATTGTATGTATTTTGAAGGCACCAGCTCAAAAAATAATGAGAATTTTACTTGCACCTGCTTCAAAAATTGCTATTTTGGCCCTCGCAAAAAGTAATAAAAATTAAATTAAATTATAATACCATGGCAGACTTAAATAAAATTATAGACGATTTATCAAAATTAACTGTTGTTGAAGCAGCCGATTTATCTAAACAGCTTGAAGAAAAGTGGGGCGTAAGTGCGGCCGCTCCAGTAGCAGCAGCTCCTGCAGGCGCAGCGGCAGAAGAAGAAAAAAGTGAATTTACAGTTTTTTTAGTAGCAGCAGGTAATAAAAAAATTAATGTAATTAAAGAAGTTAGAGCTATTACAGCTTTAGGTTTAAAAGAAGCAAAAGATTTAGTTGAGGCAGCACCAAAAGAAGTTAAGACAGGTGTAGCAAAAAAAGAAGCTGAAGATATGAAGAAAAAGCTTGAAGCTGCTGGTGCTAAAGTAGAATTGAAGTAATAATTTTTTTAACTGAGTTTTACATTACATAAATAGATGTAATTTTTGGATGCAATTATCTTTTACTGAAAAAAAGAATATCAGAAAGAATTTTGGTAGATTAAAGGAAACTTTATCTATTCCAAATCTTATTGAAGTACAAAAAAAATCTTACAAACAATTTTTATCAAATTCAGATAAAGTTTCAGAAAATTCATCATTAAGAAAAGGCTTAAACAAAGTTTTCAGCAGTATTTTTCCAATAGAAGAATTATCTGATAAAGCAACTTTAGAATATTTATCTTTTAGATTAGAAAAACCAAAATTTAATGTTGAGGAATGTAGACAAAGAGATCTTACTTTTGCTTCTGCATTGAAACCCACGTTACGTCTTGTTATCTACGACATAGATCCAGATACTAACACAAAACAAGTTTTGTCTGCTAAAGAGCAAGAAGTTTATATGGGAGATATTCCATTAATGACTGAAAGTGGAACCTTTGTTGTTAATGGTGTTGAACGAGTTGTTGTAAATCAAATGCATAGAAGTCCTGGTGTTTTTTTTGATCATGATAAAGGAAAAACACATGCTAGTGGAAAACTATTATTTAATTGTAGAGTTATACCAAACAGAGGCTCTTGGTTAGATTTTGAATTCGACGTTAAAGATATTTTGCATTTTAGAATTGATAGAAAAAGAAAGCTACCAATCTCAACATTATTATACGCATTAGGATACACCAAAAAAGAGATTTTAGAATTATTCTACAAATTTAAAAATTTTACTTATGACAAAAGTAAAAAAAAATGGAAAACAAAATTTGATCCTGAAAATTATAAAAGACCAATCAAGCTAAGAGATGACTTAGTCAATGCTGTTAATGAAAAAATAATATTAAAAAAAGGAGAAAAAATTAACTATATTATAGCAAAAAAAATAAATGAAGATGGGTTAAAAAATATATTATTAGAGTCAGACTATTTTGTAGGAAAATATATTAAAAATGATTTATTAGAAGAAAATTCTAAAGAAGTGTTTTTAAAATCAAGCTCGTTAATTTCACAAGAAAACTTAGAAAATATACTTGAAAGAAATATAGACACACTATCGATTGCTGATATCGATCCAATCAATAAAGGTCCTTATTTAATTGATACCATCAATATTGATAAAAATGAGTCTAAAGAAAGTGCAATAAACGATATATATAAAGTTTTAAGACCTGGAGAACCACCAACATATGAAATTGCAAAAGATATATTCAATAATTTGTTTTTCAAATCTGAACGTTATGATTTATCTGATGTGGGGAGAGTTAAACTTAATAGTAAATTAAATCTAATTTGTAGTGAGGACACTACAATATTAAGAAATGATGACATAGTTGCTATAGTTAAGCACATTATTGATTTAAGAGACGGAAAAGGTGAAGTGGATGATATTGATCACTTGGGAAATCGTAGAGTTAGATCTGTAGGTGAGTTAGTAGAAAACCAGTTTAGAATTGGCATATTGAGAATGGAAAGAGTTATTAAGGAGAAAATGTCTACTCTTTTAGAAATTGAATCTGCGATGCCTCAAGATTTGATTAATCCACGACCAATAACCGCAGCAATGAAAGATTTTTTTGCGACTTCGCAGCTTTCTCAGTTTATGGATCAAACAAATCCACTTTCCGAAATAACTCACAAAAGAAGAGTTTCTGCTTTGGGCCCGGGTGGATTAACAAGAGAAAGAGCTGGCTTTGAAGTAAGAGATGTTCATCCTACTCATTATGGGAGAATTTGCCCCATCGAGACACCCGAAGGTCCAAACATAGGATTAATAAATAGTTTAGCTACTTATTCAAAGGTTAATAAGTATGGTTTTATAGAAAGCCCTTATAGAAAAGTTATTGATGGTAAGGTAACACAAAAAATTGAATATTTGAGTGCTGTTCAAGAAGAAAATTTTACTATAGCTCAAGCAAATTCTGTTATTAATGATGATGGAATTTTTACTGAAGAACTAGTTTCTTGTAGAAAATCTTTAAACTTTATTCTATCTAAACCAGAAACTATTGATTATGTAGATGTATCACCAAAACAACTTGTTTCTGTTGCGGCGTCATTAATTCCATTTTTAGAAAATGACGATGCTAACCGAGCTTTGATGGGATCAAATATGATGCGTCAAGCTGTTCCTTTATTAAAACCTGAATCACCTTTAGTTGGGACTGGCATAGAGCAAGATGTAGCTTTAGATTCTGGGGTTACAATAATTGCTAAAAGAGATGGTGTGGTTGATAAAATTGATGGAAAAAGAATTGTAGTTAAGGCAACAGAAAAAGACATTTCTAAAACGGGTGTAGATATTTACAATTTACTTAAATTTCAAAAATCTAATCAAAACACAACAATAAATCAAAAACCTTTAGTAAAAATTGGAGATAAAATTAGAAAGGGAGATATTATAGCTGATGGCCCCGCAACAAAACTTGGAGAGCTAGCTTTAGGAAAAAATGTTACCGTAGCTTTTATGCCATGGCTTGGATATAATTTTGAAGATTCTATTCTAATTTCGGAAAGATGTGTAACAGAAGATGTTTTTACTTCTGTCCATATAGAAGAACACGAATTAATGGCAAGGGATACCAAGCTAGGAACTGAAGAAATTACTAGAGATATACCCAACACAAGTGAAGAATCTTTGAGAAATTTGGATGAATCTGGAGTTGTGTATATTGGAGCTGAAGTTAAACCTGCAGATATTTTAGTAGGAAAGGTAACACCCAAAGGTGACAGCATATCAAATCCAGAAGAAAAACTTCTTAGATCAATATTTGGCGAAAAAGCTACTGATGTTAGAGATTCTTCATTAAAAATGCCACCAGGTAGCAATGGAATAGTTGTTGATGTAAGAGTTTTTAATAGACATGGAATTGATAAGGATGAAAGATCTCTAGCTATTGAAAGATCGGAAATAGAATCTGTTCAAGAAGATAAATTAGTTGAGGAAGAGATATTAGAAAGAAATATAAAAATAAGAGCGCAGGAAATATTAAATAATAAAATCCTAAAAGAAAGTTTTAAAGATTTAAAACAAGGAAGCAAAATAACTTCAAAAGATTTGGATCAAATTAATTTAAATGATTATTGGAAAATTTCTATAGATGAAAATAATTCTATAGCCGATTTACAGTCTCTTAAGCAGCAATACACTAAAGTAAACCAAGATATAAAAGAAAGATTTGAAGATAAAGTTGAAAAAATACAGCAAGGAGACGATCTTTTACCAAATGTACTTAAAATGGTTAAAGTTTTTGTTGCTGTTAAAAGAAGCCTAAAGCCTGGTGATAAAATGGCAGGAAGGCACGGAAATAAAGGGGTGATTAGTAAAATAGTTCCCGTTGAAGATATGCCTTATATGAAGAATGGTAACCCTGTTGATGTTGTATTAAATCCATTGGGTGTTCCAAGCAGGATGAATGTTGGTCAAATTTTAGAAACTCATTTAGGTTGGGCCTGCTCAGAGCTAGGTGAAAAGATAAACCAAATAATTAAAAAGAACTCAGATGCGAAAAAAAGAAATAAATTGGTGCACGAAATTTTAAAAAAAATATATGGTGAAAAAGTCTATAAACAAAAAATTGAAGATATGAATGAAAAAGAGATTGATGAACTTTCAGAAACATTATCCAAAGGTGTGCCAATATCAACACCAGTTTTTGATGGGGCTTCTGTTAACGATGTTACAGATCTTTTAAAGTTAGCGGATTTACCTTCTTCTGGACAAACTCAACTATGGGATGGAAGAACTGGAGAACAATTTGATAGAAAAGTAACAGTTGGAATTATATATATTCTTAAATTACATCACCTAGTCGAAGACAAAATACACGCAAGATCTACTGGTCCTTATAGTTTAGTTACGCAACAACCGCTAGGTGGAAAAGCTCAGCTTGGTGGACAAAGATTTGGTGAAATGGAAGTCTGGGCTCTTGAGGCTTATGGTGCTGCCTACACATTGCAAGAAATGCTAACAGTTAAATCTGATGATGTCGCGGGTAGAACAAAAGTTTATGAAACCATTGTTAAAGGTGATGATAAATTTGAATCTGGTGTACCAGAGTCATTTAACGTTTTAATTAAAGAAATTAGATCATTAAGTTTAAATATAGAATTAAATTAAAATTATGGAAAAAGATATTGTAAAACTTTTTAAATCTGATCCAATCGAACAGAGATTTAATAAAATAAAAATTACTTTAGCGAGTCCAGAAAAAATTAAATCTTGGTCTTTTGGTGAAATTAAGAAGCCTGAAACTATTAATTACAGAACATTTAAACCAGAAAAAGATGGATTATTCTGTTCAAGAATATTTGGTCCAATTAAAGATTACGAATGTCTTTGCGGAAAATACAAAAGAATGAAATTTAGAGGCATCATATGTGAAAAATGTGGTGTAGAAGTAACTCGTGCAAACGTAAGAAGAGATAGAATGGGCCATATAGAACTTGCCTGTCCTGTTGCTCATATATGGTTCTTAAAATCTTTACCAAGCAGAATATCACTTGCAGTCGATATGAAACTAAAAGATGTGGAAAAAGTTTTATATTTTGAAAACTTTTTAGTTTTAGAGCCTGGACTTACAAAACTTAAATATAAAGATCTTTTGACCGAAGATGAGTATACAAAAGCTCAAGATGAATACGGTGAAGACGCTTTTCAAGCTGGAATTGGAGCAGAAGCTATAAGAGAACTATTAATAAGTATGGACTTAAAAGTTGAAAAAGAAAAATTAAGAGTGCTTGTTAAAGAAGTTAAATCAAAAGTTGCTGAAGAAAGATCTATAAAGAGATTAAAATTAATCGAATCTTTTATCGATTCAGGAAATAAGCCTGAATGGATGATATTGACAACCATTCCGGTAATTCCACCTGAACTTAGACCTTTAGTTCCACTTGACGGAGGTAGATTTGCTACATCTGATTTAAATGATCTTTATAGAAGAGTAATAAATAGAAATAATCGTTTAAGAAGATTAATGGATCTAAAAGCTCCAGATATCATAGTTAGAAACGAAAAAAGAATGCTACAGGAATCAGTGGATGCACTATTTGATAACGGAAGAAGAGGTAGAGTAATTACTGGCACAGGAAAAAGGCCATTAAAATCTTTAGCAGAAATGCTTAAAGGTAAACAAGGTAGATTTAGACAAAATTTATTAGGTAAAAGAGTAGATTATTCTGGTAGATCAGTAATTGTCGCTGGACCTGAGCTAAAGCTTCATCAATGTGGATTACCAAAAAAAATGGCCGTAGAGTTATTTAAACCATTTTTATACGCAAAATTAGATAAACTTGGGTTAGCAACCACTATAAAACAAGCTAAAAGATTAGTAGAGAAAGAGAAAAGTGAAGTCTGGGATGCGTTGGAATCTATAGTTAGAGAACATCCAGTTATTTTAAATCGTGCCCCAACACTACATAGATTGGGAGTTCAAGCATTTGAAGCTAAGTTAATAGAAGGGAGTGCCATTGAACTTCATCCTTTAGTTTGTGCTGCCTTTAATGCAGATTTTGATGGAGATCAAATGGCTGTACATATTCCTTTAAGCTTAGAAGCTCAACTAGAAGCAAGAGTTTTAATGATGTCAACAAACAATATTTTAAATCCATCTAATGGTAAACCTATTATTGTTCCTAGCCAAGATATGGTTTTAGGAATTTATTATTTATCGCAAAAAAACGAAACTAATGAAAAAGTAAAAATTAAAGGATACTTTACTGACGTACACGAAATCGATAAAGCTTTAGAAAATAAAAATATCAGCATTCATTCAGATGTAATATCAAGATATGAATCTATTAATGAAAAAGGCGAAACAGTTACTGAAAAATATCAAAGTACAGCGGGAAGATTTATACTATCTAGTATATTACCCAAACACCCAAAAATAAAATTTTCTTTAATAGATAGAATTTTATCTAAGAAACATGTTTCTGAAATTATAGATCTTGTTTATAGATTCTGTGGACAAAAAGAAACTGTGATTTTTTGTGATAAAATTAAAGCTTTAGGTTTTAAACATGCTTTTAAAGCTGGAATTTCATTTGGTAAAGACGACCTAATAATTCCCAAAACAAAACAAAAACTTGTAAATGATGCAAAAAAACAAATAGAAGAATACGAAAGACAATATGCAGAAGGATTAATTACAAGAGGTGAAAAATATAACAAAGTTGTTGATGTTTGGTCTAAATGTACAGATCTCGTAGCAAACGAAATGATGGATGGAATTTCATCAGCAACAAAAATAATGGACAATGGAAGAATAGAAACGAATTCAGTTTTTATGATGGCAAATTCTGGAGCTAGAGGCTCTGCCGCACAAATGAAACAGTTAGCTGGTATGAGAGGTTTAATAGCAAAACCATCTGGCGAAATTATAGAAACGCCCATTATAGCAAATTTTAAAGAAGGTCTTACTGCGTTAGAGTATTTTAATTCCACTCATGGAGCACGTAAAGGTTTAGCGGATACTGCCTTAAAGACAGCTAATTCAGGGTATTTAACAAGAAGATTGTGTGATGTTGCACAAGATATATCGATTACTAAACATGATTGTGGATGCAAAACAAAAGATTCACTAACTTTAACAGAAATTATTGAAGGCGGAAATATTATAACAAGTTTATCAGATCGAGTATTAGGTAGAACTTCTGCTGACGATATAAAACACCCAATAAGTGGAAAAATTCTTATAAAGAAAAAATCAGTAATAGATGAAGAAGCTTGTGAAAAAATTGATGCTGCGGGCGTTAGATCAATTAAAGTACATTCTGTAATAACTTGTATTTCTAAAAATGGAGTGTGTGCACTTTGTTATGGTCGTGATTTATCTCGAGGGAAACTTGTAAGTATGGGTGAAGCCATAGGAATGATAGCAGCTCAATCAATAGGTGAGCCTGGAACCCAGTTAACTATGAGAACTTTCCACGTTGGAGGTACCGCCCAAATTAAAGAAGAGTCAGCTGCAATTGCACATTCAAAAGGAAAAATAAAAATTATAAATAAAAACTTTATAGAAGATTCTAAAAAAAATAAAATAATCATGGGTCGAAATACTCAAATATTAATAGAAGACGAAAATGGACGTCAACTAGCTGTTTATAAAGTTCCATATGGAGCAAAAATTTATTTCGATAACAATGATAATGTAAATAAAGGTGAAAAAATTTGTGAATGGGATCCATATACACTTCCAGTAATTGCCGAAAAAAGTGGTATAGCCAGTTATATGGATTTAGTAGATGGTGTTTCTTTAGCAGAAACAACTGATGAGGCTACCGGCATTTCATCCAAGTCTGTACTTGATTGGCGTGGTCAATCTAAAAATACAGAATTGAAACCTAGAATTACCTTAAGAGACTCTAAAGGAAATGTAATTAAAAAAGCAGACGATAACGAAGCCAGATATTATTTAGTGCCAGACTCAATATTATCCGTACAAGATGGGCAAAAAGTATCAGCAGGTGATATTTTAGCAAGACTTCCTAAAGCTACCTCTAAAACAAAAGATATAACAGGTGGTCTCCCAAGAGTTGCTGAATTGTTTGAAGCAAGGAGACCTAAAGACAGCGCTATAATAGCAGAAAATAATGGAACAATACAATTTGGTAAAGAGCTAAGAGGTAAACTTAAAGTTTCAATAATTAACGAGGACGAAACCTCATCTTCATATCTAATACCAAAAGGAAAGCACATAAATTTTAATCCAGGAGAAAAAATAAAAAAAGGGGAATATCTTTTAGATGGAAGTCCCGCACCGCATGATATTTTGAGGATTCTAGGTATTGAAGCACTAACTGATTATTTTGTAAGTGAGGTACAAGAAGTTTATCGCCTACAAGGTGTAGTTATAAATGATAAGCACATAGAAACTATATTAAGACAAATGTTGAAAAAAATTGAAATTAAAGATTCTGGTGAGACAGCTTATTTACATGGAGAACTTGTTGATAAGATTGATTTAGATAATAAAAATGAAATTACTAAGGCCGAAGGCAAAAAAATTGCTTCTGGTGAAAGAATATTATTAGGAATTACAAAAGCCTCATTGCAAACTAATTCATTTATTTCAGCCGCATCTTTTCAAGAAACAACAAGAGTGTTAACAGATGCTGCGATTAGAGGTAAAGTCGATATACTTCATGGTTTAAAAGAAAATGTAATTGTAGGTAGACTTATTCCAGCTGGAACCGGTGCAACAAAAGCTAAATGGAGAGATATAGCTAAATCTAGAGATGAAGCTACTGTTGCAGAAGAACAAGTTAAAGAAATAAAAGAAAAACAACCTTCAGCCATATAAAATCTCTCGAATTACCAAAATTTATACGTAATTTATTTTTTAAATTACGTACACCAGTATTGACTTTTAGCACCTCAATGAGTACTTTAGCGAAATTTTGATGGTTAGAAGTAAGGTCGTATTAACCTTATACGCTGACTAAAAAGTTGACGTAATAAATCTAATATTACTTTTCTTCCATCTAAATAATTATAAAAAATATGCCAACAATAAATCAGTTGATAAAAAAAGCTAGGCAAAGACCTAAAGTAAGAAGTAAAGTGCCAGCACTAGAACACTCACCACAAAAAAGAGGTGTTTGTACAAAAGTTTATACAACTACTCCAAAAAAACCAAACTCAGCATTACGTAAAGTAGCAAGAGTTAGATTATCAAATGGGCATGAAGTTACTTGCTATATACCTGGAGAAGGTCACAATTTACAAGAACACTCTGTCGTTTTAATCAGAGGCGGAAGAGTTAAAGATTTACCAGGAGTACGTTATCATATTTTACGTGGAAATTTAGATACACAAGGAGTTTCAGCACGTAAACAACAAAGATCTAAGTACGGAGCAAAAAAACCAAAATAATTTTATGTCGAGAAAAAACCAAGCACCAAAAAAAATATTTTATCCAGACGCAAAGTATGAATCTATAATTCTTGCTAAATTTATTAATTTTGTAATGTATGATGGAAAAAAATCAATTGCTGAAAAAATTATTTACAATACTTTAGAAAAAATTAAAGAAAAAACAAAAGAAGATCCATTAAAAATTTTTAATGATGCTATAAACAATATACGCCCCAATCTTGAAGTAAGATCTAGAAGAGTGGGCGGTGCAACTTATCAAGTTCCAGTCGAAGTCAAAGTCAAAAGATCACAGACATTAGCTTTAAGATGGTTGCTTGCTGCTACTAGAAAAAGAAAAAATAAAACTATGGCTGAAAAATTATTTAATGAAATTTTAGATGCTTCACAAAATAAAGGTTCAGCAATTAAAAAAAGAGAAGAAACACATAAAATGGCTGAGTCAAATAAAGCATTTGCTCATTTTAGATGGTAAAATTATGTCCAGAACACACTCTTTAGATAAATATAGAAATATTGGCATCATGGCGCACATCGATGCTGGAAAAACAACTACCACAGAAAGAATTTTATATTACACTGGCAAAAGTCATAAAATTGGTGAAGTCCACGATGGTGCCGCAACTATGGACTGGATGGAACAAGAACAAGAAAGAGGAATTACAATTACTTCGGCAGCTACAACATGTTTTTGGAAAGACAACAGAATAAATATTATTGATACACCTGGGCACGTTGATTTCACAATTGAAGTTGAGAGATCTTTAAAAGTTCTTGATGGGGCTGTTTGTGTATTTGATGGCGTTGCAGGTGTTGAGCCTCAATCAGAAACTGTTTGGAGGCAGGCAGACAAGTATAAAGTTCCAAGAATATGTTTTGTAAATAAGTTAGATAGAACAGGAGCTGATTTTTTCAATTGTGTACAAATGATTAAAGATAGACTTGGAGCTAAACCTTTGGTCATGCAAATACCAGTCGGTATAGAAGCTGGATTAAAAGGTGTAGTTGATCTAGTGAAAATGAAAGCCGTCTTATGGAAAGATGAAAAGCTAGGAGCTGAGTTTGAATATGTCGATATACCCTCAGATTTAAAAGAACAATCAGACAAATATAGAAAAGAATTACTTGAAACAGCAGTAGAGCAAGACGAAAAATTAATGGAAGCTTATCTAAATGGAAAAGATATAGCTGAAGCTGATTTAATTTCTTGTATAAGGAAAGGATGCATTAATTTTGATTTTGTTCCCGTTCTAACTGGATCAGCTTTTAAAAATAAAGGCGTTCAACCTTTATTAGATGCTGTAGTAGATTTTTTACCAAGCCCAATTGATATTGGATCAATTAAGGGAACCAAACCTGGTTCAGAAGATGAATTAGAAAGAAAATTTGATGATCAAGCTCCTTTTTCTGCTCTTGCATTTAAAGTTGCAACTGACCCTTTCGTTGGAACTTTAACCTTTATAAGAGTTTATTCGGGTACCCTGAATGCAGCTACTGGAATATATAATACATCGCGTGAAAAAGAAGAAAGAGTTGGTAGAATGTTATTGATGCATGCAAATAGTAGAGAAGACGTAAAGGAAGCAAATGCCGGTGATATTGTTGCTTTAGCAGGATTAAAATATAC